>JGI12316J15310_10000316_pt1 | contig 81137 bp, 81 predicted proteins | sample MarCyaLeptolynsp_FD_15310 | JGI IMG/M metagenome (IMG submission 15310) | reverse complement strand
CGAAATCAGTGACTGGCAAAATTTAGCGACTGGCCAGGGTGGATCATAAGGATCCGTGGCAGGTCCGGAAAAGGTGCTGGATGAGCATGTTGGCGGAAAGCATTACCAAGACGGGGATGCCGGACCTGAAAATCCGCAAGGGCAATGCCGTCTATCACGCGCTCAAGAGTGCGATATTGCTGCGTGAATACGAGCCTGAGGAATCGATCGGCGAACAACAGGTTGCCGGCCAGCTCGGGTGTTCGCAGGGCACGGTTCGCGAGGCGCTGTTACGGCTCCAGGACGATGGCCTCGTGCAACGCCGCGGCTATCGCGGCACTTTCGTGTCGCGCACGACCATGACCGAAGCCGCGGAAATGGCAATGATCCGCATTCGGCTTGAGTCCGAGGGGATCCGGCGGGCGCTCAAGGTTTACAACGATGAGAAGCGCCGTGCGCTTGTCGACATTCTTGATCAGATGGAAATAGCCAACGACGGCGGCGATTCCTATTCCTTGAGTGAATATGACCGTCTGTTTCACATAACCCTGTTCGAAGCTGCCGAAATGCCGATCCTGGAACCGGTGCTCAGCCGTTGCGCTCTGCATATGCATCGCTACACGTTTGCCACCCGTCCGGAACGGAAAAAGGAACTGTCGCCGATTGCTGTCCACGCCCCGATCCTGGAGGCATTGGATTCCGGCGATCCGGATGCGGCCGCGCTGGCCGCAAAATCTCATATTGAAAGTGTTCTCGACCGATGGTCGCCGGAATTGCTGAAAACGATTCAAGCCCAGGACTACGGCTGACCCATCCCGCCCCGCAACGCCGCTGCCAATGGCAGCTGTGCTGAAATCAAACAGAAAGGCCGCTTAGCATGAGCCAGTTCACAACTCGACCGGAAATCAAGGGCACGTTTGGCGTCGTAACCTCGACACACTGGATTGCCTCGTCCGTCGGAATGTCGATCCTGGAACGTGGAGGCAACGCCTTCGACGCGGCGGTTGCGGCCGGTTTTGCGCTGCAGATTGTCGAGCCCCACTTGAATGGCCCGGGCGGCGATGTTCCGATCCTTTTCAATGCCAAAGGTGGGAAACCGCAACTGTTGTGCGGTCAGGGCGTGGCGCCGATGGCGGCGACGGTCGATTATTACAAGGCGCAGGATCTCGCGCTGGTTCCTGCCACCGGCCACCTGGCCGCCGTTGTTCCGGGGTCCTTTGCCGCCTGGATGACCTTGCTGCGGGATCATGGAACCATGAGCGTTCGCGACGTATTGGAACCGGCGATCCACTATGCGCGCCACGGTTACCCGCTGATTCCGCGCATCGTGGAAACGATCGAAAGTGTCGTCGATGTGTTTCGCGATCACTGGTCGAGCTCGGCTGCGATCTACCTGCCGGGCGGCAAGCCGCCGGCACTGGACACCCTGTTCCGGAACCCCGCGATCGCCGCGACCTGGGATCGCATGATCGCCGAATCAAGCGGAGCCGGCAGCCGTGAACAACAGATCGACGCCGCAATCCATCAATGGCATGAAGGGTTTGTCGCCGAGGCGATGACCGATTATGTCAAGACGCCCGTTATGGATTCCAGCGGCCGGGAAAATGCCGGCATTTTGACGATGGACGATATGGCCGCATGGCGTCCGGGCTACGAAACTCCGATCAGTCTCGCCTATGGCGATTACGAAGTGTTCAAGGGCGGGCCGTGGAGCCAGGGGCCGGTCTTCCTGCAGCAGCTCGCATTGCTGAAAGGGTTTGACCTTGCCGCCATGGATCCGTCCGGCCCGGACTTCGTGCATACGATCACCGAAGCCGCGAAGCTCGCATTTGCCGACCGGGAAGCCTATTACGGCGATCCGGATTTTGTCGATGTGCCGGTGGAAACGCTTTTGAGCGCCGCCTACAACGATGAGCGCCGCAAACTGATCGGCGCGCGCGCGTCGATGGATCTCATCCCCGGTTCTATCGACGGCTATTCCGCGCGGATGGCCGAAGTCGCCGGTCTCGGCGACCCCAATGCGCCCGGCATCGTCGGCGGCGCCGGCGAGCCGACCATGGCCCGGTTCGATGATGAGGCGATCAAGGTCGCGGTCGGTGATACCTGTCATATCGATGTGATCGACCGGGACGGCAATATGGTTGCCGCGACGCCGAGCGGCGGTTGGCTGCAGAGTTCTCCGGTTGTCCCCGACCTGGGTTTCGGCCTGACGACGCGGGCCCAGATGTTCTGGCTGGAAGAGGGATTGCCCGCAAGTCTCGCGCCCGGCCGGCGGCCGCGTTCGACCTTGAGCCCGTCGCTCGCCCACCGCAACGGCCAGCCCTATATGGTCTGGGGCACGCCGGGCGGCGATCAGCAGGATCAATGGACGGTGACCCAATTCGTGCGCCATGCCGATCATGGCATGAATCTGCAGGAGGCGGTCGACGCGCCCCTGTTTCATTCCGCCCATTTCCCGAGTTCGTTCTATCCGCGTCAGGCGTTGCCTGGCCGGCTCATGGTCGAGGACCGGTTGGGCGCGGAAACCATTCGCGACCTTGAAGGGCGCGGCCACGATGTGGCGGTTGACGGGTCCTGGTCGATCGGACGGATGTCGTCCGCGTCGATCGATGGCGATGTGATGAAGGCGGCGGCGACACCGCGCGGCATGCAGGGATATGCCGTCGGGCGGTAGAGCGTCAAAACGCCTGTGCCAGGCGGCGGTATGTGAGCCTTCGGCAGGCCGGTCGAACGATCGGTACGGGAGTTCCCGCGCATCGCGTCATCGACCGGCGGCGTCTCGCTGTTTGCCTGGCCTCCGCCGCCACACTGTCAGGATCAAGGGTGCCAGCCACAACAGGATGGTGATGACACCCAGTGTCGCCGCGATCGGTCGCGAAAAGAAGCCGAGGATGCTGCCGTCCGCCTTGATCATGGACGCCATGAAATTGTCTTCCACCATGGCCCCCAACACAATGCCGAGGATGGCGGGCGCGACGGGAAAACCGTTTTCTTCCATGAAATAGGCCAGCACCCCGAGGACCAGCATCACGGCGATCCCGAAGACCGTATTGTTGATGGCGAACGCACCGACCATGCAAAAGATCAGGATGAGCGGCATCAGCACGCGCCGAGGGATCTTGAGGATCTGGCGGGACAGGCGAATGGCGGCGAAGCCCAGCGGCAACAGTGCCAGGTTCGCGATGAAAAACGCGATGAACACCGCGTAGATGAGTTCCGGTCTTTCGATGAAGACCATCGGGCCGGGATTCATCCCTTTCATGTAGAGCACTCCGATCACGATCGCGGTGATGGAATCGCCCGGTATCCCGAACACGATCGCCGGAACCCAGGCGCCGGCCACGCTCGCATTGTTCGCCGCGCCCGCATCGACGAGGCCTTCGGGATGGCCGGTCCCGTATTTCTCCCGGTCCCTGGACCGTTTTTTCGAAATCGCATAGCTGATCCAGGCGGCGATATCGGCTCCGGCGCCCGGCAGAATACCGACCACGGCGCCGATGCTGCTGCCACGCACGATGTTCAGCCTGTATTTCGACAGGATGGGGCCGAGGCCGGAAAAGACATTGCCGACCGGTTGCTGCGGCGGGGTGATGGCGGTGCGATTGGAGGCGACATAGCGCAACACTTCCGATATCGCGAACATGCCGATCATGGCGGGTATGAAACTCACCCCGCCCATTAGCTCGACATTGCCGAACGTAAAGCGCGGATGACCGGCTGTTCCGTCAATGCCGATCGTTGCAATGAACAGACCGATGAACAGCGAGACGAACCCTTTCAGCGTCGAACCGGTCGAAATGATCACCGCACAGGAAAGCCCCAGGCAGGCCAGCCAGAAATATTCGAACGAAGAAAACTGGATGGCGAACTCGGCAAGGGCGGGAGCGCTGGCTGACAGGACGATGGACCCCGTCAGTCCGCCGATCACCGACGTGACGAGCGCGATCCCGAGGGCGCGTTCCGCCAGCCCCTTTTTGGTCATCGCATAGGATTCGTCGCAATAGGCGGCGGATGCGGGGGTGCCTGGAATGCGCAAAAGTGCTCCCGGAACGTCGCCGGCAAAAATCGCCGTGGAGACGGTCGCGACGATTGCCGCGATGGCCGGAACCGGGTCCATGAAAAACGTAAACGGGATCAGAAGCGCGGTCGCCATGGTTGCGGTCAGGCCGGGAATGGCGCCGACGAACAGACCGAACATGGACGCCATCAGCATCACCCCCAGCGTGTGGGGTTCGGTGACCAGGGCAAGGGCCTTCAAGACTGTTTCCATGGCGGCGCTACCAGGCGAACGGTTGCAGGAGGCCCCAGGGCAGTGGCACCAGAAGCACTTTTGCGAACAGGCTGTGGATCAGCAATGTCGTGATCAATGCCACGGACACACTCAGGACCGGGCCGGACCCGAGCCGCAACAGCAATATCGTCAGGATCAGAATCGATATTGGCACAAAGCCGAGCCATTCGGAGGCCAGAATGTAAAACACGATGCTGGCAATCAGAACCGCGACATTAACAACGTTGTTTCGATCCTGCGCCCAGTCTCCGACCGTCACCATCGGCACGGTCGAGCGCTGCGCCACCCCCCTTATCACCAGAAGCCCGCCAAACACGATCAATCCGGCGCCGATGAGAACGGGAAACAGATCCGGCCCGTAATCCTGGCCAAACAGCCGTGGGAAGGTTTGTGCATAGGCAATTTCGAGTATCGCAAAAACGATCAGGACGACCCCGAATACGCTGTCGTTGAAACGCATGATCGCTCATTTCCGTTGGTGGTGTTTTGGCTCGGAGATGGTGAGGCGGCGGACCGGGCGGTTCGCAAAGGGCATTGCGAACCGCCCGTCTGTCGCCGGCCTCCCAGGCGGCCGGGTCCCGAGCGGGACCGGCTCCTCTGCTGCCGTTTGGCCGGGTATTATTTGGCCAGGCCGACCGCTTTCATGACGGTTCCGAGAGCGGCATCGCTGTCTTCCATCCACGTGGCGAACTCCGCACCGGGTTTCCAGACAAGGCCAAATCCGCGACCCTTCATGAACTCCTGGAATTCGGCGGACTTCCAAACCTTTTCCAGGGCGGCGGACAGTTTGGCGGTTGCCTCGTCCGGCATGCCCTTCGGTCCGGCAATACCGCGCCACGCAGCCATCTTCCAGTCAATTCCGGAGGCTTCTTTCAGGGTTGGCACGTCAGGGAAGGCGCCGAGGCGCACGTCATCCATGACCGCCAGCGACCGGACTTTGCCCGCGCTGATGAGAGCCGAAGCCTCGACCACCGAGCAGGTCACGACATCGACGCCCCCGGCAACCAGTTCCTGAAGTCCGGGTGCCGCGCCTTTGGAGGGTACCCACGGTGCAGCCGCCGGGTCCGTCCCAGCCGTGTTCAGCATACCGGCCAATGCCAGATGCCAGATGCCGCCCTGACCGGTACCGGACCCCTTGAACTTGCCCGGGTTGGCCTTGATCGCATCGACCACGTCCTTGGCGGTTTTCCATTCGCTGTCGGCACGAACCTGCAGCCCGGCCGCGTCGTAATTGTAAAGCGCGATCGGCGTATAATCCTTGCCGGTGAGTTCGGTGAGACCGGCCCAGTGCATCATGCCGATTTCAACGGTGACGACACCGATCGTATAGCCGTCTGGCGCGGCATTCGCGATTGCCGAGTGCCCGACGACGCCGCTGCCGCCGGTTCGATTGACGACATTGACCGGCTGTCCCAATTCTTCCTTCAGAAGCCCGGCTATCATGCGGCCGGTTGCATCCGTGCCACCTCCTGCGCCCCACGGCACGATCAAAGTGATGGGGCGTTCCGGATAGTCGGCAGCGGCCGGCAGCACGGTCGTCGCCCCGATCACCCCTGTCAGTGTGAGTAAAGCGGCGGCGGCCATCATACGACGGTTCAGCATGCGTAAATCTCCCTGGACAACATTTCACAGCGCACGGTGTACTCCCGATGCTCAGTGACACATCGGGCGATGGTTCGGAATTGTCGTGCGTAACGGGAATGTGACGCAAGGTCAGGTCTTTCGCAAGCGGTTACGCGCGGAAATATCGTGACTTTTAGCGAAGGTGCTTTAACGCGTTAAGCGTGCTGCCGGGTGCCTAAGTCGCCTGCACGGGACCTGCGGCACTCGAGGAATGACGGTGAAACCCTTGTAAATCGCCGGTTGTGCCACGACCCGGGAGTTGTCCAAGGCCCGAAGCGGCGAGGTCCGTGCCACAACGATTTCGGCTTGGTTTCGATCGATGGCCTGACATTGCCAGTGTGACAATTCGCCAACGTATTGAGGCGAGCGGTGCGGTTGTCTGCCGGTAACGAACCTTCAGCCGTTTTCTGCGGGCCAGAATCCGGATGTGCCGTCCCGACTGACCGGACGAAACTCTATATTGTCGGATCGACAGCGGGTGCAGGTTCGCTCGCGCCGCAGGTCGGAAACAATTGCGTCATCTGAAAACTGGCTTGTTCCGACATAGCGGAACCTGCCGCACTCCAGGCAATCGATGCCAAGCCGCATGCCATTCCTGTTCAAGTCGGCGATCGTTATCGAATTTGCACTGCACACGTTCAGTTGTTTATCCGGTTTTGGCAAATGACTGCAGCCGGTTGAAAACTGTCCGACCGCCCCGAAACGATGGTAACCCGGTGGTTGCGAACTTCCAACAATTGTGCCGATGGAACCTGGTTCGCGGGAACCAGGCGACGGGCTTGTCCCTGCAAGGATCGTCGGAAAGTTATTGCGGCGGTGCCGACTGCGGCCGGGCCAGATGGCCGGACTTGACCCAGATTTTTGCACCATTCGGTCCGGTTGTCGCATCCAGCGCCTGCCCCTTGGGAAGCCGCAGCCAGGACCCGGCCGAAAAGGAATCACCACCCTCTTCGAACGCGCCTTCCAGAACGTAGGCTTCGAAACCGTCATGCCTATCGTGCGAGATCGTCGAGCCGGCGGCCCAACGCTCCAGGCGCACATCTTCGCGGGCATCTTTGAACAACGGCATCACCTCCACGCCCGGGCGCTCGGCGACGGCCACAAAGGGCATCTTGTTGGTGTCTATGCGCACATGGGTGCGGTCGGCGAGGTCGAACTGCCAGAGTTTGACCAGGATTGTGCAGCCCGGTTCCGAACCCGGGGTGTGGCTTGATTCCGGTGGGTTGCGGATGTAGCTGCCGGCCGGGAAGTCTCCATGTTCGTCCTGGAACACGCCGTCAAGCACCAGGAACTCTTCGCCGCCCGTGTGCACGTGCGGTGAAAACTTGCTGCCCGGTGCATAGCGCACGATCGTGGTCGCGCGGGCCTTCTCGGCGCCCACACGATCCAGCATGCGCCGATCGACGCCGGCCATCGGCGAGGCCATCCACTCCAGGCTTGCGGAATGAACCACCGCGCGTTCATCGAAATTCGCATTGAGTTCCATGCTGCTGCTCCTTGCCGGCGCGACCACCATCCGGTCGTCGGCCTGTTCGTGATGTGCGACATAATCCATTGCGCCAGATCGTCAAGCGCGGCGGATTACGTCGTCATAAATATTGATCTATCGATAGATAGGCATCGCATTGATGGTTTGCAAGCGGCCTTGTCGATTTTGCGGTCCGACGAGAATGCGGTCGCAAGACCGATAAGCGTCGCACCGTCCGGGCCGTGCGCAGATTTTCCCAAAAAGGTTCGAGCCCGCTTACGGGAGAAAGAGAAGAAGGCCGGGAAGAATGATCCTGAAGTCAATCGTCGGGAGAGGGGAGGTCTGCCGCGGCCAGAACCTTTCGCATGACGGTCGGCAAAGCTTCCCCTGACTGATCGCCGGGACGGCTCCACCAGGCGCCGGTTGGCGGATCCAGATCCGAGACCGCGCGATAGACCGCCAGCCGCAGGTGAAAATGCGTAAATGTATGGGTCACCAAAGTCGGCGCCCGTGTCCAGCCTTGTGCCGCTGGAGCCGCGGAACGGTCCTCCAGCATGCGCTCGTCTTCCGTCCAGCGGCCGGTCGGAACCTCCGCCATGCCGCCAAGCAGCCCGCGATCGGGCCGTTTGCGCAAAAGCACCGCGCCGTCGCGGCGAAACAGGGCGAATGCGGCGCCGTAGCGTGTCGGTTTGTCTTTCTTTGCAGCCTTGCGCGGATAGGTCTCGGCGACGCCGGAATTCGCCACCGCGCACAACTCGACAAACGGACACAGGGAACAGGCCGGTCGGCGCGGCGAACAGATGGTTGCGCCCAGATCCATCATCGCCTGGGCGAAATCTCCCGGACGATCCGTCGGCGTCAGATCGGCGACGATGGCCTTGATTGCCTTTTTGGACTCCGGCAGAGGCTCTTCAATGGCATGCAATCGGCTGACGACGCGTTCGATATTGCCGTCGACAACCGCCACAGGTTCATTGAAGGCGATCGCCGCGATTGCCGCCGAGGTATAGGCGCCGATACCGGGCAGCTTTTGAAGGTCGGCGGCATTGTCTGGAAATGTGCCGCGGTAATCCCGGATCAGGGTCTCGGCGCATTTCTTCAGATTTCGCGCCCGCGAATAATATCCGAGACCCGCCCATGCCTTCATGATGTCGTCGTCATCGGCTGCCGCGAGGTCGGCGAGTGTCGGCCAGGCGGTCACAAACTTCTGAAAATAGGGGCCGACCGCCTTGACGGTTGTCTGCTGCAACATGATTTCGGAGAGCCAGACATGATAGGGGGCGGCGCGGCGACCGGCTTTGCCGTCTGCCGGGCCGACACGCCAGGGCAGGGAGCGGCAGTGCCGGTCGTACCAGGCCAGCAGCATTTTTGCGGCCGCGTCGGCGGAAACTTCGACGACAGGATTTTCAGGTGTGGCTATCATGTGGACAAGCGGTCTCCTTTACTCCGCTTGCGCCGCGGATCTGACAGTCTTGCGCAAATCATATATAGAAGCGTTTGGCAATCGGCTCTGTGTGCCCCCTGATGTTTCTCTACAGTGGATCGGGGGCGGCAAAACCTTTCGGACCAGGCACCAAACCTTACGGACCAGGCATATGAGCCGGAAAAGATCGAAATACCGCAGTTCTGCGAAACCCATTGCGGGGATGCTGGCGGGGATCCTGAAGCCCGTTGTGCGCAAACGCGGGCTCGCCGGCGCCGATCTCGTCATGGCGTGGCGGGATATTGCCGGCCCGCAATTTGCCGAGTGCACAATGCCGGAGCGGATTGCGTGGCCGAAGACGACTGCGTTCGACGATCGAAACGGCGCTGCACCGGGTACCTTGATCGTGCGCTGCGCCGGGCCGGCCGCGGTGTTGTTGCAGCACGATCTGCCGCAACTCGTCGAACGCATCAACTCGTTTCTGGGATGGTACGCCGTCGAACGGATCAAGATCGTTCAGGGCACTGTTCATGCTGCCGACCGGAAGCCGGTCCCCAGACTTCCCGAACTCCCGCCGCAAAAACAGGCGGAAGTTCGCGCGCAGGTTTCCGGCGTCCGTGACGATCGGTTGCGAGAGGCGCTCGCGACCCTGGGCACGTCCGTCGTGGCGAATGCGGCTGCGACCCGCAGGCGATGCTAGTCGGGCGGAAACGCCAAATCGCCGCAGTTCACAATGGGTTTGATTGCGTATCGGGCCTACAACCTATATCTCCGTTCATGGGGACGTGAAGATTGTCAATTTGGAGGATAATTCCGTGAGTGTGACGAGAAGGCAGGCGCTGCAGGCGGGCGCGATTTCGGCGGGTGCTTTGTTGACACCCGGTATCCTGGCCGGTTCCGCGATGGCGCAAAGTGTGGATATCGCAGAATTTATGAAACCCGGCCCCCTTGGCGAAAAGGCTCTCGGTCCGGAAGATGCCAAGGTCGTGGTCGTAGAATACGCATCGATGACCTGCGGCCATTGCGCCAATTTCCATAAGAATACATTTGGAAAGGTCAAGGAAAAATACATAGACACCAACAAGATCCGGTTTGTTTTCCGTGAATTTCCGCTGGATAATGTTGCTTCGGCCGCCTTTATGCTTGCGCGCTGCGCGCCGGAAGACAAATATTTTGACGTGATTGACCTGATGTTCGAAGAACAACGAAACTGGGCGTTCACGAATAACCCTCTGCAATCGATGATGGACTTTTCCAAGCAGATCGGATTCACTCAGGCCTCCTTTGAAGCATGCTTGACGAATCAGAAGCTTCTTGACGGAGTGAGATGGGTTGCCGATCGCGGGTCGAAGATGTTCAACGTCAGCGCGACGCCAACCCTGTTTTTAAACGGCAAAAAGCTCTCGGGCGGCGCACTCAGTTTTGAGCAGATGTCCGAGTTGCTTGACGCGGAATTGTAGACGGGAACGGTTTCGGCCGAATCCCGACACAAGCTCTGCCCCTTTGCCGCTGCAAACCGAGTCAAACCGCCGCGGCGGAGGGGTTACATGGTCAGTTTTGATCGATTGCGTTTGTTGGGGTTCAAGACCTTTGTCGAACCGGTCGACTTCCACATCGAGCGCGGACTGACGGGAATCGTCGGTCCCAATGGCTGCGGCAAGTCCAACCTTGTCGAGGCCCTGCGCTGGGTGATGGGCGAAAATTCCTCAAAGAACATGCGTGCGTCCGGGATGGACGACGTGATCTTTTCCGGAGCCGGTTCCCGTCCGGCCCGCAACACCGCCGAAGTCACCCTGTTTCTCGGCAATGAAGACAGGTCCGCGCCGCCGGGCTACACCGAACTCGACGCAATCGAGGTTTCCCGCCGGATCGAACGCGAGGCCGGATCCGTCTACAGGATCAACGGTCGCGAGGCGCGAGCCCGCGACGTGCAATTGCTTTTCGCCGATTCTTCCACCGGTTCGCGCTCGCCCGCCCTTGTCGGCCAGGGCCAGGTTGGCGAACTGATCGCCGCGAAACCGACGGCACGACGTCGCCTGCTTGAGGAAGCGGCCGGAATTTCCGGCCTGCATTCGAGGCGTCATGAAGCGGAACTGCGATTGCGGGCAACCGAAGGCAATCTGGAGCGCATCGAGGATGTGCTGGGCGAACTGGTTGTTCAGGTTGAAAGCCTGCGTCGCCAGTCCCGGCAGGCGCGTCGCTACCGCACCCTGTCCGGCGAAGTGCGCAAACTGGAGGCCGCGATCCTGCATCTGCGCTGGCTCGCCGCAAACGGCTCGCTGAAGGAAGCCGCACAACATTACGAGAGCGTTGCCGCGACCGTTCACGATTTCCAGGTCGCACAGGCGGAAGCGGCGAAAAACCAGGCCGTCGCCGCCCACGCGGTGCCGGGCCTGCGCGAGGCTGCGGCGACCGAATCGGCAAAATTGCAGCGCCTGGTCAGAGCCCGCGACGATCTCGACCGCGAAGAGCGGCAGTTGAAGGAACGCTCCGGCGATCTCGCCGGGCGTATCGAACAGTTTCGCCAGGACAAGCGTCGTGAGGAACAGCTCCTGATCGATGCGGAATCCGCCCTGCGCGAATTGCAGAATGAGGAGCAGGGGCTTTCCAGGGAAAATGCCGAGGCGGAAGCCGCCATGCGCGACAGCGGTGCCCGTACGCAAGCTGCGCGCGTGAAACTGGAAGAGTCCGACGCCGCTTACCAGGCGCTGACGCGGGATGTCGCGACGATTGCGGCGCGCCGGTCAGAACTGGAGCGGACGATCGGCGACAACACCAAAAAGCTCAAGCAAACCGAGGACAAGATCGACGCGATTGTCCGGGAGCGCGCCGATATCGAGCGGCGCATGAACGAGCGCGTCGACCTGGAGGAAGAACAGCGCGCGGTCGACGCCGCGGAAATGCAGCTCCGGGGCGCCGAGACCGTGCTGGAAGAGGCTGAAACCGCGCTCGTCGCGGACAGGGATGCTGAGAGAGAAGCCCGCACGCCGGTCGCTTCCCTGGAACAGGCGCTCAACCGCGCCGAGGCCGAGGCCGAAACCCTGGCGTCTGTTCTGTCGCTGGAAGAGGCCGATCTGTGGCCGGCGATCGTTGATGCGGTCAAGGTTGCTCCGGGCTATGAACTGGCACTTGCCGCCGCTCTCGGCGACGATCTCAACGCGTCCGCCGACACGGCGGCGCCGTCGCATTGGCGCGAACCCGGTCCGTTCGATGCCGATGGCTCCCTTCCAGAGGGAATCGAACCGCTGACGGCAATGGTCGATTGCCCGCCGGTCCTGGAGCGGCGCTTGCGTCAGGTCGGGATCGTCGGCGCCGAGATCGGTCCGGAGATGCAAAAGCTGCTGCGCACCGGACAGCGGCTGGTTTCGGTGGAAGGTGATCTGTGGCGCTGGGACGGGTTCACCGTCACTGCGGACGCGCCGCGCCCGGCCGCGCAGCGTCTGGAGCAGAAGAACCGCTACGAGGACCTTGACTGGGAATTGAAGGACCTGCGCGCGAAGTGCGAGGAAGCGCGGGCCGCCCTTGCCGGCGCAAGGACCCGCACGGCGGCCTCGACAGCGCGTGAAGCCGGCGCCCGCCAGGCGCTTCGCGATGCGGAACGCCAGGTCCGCGAGACCCGGGAATCCCTGTCCCGCGGCGAGAAGGCGACAACGGCTTTTGCCGCGAAACTGAGCGCGCTTGATGAGGCGCGCGCGCGGCTCAACGACAATCTTGAGGAAATCCGCGCGAGCCTGGCTGAGGCGGAAACCATGCTGGCGTCTGCCGAAAGCGCCGATCACCTGCAGGACCGTCTGGACACGTTGCGCAAGCAGGCATCTGAGGATCGCCAGGCCTTTGCCGAGGCCAACGCGGTCGCAGATCGTTTCGGGGCGCAGATCCGGGTCAGGACCGACCGGCTGAAGGCCATTGAGCGGGAGCGCGCATCCTGGAGCGAACGAACGGCCGCGGCACGTTCGCAACTGGAAATCGTCGATGGCCGCATAAAGGAGGTTCAATCGGAACTGGCGTCCCTGACCGACAGGCCGGACGAGATTATCCTGGCGCGTCGCTCTCTCCTGAATGAAATCCAGGCCGCGGAAACGGCGGTCTCACAATCTTCCGACGCGCTGGTGACCGGCGAACGGGCGCTCGCCGAGGCGGACCGGATCGCCAAGCAGGCGCTCGAGGGCCTGTCGAATGTCCGCCAGGAGGAAGCACGGTCCGAGGAGCGCATCAAAGCTGCGGAAGACCGCCTTGCCGGTATCGTGCGCCAGATTGAAGAGACCCTCGAATGCGAACCGCACCAGGTGGCCGAACTGTCGGAGATCGACCCCGACGGCCCACTTCCCGACGAAGCCGCGGTGGAGACCCGGCTCGACCGGTTCCGCAAGGAGCGCGAGCGGCTTGGCTCCGTCAACCTGAGGGCCGAGGAGGAAATGTCTGAACTTGAGGAGCGCCACGAGACCCTGACCCGCGAGCGCGACGATCTGATTGAGGCGATTCGCAAGTTTCGCCATGCCATCCAGACCCTCAACGGCGAGGCCCGGACCCGCCTGCTCGAGGCTTTCGGCCGCGTCAATGCGGAGTTCGGGAACCTGTTTCAGCGCCTGTTCGGTGGCGGCAAGGCGGAGCTGAAGCTGATCGATTCGGAAGATCCTTTGGAAGCCGGACTCGAGATCTATGCGTGCCCGCCGGGCAAGAAGACGCAGGTCATGACCCTGCTGTCGGGCGGAGAACAGGCCCTGACAGCCCTGTCCCTGATCTTTGCGGTGTTTTTGATCAACCCCGCTCCGATCTGTGTCCTCGATGAGGTCGATGCCCCTCTCGATGACGCCAACGTCGAACGATTCTGCAATCTCCTTGAGGAAATGCGCAAGGCGGCGGAAACCCGCTTTGTCTGCGTTACCCACAACCCGATTACCATGGCACGGATGGACCGGCTGTTTGGTGTGACCATGGCCGAACGCGGGGTTTCGCAGGTCGTCTCGGTAGATCTGCAAACGGCGGAAAGATACCTCGAAGCGGGCTGAGTTTGGACGAATGTACGCGGCAATTCGCCCCCGCAAATTGGCCTGTGGTGGAGCGTTTCCAGTAACATATTGAAATATATGCGTTAATTATCGATCATCCTGCGCTGAACAATCCTTGACACGGTATCGCGCCCTGACTAATGTGCGCGCGGATTTGAGGGGCTTTCGGTGATGTTTGCGGCACTCTCGAGATAGTGCGATACCGCCTTGGAAAGGGATCGCAATGTCGAGCGGGAACAAGTCTGACGAAGATGTACCGGTTCCGAAAAATTCGGACGAAGATCAACTTGCGCACCGTCTTGATGCGCTGGGTCGGGAATTGGGTGATAGACAATCCAGTGCCCGGCATGGCAAAGACAAACCGGTCACCGGTTACGGGCATGCGCTTCGTCTGAGCAGTGATTTTATTGCCGGCATTGTTGTCGGCGCTGCCTTGGGGTGGGGTTTCGACAAACTGTTCGAAACGTCGCCCTGGGGGTTGATTGTGTTCCTGTTCCTGGGATTTGGGGCGGGGATTATGAACGTTTTGCGCACGGCGGGGGTTGTAAGTGAACCGATGGTGCGAGAAACAGAACCGGAAAACGGTCCAAAGCCCGACGGGCCGGACGACCACAAAGACGGACGCGGAGACTAAAGCGCGTGGCAAACGATCCGATCTCTCAGTTTAACATTACAAAGTTGGTCCCGATTGAAGTCGGGGGTTTGGATGTTTCGTTCACCAATTCGTCCTTCTTCATGGTCGCAACCGTAGCGGTTGCTTCGGCGCTTCTGATTCTGTCGACGAGCGGACGGGGCCTTGTGCCCACGCGATGGCAGTCAATCGCGGAAATGTCCTACGAATTTGTCGCAAAGACCTTGCGAGACGCCGCCGGCAACGAGGGTTTGCGTTTCTTCCCGATGGTGTTTTCCCTGTTCATGTTTGTACTGATCGCGAATCTGCTGGGGATGTTCCCCTACTTCTTCACGGTCACCAGCCACATCATCGTCACGTTCGCGCTGGCGATGCTCGTGATCCTGACCGTCGTCGGATACGGCGTCTACAAACACGGGCTGAAATTTCTCGGACTGTTCGTGCCTCATGGCGTGCCGGCGGTGTTGGTGCCGCTTGTGACCGCGATCGAGGTGATCTCCTTTCTGTCCCGGCCGATCAGTCTTTCGGTGCGCCTGTTTGCCAACATGCTGGCGGGCCACATCACCCTGAAGGTCTTCACCGGGTTCATCGTCAGCCTGAGCGCGCTCGGCTTTGGCGGCGTGCTGGCCTCGGTCCTGCCGCTGATCATGGCAATCGGTCTGACCGCACTGGAATTTCTTGTCGCCTTTCTGCAGGCCTACGTCTTCACGGTCCTGACCTGCATGTATCTCAACGACGCGTTGCACCCCAGCCACTAGGGCCGGCGCGTTCAAGTCCATTCGTAAATTCGCGAATCTCTCATCTAAGGAGTTAAGGTTATGGAAGCTGAAGCAGCAAAATTCATCGGTGCTGGCATTGCATGTCTCGGTATGGGCGGCGCAGGCATCGGCCTGGGTACGATTTTCGGAAACTACCTTGCGGGCGCCCTGCGCAATCCGTCGGCTGCAGACGGCCAGTTCGGCCGCCTGATCTTCGGATTTGCCGTGACGGAAGCTCTTGGCATCTTCTCGCTGCTGGTTGCCCTGATCCTTCTGTTCGCCTGATCCACACTGCTGGACAGACCGAAGAATCCGGTCGCTGCGGTGCTTTGACGGCATGGCGGACTCGGCAATGCGCCGTGAATGCACGGAACGCATCGCATTGATCCCGTTGGCGTTGATCGCAGGAAATGCGTGAACGGGACCGTCTCGCAGGAGCGGCTGGATAAGCTTGCGGAGGGTATTATGGCTAGCGAAACGAATACTGAAACCCAGGTGCCTCAGGGCGATCCGGGCGGAGCCAACTTTCCGCCGTTCGACAGCACCTCATTTCCCTCGCAGCTGCTTTGGCTGGCGATCACGTTCGGCATTTTCTACTATCTGATGTCGAAGGTCGCGCTGCCGCGCATCGGCAGTGTGCTGGAAGACCGCCGCGACCGCATCGAGGGCGATCTCGCCGAGGCGGAACGCCTCAAGCGGGAGACCGACGAAGCGATTGCCAGTTACGAACAGGCCCTGGCCGAAGCCCGCAGCAAGGCTCACGGCATCGCCCAGGAAACCCGCGACAAGCTCCACCGCAGCGTTGAAGACAAGCGTGCCAAGGAAGAAGCCAAGTTGGCCAAACAACTTGGTGAGGCCGAGGAGCGCATTGCGGGCATCAAGACCGCCGCTCTGGCACAGGTCAGCGATATCGCTTCGGACACGGCCGAAGCCGTTCTTGACAGCCTTGTTGCCGGTGTCGCGAACAAGGACGAGATCGCCGGTGCGGTCAAGTCGACGATGGAAGGGTAGGCGGGACAATGGATGCAACATTCTGGGCCCTGATTGCCCTCATTCTGTTCGGCGGTGTCATTGCCTGGCTGAAAGTGCCGGGAATGATCACCAAGAGCCTCGACGATCGCGCCGACAAGATTCGGGATGAATTGAACGAGGCACGGCGTCTGCGCGAGGAAGCCCAGTCGCTTCTGGCGGACTACCAGCGCAAGCGTCGCGAAGCCGAGGGCGAGGCTGACGCAATCATTGCCGAAGCCAAGGACGAAGCGGAACGGCTGACCGCGGAAACCAACGCGGCGCTTGAAGAAATGATTGCGCGCCGCACCAAGGCAGCGGAGACCAAGATCGCTCAGGCCGAGAGCCAGGCGATTGCCGAGGTTCGTGCAAAAGCGGCCGATGTCGCCGTCAGTGCCGCGGAAAAGATCCTGTCCGCCAAGGTTACCGGATCCGTCGCCGACGGACTGATCACCAAGAGCATTGAGGACGTCAAGGCGCGGTTGAACTAGAACAGCGTTTGCACGTTTGTCAGCGGAATACACAAATCGAGGTCAGCCGGGTTTCCGGCTGGCCTCGATCGCTTTTGCAACCGGGGCGAACGAGGCGCGGTGCAGGCGGCTGGCGCCAAGCCGGTCAAGCGCATCCAGATGGGCGGCTGTTCCATATCCCATGTGTCTTTCAAATCCATATCCCGGATAGAACCGGCTTGCGGCATGCATCATCCGGTCCCGCGTCACCTTTGCGATGATCGAGGCCGCGGCAATGGAAACCGAGCGTGCGTCTCCCTTGATGATCGCATCGGCCGTGCAGCAAAGCCCCGGCGGCACATCGCGGCCGTCAACAAGGGCGTGTTCCGGTGTGACGGCAAGCGCCTCCAGCGCCTGGCGCATGGCGTAAAGTGTTGCTGCGCGAATATTCATCCGGTCGATCTGGCATTGCGAAACCGCGGCCACGCCGACATGCGCCGACCGGCAGATCATGTCAAAAAGGTCCGCGCGTTTCCCGGCGCTGAGCTTTTTGGAATCGTTCAATCCGTTCGGGATTGCGGCGGGGTCGAGCATGACCGCAGCCGCGACGACCGGGCCGGCCAGCGGTCCCCGCCCGGCTTCGTCCACACCGGCGACAAGCCCTCTTGTTGCATTGGGGAGGGCTGTTTCAAGGCTGAAATCCGGTTGTACCGGCAATGCCAGCATTGATTTCGCTGCTTGAGGATTGGATTTTCTGGTTTTGGCAGGCGTCATGGAATTGCCGGATCGGATTGGGTGTCCCGTTCCTGCACCACCATGACATTTCCCGCAAGAGGCATGACTGCCTGCGCGACCTCTTGACGTCACCAACGCATGGCGCGTTTGATCTGCCTCAGATCAAACGAAAATGATTTGCGCAACAGGCTGTAATGTCGTCCTGGAGCCGTTCATGCGCGCACTCAAAACAGATCCAGTTGCTGCCGCCCTGAGGCCGGACTCCTGAACAGATCGGTCCGCAGCGGGGCGCCCCGCTTGTTCAGATGCAGCCGTTTAGCCGCGAGGTCGAAGCGTTTGGCAATTGTGTCGGCGTAAGGACCCTGGCCGCGCATGCGTTCATGCCATTTGGAATCATAGTCCTTGCCGCCGCGCATGCTGCGCAAAAGCAGAAGTACGTGCCGGTAGCGGTTCGGATAGTGCCGCAACAGCCATTCCTTGAACAATTCGCTGACTTCACGCGGCAACCGCAAAAGAATGTAACTGGCCATCGTCGCCCCGGAATTCCTGGCTGCCTCCAGGATCGCCTCCATTTCGTGGTCGTTCAGGGCCGGAATCATCGGCGATGCCATCACGCCGGTCGGGATCCCGGCATCGGACAGAAGCCGGATCGCTTCCAGCCGTTTTGCTGGTGTCGAGGCCCGCGGTTCCAGTTTGCGCGCCAGGAGTCGGCTGAGCGTGGTTACTGACAGGGCAACCTTGGCGAGCCCCATCTCGGCCATCTTTGCCAGGATGTCGATGTCGCGGGTAACGAGGGCCGACTTGGTCACGATGGAGACGGGATGGCGCGCTTCCAGCATGACTTCCAGCACTTCGCGCATGACTCTCCATTGCTTTTCAATCGGCTGGTAGGGATCCGTATTCGTGCCGATCGCAATCGTCTTGGCCTGATAGCGCGGATTGCCGAAAGCGCGTTCCAGCAGTTTCGCTGCATCCTTTTTGACGAACAGCTTGGTTTCGAAATCGATCCCGGCGGACAGACCGTGATAGGCATGGGTCGGGCGCGCAAAACAATAGACGCACCCGTGTTCGCACCCCCTGTACGGATTGATTGACCGTTCGAACGGGACATCGGGGGACTGGTTGCGCGTGAGGATCTTCTTAGGCTGTTCAACGGTGACGCTGGTTTTCGGCACACTGGAATCATCCAGTATGGACCAGCCGTCATCAGTCAGAAAACGCCTTTCGCTTTCAAACCGTCCCGTACGGTTCGAGCAGGCGCCGCGCCCTTTGAGGGTTTCGGGATGAGCAGTAAACTCGACCACCTCAGTCTGCATGCCGGCCTCCATTGTTCCTGTTTTGATCTTGTTCTCCAGAGGTAACAGAAGAATGTGAACAAAACAAGAACAATTGGGTCGAATGTCATGAAATTCGATGTGGAGCGGATAGGGGCTCTGCAATCGTGCCGGTTGCAGGGAAGTCGGGGTCGAGCGTGGTCAAGGCTTCGAACTGCGAGAGGAAGATCCGGCCGCTGAGCTCCTCGGGAAAACCGATTGTGATCAGGCGGTCCATCACCGGTCCTTTCACTTCGGAAAAATGCAGGGTGACTCCGGCGTCCGAGAGGTTGCGATTGATCGTCTCAAGGCTTTCCAGGGCGCTGGCGTCGATATGATTGACGGCCGTACACATCAGGATCATGTGGCGAATGTCGGGAGTGTCGGCAACGATCGCCGCGACCTTGTCTTCAAGGAAGCGGGCATTCGGGAAATACAGGCTTTCGTCGATTCTCAGGCTGACGACGTACGGGCTGGTCAGCACGTCGTGGCGTTTGACATTGCGAAAATGCTGCGTTTTCGGAACCAGTCCGACAATTGCGCAGTGCGGGCGGCTGGTGCGCCACAAATGCAGGCAGATGGAGAGGCCGACGCCTGCGAGAATCCCGACTTCGACCCCGAAAAACAACGTGAAGAGAATTGTCGCGGCCATGGCCGAAAAATCCCCGCGCGAATAGGCGAACGTGCGTTTGAGGGCGCCGAAATCGACCAGCGAGAGGACGGCAACGATGATGGTCGCGCCGAGTGTCGCTTTCGGGAGGTAATACAGGAGCGGCGTGAGAAGTAGGGCCGCCAGGAGGATGCCAATTGCAGTGAATGCGCCGGCGGCGGGCGTCTCGGCGCCGGCGTCGAAATTGACGACGGAGCGGGCAAATCCGCCGGTCACCGGAAAGCCGCCTGAGAGGGAGGCGGCGACATTGGAGGCGCCAAGCCCGATAAGTTCCTGATCGGGAACGATGCGTTGCCGTCTCTTGGCGGCAAGGGTCTGGGCGACGGAAACGGACTCGACAAAGCCGACAACGCTGATGAGGGCCGCTGACAATGCAAGTTCGCGCCAGAGCGCGAAATCCATCGACGGTGCGGTGAACGGCGGTATGCCTGAGGGAATTTCGCCAACGACACGGACGCCCTGATCGATCAGGTTGAAGGCCCAGACCGCAAGCGTGGTTCCGGCAACTGCAAACACCGGCGCGATTTTGGCGGCAATGTCGGCGGATCTCGCTTTCCAGCCATGGTGCCTGAGGATGGGTTTCAAGTGTGAACGTGTCCACAGCAGAAACCCGATCGTGACTGCGCCAATCATGAGAGTTGCGGGATTGATTGCACCGGCATGTTCGGCGAGGCTTGCCAACAATTGCGGAAAGGTATCGCCATGCGCGTCAACGCCGAAAAGATGCCGCACCTGGCTGGTCGCAATGATCAGTCCGGAGGCGGTGATGAAGCCGGAAATCACAGGGTGGCTCAGGAAATTGGCAAGGGCGCCGAGCCGCACGGCTCCCATTGCCAGAAGCATGAGGCCGGATAGAAAAGCCAATAACGCAGCGACGACAGCATAATTTTCTGTTCCCGTTTCCGCGATCTGGCCGACCGCGGACGCGGTCATCAGCGAAACCACCGCGACTGGACCGACGGCGAGAACCCGGCTGGTGCCGAAAAGCGCATACACAAGCAAAGGAGCGATGCTTGCGTAAAGTCCGGCCTGCGGCGGCATTCCAGCCAGGAGAGCGTAGGCCAGGCTCTGCGGGATCAGCATGATCGTGACGATGATTGCCGCAACGAGATCGCTGGTCAGGGCCGGCCTGTCATAAGAGGCACCCCATGCAAGAATTGGCAGGAACCGCGAAAGGCCGCTCATAGGGCTTGTGGTTCCTGCAGATCGGGAAGCGGGCATGAAATTGGGTCCGAAAATCCGTATGAAATCAGGTGTCAACGACTGGCTTGGCCATCCATTCCCGTCCCTTGAGCATGGCGCGCCAGTAGATCGGCGGCAGCACCCGTTCCTTCAGCCACCAGGCCAATCGGCTCGGTCGGGTGCCGTCGATGAACCAGGATGGAAACGAAGGCAGCAGCTTGCCGCCATAGCCGAATTCGGCGAGTACGATCTTTCCGCGTTCCACGGTGAGCGGACAGGATCCGTACCCGTCGTAGAGGGCCTGACCGTGTTTCAGTCCCATGTCCACGACGATGTTTTCCGCGACAACCGGAGCCTGTTTGCGAGCCGCTGCGGCCGTCTTGGCATTCGGCGTGGCCGTGACGTCACCAAGTGCATAAACGTTGTCAAACGACCTGTGTCGCAGCGTCCCGTAATCGACATCAACCCAGCCTGCCTCGTCGGCAAGCGGACTGACACGGATGAAGTCGGGCGCGGTTTGCGGCGGGACGACGTGGATTATGTCAAAATCCACCTCGATGGATTGGGAGGCCTGGCCGGGTTCGGTTTTCGTGAAAGTGGCTGTTTTCGCCGGGCCGTCGATTGCGGTGAGCTGATGATGGAAATTGAGTTTTGCCCCATAGCGCTCGACATAGTCCATCAGAGCCGGAACATAATCGGCAACACCGAACAGCACCGGTCCGGCATTGTAGAATTCGACCGATATATCCTTGAGCGCTCCGGTCCGGCGCCAGTGATCGGCGGAAAGGTACATGGATTTTTGCGGCGCCCCCGCGCACTTGATCGGCATCGGCGGCTGGGTGAACACTGCCCGGCCGGACCGCAGCGATTGCACAAGTTCCCATGTGTACGGCGCAAGGTCGTATCGGTAATTCGAGGTCACCCCATTGCGCCCCAGCGTTTCGTCAAGTCCCTCGATTGCGTGCCAGTCAAGCTTGAGTCCGGGGCAAACGATCAGGTGCCTGTATTGAACAACACGACATCCTTCCAGGATAACGGCATTCTGGTCCGGTTCGAATGCTGTGACGGCGGACCGGATACGCTTGATACCGGCCGGCAGAACCGCCTCCATCGTCCGCACGGTTGTCTCCGGGTTGAATATGCCCGAGCCGACCATTGTCCATCCGGGTTGGTAATAGTGGACATCGGCCGGATCGATGATTGCAATATCGAGATCGGCTGCGCGCGCCAGAAGGCTGGATGCGACGGAAACGCCTGCTGCCCCGGCGCCGACAATTACGATGTCATGGCTGATATCAGGCTGGGCGGTCGGTGTCCTGCCGCCATTGGCGATCCGACGAACGATTCCGCTCATGTCGTAGCCGGCTTCCCTCGCGATCCTCAAAATCTCCGGCAATGGCCGTTCCCCGGCCTGGGTCAACGCCCATAGCGAAGCAGACCGGGTTCCGGTGCGACAATAAGCCAGAACCGGTTTCGGCAGTTCGTCCATGATGCGGGCGAATTCGGCCGCGTCTTCATCCGACATGGCCCCCGAAACCACCGGCTGATGGCGAATTTCCAGCCCGGCCGCACGTGCGGCATCTTCGATTTCATGAAACAGCGGCTGGTCGGCACCTTCTCCGTCCGGCCGGTTGCAGACCAGCGAGCGATAGCCGGCCTCTCGAATTGCCGGCATATCTGCCGTTAGGATTTGCGGTGAAACCGCCAGGATTTCGGTAAGTCTGCTTACATTCATTTTTTCGTCCGTTCCTCGAGCTTTCTGTCCGCACCGCGTTGCGCGCATGGGACCAGGCTCCGCGCAGGAAGCGCGGAGAGCCAACGGGCGCCCACATGGCGGGGCGCCGGCAGCCGGACAATGGCTACAAGGTATCGAGCGGAACTTTCAGAAACCGCGTGCCGCTGTCATCCGGCTCCGGCAGTTTCCCGGCGCGAATGTTGACCTGCAGCGAAGGAATGATCAGGCGCGGCATGTCGAGAGTTTCGTCGCGCGCCTCGCGCATGGCCACAAAGTCGTTTTCGGCAATTCCGTCCCCGACATGGATATTGTGTTTGCGCTCGTCGGCAACCGTCGTTTCCCAGCGGATTTCGCGGCCGTTCGGACCGTAGTCGTGACACATGAAGAGACGCATTTCGTCCGGCATGGACAGGATCGTGCGGGTCGAACGATAGAGTTCATGCGCGTCGCCGCCGGGGAAATCGGCCCGGGCTGTGCCCCCGTCGGGCATGAACAGGGTATCGCCGACAAAGGCGGCGTCTCCCATAACGTGGGTCATGCATGCCGGCGTATGCCCCGGCGTCGCGATGACGAAGGCGCTCATCGAGCCGATCTCATAGGTGTCGCCGTCCTGGAACAGACGGTCGAACTGGCTGCCGTCGCGCTGGAATTCCGTGCCTTCATTGAACACTTTGCCGAAAACGTTCTGAACCACGATGATTTTTTCGCCGATCCCGAGTTTGCCGCCCAGCTGTTGCTGGATATAGGGGGCTCCCGACAGGTGATCCGCGTGGGCGTGCGTCTCGATCAGCCACTCGACCTTGAGATCGTTCTCCCTGACGAAGGCGATAAGCCGATCGGCGGACGCATAGCTGATCCTTCCGGCTGCGTAATCGATATCCATGACCGAATCGATGATTGCGCAGGACGGCGATTTCGGATCCTTGACCACATAGCTTATCGTATTGGTGGCTTCGTCGAAGAAACCGGTCACTTCCGGCTTTACCGACATGTCGATTGGGAATTCGGGCATGAATTGTCCTTTCCGGTTATGGTGGCGGGCGTGTTTCGGGTTCAAACCGCCAGTTTCAGGGCGCCCGCAACTGCGACGGCGCCCCAGACGATCGTGTTCACGAAGCCTCTCAGGATTTGCCGGTGATCGGAGTCCTGCGGCACCTCGCAGGCATTGCAGACAAGATCGCCCGGCAGCAGGAACAGGCGGATCATGTCTCCACCGTCTTGTCCTTGCAGGTCGAAAGACCAAGCAGGGCATAGGGCGGGCACCAGCGAAACACCGCGGTTGCAAGCGGAACAAGTCCGACGAGCCCCCAAAGGGTTTGCGGACCGACAAACACAAGGCTCAAAAGGCCCAGGCCGACAATAATCCGTAGGATGCGGTCGATGCCGCCGACATTGCAGGTCATAACGAATTCTCCGTTTCTGATATGACCGGATCCTAGAAGCCTTAGGTGGGTGCGTATGTAACTAAGTCACATCCCTGCAGGGACGGCCTGCCGATTGCAGCACCCGGGCAAACATCGCCTCAATGGGCATGCGCCAGATTGTCCAGCGCGGCCCTGTTGTCGAGATGGATTGTTCCGCGGCCGGGCGTTATCCAGCCGCGTCGCTGAAATTCCTTCAGTTGCCTGCTGATCACTTCGCGGGCGCTTCCCAGTTCCGAGGCGAGCTGCTGGTGCGTAATTGCAAGTTCCGGCGCGGTGCCGGAAAGTTCCAGCAGTTTTTCGGCCAGGCGGATGTCAATCCGCGCAAACGCCACTTCCTCAATCACATGGAACAGGTTTGTCACCCGCATGCTGAATGCGGTGAATACGAAGCGCCTGAATTCCGCGGATCTGGCGATGAGGTCGTCGAACGTCGCGCGGGGAATCGCAACCGCCACGGTCGGCTCTTCGACGACGGCTTCGGCCTGATAGTCCTCGTAGCCCATCAGGCAGGCGGTCGTCAGCGCGCAGCTTTCTCCCGCCGTCACGCGATAAAGAACAATCTCCCGGCCGTTTTCGGACACCTGCTGAACGCGGACGGTGCCCCGGACAAGAAGCAGGAAATATTCCGGCGCACTGCCGGGTCCGAATACCCTGTCTCCTGGTTTCAATTCAACGAGCCGGCTGTTTCGAACCAGCGGCTCGGAGATGTCCGGTGAAAGGGTTTTCAAACCGGGAAAGTTGTTGATCCACGTGTCGCTGTTGGTCATGGCGCTCCTGTCCGCCGGCAGTTCCGAACCGCATCAGACAGCTGGTGCAATAGGGCAGGTCGGGAACCGGATTGCCGCGTCGACACTGCAGCCCGGCTCCCGACGCGCTCAATGTAAGCACATTATTGCCGTGTGGTTTTTGATCAGGATCACAAAGCGAATTGATGCAAAGGGGGCGCTCTCAGTTCCCCCGGCGCAGATGTTCGTCAAGCCTGGGCATGATTTCGACGAAGTTGCAGGGCATGTGCCGATAATCCAATTGTGCCTTGAGAATGCCGTCCCATGCGTCCTTGCAGGCGCCCGGTGAGCCCGGCAGGACGAAGATGTAGGTTGCATTGGCGACGCCGCCGGTTGCCCGCGACTGGATCGTCGAGGTACCGATCTTGTCATAGGAAATCCGGTGGAACACTTCGGAAAACCCGTCCATGCGCTTTTCAAACAGCGGCTCGATGGCTTCCGGTGTCACGTCCCGTCCGGTGAACCCGGTTCCGCCCGTTGTAATCACGACATCGACTGTCGGGTCTTCGAGCCAGAGCGAGACCCGCGCGCGGATGGCCTCGACATCGTCGGTGACGATATCCCGGTCGATCAGCGTGTGGCCGGCATCGCGCACGCGCGCTTCAAGGGTGGATCCGGACTTGTCGTCGGCAAGGGCCCGTGTATCGGACACCGTCAGGATGGCTATGCCGACGGGAATGAAACTGCGCTCTTTGGAGGATGATGTCATGGGAGGCTCTCACCGCGTTTTCTCGATCGGAAAACCAGTAGCGCACCGTATACGGCCGACGCAATCGGGCAAAACCGCACTTCAGAATCGCCGAGACGGTTCAGGTGAGGGAAATCCGGCTCTCTCCCGCAAAAATGGCGGCCGCTTCCGGCCGGAAATGCGATCCGGCCCCTTCATGCAGGACAAAACCGGGAAGCAGGCGCAAGGGACCTCTGGATCCGGCCTTGCCCCGCAGGAGAATGCGGGATGCGGCTTGATCGGCGCGGGCGTGTACGGGAAGAATCGTGACATCGCCCACGGCCTGGCCGAAAGCGGACAATGTCAAAGCCAGCCGCGTTGTCCGCACGATCAGTGTTACTTCGCCCTTCGGCCGCAACAGCCAGATTGCCGTCTTGATCCATGACCGCAGGCCCTCGTCGTCGAGCATGTGTGCGTGCGCCCGTTCCGGGTTGGGCGATGTTCTTGCCTTGGCGCTGTCATTATAGGGGGGATTGCTGATGACGTAGTCGGCGCTTTGCGGTTCCAGACCGGTCTCCCGGCGCGCGGCACCGGTCAGCGTGACATCGGCATCGACGATGCGGGGCTCGGCGGCGTCCGGCAAGCGTTCGCGGGCAAGTTCCACGTTCCGCCCGGCCAGGCGCAAGGCGGCGGGATCATTGTCAACCAGGGTCAGGCCGAGGCCGGGATTGAGGGCGCGCGCGGCAAGACCGGCCACTCCGACGCCGGACCCGAGATCGATAAGGGCGCCGCGGGCACCTTCCGGCAGGCTGGCGGCAATCAGGATAGCGTCGAGACCTGAGCGGTGCGCTCCCGATGCGGGCTGCACGACATCAAGGAGGCCGCCGAGAAATTGATCTCTGGTTGTGTCCTTATCCATTCGGTGTTCGCTTCATTCCGTTAGACACGATGGTCGCGACAATCCGAATTCATCTGTTTTTCGAGAGTTCATGATCCAGGCCCGCTTCGGCCAGCAGGCGTCTCGCGCGCGGCATGGAGTCGCGGTCGACGAGTATTCGTCTGGGAATAACGCCGATCGAACCTTCGATGATGCTCATGTTCTGGTCGAGAACCAGATGATCGATATTGCCTTCATTCAGGATGGCTTCAACAAATGAAATCAACACTATGTCATTGGTTTTCAAAAGTTCTTCCATTCTGCTCCCATCCGGTTATGAACGCTAGGCGACCGTATCCAATCTGATTGCCGAATGCACGGCAATTCGATATGACGCAGGGCATTGTGTCTTGCTGGCTTGTGTCGTGGCCCATAATGTGTTCCCGACACAATGATTGTCAGCGTGGCGGGGATCGGCTCTTGATCAGGGCAGCTCTTGGTCAGGGTAATGTGTAACGTTTGGAGGGCTCCGTGGGTGTCGTTGTTCCATTGTCTGAAAAAAACAAGCCGGAAACCGATATTTCAGGTCTCGTCGGTCTGGTTGCTCCCGATATGGAGCGCGTCAACCAATTGATCCTTTCCAAGGCCGGATCGCATGTGGACATGATCCCGGCGATTGCCAATCATCTCATTGATTCAGGGGGCAAGCGCCTGCGTCCGATGCTGACCCTGGCGGCTGCCTCGTCATATGGATATGAGGGTGACGGTCATATCAAACTGGCGGCCAGTGTGGAATTCATGCACACCGCAACCCTGCTTCACGACGATGTGGTCGACGACAGCGACATGCGTCGCGGCAAGGCGTCGGCGCGGATGGTCTGGGGTAACCAGGCAAGCGTTCTTGTCGGCGATTTTCTGCTCGGTCAGGCCTTCAAGATGATGGTTGAGGTCGGATCGCTCGATTGCCTGCGAATCCTGTCCAACGCGGCTTCCGTCATTGCCGAGGGCGAAGTCATGCAATTGACGACGGCAAAAAATGTCGAGACGACCGAAGACGAATATCTTGCCGTTATCAGGGCCAAAACCGCGGCGCTGTTTTCGGCTGCCGCCGAAGTCGGTCCGGTCATTGCCGGTGCCGGAAAATCCGAAGAAGCCGCGTTCCGCTCCTATGGAATGAATTTGGGGCTGGCCTTTCAATTGATCGATGACGCCCTGGACTATGGCGGCAACAGCCAAAGTCTTGGCAAGAGCGTCGGCGATGATTTCCGGGAAGGCAAGGTGACCTTGCCCGTGGTTCTGGCCTATCGGCGCGGCACCGACGAAAACCGGGCCTTCTGGAAGCGTTGTCTGGAAGACGGCAATATTGAAGAGGGCGATTTGGAAGTCGCAACGACCCTGATGCGCGAACATCGCACGATCGAGGACAGTGTCGAACGAGCCCGCCACTACGGCGCCATCGCCCGTGACGCGCTTGCGCCGATCAAGGCTTCGCCGCAAAAGGAAGCGCTGCTGCACCTCGTCGATTTCTGCATTCAAAGGGCCTATTGATCGACTGGCACTTGCGACTGCGACTTGTCGCGGCTCCGTCGGTCAGAAAACGTCTGGTTCAAGACCGTCCGGAATCGGCAATGCCGAACGGATCGTCGCCGACCCGGCACGCCCGGACCCACCAGTGCGGCTTGGCACCTGCGAGATCACGACCGGCCTTTTCGGCATGCGCATCGTTTGCAAACAAAGCAAAGCAGGTTGCGCCCGAGCCGCTCATGCGCGCCATCAGACAATTCTCGTCCGCACGCATCGCCTCCAATACGTCTCCGATAACCGGTTCCAGAGCGCGTGCCGGCGCTTCGAGATCGTTTCGGCAGCCGATGAGATAGTCGACAACTGCCGGAACGGTGCGCTCTACTGGCAAGGGAGGCATCGCAGCGTTGGTCTTGCTGGCGAGGCCCTTGAAAACGGCCGGCGTTGAGACCTCTGTCAACGGGTTGACGAGGACCGCCGACAGAGTGGGAAAATTTTCGACCGGTTTGATCTTTTCGCCGATCCCGGCAACTTCGGCGGCACGCGCGGCGATACACATGGGCAAATCCGCCCCAAGCGGCGCCGACATTGCTTCCATCTGCGTGTCCGTAAGCCGCAGGCCCCACAGCCGGTTGAGGGCCCGCAACGTTGCCGCCGCATCGGTCGAGCCTCCGCCGATGCCGGAGGCAATCGGAAGCCGTTTGGTCAGGGAAACGGAGCAGGGGCCCGGGATGTCCGCCGCTAAGACGGATGATGTTCGCAACAGGTCCCGGGCACGGCTGATGAGATTGTCTGCGGGCGCGCCGAGGTCGCCTGCAAACGGACCCGCCAGTCCAAGCCGATCGGTATCGCTGGCATGGACGGTTACCACGTCGCCAAAATCCGCAAAGGCCACAAGGGATTCCAGAGAATGGTAGCCGTCCGGCGTCTGGCCTGTTACATGCAGCGCCAGATTGACCTTGGCCGGAGCCTGTTCGATGATCTCCGAGGTCCGGCTGTCATAAGTCCCGGGCTCGACGCTCATTGAGCGGTCGTGGTCTTTGTCCCGTTTGTGGCGTCGGCTTTTTCCGTCGTCGGCTCTGTCAATCCGACCTCAAGCTTGCGAAGGATCTTTTTCAGCTCTTCCGCTTCCGGTTTGAGGTCGCGGGCATGGCTCCACTGGAAGGACGCTTCAAGCTTGCGGCCAACCATCCAGTAGGCATCGCCGAGATGGTCGTTGATGACCGGATCGTCGGGTTTCAGTTCGACGGCCCGTTCCAGTTGTTTGACCGCCTCATCGAATCGTCCCAGGCGATAATAGACCCAGCCCAGGCTGTCGACGATATAGCCGTCGGTTGGCCGGTTTTCGACCGCGGTTTTGATCATTTTCAAAGCCCGGTCCAGATTGAGGCCCATGTCGACCCACGAATATCCGAGATAGTTCAGAACCAGGGCCTGACCGGGTTGCAAATCCAGGGCCTTGAGGAAATCGGCCTCTGCCTTGTCCCATTGTTTGGTGCGTTCATAGGTGATCCCTCTGACGTAAAAAAGCCACCAATGCGCGCGGGTCGGATTTTTGATGGTGTCGATACCGAGCGAATAAACCTCGCTTGCTTCCTTGAATTTCTCGCGGGTGCGCAACACGCTGCCGAGCGCCCTGACCGCTTCCAGATCGGACGGATTGGCATCGACGATAGCGCGCAGATGCGCGCGAGCGTCTTCAAGCTTGTCCAACTGGTCGAAGTTCAACCCGACCTGAATTTCAGCGTTGCGTTTCAGCGGTGACTCCGCTTCCACGCCGCCGAATACGGCGATGGCCTTTTCATGTTTGCCGATCTGCTCGTAAAGCGATCCGAGCGAGATCCGGGCCAGATCCGCTTTGGGGTTCAGGTAGAGAGCGAGTTGCAGATAAATCGCTGCGAGTTCGTTCGCACCGGCCCGGTCACGCGCGATCGCGGATCCGATACCGTAAAGCACTTCCGCGGCGCCTTCCTGCGGTGTCTTGACCAGCGGTCCGGGAACAAGTCCGTCGCCAAGTTCCTTCAGGCTGCGGGTGATCAGGGGATGATTCGGCAATTGGGCGTCAAATCCCTGAAGCACTTTGATCGCGCCTTCCATGTCGCCGTTTCTGGCAAGGGTGCGCGCCTGTGCTTCGACAATGCGCAATGCGCCGCTGTCCAGTTCGTAGGCCGCGGTCAGCCGCCTTTTTGCTCCATCCTTTTGACCCGCGAGCTCGGACACAAGTCCGCCATGGAACAATTTGAAGACCTCATACCATTCCGGACCTTTCAGATTGTCGACAAGGTCCAGGGCCTCCTTGGGCTTTTTCGCACCGAGCCTGGACCAGGCGGCAAGCAGCGTGGCGGTCAACTCGGAAGAAGACCCCTCCAAAACCTTTTCGAACTGGCCGCTGGCACCGGAATAGGATCGCTGCTTGAGGGCTTTGACGCCGAGCGCGAGGCGCGCGAACTGGTTCAGGCGATCGTCTTCAATCAGTTTTTCGGCGAATTTCATCGCCTCGTCGAAATTGCCGTCGGCAAGCGTCAGCGAAAAGGCCTGTTCAAGCAGGTGCAGATTGTCAGGATCCGCTTCGAGAGCCTTTCGATAAAAGACGGAGGCATTTGACAGATCTCGATCTGAATGGGCCAGGCGGGCAGCAAGATAGCTGCCGGAGAATGTCCGCACGTAGTCCGCGGCCTCTTCCGTTGAAGTCGTCGCCTTGGCACCGGTCGACAATGTCACGCCGGCGAAGACGATCATACCGGCGGCGAGATGACCGCTCCAGGCACAAACCGGTTGCAATGCCGCGGTCGAGATGCGCCTGGCGGAGACGAATACGGATGATGTCACGAAAAAACCTTTCCTCGGTCGGGCGATCGCTCGATCGTGTCGGCACCCCATTTTCAAAGCCGACCAGGTGAGCCTCTCAGGCAGGTCAGACTGATGATGGACACCCTTCGTTACCATAGGGCCCAGCAACGGCATTCCCTCCCGGCGAACCATGCAAATAGCATCGCGTTTCCTTAGTAGTGGAGGTTTTGCCGTCCGCCTTCAAGGGATGGATGCTCGCAGAGCCCCTTTATCGTACGAAATCCCTTAAATAATCAGTGAATTTTTGTGTTAGCCGCAATGTTTAACGCTTCCTTGCGCCATATTTTCCAAAAATGACCGCATTTGGCGCGTATTGTTGCGCACTCTGCCCGCGCCAATCCGGTCGAGCGGCCGTTTCCGGCTGCGCTTCGCCGGAAGATTCGCCATGCCGGATAAGGATTCGCGGGGAAACTCCAAAAAAATTGTGCAATTGCGAAGAAGACGCTCTAAAAGATCGCGCAGGGTCGACGATGGGATTGAGCGAACGACATGTCGAAATGGGTTTACTCCTTTGGTGGCGGCACCGCCGATGGCACTGCGGATATGCGCAATCTCCTGGGCGGAAAGGGCGCCAATCTCGCCGAAATGGCCAATCTCGGGCTTCCGGTCCCGCCCGGTTTCACCGTCACCGCCGATGTCTGCACGGCCTATTATGCCAATGAAGAGAATTATCCCGACGGCCTCGCGGCGCAGGTCGAAGCGGCGCTGCGTCTGGTTGAGGCCGAAACGGGGCGGCGTTTCGGCGACAACGTCAATCCTTTGCTGGTCTCGGTGAGATCCGGCGCACGGGTTTCGATGCCGGGCATGATGGACACCGTGCTCAATCTCGGCCTCAACGACGAGACCGTGATTGCCCTGGCCAAACAGGCCGGAAACGATCGCTTTGCCTATGATTCTTATCGCCGTTTCATTCAGATGTACGGCGACGTGGTGCTTGGTCTCAGCCATCACGATTTCGAAGATATTCTGGAGGATGTCAAACAGGCGGGAGATCATCTGCTCGATACCGATCTTGATGCGGATGACTGGAAGCGCGTGATCGAGCGCTACAAGGCCCTGGTCGAGGAAGAACTCGGCACACCGTTTCCCCAGAACCCGGCGGATCAGTTGTGGGGCGCGGTGGGTGCGGTGTTCGGTTCGTGGCAGAATGCGCGCGCGGCGACCTATCGCCGTTTGCACGGCATCTCCGACGATTGGGGAACGGCCGTGAACATTCAGGCGATGGTGTTCGGGAATCTTGGCGACACCTCGGCCACGGGCGTTGCCTTCACCCGGGATCCGTCGACCGGAGAAAACGCGCTTTACGGGGAGTTTCTCGTCAATGCCCAGGGCGAGGATGTGGTCGCAGGCATTCGCACGCCTCAGGACATTACCGAGCGCGCCCGCAAGGCCGCCTATTCTGAAAGTCCGTCGCTCGAAACCCTGATGCCGGAAGCGTTCGCCGAATTCACCGACATCTGCGCCAAACTTGAAACCCATTACCGGGACATGCAGGACCTTGAGTTCACAATTGAGCGCGGCAAGTTGTGGATGTTGCAGACCAGGGCCGGCAAACGGACGGCAAAAGCGGCACTGAAGATTGCCGTAGACCTTTGCGACGAGGGCCTGATCACACGACAGGAAGCCGTTCTCAGGATTGATCCGGCCTCGCTTGATCAATTGCTGCACCCGACGATCGATCCGGCTGCAGCGCGACAGAAATTTGCGTCCGGCCTGCCGGCGTCCCCGGGCGCCGCCAGCGGGCAGATCGTATTTTCGTCCGAGGATGCGGAAGCCGCCCATGCCAAGGGCACGTCCGTCGTCCTGGTACGCGTGGAGACGTCACCGGAAGATATTCACGGTATGCATGCGTCCGCCGGCATCCTGACGACGCGCGGCGGCATGACCAGCCATGCGGCCGTCGTCGCGCGCGGCATGGGCAAACCTTGCATTTCCGGCGCCGGAATGATCCGTATCGACTATGCCGCCGGCACCATGACCGTTGCGGGCCAGACCCTGAAAAAGGGCGATCTGATCACTATCGACGGCGCCTCGGGTGAGGTTTTTGTCGGTCAGGTCGCGATGATGCAGCCGGAATTGTCCGGCGAATTCTCGACGCTGATGGGGTGGGCGGATGCGACCCGCCGCATGCGGGTGCGCACCAACGCGGAAACCGTGGCCGATGCCAGGACTGCACGCGAATTCGGCGCCGAAGGCATCGGTCTGTCGCGCACCGAACACATGTTTTTCGACGAAGGCCGGATCGTTGCCGTTCGGGAAATGATCCTTGCCGACACCGTCGAGGCACGGCGCGCCGCTCTGGCCAAGTTGCTGCCGATGCAGCGCAGGGATTTCGAGGAATTGTTCGAAGTCATGCACGGTCTGCCGATTACCATTCGGCTGCTCGATCCGCCGCTGCACGAATTTCTGCCGCATTCGGAAGAGGAAATCGCGGAAGTCGCCTCCTCGCTGGACGCCGATCCGCAGCATTTGCGCGACCGGGTCGAGGAGTTTCACGAATTCAACCCCATGCTTGGCCATCGCGGCTGCAGGCTGGCCATTTCTTTCCCGGAAATTGCGGAAATGCAGGCGCGCGCGATTTTCGAGGCAGCGATTGCCGCGGAAGCGAAAACGGGCAGCGCGGTGGTTCCGGAAATCATGGTGCCGCTGGTCTCCATCAAGGCCGAACTTGATCTCGTCAAGGAACGCATCGATGCGATGGCGGCTGCCGTTGCCGAGGAAACCGGCAAGTCCGTGAAATACGATGTCGGAACCATGATCGAGCTGCCGCGCGCCTGCATCTGTGCCGGTGAGATTGCCAAGACTGCGGAATTCTTCTCATTCGGCACCAATGACCTGACGCAGACCACCTACGGCATCAGCCGCGACGACGCGTCCTCGTTCCTGGGAACATATCAGTCTAAGAAGATCATCGAGGTCGATCCGTTCATTTCCCTCGACCCGGACGGTGTCGGGGAACTGGTCCGGCTTGGCGCGGTCCGCGGCCGGACCGAGCGGCCCGGTATCAAACTTGGCATTTGCGGCGAACACGGCGGCGATCCGGCGTCGATTGCTTTTTGTGAAGATGTCGATCTCGACTATGTCTCCTGTTCGCCATTCCGGGTGCCGATCGCGCGTCTTGCGGCCGCGCAGGCAAGTCTGCGTCGCAAGGCGGACCACTAGGTGTGTCTCTCGTGAAGGCGGCGGAAATCTGAACGCTGCCATCTCAGGCTGGAACGCGGGTCCTGCGGTCGTCGTTTGCGCCGCCCGTGGCCATAAAACCGCCACACAACACCCGCTTTGACTTCAATCCACGGAAACCCGGTAATAGCGACAGGCTCTCGTATGCAAAAGGATCGTGTGGTCATGTGGTACGGACTGTGCGCCGTGGTGGGGGCGGCGGCGTCCTGGGTCGGAAGTGCCCTGTTGTCGTTTGCCGTCATCGTTGCCCTGATCGTTTTTGGCCTGATCCTGGCCAACACCAAAGAACAGGCCGGAACATTGCCGATTCACCATTCCATCATTGGTCTTGCGGTGACCCTGGGGCTCAGCCACGCCCTGCCGCTTGCCATTCTTGCCCTGTGATGCGATGGGACGATGATGAACGTTGTGTCGCCTGCTTGCTTCCGCTTCTGGAAATGCGGGTGAGGGGCCTGGGGATCGAGTAATGGCTGCGGATTATTGCTTCTCCGATATCCGGCCGGACCGCAAAGCCGATATTGCGCGCGCGCTGAGCCGAATTGAAAGCACGGGCGGTACCCTGCGCCATGCCGCGCTCCTTGATGACGCGGCCGCGGCCGCCAGGGCCCATGTCATCGGCCTTACCGGTCCGCCTGGCGTCGGCAAGTCGACGCTCACCAACGCCCTCGTGCGCGCCTGGCGTGGGCAGAACATTTCCGTCGCCGTGATTGCCGTCGATCCATCGTCGCGACTGACCGGCGGCGCGCTCCTGGGAGACCGGACGCGGATCAGCACGGACCCGGACGATCGCGGCGTCTTCATTCGGTCCTTTGCCGCCCGCGACCGGCTCGGCGGTCTCTCGGATCATGCGGTCGCGGCGATTCGCCTTCTCGGCGCGTTTTATGATCGGGTGCTCGTTGAATCGGTCGGTATCGGACAATCCGAAAGCGATCTGGCATTCGCAGTGGATACCACCATTTTGTGCGTCCAGCCGGGCTCGGGCGATTCCCTGCAATTCATGAAGGCGGGAATCATGGAACTGCCCGACATCGTGCTGGTCACGAAAGCCGATATGGGCCGCGACGCCCGGCGGGCGCTGGCCGATGTCGAGGGGGCATTGTCGTTGTCGTCATCGCAAACTCCGGAACGGTCGGGTGATGTCGGAGCACAGGTTCAGGCGCTGTTGGCGTCTTCGACGTCGCAGGAAGGGCTTGAGGATCTGTTGCGGGCCTGCACAGCCCATTGGGACTATCTCGGCGAAAGCGATCGGCTCGCCGCCAAACGAAGCCGGCAGGATCGATACTGGTTGCGGGATGCGGTGCGTCGTCAGTATGGCTTGAACGGATTGGACGTGCTGGCAACACATCTGGATAATTATACCGGTCGGGGGCTCTACCAGGCCATCGCACGCGCTTGTCACTCTCTTCGTATTGTTGTGAACGAGCGCGCCGGCACTTGTTGAGCTCGTCGTCCCTTTGCGGATCCGATGCGTCTGATAAAGTAGTTACAAATCAAACCTTTGAAAGTTTTCCCGATGCCCTTAACCACTTTTCAAGGTTAACCCGGCACACTTCAGACAGTCTTGGTGATGGGACAGTCGCCAGTGTGTTGCGTTGGGCAATTCCGGCCATGCCGGTGTGTTTGCCCGATGAGTTGTAATGGGACGGTTCAGGACCGAAAGCCGAAACGATCCTCGCGTTGCTTGAGGATGGCTTGAGAAGGACCGGTTCCAGAGTTGGAGTAGAGTAGGTATGGCTCGCGTATTGTACCGGCATCGCCTCCGGACCGCAGCGTATTTTGCTGGTCTGTCCGTATCGGCCTTTTTCCTGTCGACCCAGCCTTTTCACCCTCAGGACACGATCGGACTGCTGTCGTTTGAAGATGGCTCCGCTCCCCGTTGGGCCGGCTATATCAAGCCGGCACCGCACGGATCGTCCATGACGCCCACATTCAGTTTCGGCGAAGTTGAATCCGATGACGATTATGGACCGGAAGTGGCGTTGAGCATGTCCGGCGGCAAACCCGGTGCCGCTCAGGACGCGTTTGCCGAAGACTGGACGGATCGCGACCTGTCAGCCAATGAACAGACATTGGTGTCAACGCGCGCGCTTTCAAGGCAGGTCGCTTCGCTTCTGCCTTCCGCGGAAGATCATCAGATCCGGATCAACCGACGGCTCAAGGGCGATCGGCTGACGACCGTCAAAGCCTCGGTCGGATCCTCGACATTCGTCGCCGGCTCTCTCTACAAGCTGCCGAACCGGTTCGCGTCCAGCGAAAAGGCCAAAATGCCGCGCGTGGCTTTCGTCAAGCCGGTCGTCGTCAAGCGCAAGAAATCGGATCGCGACAAAATTTCGCCCCGCGAAATAGGTCAACCGCTGGCGCTGCTGGCTTATGCGGCACAGGCCCGCAAGGAAGAACAGGCGATGATGGTCAACGGCGCTGCTGCGGCCAGTGTTTCGCTGGCTTCGGCCTATGCCGCAGACGCAACGGAATCGCTGCAGGCGCCGTTCAATGCCATTTTCGGACCGAGCGACCCCGAATCCGCCGCCGCCGAGGACAATGGCGCAACCAGCGAGGATGCGGAAGCAAGCCTGGGCATCGGCCGGCGGCGCGGTCTGTTCCACTCATGGTTCTCCAACAAATTGCCATCCAGCGTGAACAAGTCGAACCAGAAGAAATGCCTGGCCGAGGCGATTTATTTCGAAGCGCGCAGCGAGCCCTGGGCCGGCCAGGTCGCGGTGGCGCAGGTGGTGCTGAACCGGGTCAAGAATCCTACCTATCCGAACTCGATCTGCGGTGTCGTCTACCAGAACAAACGCTGGCGCAACCGGTGTCAGTTCTCCTTTGCCTGCGACGGCAAACGCGACCGGATCCGCGACAAGAGTTCCTATCGCAAGGCGCAGACCATTGCGCGTGAAGTCATCGCGGGCAAGCACTGGCTGGACAAGGTCGGCGATTCCACCCATTACCACGCCACCTATGTCCGTCCGCGCTGGGCGCCGCGTATGATCCGCAAGGGCAAGATCGGCCAGCACATCTTCTTCCGGACCAAAAAGGGCGGCTGGACCTGATCCGGTCGCCTGCCGGTCAATCGGCGACATCGTATGACAAACCAAGACGCAAACGGTTTTGTGGCCTCCCTGGCCGGCGAATTGTCCGCCCGGGTGGCCGGCAATGAAGCGCTCGAACCCTTCCTGGCCGCGCTGTCGGCCGTTGCCGACGGCCCGGACCGTCCGGTTCGGGCGCCAAGTTCGGTGCCTGCATTTCGCGACAATCTGAACCTTGCGCTTGCAGCCATGCCGGAGTCCGGCGCGATCAGCGACGTTGTTGCCGCCCTTGCCGGCAGACTCGGCTGGTATCAGGTTTACCAGGGTGAGGGCATCGATCCGGCACTTGCGGAACGCATGTTTGCCGGGCAGGTTGTCGGCCAGGTCGGTCTCAGGCACAGTGACGATGTGCGTACAGGCCTGTTTCTTCTGGCGCCCGGTTTGCACTATCCGCTTCATACCCACGCCGCCTCGGAGATCTATTTCTGCGTGTCGGGTTCGGTCACCCTGCAATATGGCATGACCGGCGAGCCGTTCGATCTCGTGCCCGGCGCGATTTCGGTGACGCAGCCAGACCATGTGCACGCCCTGAGCACGGGCCGGCGACCCGCGCTCCTCATCTATCAGTGGATCGGTGAGATCGACGCGCCGAACTGGTGGTGGGAACGCCGCGCGGACGGTCGGTGGTGGCGTGAAAAATGGACCCGTCAGACCGATGCGAGCTGGCAGAGGCAGGCGGTCGAGCCTGTTCCGCAGGATCAGCTCGAGGCGATGGCCTGAACTGGTGCGATCCGCCGGCAGCGTCCTTTTTGTCGCCCGAGAGTGAAACGTCCACAAATCCTAGATGACTGCGGTGACGATCCCGGCCACGACAAGGTAGCGCACGCCTTTGGCGATGACGACGATAGCGGAAAACACCAGGATCGGCGTGCGTGCCGCACCGGCAACAACCGTCAGCGGATCACCGATGACCGGAACCCACGACAAGAGCAGCGACCACACCCCCCAGCGTGCGTACCAGTCGCAATATCGGTCATACTTTTCGGCCGGGACCGGGAACCACCGGTGCGCACGGTAGCTGGCGAAGAATCGTCCAAGGCACCAGTTGACGCAGGAGCCGAGCGTGTTGCCGATGGTGGCGACCGCAATCGCAACGCCTGCCGGCGCCGCAGCTTTTGAAATCACGCCGGCCAGGAGGACTTCCGACGATCCCGGCAGCAAGGTCGCGGAGAGGAAGGCAGATAGGAAAAGTGCGCCGAGAGCCGTGTCCATGGGATCCGTAGGAGGTCAATCAGGCGCCGTCTTTAGCTGATTCTCCTTAAGAGTCGTCAGGCCTGACCGGCGGCAAGCGGCTGCGCCGACGTGAGACACCCATATCCCTTGCCGCCGTGTGCGGGAGGATTCGGGCCGCGAAATCGTTCGTCCATCGGTTCGTTTGCGGGCTGCCAGCGTGTGTCGCAGGACAATCGGACCCGACCGGCAATGCTGCAATTATCGAACGAGGCATGTATGAGAAACATCCCGAATATCAGGACATCGCCGGGCTCGAACGAATGTGTCAAGAGGCGGGACCGGTGTTTTCTTGCCAACTCAATCGGATCGTCTGACAGAGATCCACGCCGGGTTTTGTCGCGGTCGACGTCAAGCCCTTCAACCTGCGCCCGGACATTGTAGAACGTGTGCGACCGTTCGATCACGTAGAGTGCGGCCTCCTCCTGGGTCACGGGCCCAAGCGGTGTCCAGCAGGTCACAAGCCGATCGGTTCCCCTGTTCATATAGGGATGATCCATATGCAGGGGACTGGCTCGGCCCGGAGCCATGGCGCGAAGCCAGACAAAGTCGAACGGATCTGCCGGTTCGCCGAAGAGAGTGTTCATCAACGCTCTGATTTCCGGACCATGCACGGCGCGGCGAACGATTGCATTTTCACTGATCCGTTTCCAGAAGGCGCCCAGATCCGGGTGCATATCGGCCCGGCGGCTGAGCCCTGTCGGCACGGCCCTGTAGGAAGGTTCCGCGATTTCACCGACCGAAGCGAGGGTCGCAAGCACTTCCCGGCGCGCTGCCATGACCGCATCCGGATCGACGAGGCCGCGCAGCAGCAGGTAACCGCGGGCATCGAGAATCGCCATCAGGTCGCCCCGACGGTCGGCCGGTTTGAGCGCGCCGATCATGGACAGCGGCACCGGGTGGCCGGCGATGCGAAAGGCCGATCTGTCGTTCGCCGAAGCGGGCATCATAACTTTCTCCGGGCCTGAAACCCGTCCTTTTACACGGCAAGGATGCCAGCATTTCCCTTAAGGATCCAGCAGCCAGTCGCGAATCGGCTCGATCTGGCCTGCGACCATCTCCCTTCCGGTAATAAGTGTTTTGCCCGCCGCGGAGGCTTCTGCGGCAAGACGGGTTTGCGGTGGATCGGCAACAATATCCGCGATGTAAGACGCGGCGGACACCTGCCTGGTGTCAAAAGGGCTGGCATCGTTCACACGCATTCCAAGCGGAGTTGCGTTGATCAGGAGATCGAATTTTTCTCGCCAAGGTGCCTCCGCAACCCGACAATACGGGATGTTGCAGAGGAGGTCGCGGGCTCTTTCCAGCGCTGCGGGGTCGGTGTCGGCAAGCGCCAACAATTTGCAGCCGCGCGCTGCTACAGCCTGGGCAATGGCCAGCCCGGCGCCGCCGAGTCCGGCCAGCAGAATACGGCAGGTTGGAATGGCAATCCCCTTGTTGCGAAGGGCATTGAGAAGGCCAATCCCGTCAAATTGTTCGCCGGCAAATCGACCGCTTTGAAGCCGTTTGACCGCGTTGACGCTGCCGGCAATCGTCGCGGCTTGAGACAGACTGTCCATATGGACGCGTATTTCTCTTTTGTGCGGCATCGTGACCAGCAGCCCGTCTATCCCGGGATCGGATCGGACTTCAGCCATAAACGCCGTGAGAGCCTCGGCTTCGAGGTGAAGCGTGTCCACGGTTGCGGCAATGCCGGCTGCTCCCATCGCGGCCTCGAGCAAGGGAGGCGTTCGCACCGTCGATACCGGCGCACCGATCATGATGTATCGCTTCATCTCCGCCGTCCCGGCCAGTGTTACTTGAACTGATAGATACCGAGTTTCTTGAAAATCCCGTAGATCCGGTCCGCGTACCTGGAAAAGTCGGGATATTCCCCAAGGTGCGCAGGCCGCGGCCGCGGCAGGTCTATGGGAATGTCGTCAACGATACGTCCGGGTGCCGTCGACATGACCAGGACCCGGTCGCTGAGGCCGATCGCCTCCTCAATGGAATGGGTGATGAAGAGCACGGTCTTTCTTGTGTCGAGCCACAGCATTTCAAGATCATGGCGTATCTGCGTGCGTGTTATCGCATCGAGGGCGCCAAAGGGTTCATCCATCAGCAGCATCGAGGGATTGTGGACCAGCGCCCGGGCAATGGAAACCCGTTGCCGCATGCCGCCCGAAAGTTGCCAGGGATAGCGATTTTCGGCGCCCGCGAGACCAAGGCGCTGAAACAGGGTATCGGCGCGTTGGCGCATGTCGCCGGCATCGAGGCCTCTGATTTCCTGCTGCAGCATCACATTTTTGATCGCGGTGCGGAATTCCAGCAGCAGGTGATCCTGAAACACGATGCCGATGTCGGAGATCGGCGCGGTCAGGGGTTTGCCGTCAACCTCGATCGTGCCCTCCGTGATCGGTTCAAGCCCGGATACCGCCAGCATGGTCGTGCTTTTGCCACATCCCGACGGGCCGATAAGGCTGACGAATTCACCGGGTTTGATGTCCAGATCAATCGGTCCGAGAGCATGATGAAATTCCGCGCCGCTGCCAAACGTCTTGGTAATCCCCCGAGCGACAATCGATGCGCCAACGTTCATTGTGTCACCCTTGTTGCACGACCTGATTGGGAGATGGGGTAAGCCGGATCCGGCGTTGAATGCGTCATCGTCCGACCGCTTAAACATGTTTGTGGCGTGCCCAGGGCATCAACCAGTGCTCTGCCGCGCTCATTGTGCCGTTAAAAATCAGCGCGACGATCGCGGCTGCAACCAGACCGGAAAACATCAGCGTCATATCCATGAAACTTGACGCGCGCATGATCATGAAACCCAGCCCCTGGTTGGAGGCAATGAACTCGGCGATGATAACGCCTTCGACCGCCTTGACGATTCCGATCTTCATGCCGGCGAAAATGTACCGCATCGATGCCGGCAAACGCACGTGACGAAACGCCTGCCATCGCGAGGCACCCATGGATCGGGTGATGTAGTAGAGCCGTGGATCGACGGCGCGAAAGCCCGACATGCTGTCGACGAGGATCGGGAAGAAGCACATCAGGAAAACAATGAAAACGGAGACGAGCGGGCTGATGCCGAACCAGATTATCAGGATTGGGCCGATCACCGTCTTCGGCATGATGTTGAGAAACACGATGACGGGATAAAGGCCGCGTTGCAATGTGCCGACCGAGACAATCATCCAGGCAAGCGGCACCGCAACCAGGACGCCGAGCGCGAACCCGAACAGGATTGTCGTCGATGTCGCGAACGCATGCCCGGCAATTTGCGGAAAGTCGGTGATCAGGCGTCCGAGAAAGTCCGATGGTTTTGGGACCAGCCAAAGCGGAACCTCCAGCCATCTTATCAGGATTTCCCACAGGCCGAGCAACAGAGACACGGAGACAAGGGTCGACAGGATCGATGTGATCCAATCGCTGTCTTCGGACGGGGGGGAAGGATTTTGTACTGTGCCTGTTGTCACGTTCTGCCTGGATTGCATGGCATTGCGAAAGGTTCGAAACCGGCGTCCGTTTCTTTGCCGATTGCATGTCCCGCAGGGTCGGACCGACCCTGCGGGACATGAAGTTGTTTATCTATCGCGGCACACTATCGTGCCGCCAAAGGTTTCGCCGTGCGCGCTTGTCGCCGGCGTCCGGTTCACGGACAGAGAACCGGTTCTGCCGGCAACAGGTCGAGGGTGTAGTAGTCGGTCACCGGTTTGGTGTCCGGGAATTTCATCGCCGTGGTCATGACGTTGTAGATGGAGTCCCAGGTCTTGGTGTCGGTGGCTCCGATACTGTCGCCTGTGCCGCCGGGGCAAACCGAAGCGAAACTGTAGACCGCTCCCTGCATCAGGGCGTCCTTGGTGTTTTCGGTTTCCGGGAAAATCTCTTTCAGGGCATCGACGGCGGCTTCCGGGTTGAGCATGGCTTCGCGCCAGCCTTTGAGGCTGGCCTTGATGAACCTTTTGTAGAGGTCGGGATTCGCGGCCAGTTTGTCTTCACGCGCGATCAGACTGAGGCTGACCAACGGCACGCCATTGTCGTAAAAATAGATGTTTCCCGCTTTGATTCCCTGTTTGGCCAGTGGAACGACAATGTTCTCCGGTGTCTCCGCAACCGCGTCGACCCCGCCCGACGTCAACAGGCCAATGGAGGCATTCTGGGCCGCGGAAACGATCTCCACGTCCGATTCTGCAAGCCCGTTGGCCGCCAGGAAGACCGGCACCAGAGGCACCATGGCGGATCCGGGCGGTACCGAGAGTTTTTTGCCGGCCAGATCCTTCGGGGTTTTTATTCCGGAGGAGTCGAGAAACTGGATGCCGAATTGGCCGGATTTCCAGATCGTCGAAATGATCTTGATCGGAGCTCCCTTGGAGGCGACGTTCAGCGTGGCGCCGGCATCGGCATAACCGAGATCGGATTGGCCGGTGGCGACAAGTTGCGCGGCGACTGACGATCCCCGGCCTTCTTCGAGCTCGACCTCCAGCCCCTCATCCGCGTAATAGCCGTTTTTTTGAGCGATCGCGAAACCGAGATGGGCCGAATCCGCTGTCCAGTTCATTGTCAGTTTGATCTTGTCCGCCGCATGCACCCCTGCAAGTGACGCAATCGACAGTGCGGCTGTGATTGTCAGCATTTTTAATGATCGTTGCATATTAACCTCCCTTGGTTTTGCAACCGGCCGATGGTTTCATTTGATCTTCGTGCCTGCTCATCGGCGTTGCCATGGCAGGAGTAGGGCTTCGAGCAGATTGACGCCGTAGCTCAGCGCAACTCCGATCGCTGAGCCGACTGTGAGGGTGGCGAAAATCAACGCGGTATCGGCGCTGTCCATGGCTCGCAGAACGATATAGCCAAGCCCGGTTTTCGAATTGAGCCATTCCACGACGATGACAACTGTCACCGCGATGACGATTGTGATCTTGAAACCGGAAAAGATACTGGGTGCGGCGGCGGGAAGCTCAATCAGGCGAAAGGTCTGCCACCAGGACGCTCCGGCCGAACGGCTGAGGTAGTACAGCCGCCGGTCGACCGCTTTGAAACCGGCGATACTGTCCACCAGAACCGGAAAAAATGTAATCAGGGACGTCAGCAGTATTTTCGGAAAATCGCCGAAGCCGAACCAGACCAGCATGAGCGGCGCCAGGGTGATCTTGGGAAGACCCTGGATGAAGACGACAAGCGGATAGAGGAACCGTTCGCACGTCCTGCTGCTGGCAAACACATATCCAAGCACAATGCCCGGAACGGCGCCGGCGGCAAATCCGTAGAGGATCATCTTTGTGGTGATGAACCCGTGCAAAAGCAGCCGTTGATGATCCTCCGCGATCCTGGCCAGGAAAACCGATGGCGCGGGCAATATGAAGACCGGCACCTGCATCGCCCAGACCAGCGCTTCCCACACGGCGAGCAGACCGGCGAACCAGAGCGCCGGTTCCCAGGCCTTTCTGAAAGCCTCGTTGCTGAGGCCGCCCGCATCTGGTCCCGCGTTCATTGATCGGGCTCCCTCTGCCAAGCCAAAACGGACCATGTGATCGTCATGCCGGCACCGCCGGTTTGTCGTTTGCATCGTTGCCCGGCAGGCGGCCGCGCTGGCGCATTCTAAGTGGCCACAAGGCGGCAATCTCCTTCGCGGCCTGATGCAATTCACCGCTCAGCGCGTCATATCGTTCCGGAGCAATGCGCAGGATCGGGCCGGCAATGCTGATCGTGCCGGCAACCGGCGCGTCATCGCGATCGTCGGCGCGAAAGGCGACGGCAAGCGCGGCTGTTCCCGCTTCGGCTTCGTCGACGGCGGTGGCAAATCCGCGCTGTCTTGTCTCCGCAAGATGTGTACGCAACGCATCCACGGTTTTGATCGCCTGTGCCCCGAGCGGGCGACGGGCATCGAAACCGCGGCCGCAGACCACACGCAGCGCCTCGTTTTCGGGCAGGGTTGCGAGCCAGGCCTTGCCGTTCGCGGTGGCATGGAGAACGATTTCCTGACCCATGTCCGGGTCGTAGCGCAGCCCCGTCGTCGCACCCTGTGCCCGGGCAACCCAGACCAGATCCTCGCCTTCCACAATCGCCAGCCGGCAATATTCCTGGGTCCGCCTGGCAAGCTTATCGAGCACGGATTGCACCAGATCCGAAACCGCGCGTGCATCGAGATTTCGGAATGCCAGTGTGCTGAGGCGCAGCGAGAGAGCATATTTCTGGCTGGCCGAATCCTGAACGATCCAACCGCGCGCCATCAAAGTCGAAAGCGTGCGATGGGCGGCGCTCGCCGGCAGGCCGACACGGTCTGCGAGATCGGAAAGCTCGAGCGGCTCGGGTTCGCCGGCAAGCACTTCAATCAAACTCAGACACCGTTCAACAGCTGCGACAGTCATGGATTTTGCACCTCAATCAATTCGTATATAGCTAAATTCACCATTTTGGAATAGCATTCCAAAACAAAATCGAATTTCAATAAATGATCTGCCGGACCGGCAGACAGAAAGGTATGGGAAACCGCATGAGCTTGGTCGGAAGCGGCGCCGTCGCGATTTGGCATGACATTGCCCCGGAAGGGCGCGAAGATTTTTATGCATGGCATGGAACCGAGCACATGCCGGAAAGGGTCGGCATATCCGGTTTTCAGCGCGGTCGGCGGTACTGCGCGATCGATGCAGATCTGGAGTTCTTCAACCTCTACGAGGTGGATTCGCCGCAGGTTCTGACGGGACCGGATTACCTGGAAAGGCTGGAGAATCCCACGCCGTGGACTCTGTCCGCGGTAAAGCACTTTCGCGGGGTTGCGAGGTCGCTGTGCCATGTCGCCGGGACATGGGGCGCGGGGCAGGGCGGCATGGTTACGACCTGGCGGTACGATGTTCCCCAACAGGACGCTGCGACACATATCGACCTCATGACCACGCGGATTCTTCCAAATATCGCCAGTCTCGGCACGGTTGCCGGGGCGCATCTGCTTATCGCCGATACGAAGGCAAGTGCGGTGGATACGGCCGAACGCAAGGCGCGCGCGGAAGAAAACCGGATACCCCGCTGGGTTCTGGTCGTCGAGGGTTGGGGTGATGAGAAGCCATTTGCAAAACTGTGCCGGGAGGCGCTTTCCGATGGCGTTCTGGCGTCGACGGGCGTTGTCGGACCGCCCGAGAATGGGCTGTATCGGTTGCAGGCGACGGTGACTCCGGCGGATCGCGCGGCAAACTGATTTCCCACAGGTCCCGCTTTGGAGGATCTGATATCTTGCCCTATGCGTGGCGACCTCTTAAGTGAGAAAGGATGCAATCACGCGAACAATGGAATCGCGACAATGGGAATCATCCGATTGACCGATCGAGCCGTCGTGTCGATCACCGGGGCCGACGCGGCAACGCTGCTACAGGGGCTGGTGACCTGCGATATGTCTCAGGTAGAGACGTCCGGAATTGCTTATGGCGCGCTTTTGACGCCGCAGGGCAAGCTGCTTTTTGATTTTTTGCTCCACAGGACGGACCATGGATTTGCCGTTGACCTGCCGAGCGCGGTGGTCGCGGATTTCATGAAGCGCATGAAACTCTACAAACTCCGGGCGAAAGTGGACCTGGAAGACAGTTCTGACCGGCTGGCGGTTTTTCAGGCCTTTGACGAGCCCGACATTGGCAGACCCGATCCACGTCATCCCGGGATGGGAAACCGGATGATTTCCGCCCCGGACGATATCGAAACGCGACCCGACATTGGTGATATGGCGTCGCTTGAGGAATATCATCGCCGACGGATCGAATTGGGCCTTCCCGAGGGACCGCACGATTTTTCCTACGGCGATGTCTTTCCTCACGACATGGCGCTCGACAGCCTTGGCGGCGTGTCGTTTTCCAAGGGCTGTTATGTCGGTCAGGAAGTTGTCTCGCGCATGGAACATCGCGGAACGGCCCGTCGGCGGGTCGTTCGCGTCGCCGCTGAAGCCGATCTTGCCGGCGCCGGAACCGACATCCTCGCCGGCGAACGGCCGGCCGGGACGCTTGGCTCGCATGCGGGTGCAACCGGCATCGCGATCGTCCGCCTGGACCGGGTGCATGCCGCCCGGACAAGTGGCCAGGACCTGAGTTGCGGCGGTGTGCCGATTTCCGTATCCCTTCCGGACTGGGCCTCTTATTCATGGCCTGAAAGCTCTCCCAGCGCCGCCGAATAGAGACACTGCAATGCCGGATAGACCGAACGCGCCGCCTCGCGCCTGGCAACGCATGCTGTCCGGGCGCCGGCTCGACCTGCTCGATCCGTCGCCCTTCGATGTTGAGATTCAGGATATTGCCCATGGCCTTGCCCGAGTCGCGCGCTGGAATGGACAAACCATTGGCGACTACCCGTTTTCCGTGGCGCAACATTCCCTACTGGTCCTCGATATCGCCCGAGAGATCGATCCGGACCTGGATCCCGTGTCCGGCCTCGTGGTGTTGTTGCACGATGCGCCGGAATATGTCATCGGGGACATGATTTCCCCTTTCAAAGCGATTATCGGCGACAGCTACAAGTCGGTGGAGAAGCGCATTCTCGGCGCTATACACATCCGCTTCGGCCTGCCGCCTACACCGCCTGCCAAGGTGGTCAGGTTGGCAAAGCGCGCCGATCAGGTCGCCGCTTTCATAGAAGCGACGCGCCTTGCCGGGTTCGAAACCTCCGAGGCACACAAGATCTTTGCGCAACCCAGAGGTCTCGGTGACCTGGACCGTTTCGATGTCACGCCGCTGCCAACCAGCCAGGCCGAACACCGGTTTTTGGAACGGTTCTTCAGTTTTGAATTGCCATGAGGCGCCGTTGCGCAGCCGAAACCGGGATTGACGTTCGTATCCTGTCAAACAAGTGAATTCTTGCCGAAGTCACCGGCATGTGAAGCATGGCGCACGTTCTTAACCGACTGATAACATGATAAATATTTTCATATATTGGTGTTTTTACGTATGCTTTTTTGAAGATTGTTTAATGGGTGTCTCAAAATTCTCCAAATTGTGCTACACTGTGTCGCATGGGATGATGGGAACGGAACCATTGGCTACTCGCAATGTTGCTGTTGATGCCGAATTCCGGCAGCACGGGAACGGGGTGTTGAAGGCCGAAATCAATCGTATGGGGATCCGGCTGTGCCACCGCTACGCCTGAACAGCAAACGGATCGTTGTCTGTTTCTGCTGCGAATTCCGCGAGTGATCTGCCTGTCCGCCGTTCCCGGATCCTGAGGAGCCGACGGGGCGAACAACACTGTGCCTGCGTGGATGAGGTCTGATCTCGAATGGACCGACCGGGTCGTCGATCCTTCGTCCTCGGACAACAAGCTTTCGAAAGGCCACGGCAGATTTCTGGTGCCCCGTCCGAAACTGAGACGCGAACGCGCCTGAGACGGCCGCTTGCGGTGCCCATGAAAGGATGACACCGCGGATCATGGATAAAATAACAACATCGGAACCCACGATATTTACGTTTTTCAGCGAAATTGGAATCGTCGACCAGTTGGCGACCAACCTTATGGAGCGATATCTGCCGCAGGGCCTGACATTGCCGCAATATTCCGTCCTGAGTCATTTCACGCGCGAAGAGGGCGAACACACGCCTTATGAACTGGCCCGCGTTTTTCAGGTCACCAAGGGCGCGATGACCAATACGCTGAAGAAGCTCGAAAGCCATGGTTTTATTCTGGTGAAGGACGACCCGGGCGACGGACGTCGCAAACTGGTGTCGATCACTGAAGCGGGCCGTGACGCGCTAACGGAATCGGCGGTGCGTCTGCGCCCGGTCGCCGTGATGTTGCAGGACCATGTGCGGCAGGAGGATATCGGAAAATTTGTGCCCTTCCTTCGCGACTTGCGGCACTATCTGGATGAGCATCGGGTTTTGCCGTCATAGTGCACACGGCCCGGTTCATGTGCAGTTCTCATTCCGGGCCTGCGCCGCCGTGCAGAGGTGGCAGGGCGCTGCCATCAAATATCGCGACGCCGTCCATCACACCCATGGCAATTTTTTTACGGGGAATTATAGTCGGGACACCAATCCTGTCACGAGGCGGCGCGAAGATGCTTTATGTCTGTTCCTTATCCCGTTTGCAGCAGACGACTGAAGAGACCGGCGCCAAGTCTCTTGTCACATTGATCAGTGGCGGGACGCCTGTCGAAAGACCGGACTCGATCGCGCAGGAAAACCATTTGTTTCTGTCCTTCAACGATATCGTCGAACCGATGGAAGGTTTGACCCCGCCGGCTGCCGAGCACGTGGAGGAACTTATTGCGTTCGGCCGCAATTGGGATCGAGCGGCACCGATGGTCGTGCATTGCTGGGCCGGCATTTCCCGATCTACAGCGGGCGCCTATATCATCGCTTGTGCGCGGGACCCGGAAGCCGATGAGGAAGGGCTTGCAGCGAGCTTGCGGGCGGCTTCTCCGTCAGCAACACCGAATGCCCGGCTTGTCGCGTTCGCCGACGAGATCCTGGGTCGGGACGGACGCATGATTCGGGCGATCCGGGGCATCGGGCGGGGCGCCAACGCCTATGAAGGCGTGCCCTTCATGCTCGATATCAAGTAGTCGCCAATGGCGAAACCGACCCAGATCGAGATCGGCCTGAGCGCGGCCATCGTCGCCGCCTCCGGACAGACGCCGCTGATCCTGACGGTGAGGAGCGAGGAGCCGGCGGAGGTTCGAGAGCCGGTCTGGCTGCCGTTCGGCCAGTTCGATCCCCTGCATCACCGGACCCTGGAAATCGGTCTGCGCGCCTGGGTGGGCGAGCTCACTAATCTCAACCTTGGTTACGCGGAACAACTCTATACGTTTGGCGATCGCGGCCGGCACATGCAGGCGGGCGATTCCGGTCCGCACGTCATGTCGGTCGGATATCTGGCGCTGACCCGCCTGAATACGGAAAATGAGCGGGATGAGGAGGATCACCGCGGGACCAGCCCGGTCGGGACCCGCTGGATGCCATGGTACGATTTTTTCCCATGGGAGGATTGGCGCGGTGGGCGTCCGAAAATACTGGATGAGACCCTGTTGCCGTTGCTGCGGACCTGGTCGCAGGAGCCTCCCGCGGCGGGCACGCCGCCGCGCGCGTTCGGCCGCCGCCGGAGACTGGTGATGGCCTTTGGCGAAGACAATGCACCCTGGGATGAGGAAAAGATCCTGGATCGATACGAGATCCTGTACGAGGCCGGTCTGGTCGAAGAGGCGTTGCGGGATGGTCGCCAGGCTGCGGCGGCACGCCCGTCGCTGCCATATGCCGGCCTGCCGATGCGCTACGATCATCGCCGCATTCTCGCGACCGCCATCGCCCGCCTGCGCAGCAAGCTGAAATACCGACCGATCATATTCGAGCTGATGCCGGAAACCTTCACGCTGACCGAACTGCAGGGCCTGGTTGAGGCGATTTCGGGCAGACACCTGCACAAGCAGAACTTCCGCCGCCTGGTTGAAGGCAGTGCCCTGGTCGAGGCGACGGGCGCGACCTCGACCAAGACCGGCGGCCGTCCCGCAGCGCTCTACCGGTTTCGCCGGGATATCGTAAAAGAACGGCCATCGCCCGGCCTGCGGGTCGGCAGCCGAGGGTGACCGCTTCCCACAACGGAGACTTTCATGAACTTTGTCATGCCGGACCGCTACGGCACACTGACTTCGCAGGACATTGCCGGTCTGACCGGCCTCGAGCAATTGCAGCGCATCGTCGACGGACGCTTCCCGGCACCGCCGATCAACAAGGTGTTTTCCTATTACCTCGCCTCTGTTGCCGATGGCGAAGCCGTGTTTGTCGGCGAGCCGAGTGCTGACTTTCTCAATCCGCTTGGCACCGTACACGGCGGCTGGTCGGCAACCCTTTTGGATTCGGCGCTGGCCTGCGCTGTCCATGCCACACTGGCCGTTGGCGAGGGCTATACGACGCTGGAATTCAAGATCAATTGCGTGCGTGCCATCTTGCCAGACAGCGGCGAACTGATTTGCGCCGGAAAGGTCGTGCACCGCGGCCGTACCACCGCGACCTCGGAAGCGACCTTGAAGGACCGGGACGGCAGGCTCTATGCGCACGGCACCGAAACCTGCCTGATATTTCCGCCGAAGGCCTGACAATCGATCGTCAGGCCCGCAGTCCGCATCGGAAATTACATTTCGACAACGACCCGGCCGCGAATCTTGCCGTCGAGAATGTCGGTGGCGGCCTGGATGATGCCGTCAAAGCCGATCGTGTTTGAAAGCGCGAGGATCTTGTCCGGATCGAGATCGCTGGCCAGCCGGTTGTAAGCTTCGATACGGATCGGCTTCGGCGCCATCACCGAGTCGACACCGAGCAGGGACACGCCTCTCAGAATGAATGGCAGGACAGTCGCCGGCAGGTCCATGCCCTGGGCCAGACCGCAGGCCGCGACAGCGCCGCCATATTTGGTCTGGGCGAGCACGTTGGCGAGTGTTGCCGATCCGACCGAATCCACGGCACCGGCCCAGCGTTCCTTGCCGAGCGGTCTGCCGGGTTCGGACAATTCGTTGCGATCGATGATTTCGGCGGCTCCGAGGTCCTTCAGATAGGGTTCCTCGGAGGTGCGTCCGGTCGAGGCGATGACGTGATATCCGAGCCGGCTCAGGAGCGAGATGGCCACGGATCCGACACCGCCCGCCGCTCCGGTCACCAGGATCGGTCCGCGATCCGGCGTAATGCCATGGCGTTCGAGCGCCATCACACACAACATAGCCGTATAGCCGGCCGTGCCGATCGCCATGCACTGGGCGCTGGTCAATCCCTGTGGCCGGTGAATGAGCCAGTCGCCGTTGACCCGGGCGAATTTCGCATAGGCGCCCATATGGGTTTCTCCGACGCCCCAGCCGTTCAACAGGACCTTGTCGCCGACTGCGAATTCTGCGTTGTCCGAGGCCGTAACCTCGCCGGAAATATCGATGCCGGGAACCATCGGGAATTTGCGGACCACCGGGTTTTTGCCGGTAATCGCCAATCCGTCCTTGTAGTTCACAGTCGAATGTTCAACCCGGATGGTGACATCGCCTGGCATGAGATCGTCCAGTGTGATCTCGGCGATCTCGGCCGGCTTCTGTTTTTTCGTCTCTTCATCCTGGGTGATCCAGATGGCCTTGAACTGTTCCACCGGAGGCTCCTTGGGCTGCTGCACTATGGCAAATGAGAAAGGGTGCGCGGTTCAACACGCGGTGTATGTTCTTTGCAACACCGATAGGAACCGTCGCCCCTCGGCAGTTCACGCCGCAAGACGTCCCGATCGGGTCGTTCTTCGGCTGTGAGGATTACGCTGCCGGGGCCAGTCTTTCAACTGCCTTTTCCCGAATCGGCAGATGCACGATTGCCGCAAACAGGCCGAGAGCGACGCCGATCCACCAGACGACATCGTAGGATCCGGTTTGATCGTAAAGCACACCACCGAGCCAGACACCCAGGAAACTGCCGATCTGGTGGGAGAAAAACACGATTCCCCCCAGCATTCCGAGATATTTCGTTCCGAACATGACCGCCACCAGGGCGTTCGTCGGTGCGACGGTCGACAGCCACAACAAGCCCATGATGACGGAAAACACCACGACGGTGACGGGGGACGGCGGAAGCAGAAGGAAAGCGGTCACGAGTATCGAGCGGCCCATATACAGCAGTGCCAGCAACATAGGTTTCGAATAGCGTTGACCGATAATACCGGATGCGATGGAGCCGACAATGTTGAACAGACCGATCGTCGCGATTGCGACCACGCCCCATTTCGCCTCAATACCGAGATCGCTGATATAGGCCGGAAAATGCGCGGTGATGAACGAAACCTGAAATCCGCACACGAAAAATCCGCTTGCAAGAAGAACAAAGTCACGGTGCGCGAAAGCTTCGCCGAGCGCTTCCCGGATCGACTGATCCAGTTGCGCCTTTTCAGCCCCGCTGGCCGGGCTTTTCCGGATCAGCGCGAGGGCGAATACCGGGATCAGTCCCATGAGGATCGCCAGAGCGACGAGCGCGTCCGCCCAGCCGAACAGGTCGATGAATGCTTGCGACAGGGGCGAGAACACGAACATCCCCATCGATCCGGCCGCTGTGCCGAGACCGAACACGAACGAACGCTGTTCGGCTGAAACGATGCGCGCAAGCGCCGCCAGAACGATGCCGAAGGAACCTGCGGAAATTCCGAGGCCGACCAGAACCCCGCCGCCAATGTGCAGGGCAAGCGGCGTCGGCGCCCACGCCATCATGACAAGGCCGCTCGCATACAGGGCGGTTCCGAGGGTCAGAACAAAAAACGTGCCGCGTTTGTCGGCAAGTGCTCCAAAGAACGGCTGTCCGAGACCCCAGATCAGGTTCTGAATGGCCATGGCCAGACCGAAGGTCGTCCGGTCCCAACCCATCTCCGCCAGCATCGGGATCTGAAAAAAGCCCATCGCACTGCGCGGTCCGAAGGTGATCATGGCGATCATGCAACCGCAAAACACGATGAAGGGCACCGACTTCCAGAACGGCTGAGGAGATTTGGCAGCAACCGTATCAGTCATGAAAACCTCGTTGGTCGAATGATGGGGGGCTCAGTCGGATGGCGGCACCGGGTTTGAGCTTTCGCACCTACACCAAGGTGTGGCAAAAGACGAGTGCCTGAACGCTTGGAAGCCATTCCATCACTTGGGCGGACAGTTTTCAATTGGCCTAATGCGGTTCTTTCGGTCAAATCCGGACAAAGACCAGTCAAAGGATGCCATCCGGCAATCCGGGGCGGGCCTGTCGAGTATGGGAGATCATTTGAGATGACACGAATCGAAGTTGCGACTGCTCTGGCTGAAGCCCGCCGGAACGGCAAACGCGGTGCGCCGGCACTCCCGTCCGCCCTCGATCTGCGTGAGGCCTATTGCGTCCAGGACGAAGCCGCATCGGCCTATGGCAGCCCGCGCATCGGCTACAAGATTGGGGCAACCAGTGCGGAAGCGCAGCGCATTATCGGCTGTGACGGACCGTTTTTCGGGCCGATGTTCGAAGCCGACAGGATTGCGCCGGGCTCGGACCTGACACTTGACGAAACCATGCTCGGACTGGAATGCGAATTCGCCTTCCAGATGGCGCGCCCGTTTTCCGCAACCGCCGGTGATTCGGACAGGGGTGCAGACTTGGAGGCGCTTGCGGATGCGATCGGCCTTTGTGTCCCGGCTTTCGAAGTTGTCGGCACCCGGTTCGCCGGCGACGGGTTTCCGCCGGCATCCGCGTGCATCGCCGATTTTGGATTGAACAGTTACTTCTGCCCCGGGGGAGCCATCGACAATTGGCGCGACCTCGATCTGTCGGAAGTTTCCGTAACCGCCGCAATCGACGGTGTCGAGACCAATCGCGGAACGGGCGCCAACGTCTACGGCCATCCGCTGGCGGCGCTGATGTGGCTCGCCGGCGCTCTTGATGGGCAGGGCAGGCGGCTTGAAGCCGGCGACTGGATATCGACGGGAACCTGTCTGGGCGTTGTGGCAATGCGCCCCGGAATCCAGGTGACCATGAAGGCATCCTGTGGGGCCGAACTGTCGCTTTCCCTGAATTGAGTGCGCCGGCGTAAACCGGAAAGGCTCTAAATTCTCGACGCTGCCATCGCGCCCTCGGCGATGGCGATATGGACCTGGCGCGGAGCGACGCAGTCGCCGACACGGGTATGCGGCAGATCGAGCCGCGTCGCTACCTCGGCAAAGGAAGGCGCGACCGCGTTGCCGCGCCAGTCGACCAGCACGTCGACATCCTCGATGCGGGCCTCGAGCCCGGAATAGATGTTGCCGGTGACGATTGTGCGTCCTTCCAGACGCAGGAGCTTTTCCGCCGGCCGGAACGTGGCGCCCTGGCCGAGGAACCGTTTGTAGAGCGGCGTGCGAAGATTGGGATTGATCAGGTCGCCGATGGCGAAATCGGTGCTGACGACCGTCACCCGGTTGCCGGCGAGCGCGGCGTCCGCCGCCGCAAGGCCGGTCCGACCACCGCCCTCGTCGCAGACGACCACATGTTTGTCCGCCGGCGGATCGTTCAGAATGTCGAAGGGCGTCCGCCGGTCGATCGTCGAGGTGTTCGATCCCGGCTGCCGATCCGGCTGTCGCGGCGTCGAGCCGGTCGCGAAGATGATCGCATCCGCGGCAAGGTCGGCCAGGTCCGCTTCACAGAGCCGCCGGTTGCGGTGAACCCGCACCTGGAGCCGGGTCAACTGGCTTTCATACCATTGAATGGTCTTGCCGAATTCCCGCGTCAGCGGCGCCTTCGCCCACAACAGCAATTGCCCGCCAAGGTCCTCGCCGGCTTCGTAGAGGGTGACCCTGTGCCCGCGTTCGGCCGCCGTGCGTGCGGCTTCAAGACCGGCCGGACCGCCGCCGACAACCACCACATGTTTGGGAGCGTCGGTCTTTGCCGTCAGCGCGGTCTCGGTCTCGCGACCGGCCAGCGGATTGTGAAAGCAGCGCAGCGGTTTGCCTTCCGCTCCCTGAACGATGCAAAGATTGGCCCCGACGCAGGGCCGTATTTCATCCAACCGCCCGGATTGTATCTTTTCAACGAGTTCGGGATCGGAGATGTGGGCCCTTGTCATTCCGACCATGTCGGCCTCGCCGTTTGCGATGATCGCATTGGCCATGCGTGGGTCGGTGATGCGTCCGGTGGTGAACACCGGCTTGGCAACCGCCTGTTTCATGCCTGTTGCAAGCGGCACGTAGAGCCCGTGCGGCGCGGGCGTCGGCGGCCAGTGTTCCATGCGCTGGATGCGATCGTAATTGGTGCCGACGATCACATTGACATAGTCGAGTTTGCCGCCGGCGGTCAGCCGTCCCGCGATTTCAATCAGGTCGTCCCGGGTCAAACCGCCATCGACACGTTCATCGCCGGGCAATCGAATGCCAACGATGCGATCCGGCCCGGCGGCGTCGCGCACCGCATCGATTATCCGAAGCGCGAAGCGCAGCCGGTTGTCGAGACAGCCGCCATAATCGTCCGTGCGCGTGTTGCTGAACGGGGACAGGAATGCGCCGACGAGAAATCCGAACGCCGCCAGGATCTCGATCCCGTCGAGCCCGGCCGCGCAGACCCGGCGCGCCGCCACCGCGTGCGCTTCGATCATTTCGTCGATATCGGCTGCCGTCATCACGTGCGGGGATTCGCGCAGCCAATTGGAAGCGACCGGGGAGGGGGCCCACAGCGGTCGTTCCGCATCGGCGTCGACAACCGTCGCGGCAGCATGGCCGAGTTGCACGAGGAACCGTCCGCCCTCGTCGTGGATGGCATCGGCGAGCTTCTTGTAGCCTTCGACAATGTCGGGGTTCGTATTGTCGAGGCTGCGCCCGGCGCCGACGCTTCCCGTGCGGTGTACGGCTGTCGAGCCGCTGATCTGCAGACCGGCGCCGCTGCGGGCCCGGGCGCGCTGATAGGCAATGTAGGCGTCGCTCACCAGGCCACCCTTTTCGAGCCCGGGTACGTGCGCCGTCACCAGGACACGATTGCGGATTTCGATGGGACCGACGGCGATCGGCGATAACAGGCTGTCGAGAGTTTCCGGCATGGGCGGTCACCATTGGATCGGACGGGAATGGCAAGGGTAAGGGTTGAACCGGATCTGGCAAAGTTGAAACGAAACTTTTTCGAATTCGCACAATGCCAAAGCCGATACGATTGACGCGCCAAGTCTCTCGCGGGGACCTGTCCGACGGCGGTCCCTCTACTACACAATCCGCAACAACGTGACAGGACTGCCGCAGCTGACACCGATGTCGGATCGGTCCCGGCCTTCTCGGCGGGGACGGCGATCGCTTCGAAAACGGGATGTCAAATCACACAAGACTCGTTAGGACTTATTGTCTGATGTGGGGTGGAGCCTGCTCACCATCGATCTCCTATCGCTACACAGGGTTGATATGCGGTTCAAATCGGAAGGCTGGGCGAAGCTGATCGCGCTCTATGCAGGGCTGGTCTTCGGCATCTACTGGATCCCCCTGAGAGCGCTGGAGAGTGCCGGCATCAGCGGACTGTGGTCGATCGTTGCGCTCAATGCGCTGCCCGCCGCGCTGATCGTGCCGGTGGTGCTGTATCGCTGGCGGCGGTTCGTATTCGCCCCGCCGCGTTTTTACCTCTCCGGCGTGCTGCTCGGAGCGACGTTTTTCATGTATGCCGCATCGTTTCTCTACACGGACGTGGTCCGGGCGATCCTCCTGTTCTATATGACGCCAATCTGGGGATTTCTGCTGGCGCGTCTGGTCATTGGCGATCCCATCACTCCGGTTCGCTGGCTGTCGATCGCCTTCGGCGCTTTCGGCCTGCTGGTCATTTTCGGAGCCGACGCGGGCATTCCCTGGCCGAGGAATATCGGCGACTGGATGGCGTTGATCTCGGGCATGACCTGGGCAATTGTGTCGCTGATGCTGCTCACCGACCGGCGCACCCATCCACTCGATCACGCACTGTCATTTTTCCTCTGGGCGACGCTCCTGGCCGGCCTTGCCGCCTGGTGGCGGACGCAAACCGGAACGATGCCGGCGGCCGACTGGTCCGCGATTGTCGAGACGCTGCCGTGGCTGGTTCCGGTGGCGGCTCTTGTCGTCCTGCCCGGCGGTCTCGCCACGGTCTACAGCCCGACCAAACTCAATCCGGGTGTGGTCGGGCTCCTGTTCATGTCGGAGATCAGCGTCGCCGCGATCACCGCGGCCCTGCTGTCGGGAGAACCGTTCGGCCTGCGCGAACTGATCGGTGTCCTGGCGATCAGTCTGGCCGGTCTGCTCGAGCCCCTGGTCGGATTGATTTGGCGGAAGCCGAAGGCGGTTTGACGCGGCGGCGCCTTGTTGACTTCGGTCCGGTTCGGGCGGCCCGACGACATGGGAGGTCATCCGCCTTCGTGGACACTTGGACAAATGCCAATTGGCGGCGTTCGGCGTGTGGAACACTTCACGGACTCTTGAACGCAAACCATGTGCTTTTTACCAATGTCATCGCTATTTCGGGAAGTAACGAGCAGCTTGTCCTGTGATCAGGCAGGGTTTGCGGTGTTTTTCAACGATAACGATATTCAACCGATACTCATGGAACATAGATCTGATTTGCCTCCGCGGCACGCATGCGCGCAGTCTGCCGGAAGTGTCGCCGCAACGCCCCTGAATTCGACCTTTCACATCGCGCAATGGCGGATTGACCCGGTGGCGCGTGAGGCCACGGACGGGTCCTGCACCCGGCGATTGTCGCCGAGGGCGATGCAGGTGTTGCAGCATCTTGCCGAAGCGCGCGGTAACGTCGTGCGTCGCTCCGAACTTCTCAATGCGGTTTGGTCCGATGTCTATGTTGGCGACGACAGTCTGACCCAGGCGATCGCGGAACTAAGACGGGCGCTGGGACCTTCGGGCGAAGGATGCCGTCTGATCGAAACCGTGCCGAAGGCGGGTTATCGGCTGACGGCGGCCGTCTGCACCGAGATGGCTCAATGCTCCGCGCCGGGCCGACATGGTTCGGATGCGCAGGGTGATGTGCAGTCTCTGACCCTCGATGCGCATCTCGCGATCACCGAGGCGCGGCGCCTGGCGCGGACGCAAGGTGTTCTTGTGGTTGACGAGATTGATCGCTTGATTTCCGAGGCGGTTGCCATCGCACCGGAGGCTGCTGCTATCAGGGCTGAGTACGCCATTCTGATGACGCTGGCCGCAATTCATGCAGGCCGGCGTCAGGAGCGTTTGGAAAAGGCGTCGGAGGCGGCTGAGCGCGCGGTTCGACAACGTCCCGATCTGATCACCTCTCATCGTGCGCTTGGCTTTGTCGCCGGCGCACAGGGCCAAATCGGGGCGGCGCTCGAAAGTTTCTCGCGCGCTCTTGCAACCGATCCCGAGGATTTCGAGACCCACTACCTCGCCGCACAGGTGTGTTTCGGATACGGTCAGCTCGGGAGATCGATGCTCCTTGGCGAGCGAGCCGCCGAGCTCGCCCCGGACGACTACCGCCCGGCCTACAACGCCGCACGGGCTGCGTTGAAACTGGGCGATCTGCCGCGCGCGCAGCGGCTGGCGAAGATTGCTGTCGCTCGGATCGAGCGGCGGCTCGAAATCGCCCCGGACTCCCATCGCTTTCTGAGCGCGCGCGCGGCGGCGACGGCGATGACAGGATGCGGTTGCGAGGATCTCGAGACGACGATCAATCGGGCGAACGCATTCGGATTGCTGTACGACGTCGTCGCGGTCGCCCATCAGGGCGAGATCGATATTGCCTGCACGTTGCTGGAACGGGTTGTCGACAACGGCCTGAGCTACGTTGGCTGGGTCAATTCCGACCCTATCAGCGGGCTGCTGGGCCGGGAACGCCGCTTTGCCAGGACGATTGAGCGCATGCAGGCGGCCTGAAGAGCGATCGGAAACAATCCGTATCCGCGAAGGTGCGCAGGATGGCGTTTTCACAGCCGTTTGGTCGCGTGGGGCGGTCAGTTGCCGAGCGTCCATTGTGTCAGCGAAATTCCTCGTCGGTCGCTGCCGGTGAGCATCTGGTCTACTGGATGTTTCACGCGCTTTAGCCAATAGAATGTTGACGCATTTCACAATCTGACGTGTTTGTTCCCCTGCCGGCCGGCTCTAACGCACGTCGCGTTTGATCTGCGTCGGATCAAACGAAAACGATTTGCGCAACCAAAGGTCTGCGGCGTGTTGCGTGAATCCGATTTCACGCGACACGCTGCAGGATCGGGTTTCATAAATCTTTCGGAATTCCTTCAGGCAGGGGACTTTTTCCCCGCCCATCTGACATCGGGACGGAGCGGTATCGCCGCCTCCACTGCAAGACCCAACCAAGATGTTTGAAAGGAAAGTCCGATGACTGCTGCAATTGAAACCAACGCTGTCAGCAACGGCGTGAATGTGGAAGCGTTGCGCGGCGCACGTTCTGCAATCGACGCCACCCCGGAAGCCGGCCGTTTCACCTGGCGTGCCACGTGTAAATGGATCGACGGTGTGCACAGCCGGTCGACCGTCGAGGGGTTCTTCGGCTTCGGCGCGGAGCAGGTTCGCAAGGCGGCCCACACAATCGAAGCCGACCATCCCGAGCAATTCGCCGCGATGGACATGGCCCCGACACCGGTCGAGATCGTCATGTCGGCGCTTGCGGGATGCCTGACCGCCGGCGTCGCGTCCATCGCCCAGAACCGCGGGATCCAGCTTCGCTCGGTCGAGGCGAAGGTCGAAGGGGACATGAACCTTGCCGGCATCCTCGGGGCCGATCCCGAAGCGCGCAATGGTTTCAGTGCAATTCGCGTTGCCTTCGAGATCGATGCCGACGCGACCCCCATGGAGATTGCTGCCCTGGTGGCGCAATCGCAGAAGCGTTCGGCTGTCTTTGACATCGTCACCAACCCCACGAACGTTCGCGTGGCCGTCGGCTGAGCCGGTGGTCCAGCAGAGGAGAAACCAACATGCGAACCGCGACATGTGTGATTGTCGGTGCCGGGCAGGCGGGGCTCGCGATGAGCCGGGAATTGTCGCATCGTGGCGTTGACCATGTGGTCCTCGAGCGCGGTGCGATCGCCAATGCCTGGCGGACCGAGCGGTGGGAGAGCCTCCGGCTGCTCACGCCGAACTGGGCCAGCACTTTACCCGGGGCCCCTTACAGGGGCTCCGATCCGCACGGCTTCATGCCGGCCTCCGAGCTGACCGCGCAACTTAATGACTATGCGTTGCGCATCGACGCGCCGGTGGAGATCCGGACGGAGGTTTTGCGAGTGACCCGGACATCGGACTGGTATTTAGTCGAGACCAACCGTGGGGCGATCCGTTGCGAGGTTCTGGTCGTGGCGACCGGCGCCTGCGGCCGCCCCAAGGTTCCGGCATTCTCCGCTGCAATCCCGGCCCGTGTCTTTCAGACGACGCCTTCTGCCTACAAGCGGGCGAGCGATCTTCCGGCCGGTGCCGTGCTGGTGGTCGGAGCCTCGGCCTCCGGCGTGCAGCTTGCGCGCGAGATCCAGCTCGCCGGGCGTCAGGTGACCCTGGCTGTCGGCAATCACATCCGCCTGCCGCGCACCTATCGCGGACGCGACGTCGAGCGATGGCTCGACGTCCTCGGTTTTCTCGACGAGCGCTTCGAAGAAATCGAGGATCTGCAGCGCGCGCGCCGTGCGCCTTCGCCGCAATTGACTGGCGGACCGGACCCTGTCGACCTGAACGCGCTCCAGAAACTCGGTGTCGAGATTGTTGGCCGGGTCGCCGACATCCGTGCCGGCAAGATGTTGTTTTCCGGCGGTCTTGCGGGCGTTTGCGCTGCAGCGGATCTGAAGATGAACCGCTTTCTCCATGCGGTCGACGCATTCGCCACGGAATGCGGTTTCGATGGCGAATTGCTTCCGCCGCACCGGTCCGCGCCGACGCGGCTGCCCCAAGCCCCGGCACTTGAGCGTGATCTGTGCGACAGATTCAATCTGCAGCGGAGCTTTCGATGTTCAATGAAACCGTCTCGTCCTCCCGTTATGACGTGGTCGTCATCGGTGCGCGCTGCGCCGGCGCCGCCACAGCGATGCAGCTCGCCCGCGGCGGTGCGCGGGTCCTGATGGTGGATCGCAAGCAGCCGGGCACCGACACGCTCTCGACCCACGCACTGATGCGCGGCGCCGTTGTGATGCTGCATCGCTGGAATCTGCTCGAAACGATTATCGAAGCCGGCACACCTTGGGTGTCAAGCGCTTCGTTCATCTATGGCAAGTCCGAGGCCGTGTCGGTCGAGTTGCGGGCCGAGGGGGCGGTGAAGGGGCTTTGCGCGCCGCGCCGAACTCTCCTCGATCGCGTTCTCGCCGAGGCCGCGGTCGAGGCAGGTGTCGAGGCACGGTTCGGCGTTTCGATGAACGGGTTGAAGAAAGCGCCTGACGGGCGCGTCATCGGCGTCAGACTGCGCACGCCGTCCGGCGCTACGGAAACCGTCTCCTGCGACCTCGTCGTCGGTGCGGACGGGCGCACATCCCGCGTTGCGACAGAGGTCGGAGCATGCACCTATCGCCGCGGCAGATACGCCACAGCCACCCTTTACGGCTACTTTGACGGTATCCCGAACCAGGGCTACCGCTACATCTTCCGGCCCGGGTTGAGCGCCGGCGCAATCCCGACGACCGGCGGCTTCCATTGCGTCTTCGCCTCTTTGGCCCCCTCGCGGTTTGCCGCGCTGCGGAGCGATGATCCGCTGGCCGTTTTGCGCGCGGAAATCGCGGCGAGCGATTTGGCGCTCTGTGAGGCGCTGAGCCCGGCGGCTCTCGATGGCCGCCTCAGGCGGTTCGGCGGTGCCCAGGGGCACCTTCGCCATTGCCGGGGGCCAGGCTGGGCATTGGTCGGCGACGCCGGATATTTCAAGGATCCGGTGACAGCCCATGGCATCACCGATGCTCTTCGAGACGCCGAGGGTCTCGCAGATGCGTTCCTCCGGCATGGTCCTGTCGGTCTCGACGGATATCAGCGCCGGCGCGATGCGCTCTCTCGCGCGTTTTTCGACCTGACCGACCGCATCGCCGCGCTCGATTGGGACCTTGCCGGGATTCGGATGCTGCATGCCCGGCTGAACCGCATCATGCGCGACGAAGTTGTTGCGATCCAGAACAGTGCCGCCCCGGCGTCGTATGCCGCGTAATCGATAAAAGGAGAATCAAATGAGCAATCCCGGATGGACAGGCACTGCATTGGGTGCTCCGGCGGTCGGAGCGAAGGCGGCGCGAACGCGCACGACGTCGGTACGCGACGTTGAAATGTTCGCGGCGATGACCGGTGACCGCAACCCGATCCACTTCGACGAAACGCTCGCGCGGCGCGCGCCCTTCGGCCGACTGGTCGTGCAGGGCGGTGTGACGACGGGCCTGCTCAACGCGGTCGTGGCGGAGGACCTGCCAGGCCCAGGTACAGTCTTTCTGGAGACGAATTGGCGCTTTATTCGTCCGGTTGGCGTCGGCGACACGATCACCGCCCATGTCGTGGTCGAAAAGACAAGGCCTGACAAACCGATCTGTCATCTGGCAACGAAGGTCGTCAATGCGGATGGCGAGACTTGCGTTGAAGGCACAGCCGTCACTTTCACCGTTTCGTTGGAATAATGGACCCCGAGACCATGGATTATCCGGAAACGATCGGGGGAATCTATCTATCCGATGCGGGATCCCGTTCGCATCAAGCCGAACTTTGGCGAAGGGCCTCTCCAGATGGTTTGATCCGGATGAAGATACGCGTGGTACGGAGGCATGGGCAAGCAACCGGAGGTGCCATTGCACGGGTCTTCGGCTAAACGATTTTCGCGCGTTCAACCCGCGTCCGGACGTGTGCGGTGCACGCCCTACTGGCAAAGAATATTGCAGCAACGGCCAAAAACTGCCTGTGCTTTATTTGTCTGCCGCACCAGCAGCCCATCATGAGCCTAAACCAAGAAAAACATCCAGCCTTCCATTTAGCACTGGCAATTCCCGCAATCCTCCCCTATATTATAGTCATGTTGAGCATAAGCCTCACAGCCGGCATTGCCGGATTTTTTGTTATACCTCTTTTGCTCATGTTGAGCATAAGCGAAGGGAGAGCGTGATGGATATCGCCGCAAATCCGATGGACACCCCGTCCACCTCAGTCAAAAACATGGACTTGGATGCCGATAAGGCCCACGGCCATCGGCCGGTGGCCATGCCTTCGCTCGACTATACGGACGACGTTGCGGCGGACACCGCGCCGATTTATGAAAAGGTCAGACACATCATTCCCGCCATCGAATGGCCGGTCTATGCACCCTATATCAAGGCGATCAACGACCTGAAGAAACAGCGCAACGCGGTGATTCTGGCCCACAATTACCAGACCCCGGAAATTTTTCACGGCGTCGCCGACATTGTCGGGGATTCGCTGCAACTGGCCAAGGAAGCGGCCAAGGCCGACGCTGAAGTCATCGTCCAGTGCGGTGTGCATTTCATGGCGGAGACCTCGAAACTGCTCTCGCCGGAGAAGACGGTTCTGATCCCGGATATGGACGCCGGCTGTTCGCTGGCCGCCTCGATCACCGGCGCCGATGTGCGGGCGCTGCGCGAGAAATATCCCGGTGTGCCCGTCGTCACCTATGTCAACACCTCCGCCGATGTGAAGGCTGAAACCGACATCTGCTGCACCTCGTCGAACGTGGTCAAGGTGGTCGAGTCTCTGGGCGTCGACCGTGTTCTGCTGATCCCGGACGAATATCTGGCGAAATATGTCCAGACCCAGACAGATGTCGAGATCCTGACCTGGAACGGCCGCTGCGAAGTGCATGAACGGTTTTCCGGCGCCGAGTTGACGGCCTACAGGAACGACGATCCCGATGTCAGCATCATTGCCCATCCCGAATGTCCGCCGGATGTCATCGAAGCCTCCGATTTCACCGGTTCGACCGCCCACATGATCGACTGGGTCCGGACCAAACGACCGGAAAAGGTCATCATGGTGACGGAATGTTCGATGGCCGACAATGTGGCCTCCGAGGTGCCGGAAGTGAATTTCGTCAAGCCGTGCAACCTGTGTCCGCACATGAAGCGCATAACCCTGCCGAAGATCCTCGATACGCTGGTCAACATGTCCGGCGAGGTCATCGTCGACCCGGATGTGGCCGTTCGCGCCCGGCGCGCGGTTGAACGCATGGTCAATTTGACGAACTGACCCAGACTCACCGATAGTAGGTGTCCCGTCCCGATCCGCCCCGCACATGCAGGGTCGGTCGGGATGTGGACTGTTCTCGGTCACAAGGCACAACGTCACAAGGCATCACGCCATGGACACCGACAGCGCCGCGCGCGAAACGGATGATCTGGTCATACTCGGCGGCGGGCTCGCCGGACTTTTCTGCGCCTTGAAACTGGCGCCGCGGCCGGTCACCGTGGTCACTGCCGCGCCGCTTGGCGAGGGCGCGTCCTCCGCCTGGGCCCAGGGCGGCATTGCCGCCGCCATGTCGGAAGGTGACACCCCTGAAAAACATACCGAAGACACGATTGCCGCCGGCGGCGGCATCGTCGACGCCGGCATCGCCCGCCAGATGGCCGAGGAGGCCGGCGACCGGATCCGCGATCTCCTGAGCTATGGTGTGCCCTTCGACAAGGATCTCGAAGGTGCCCTTGTCTGTTCCCGCGAAGCCGCACACAGCGAACGCCGTGTCGTGCGCGTCAAGGGCGACCAGGCCGGTCGCGCGATCATGGCGGCGATCATCGCCGCGGTCCGCAAAACGCCGTCGATCCGTGTCCTTGAAGGCTATAACGGCGAGGAAATCACCAAGACGGGGCACCGGGCGACGGGCCTCGTCATCCGCAATATCGTCGACGGGCACACGCGCGCCCTGACCGCGCGCGCGATCGTGCTTGCCACCGGCGGGATCGGGTTCCTCTACGCCCGCACCACCAATCCGCCGCAGGCCTGCGGCCAGGGCATCGCCATGGCGGCGAGCGCAGGCGCGGTTCTGGCCGACTGCGAATTTGTGCAGTTCCATCCGACCGCCATCGACATTCCCGGCGATCCGACGCCGCTCGCCAGCGAGGCCATTCGCGGCGACGGAGCGACGCTTGTCGACCGCGCCGGCCATCATTTCATGGCGGATTATCATCCGCTCGCCGATCTTGCGCCCCGGGACATTGTCGCGCGTGCTGTCCAGGAACAGATCCTGGCCGGACGCGGGGCCTTTCTCGACTGCCGTTCCGCGCTCGGTGAGCGCTTCGCGGACCATTTTCCCTCGATCTTCGCCGTCTGTCGCGAGGCGGGAATCGACCCTCGCTCGGAATTGATGCCGGTAGCACCGGCCGCCCACTACCATATGGGCGGGGTGCTGGTGGACGCCAACGGCCGCACCAGCGTCGATGGTCTGTGGGCCTGCGGCGAGGTCGCGTCGTCCGGAGCCCATGGCGCCAATCGGCTGGCGTCGAATTCGCTGCTTGAATCCGTCGTCTTCGGAGCGCGTATTGCAACCGATCTGCAAAGCCTGTTTCCCGTTGCCCATGTTTTCGGGATCCGGGAATTCCGGGGAGATGTCGGTCTTGAATTCAGCACCGAGCTGGAAGCACTTGCCCGGTTGCGGGCCGCGATGACGTCGGGCGTCAATGTGGTGCGGACGCGTGACAGTCTGATCGAGGCGCTTGCCGAAATATCGGCCATCGAGCGCGCCGCCTGGACCCAGTCGGGGCGCAATGCCGTGCTTGCGGCAAAGGCCATCGCGGTCTCGGCCCTTTTGCGCGAGGAAAGTCGCGGCGCCCATTTCCGCGGAGATTATCCCGAGCCCTCGGAGGCGTTTCGCAAGCGGACTTTCATCACCCTGGCCGAAATCAATCGTTTCTGTGAACGCCAGGGTGACGGCGCGCCAGCCAAAACAGCCGTGGGGCACTGATCCATGTCCGCTCAGAAAAACATGTCGGCATCCCTTCCGGGATTGCTTGTCGAAGACGCCGTGCGCGCGGCGCTCCTGGAGGATATCGGCCGGTCAGGCGATATCACCACGCAGGCGACGATTGCGCCCGGGGCACAGGCTGAGGCGGCCTTCGTCGCGCGACGTGCCGGCACGCTCGCCGGCGTCGATTTTATCTCGACGGCCTACGCGCTCCTTGATGCATCGCTTGACGTCGAACTTGTCGCGACCGACGGCGCACGATTGTCTCCCGGCGATGTGGTTGCCCGCGTGAGAGGGGCCGCGCAGCCGATCCTGACCGGCGAGCGGGTGGCGCTCAATTTCCTCGGGCATCTGTCGGGAGTGGCGACCGCCACGGCCGCCTTTGCCGACAAAATCGCCCACACAAAGGCCAGGGTCTGTTGTACGCGCAAAACGACGCCTGGCTTGCGCGCTTTCGAAAAATACGCCGTCAAATGCGGTGGCGGCTCCAACCATCGTTTCGGCCTCGACGATGCCGTCCTTATCAAGGACAATCACATTGCGGTCGCCGGCGGCGCCCGCCGCGCCGTGGAGCTTGCACGGGATTTCGCCGGCCATCTGGTGAAGGTCGAGGTCGAGGTGGACACATTGGATCAATTGCGCGAGGTGCTGCCCGCCGGGCCGGATGTCGTGTTGCTGGACAACATGCCTCCCGAGGTTCTGCGGCAAGCCGTCGCCATCATTGCCGGCACGGCCGCGGCGGAAGCCTCCGGCGGCATCACTTTGGAGACGGTCGGCGCGATTGCCGAAACAGGTGTCGATTACATCTCAACCGGTTGGATCACCCATTCCGCGCCGGTTCTGGACCTTGGCCTGGATATGACGATGTGACCGGCCCGCACCTCAGGTTTTCCAGGTCTCGTCGGGTGGGGGGCCCCAATCGTTGAGCAGGCAGGAATAGACCGCCGTCTCATCGAACGGATACCTGGCTTCCATCTCGGGTGTCAGGGTCAGACCAAGACCCGGTGCCGTTGGTCGCAACAGGCGACCCGCTTCTATGCGTCCCTGGTCGCCGATCATCTCCGCGCCGAGCGGAAAATCGAGCATCGGATATTCAACCAGTTCCCCTCCGGCTGCAAATGCGGCGTGGTAGCTCGCCATAATGGCGGCGGCGCCGCCCCAGGCATGCACGACGACCCCGGTGCCGTGGGATCTTGCGGCATCGAAAATCTCCATGACGGCACCGATGCCGCCGATGACGGAGGCGTCCGGCTGAACGAATTCGTAGACGTCGTCGCGGATGCGGTCGATCATCTCCCGGGGCGTGGTGATGATTTCGCCGCCGCAGACCGGAACGTCGATGCGTGACCGCAAGGCTTTGAATCCTTCGGGACAATCAGGTCCGATCGCTTCTTCCAGGAACGCGATGCGGTGGTCGGTCAAGGCGTGCACCGCCTCGACAAAACCGGCAGCGTCATCGACGGCCTGTGGCGGGTCGGCCAGGTTCTGGCACATGTCGACCCCGACCCGGATGCCCCTTTTCGCCGATTCCTCCATTGCCCAGACCGTGCGATGCACATCGCCTTTGACCGAGCGGATCTTGTAGAGATCAATCCCGAGGCCGGTCAACAGATCCAGTTCCGACAGGAACTGGTGTTTGGCGTCGCAGCAACCGCCGCTTCCGTAGATCCGGATGGAATCCGACTGCGCCCCGCCCAAAAGGTCGTAAACCGGTTTGTCCAGGCTCTTGCCCTTGGCGTCCTGGAGAGCGATTTCAAAGGCGCTGATCACGTGCCGTGCCGCGCCCTGCAACGACCAGTAATCGCAAAGACTGCGCAGGTCCCGGACACGCGCGGCAATATCGAACCCGTCCCTGCCTTCGACGACGGGTTGGCAGAGGTCGACGATCGACTTGAAAACCAGCGGTGCGAACACCGCCAGATAGCCCTCGCCGAGCCCGGTGATGCCGTTCTCAAGCGTTACCTCCACCATGCCGATGGTCCGTTTCGGCCCGTTTGGGAAACATTCCTTGATTTCCGGATCGTCCGCGTCCGCATAGGACGAACTGAGGAGGATACAGCGCACCTGTTTGATGTTCGACATTGAAATCCTCGTAAGTGTGCGTGCTGGCGTCAGCCCTTGTTGCGGCGCACGGATATATGCCAGGGGATCAGCATGCGTTCGGCCAACGTGACGCAACCGAACAGAGCCAGGCCCAGCAGGGTCAGAAAGAAGATGCCGGCAAACGCCAGGTCCGGGCGCATGTTGCCGGTGACGATCTGGATATAGAAGCCGAGGCCCTCGTCGGACCCGATGAATTCGGCGATTGTCGCCCCGACCGTGGCGTTGATCGCGGCGTATTTGAACCCGACGAAACATTGCGGCATCGCGGCCGGCAAACGGATCTTGACGAAGGTGCGCCATGCGCCGGCGCCGGTTGAGCGGCAGAACCGGTTCAACTCCTCGCTGAGGGAATTGAAGGCGAGGATCGCATTGAGCACGATCGGAAAGAAACAGACCAGAACGACGATGATCACCTTCGGCAGCAGGCCGAATCCAAGCCAGGAAATGAACAGGGGGGCGAAGGCGATCTTCGGGATCATTTCGATGCTGACGAAGAACGGATAGATCGTTCGCCGCAATATGGGAGAAAATGCAATTGCCAACCCGCATGGGACCCCCAGGACCACGGCAATGGCGTAGCCGATAACAGTCTCGGTGCCGGTGACATAGGTGTAGTAGATCAGCCGATCGATGTCGGCCCAGCCCTTTTGCACAATCATTGTCGGCGGCGTCAGGATGTAACGCGGTATGTCGAACAGATCGACGGACAGTTCCCAGAACAGGAAGAAGCCGGCAAAGAAGGCGATGAACATCCACGATCGCTCGACCCAGTTGGCGAGCCGCGTGATCAGTCCCGGTCGTTCAGATGACGCCGTAGCCACGGAAGATCTCCTGAATGGTGCGCTCAAAGGATGCGAATTCCGAGGATGTCTTGATGTCGAAATCGCGCGGAAAGGGCAGATCGATCGGGATCACCTGATCGATCCGCCCGGGCCGCGGTGTAATGACCGCGACCCGGCTCGACAGTTGAATGGCCTCTTCGATCGAATGGGTGACAAAGATCACGGTCGGGCGCTGTTGCATCCACAATTGCTGCAGGTCCTGGCGAATGCGCTCCCGGGTCATGGCATCGAGTTTGCCCAGCGGTTCGTCCAGAAGCATGGTGTTCGGATCGTGCACCATCGCCTGGCAGAACGCGGCGCGCTGTTGCATGCCGCCGGACAATTCATAGGGGAAACGGTCGGCGAAATCTTCAAGGTGCACGGATTCCAGAAGGCTCCGGATACGTTCCTTGTGAACGGACGGGGCAGCCCCGCGCATTTCAAGCTGCAGTTCGATATTGCCCTGCACCGTGCGCCAGGGAACCAGTGTATTGTCCTGGAACATGATGCCGATATCGGTGCGTGGGCCGTGCACCCGGTCGCCTCCGATGGTGATCTGGCCCGAACTCGGTTCCAGAAGCCCTGCGATCATGAGCATCAGCGTTGACTTGCCGCAACCCGAAGGCCCGAGCAAGGAAACGAATTCCCCTTGCTCGATCGTCAGATCGACCGGACCGAAGGCATGCACAGCGTCGGCACCCGATCCGAAAGTCTTTGTCGTCTGTGACAGTTCGATGAAATGGGTCATGGCGAGTCATGGTCGGTTGAAGTGGAGGAGAAGTCCGGGCCTTTGCGCAGACCCTGCTTCCCACGGCCGGAGGCGAGGAGGCGCCTCCGGCCGCATCGTCGCGGTCAGTTGATAAAATCGTTGGTGTAAAACGATGCCGGTTCGGCTGCGGGATCCAGATCGTTATACTTTTTCATCAAGCCAACCATGTCCTCCCAGTCGGAGGCGACGTTGAGGCCGAGCGTGCGGTCCTTGTTGGCGGCCGAATACAGCACGCCAAGGGTCACATCGAGCACCGCGCGGGCCTGTGCCTTGCCTTGATCCTCGGCCATGGTGCCACCGACGATGTCGGCGATCGCCGCGACGGCCGCATCGGGATCCTGTTCCGCCGCGCCGTAGGATTTCAAGGTCGCCGCGACGAACCGTTTCACCAGGTCCGGTTTGTTTTTCACCGTGTCCCTGTGGGTCGAGATGCAATAGCCGACCTGATTGACGCCGAAATCCGAATAGGGGAACGTAACCGGCGTGTCGCCGCCATTGGCCTTGATCTCAGCCGGTTTGTCGTCGAGGCCGCCGAGAATTCCGACGGCATCGCCTGTGCCCTGAAGGTAACTGGAAACCAGGGCGCCGTCGGGCACGTTGGTAATGTTGATGTCGGACGCCTTCAGGCCGGCATTGTTGAGCACAATCGGGAAGAAGGTGTTTACGCCGGCATTGGCCGTTGTCAGCAGCTTTTTTCCCTTGAGATCGGCAATGCTCTTCACGCCGGCATCCGGGCGCACGATAATGGCTTCGGTCCCCATGGCGTCAATCACGGCAATCGAGACCAGGGGCGCGCCCTGGGCGGTCAGATTGACCATCGCACCGCAAGAGCCATAGGCGAAGTCACTATCGCCGTTCGCCACCAGGCGATGTGCGGAACTGGAGCCGTTTCCGGAACGGATGTCGATATTGATCCCGGCATCCTTGTAGTGCCCCGCATCTTTGCCGAGCGCAAAGCCTGCGTGCGATCCATAATACATCCAGTTGAGACGGAGCCTTACGTCATCGTCGGCGAACGCGGCGGATGACAGGCTGACAAGCGCTGCCATTGCAACCCCTGCCGCCAGTTGTTTGCCGATCAGGTGTTTGAAGTGTTTCATTGCATTTCTCCCTTGCTGCATGGGCGCGGCCGAGACGGTGCGCCGGGTTCACCCCGAGCCTTGGGCCCGTCCGAAGTGTCCGGGTGATCCGGACTGCGGCGGGACCTCGTGTTGTTTGGGCGGGCTTTGGGGTTATTCTCCTGTTCGGAACCGGCGACAGACATCATCCCGTTCCTTCCTCTGCGATGCGCGGTGCGCCGATGGATTTGAGCATTGCCAGCGTTTCGCTGCGATAGGTCGCGCGGATGTCGCGTGTCGGCGGTCGGCAGCGGCTCGACGGCAGGCCGACAAGCTCCATGCACAATTTGTCAAGATACCCGTCGCCGCTGGTGTAGTTCTGCTCGATGGCGACCCACAGTTTGTAAAAGGGCATCGCTTCCTCGACGAGCATGCGGGCGATTTCGGGATGATTTCCCGCCCGCACCTCGTCGATCAGCTTGATTCCCCATTCCGGCCAGAAATTGCAATTGTGGACTTCAAATGCCCGGGCGCCCAAAGCCGGCATCGAGCTGAAACTGAAAAACAGGTTGTTGTCGATGATTGTGAAACGATCGGAAAAGTGCGACGTGACGTCTTCGAATTCCATCGCGTCGGTTCGCGGTGTCGCCCATTTCAGACCGACGATGTTGGGGATTTCCGCCAGCCTTTCGATCATGCCGAAGGACATGTTCTGGCTGGTCCAGAACGTGTTGTAGACGATGATGCCGAGATCCGGTTCGGCTTCCGCCGCCGCTCGCACGAAGGCTTCGAAATCGGCCTCTGTGTGGGTGAAATAATATGGGCACGAAACCTGGATGAACTGGGCTCCGAGGCGGCGTGCGGCACGGGCCAGCCGAACGAGTTCCAGCGTGCTGGTGGTTTGCGCGCCCATGGCGACAGGGACGCGTCCTGCGACTTCATCAAGTACGATCGAGGCGACATGCACCCGTTCGTCGAAACTCATGGTGGAAAAATCGCCGGCCGCGCCTCCGGCCAGGAATGTTGCATATTCGCCCGTGAGGCCGGCATCTATGAGAAATCTGACATGGGTCCGCAGCGCTTGTTCATTCACCGGCATATCCCCGGTGTCCCGAAACGGCGTTGGAATAGTCACGTAACATCCAGCCAGATTGTCCTTGAGTACTTCCGGGGTCACGCATCACCTCTTGTCGCGCGCAAAACAAACCCCCGCCCGCCGCGAAAGCAGCGTGGCTCGGCCCTTCAGGCGGGCCGCGTTCGATATGAAGGTGTGTCTTGCGGTTTCGATACCGCTTTGTCCGAGGCTTAGTGTTGACGAGAAAGGGAATTTCAAATTGACGATTTTCGCCAGAAAATTTATCTTGCTTGCCAATATATGCCGTTGAAGGAAGGAAATCGGGATCATGAGGCCGTTTCCGGGGAGCCCGGCCTTCAATTTCATCCTGCAGCCCGAATTTCCGATGAACGGGTTGATCCTGGCCAGCGAAGCCCTGCGAATTGCCAACCAGAATACCGGTCGAGATGTGTTTCGGTGGACCTTCGTGTCGGAATCCGGTGAACCCGTGCGGGCCAGCAATGGCATGTGGTTCAGCGTCGACTGCGCAATTCAGGACATGGAAGCGGCCGAGGTCTGTCTGCTTTTCGAAGGCAATCTCCCGACCCAGCGCAACTCGCAAAAGCTGCTTGTACAATTGCAGGCTGCGACGCGGTTCGGAGCGATCGTCGGCGGGATCGACACCGGTGCGTTTGCCCTGACGCAGGCGGGCGTCATCGGGACCGACGAGGATCCGGACGTGGTGCTGCACTGGGAGGCGGTTCCGTCGTATCTGGAGCGGTTCCCGACAACCAGTCCGCTGAACCAGATATACCTCGTGCAGGAAAACAGGGTTCATTGTGCGGGCGGTGTGGCGACGCTTGACATGATCCTCGACCTGATTGCCCGCTTCGAAGGCACGGCGCTTGCCAACGAGGTCGCCAATGCCCTTGTACACACGCGCCGCGACCCCTCGACGCCGCAGCGCATCGACGGCCGGATCGGGTCCGGCGAGAACACTCTGTCCGCACGGATTGTGACACTGATGGAGGAAAACCTCGATTTCCCGCTTGATCTCGATGCGCTCGCCCGCGCACTGGGTGTTTCGAAACGGACCTTGTCACGGGTCTGCAAACAGATCTTCGATGAACCTCCAATGCGTCTCTATTTGCGTATCCGGCTGCTGGCTGCGCGCAACTTTCTGTTTTACGAAGAGTTTTCGATCAAGGATGTTGCGCTCGCCTGCGGATTTTCCTATCCGGCGGTCTTTTCCCGGGTCTTCAAAACGCAGTTCGGACAGACACCGCGCCAATTCCGTACGGCCTTCCGGGATCTGCAGCGACCATCCGCCCGACCGGAGATCCGCCGTCTGATTGCGTCACATCCGCAGTAAGGCATGTCGGAAAAATAGTGCCGTACCACGACCATTCGATGCATTATCGGTCGGCGTGAAAAGTGACGTTCGCGGACCCCGGAGGAAGAAGACACCATGACCCAGACGGCACCAACCTATATTTTCGAGGCCAGCGAAAAACCGTCATTGCCGCATCACGCCGTTCCGCTGATTGTGGCGACGCCGGAATCCGTGGAGGAATACGGCCAGATGGTCGATGACCCCGCAACATTCGAAATCGAGATAGTGCGCTGGCCGGCGCAGGGGTGGCGCCCGGTCGACGAAGGAACTGGCGACGAGGGCGGGTTTGTCGAAGGCATCTTCCATGGCGAATGGGCTGGCGATGTGCTGATGGGGTCGAATGAGGCCGTGAACGGCCATTATGTGCTGGGCTGGTCGACGGATCCGCAATCGGCGTCGTCGGAGCGCCGGACCGCGCCGCGCGACAAAGTTCTGTTGTGGCACATGAACTATCACCCTGACGGTGGCCAGATGTTTTATCCGCTGGACGAACAGCCTTTCGTCGTGCCGGTGGCGCTGCCGGGCGACGATCTCACGCCGGAAAAAGTGGTTGCCTTCTGGTGTGACGGCACGAGGGGGCTCTATATCCACCCCGGCATCTGGCACGAGGGCATTTTCCCGGCTAGCGACAAGCAGCGGTTTCTCGACCGCCAGGGCCGGGTTCACGCGCGCGTCAGCTGTGATGTCGGCGAGGAGTTCGGGGTTTATCTTTCGGTGCCGCTGACGCTTGAAGTTTAGCGTCTCGGCGTTCAGGTTAGGGGGGCGTGATTGGCTCGTCCACTTAATGCCTTTGCGAGGGCCCGGCACATCGGCCGTTTCCGTGATGCGCCGGTGACCAGATTGGCCACACAGGCACTGATGTCGACGTCTCTTCACGGAGGCAGTCTTGCTGTTGCAATCGTTTGCGGATAAATGATGCGCTTTCTCAAAATCTGATGGAGGGTGTCATGGCGAGATTCATCGATTTCGAAGATCAACCGTCCTTTCGAGGTCATATCTAAGAGACGAAACTCCTTCCCGTCCGAATCCCGGGTCAAGGCCGGCATACGAATGGTGCATGGGCGACGTGGAACTCTTGGAAAAGTTGGGGCGCAACGATCCCTGTCCCTGCGGCTCCGGCAAACGCTACAAGAGGTGCTGTCTGGCGAGCGGTCGCTATGATGGTGCCCTTCGGGACCACTACTTTTAGAGAGCGCCGGTAGATTCGGCGCTCTTTTTTCGGAATATTCAAGGCGGTTTTCGCCGATCGTTATTGACCGAATTGATCGGAACCCTTCAACCGAACGGAGGGACTTCCTGTTTCTGATCGGGTTCGTTGTGCGAAAATGTCAGAGAGATGGAGGATCTGACATCAGCGGATGCATTTACGGGCAAATTTCCGTCAATATGGACTTGAAGACCCGCATCGATCAGATGATCCTGAAACACGTGTAGCGCCGACGCGGGCAGTTCGAAATTTATGGTCGTGGCGATATTGGAGAAGAATGTCTGGTCGACGATCCAGCCATCGGCGTTGGATATGGCGTCACGAACGGTTAGGATGGCTTCATTGCGTTCCATGGCGGTAAAGACGCTGAAACGGGCGAATGTCATCACCTTCCATCCCTCACGAGAGCCGGAGTTCTGTTCTTAATGCGGCACCGTCCGATGAACGCCGATCGGGTCCTCAATCTCCGGCTACAAAAAAATACCATGTCCCGTCGGGACCGATGCCGAGCCGGTAGAAAATGTAGCTGCCGAAAGCCTCCATTTCCTCGACATCGGACGCGGTGACGATTTCGTAGAGCTCGATCTTTTGTTTGGGCGTCAATTGCTCAAGCGATTTCTCCGCGAAATACGGCCAGATATACATTTCGTCCGGTTCGCCAGGATTTTTGTGCACCCAGCCGGCTTGCAGAATCTCAATGAGGATGGCGAGGATCTCATATCCATCGGGATCGCCTGAGCTCTCCTTCAGATGCTCGATTGGATCGCCGATATCGTCGAAGGACAGGGTCGGTGGCGTGTCATTGGCATCGTAGATCAGGCGCAACCGCTTGAAATTTCCGTTTCTGGCGGCATCAAGAAGGTCCAGTCGCATCTGTTTGACTGCTGCAGGCAGCTCTTTGTCGGTATAGTGGACCTTGAGATCCTTCGGGACATAGTCTTCCGCCTCGATCGTCTCTTCGGAGCCGGTGTCGTCATCGGGGCCTGATATCCCCGGCGGTTCCGTTCCGCCCGGTGATTGATCCTCCTCTCCTGGTTTCTTTTTCAGTTCCGGCGCATCGGATGGTGCCGATATTCCCGGCACGTTTTCCAGAGAACGCGGCGCGATAACCCGTTCGGTCGGAACCGAAGCGGCAAACCCGATACCCGTGCCGCCGAAAAACGCCAGGAGCAGAATGAGGATGCGCGGGGGAGTGACCATTGAGATGACAGGGTGTTGCTGCGGATTGTTGGCGAAAGACTAACACACAAACAGGGCGCGTTGCTAACAGCATCGCACCCGATACGGAGACAGAATATCACGCTTGCAACGGACTGGGGCAAACAAGACTGTGATCGCGGCGCGGTCGGATGTCGCGCGTGTCCGGGTTTGTCGTCGATGTCTTGTGTGGTGCAGCATTGCCAACGCATTGTCCCGCAGCATCGGTTGGCATAATCACGAAAAGACCCGCATTGTTGCGGTCACGACAGGATCGTTGTGCAACTCCGCGCAACAAAACACCCAGATGAGGTGTCAGTGTATTTCCCGGTCCAGGGAATATTCGCCGGTGCGGATCTTGTCGGGAATGTCGGCCATCATCAGCGCCACGGATTCCTCGCCATGGGCGGCGACCAGATCGGCGAGGGCCATGAACAAGGCTGCATGTGCGATGGCGTCTGGTTCGACACCGTCTTCGAGCGCTTCGGCCCACGCTGAATCGATATAACCAAGGGCGACGAACCGTTCGTCATCTTCCTCGATGGAGATCGTCTTGACCTGTTGAGCCTGGTTCATTCTGTACACCCCAAAACAGCTCCCACCGTTCTGGCGCCGGCGTGAAGCAATGCTAACGGCCGGACCCTAGGAGCTTCCGGCTGCTTTGGGAAACGGAAATTTTAAATAATCTTAATATCTGTGGCATTGAGGCAATATTTGGTTAACCAACCGACCGGTATTCGAAACGGTCCGAAGGCGTGCGCGAACCGTTCCGGATGTCATTGCCGGCCATAGAATGCGACAAGCTCCTGGGTGATTTCGCCGCCCTCTGTGCGATAGCGGTCAAGCGCTTCCCTGGCTGACGGCGTGCAGGTTCGGTAGACCTGTGTGAAAGAGGAATATCCGCGATTGAAGCGGATCGTCATAAGCCTGCGGCGCTGGGGGAATGCGGACTCGGCTTCCAGCAAGGCTTCCATCTGCCTTCGCCAGATGCCGGGTTCTTCGCTGCTGTCACACAGAGTCGACAGAAAATGCACGGAACCGAGTATCTCCGACAGTCTCAGCAAAATCGTTTCATAGCGCGTTTCCGGGCGTGTATTGACAGATTGCGCCTGCGCTGTTGCAGACGAGGCGGGTGCGATTGCTGCCAGCATGACGATCAGAATTGCTGTGCGCAGTGAGAATATCCGCGCCACTGGCGCTCGGAAAACCGTCCTTGCGATCACCCGCCGCATTGCGTCAAACTCCCAGCACCGTGCGGCTCCTGCGAACACTGTCCGCGATGCCTCGAAGCACGTTATGATCAGAAATCTCATCCGGGCGGACCCACATTGCAGCTTTCGCGTCGTCTGCGGCGACGACTTCGTCGGTATCCACGATTGCAGCATAAACGGCAAGAACGAAATGATGCCGTATGGCGCCTTCCGGATCGGGTTCGATGATGTCCTTGAGTTCCACGAAAAGCGGCTTCGCGATCGAGAGGCCGGTTTCCTCCCGCAATTCGCGACACACGGCGTCGCTGCACGGTTCGCCGGTTTCAACCAATCCGCCGGGAAGTGCCCAGGCATTTTCCCTTGGCGGACGGCCGCGTTGAACCAGAAGCACCCTGTCGCGATACCACACGGCACAACTGACGCCGAGGAACGGTCGATCCGGATATGATCTCATGGATGTCATATGGTATCACGGATTTGGCGGTGAAGGGTCGGCAGAGTTTAATTGAAAACAACGCTCAGCGCAGTCCGGCTGACCGGGAGATGCTGACGGGCAGCTGTTCTCGCAGTCTTCGGCCTGCAAAATCCCCGGAATGGCTATGGAAACAGTGCGTCGATAGTATCCTGAGCATGCGCGCAGGGCGACAGGGAATCTCCGGTCAGAGTTCCGTTGACGATGCCGCTTGCCCTGTCCATCAACGGACGCAGCTCGTCAGCCAGGATGGTTGCAAGCGCGGCATCGGCGGCATGGGTGTCGTGGGCGCATTCGCTCAAGATCGACTGTACGCGCAATATGACCGCATCGATCTGCGCCAGGGTCTGATCAAACGCTCGTCGGATCGGGCGCGGAGCGTGGTCATAGGCAAGGATCGCCAGGTCTTTTTCCGCAAAGCCTGAAGCGTCGAAATGTTGCTGATAGCTCTTGGGGCGCCACTGCAGAACGTCATCCGCACATTCCGGCATCATCTCAAGCATATCGATGAGCATGATGACTTCATTGAAATGGTTGAGATAGTCGGTGGCCAGTTTTGTCGTTGGATTTATGTTGGCGTGTTCAAGCCGTTCCGGCGTCAGGTCAAAACAAGTTTGTCCCCTATCCACTGCTATGGTCATGGTTTTGGCGTCCATCCCTATCCTGTTTGATCTTAGGGGAGGGACATTGCTAAAGTCTTACAAAGGTGTGTCCGGAGTTTTTACAAGTACGGGAGAAGCATATGTGTGGCCGATTCGCACTTACGGCGACACCGGCGGAGGTCGAACAATTGTTCGACATTGCCGGACTGGAACCGTTTCCGGAGCGTTACAACATTGCCCCGACGCAACCGATATGCATCGTTCGCAGATCCGCGGCCGGCGGCCGCGAAGGCGCGCTTGTCCGCTGGGGGCTTGTACCGCACTGGGTCAAGGATCCGGCTTCGTTCTCATTGCTGATCAATGCCCGTTCGGAGACCGCGGCCGAAAAACCGGCCTTTCGCGCGGGCATGCGCCACAGACGGTGCCTGATTCCGGCTTCGGGATTCTACGAATGGCAGCGGTCTGAAAAACACAAACAGCCCTATTGGATCGCTCCGAGCGCGAAAAACCTCGTGGCGTTTGCCGGCGTTTGGGAAACATGGATGGGCAAGGACGGCAGCGAGATCGATACCGCTGCGTTTCTGACCACGACAGCCAACACGTCCCTGTCAGCGATCCATCATCGCATGCCGGTGGTCATCGAACCCGATGCATTCGCCCGCTGGCTCGATCCTGTCGTCGAACCGAGAGACATCGCGGACCTGCTGCGTGCTGCTCCCGACGGATTCTTCGAACCGGTGCCGGTATCAAGCCGCGTCAATTCGGCGCGCAATGACGGTCCGGATCTGCAAGTCCCGGCGGAACCGACCGGGCAATCCTCGGCCGACGACCAGGGCGAGCGGAAGGTGACGGCACCCAAAAAAAGAAAGAAGACCGCCGACAATCAGATGGATCTGTTTTAGAGATCTGCCGTTCCGACTGACGATTCGGAAAAGAAACGAATTGAGGAAATCCCGGCGTGCCGGCTGTGGCACCGGCTGCGGCTCGCAACGATGCGAACCGCTATGATGCCTGCCGTTCCTCAGCCGAGTGCTGGAATGCGCAGAACCTGGCCGGGATAGATCTTGTCGGGATGCGACAACATCGGTTTGTTGGCTTCGAAGATCGCGTTGTACTCCGATCCCTTGTCGTAATATTTGCTGGCGATCGCCCACAGCGTATCGCCTTTCGCAACCGTGTGATATTGCGCTTCCGGGCCGGGAGTCGCCGCTTCGATGCTTTCATCGACCTTGGCGATACCCTCGACATTGCCGGCCGCCAGAATCAGCTTCTCCCGGGCTTCCTGGGTCGGCGCCGAGCCTGAAATTTTCACGGTATCGCCCTCGACGACCACCTCGACATCACCTTCCAGGCCGAGATCGGCAACTTCTTTTTCAATCGCCTCGGCAGCATTTGCTTCACCGATTCCGAACAGGCTTTTGCCCGCATCGGAGATAAAATCAAACATTCCCATAGTCATTTCCCCTTTGTGGCTCGCGCCGGTCGCCGGCACGACACTCAACGCGTTGATGTGCGAACGAAATTCCCCAGCGTCAACCGGGTAATTTTACGAGGGGCGAGGTGGCCGCGGACACCGACCCGGGAGCCACCCCGGTCACAGCACCTTGCCGGGGTTGAGTATGCCGTTTGGATCGAGGGTTTGTTTGACGCTTTTCATCAGGGCAAGCTCAACCGGGTCCTTGACGGATTTCAACATGTGCCGTTTTAACTGGCCCACGCCGTGTTCTGCGGAGAACGAGCCTCCCATTTCGATCGTGAGGTCGTAGATGATCCCGCTGATTTCATCCCGTCTGGCAAAAAACTCCGCCGGATCGGATTCATAGGGCGGGCTGATGTTGAAGTGAATATTGCCGTCGCCGAAATGGCCGAACGGGTTGGGCCGGCATCCGGGAACCGCCCGCGCGACGGCATCGATGCCGCGGGCAAGGAAATCCGGGACCAGGGCAATCGGTACCGAAACGTCATGAGTGATGGATCCGCCGTCATGGCGTTGCGCTTCGGACATGCCATGCCGGATATGCCAGAACGCCGCCGCCTGCTGTTCCGATTGGGCAATGGTGCCGTCGACGACGATGGAGCGCTCGAAGGCGGATTCCAGAAAGGTCTCCAGTTTTTCGCGCTCTTTTGCGAAATCGCCGCCGCTCGATGTTTCGACAAGGACATACCAGGGATGCGGTGTTTCAAGCGGGTCGCGCACGCCTTCCAGGTTTTTCAGCACAATCTCGATGCCCGTCCGGCGCAGGATCTCAAATCCGGTCAGCGCATTTCCGAATTCGGTCTTCAGGGTGTTGAACAGGGTGCCCGCGGCTTCCGGATCCGAAACGGCCAGGAACGCGACGTTCCGCGCACGCGGTTTCGGAAACAATTTCAGGACCGCCGCAGTGATGATGCCAAGTGTGCCTTCGGCGCCGATGAACAGATGTTTCAGGTCATATCCGGTATTGTCCTTGCGCAGGCGCCGCAATCCGTTCCAGATCCGGCCATCGGCAAGAACGACCTCCAGCCCGAGAACGAGATCCCTGGTATTGCCGTAGGCCAGCACCGCGGTCCCGCCGGCATTCGTGGAAAGATTCCCGCCGATCTGGCAGGACCCCATCGAGCCCAGGGTCAGAGGAAACAGCCGGTCGACGCCATCTGCAGCGTGATGGATCGATTCCAATACGCATCCGGCCTCGACGACCATCGTATTACCGTCCGGATCAATGTCGCGCACGCGATTGAGGCGCGAAAGCGAGAGGATGATCTGGTTGCCGGTGCCGTCCGGAATTTGACCGCCGACAAGCCCGGTATTGCCGCCTTGCGGCACAATTGCGACGCCGAATTCATTGGCAAGCCGCATAATGGCCGCCACTTCCTCCACACTCTGCGGTCTCAGAATTGCGGCACTTTCGCCGGTGAAGAGTTTGCGCAGTTCGGCCAGGTATCCCTGTTTGTCCGAAGCTTCGGTCAAAACGTGATTCTGTCCGAGTTCCCTTGCCGCCTGTTCGAGGAACTGCCCGATATGCGGTGCGCTCGTGTCCATGCGCAAAATCCCTTTTTTGCCCTGCGTCCCGGATAGCCGACAATGGTCCGGACATTGTCGGACGCCAGGAATCACGCAGCGGTTTGAATCGGGTTCCACATCTAAACGCTCATGGGACACATTCCAAGAACCGACCGGATTCAACGTCTCGCATGAACAAAAGGATCAATTTGTAACGTATTGAAATGCAATGTGAATATTTAGCGGTTTCATCCATCTGTTCATCCGGTCTGGAACGTGGCGGACACCAGTGACCGGAAGATCACAGGATCGCATTAAGCCATTGAATTGAACCATATTCACGGCCTTGCCATACTATTGCCGCAAGTGTCCTGATCGGGGGTTTTCATCTTCCGATTGATGTTGATTTTAACGTGAACTTTGGCCGGATTTCGGTTTCCCGGTCGTCGTATAGCGCACTGCTGTTCACACTTGCGGTTATTGCCCGGGTTCACTGCTTGAAGCCGGGGGCCTGCTATGTCATTAGGGGAAACTCACAGGGGCCGGGTGCAGTATCTGCAGGTGCCGATGATCAGAAACAAGGCTGAGTGAAATGTCCGATGCAAAAGGGTTGATGACCGGCAAGCGTGGTCTCGTCATGGGCGTGGCCAACAACAGGTCAATCGCCTGGGGGATCGCCAAAGCGCTCGCTGATGCAGGGGCGTCGCTGGCCCTGACCTACCAGGGCGATGCACTGAAGAAGCGGGTGGCTCCACTTGCCGAAGATCTCGGTGCGTGCGTTGCGGGCCATTGTGACGTCACCGATCCGGACACGATCGACGGCGTCTTTGACGAGGCGGTACGGCAACTGGGTGGGCTCGATTTCGTCGTGCATGCGGTGGCGTTTTCCGACAAGGACGAACTCACCGGGCGCTATGTCGACACCAGCGCGGGCAATTTCTCGCAGACGATGCTGATTTCCGCCTATTCCTTCACCGCTGTCGCGCAGCGGGCCGAGCGCGTTATGGAGGATGGCGGTTCGCTGCTGACCCTGACCTATTATGGGGCGGAAAAGGTGATGCCGCACTATAATGTGATGGGCGTAGCCAAGGCGGCTCT
>JGI12316J15310_10000036_pt13 | contig 81602 bp, 69 predicted proteins | sample MarCyaLeptolynsp_FD_15310 | JGI IMG/M metagenome (IMG submission 15310) | reverse complement strand
ACGGCCTGCTGGACAAGGCGGTAGAACAGCTTCCCGCGGCTGCGTGAGCTGCGGCGGTTGAAGCGGAATACGAATTCGTCGAGGTAGTAATCCAGATGCTCGTGGCTGATCGCCCCCTGATGCGTGCCCAGCATCCAACGCTTGAGCAGCGAGATCGCTTTGTGGACGCGGGGCAGCAGCTCCGAGGCCTGTTTCGATCGGCCCGACAAAAACACGATGCGATGTCACTCTTGTCCAAATTAGCCTGAGCGCAGAGGGTTGAGCCTCTGGTAGGTTGGGGGAGCTTCAAGCAAAAAGCGATCCCGCACCGACCGAAGGAGGCCCAACCATGCAGCGTTTTTGTAGCATCTTCTCGCAGCTGCTTCAACTGTTTCCCCGGCTCGAGTTCGAGCAGGCCGTGCAGGCGCATCAGGCCCAGCGGCACATGCGCGGCTTTCCCTGCTGGGGCCAGTTCGTCGCCATGCTGTTGTGTCAACTGGGCCAGGCGCGCTCGCTGCGCGAGATCTGCGGCGGGCTGGCAGCCACCGAAGGCCGCCTCAAACACCTGGGTCTCGACGGCGCGCCCAAGCGCTCCACGCTCGCCTACGCCAATCAACACCGCCCCTGGCAGCTCTACCAGAGCGTCTTCGAGCTCCTGCTTGGCCGCTGCCAGAGCCTCGTCGCCGCCCAGGGCGGCGGCAAACGCTTCCGCTTCCGCAACCGGCTGCTCAGCCTCGACGCCAGCGTCATCGACCTGTGCCTGTCGCTGTACGACTGGGCCCGGTTCCGCCGCGCCAAAGGCGCCGTCAAGCTGCACCTGCTGCTCGATCACGACGGCTATCTGCCGCAGTTCGCCGTGCTCACCGACGGCAAGACTCACGAGCTCAACGTGGCGCGGAAGCTGGCTTTCGAGCCCGGCGCGGTGGTGGTCTTCGACCGCGCCTACACCGACTACGAATGGTTCGCCGAGCTGGGCCGGCGCGGCGTTTACTTCGTCACCCGCATGAAGCGCAACGCCGATTACGAGGTGCTCGAGAGCCGTCCGACGCCCGAGCGCGGCGGCATCCTGGCCGACGAGGTAATCTGCTTCCCCAGTCGCGCCGTCGAGAGCCCGGAGTACGTCTTCCGGCGCATCGTCAAGCAGCAGCCCGGCGACGACGAACCGCTGGTGTTCTTGACCAATCATTTGAGCTTCGGCCCCACGACGGTGGCGGCGATTTACAAGGATCGCTGGCAGGTGGAGCTGTTCTTCAAGGCGCTGAAGCAGAACCTGCGCATCAAGACGTTCGTGGGCGTGAGCGCGAATGCGGTCCGCACGCAGTTGTTCACGGCGCTGATTGCGATTCTGGTGCTGCGCTACTTGCAGTTGCGGGGGCGCTTCGGCTGGTCGTTGTCGAACTTGGCGGCGCTGCTCAGGCAGCAACTGTTCGTCTATCGCGACTTGTGGGCGTGGCTGGACGAACCGTTCGAGCCGCCGCCGCAGGCGGCCGCGGCGAGCGCGCAGCTGGCGCTGCCGCTGGCCGCGCGCTGAGGTTGGACAGCAGCACGGGGCCAGATCGCGCAGAAACCCGTCCAAGGAGGAGCCGCCGCGGGATTCATTTGGACAGCAGGTAAGCCGGGAAGATAAGAAACCGCCGTTCCAGTCGCTCCCAACCTGGTCCTTGATCGGGAGGGTGCGGGCGACGTACGTCCTTTGTTATCAATGGCTGGTCGCGTGGTCAGCCGCTAACTTGGACAGCAGTGAAACTCGGTGAGGAATACCCTAAGTAAGGACTCTAGCCTCTCAATAATTTCAACGGCAATTGGAGAACATGAACCCTCCTCGTAGACTATTTCAATTGGCCCCGACGCCCCTTGAATTACAGGACTGCAATTGCCTGTTGCAATAGTCTGCGAGTGCGCTAGAATGCCAGCACCGAGAGAAGAAAGGTATATTGCAAGAACACAGTATCTCATCGAGTAGTCGACGGAGCCGGTTCGGACTCTGACCCATACTGAATGGTAATGTCGCCCTTGGTGTCTTGAATGACCGGGCTCTTGTCCCGCGTGGTCACGGTACCGGGTTCGCGGGCGGGAAACCAGAACAAGTAGAGCGTAACCCCGGCCGCCAAGAGGCTGACGAACGAGACACAGACCTTCAGGAACTGCAACCAGCCGATTTGGTCGGGCTCCGTCCGAGTTATTGCGGCCAGAACCGCGCGAAGTGAAGCGGGAAGCGGCACTGCGATCTCCCTGTGCCCAGTACCTACTGACGGTGTTCGTCCAAATTGAGGCGCTAGACGTTCACCTACAAATATACCTTAGTGGTTGGCGCGGGGTCTGGCATCCCCCTCGCTGCCCAGCAGTTCTTTCCCCAAAGCCCGGTACCCCGCCCGCGCCGCCTCCAGCGAAAACTTCTCGCGCACCCGCTTCCTAGCCGCCGCTCCCATCGCGCGGCGGCGGTCCGGGTCGCCCAGCAGTTCCAGAATGGCCTCCGCCAGCCGGGTCTCCTCGCCGCTGCCGCCTTCGACGACAATCCCGCAGTCCTCCGTGACCGCCTCTCGCACCGCCCCCACGTCCACCGACACCACCGGCAGCCCCATGGCCATCGCCTCCAGCGCCGCCAGCGGCACGCCTTCCGACGACGACGTGATCACCAGCAGGTCCGCAATCGCCAACACCTCCGCCGGCTCGTCCATGTGTCCGTACAGGCGGAAGCCGATCGAGCCGCTGGCCACGCCGGGCCGGTCCTCGCGGTCCAGGCGCAGCGCGGTGATGCGGCTGGCCAGCGGCTCCTCCTCCGGCCCGGTGCCGGCAATCAGAAACTCCACCCGGCGGCCGGGCTTCAAGCGCCGAATTTCCCGCGCGATCTCCGGCAGCACCAGCGGACGCTTCACCGCATCGAGTCGTCCCACGAACGCCACCGCGCCCACGCTCGGCCCCAACCCCTCGTCCTGCCGCAGAATCGCCCGGTGGAACTTGCGCGCGTCAAAACGCCGCAGGTCCACGCCATTGGGAATCAGCCGGATCCGCTCTTGCGGAATGTCCAGGTCGAGCAGCTTCTCGCGCCCGGCCTCGGAGATGACGATGCGCCGGTCGATCGCGTCGGCGACGTCGATTGTGGCGTCCAGAAAATCCCACTCGTCGTCCACGGCGTGCAAGATGTCGAGGACCTGCAACTCGGGCCGCCGCTCCTTCACCGCCGGCAGTACGCTGTAGCCCGCCATCGTGTTCTGCACGATCAGCGCGTCCAACTCCCAGTTCAACGCCATGGAATAGAGGGCCTGCGGCGTCCGCTCGACCGGGATCATCTTTTCGAGGTCGTAGATGCGATCCGTCACCCGCCGCCATTCCGGCGTGAGTCGTCGCTCCTGGGAGTGCGTGGCCCAGAGCATCACATCCCACTGCTCCCGGTCGACCTGACGCGCCAACTCCAGCAGCACGCTCTCCGCGCCGCCGACGCCTAAATGCGGCGTCACCAGCGCCAGCCGCGGCTTGGTTTTTGCCGGCGGCAGGTAGTCCACGCGTGAGATCAGATTCCCCGCCACCACGGCCGAGCGCGGCTGGAAACGCAGGTAGAAAGCCAAGTCAAAAATCGTCCGCCCAAACAGGTCGTTGATCCATTCCTTCACGCGTAGCGGAATCAGGCGCGCCAGCAGCCGGAAGGGGTGTTTGCGCCAGGCCGTCGCCGAAGTCAACTCGGCGTTGGCCAAATGGCGGTGCAGTCGCGGCCAGAAACCCTGTGGCGCCGCTCCGGCAGGCGCCGGCGGACGCTCCACCGGCGTGTCGGCCCAAGCCTGTGACGCGGGCGTCCCACGATCGATGCGGCAGCCCCAGGGCAGACGGCGCACTTCCCCGCCCTGTTTGGGCTCCGGCCATTCCAGCGCCCGTCGCGCCACGCCCAACGGCCCGGCGTAGGCCCGCAGCGAAGGCGGCGGCGCGTCGCCGGTGTCCTTCCAGGTCACCCAGTCGGCTTCCTGCAAAGCCCACAGGCATTCCTCGAGCGCCGTCGGCTGCAGCCGCCCCCCTCCGGCCACCCACAGGAAGCGGTCCGCCGTGGAGGCTTCCAGGATCTCGCGCTCGTCGGCCGCCTGCAGCAGTTGATAGTCCTGCAGGCTTTGGTTCGACAGATCCGGCGGCGGCCCGGCGCTGACCACGCAGATCGACGGCGCCCAGGCGCGCTTGGTCCGCAGCCGTCCTTCAGGCGAGAGCAGTTCGGGGTAGACCTGCTCCATGTGCGCCCAGTTGGTGGCGTGGCGCTCCAGGCCGGTGTAGTGCAGACCGCGGCCATGGGTGCGGTAGCGGAACAGCGGCTGCGGGACGTATAGCCCGTACTTGCCGTGTTTGGCGAGGTTCAGATAGAACGACCAGTCTTCGTAGCCCCAGCGGTGCCACTCGTCGTAGCCGCCGATCTCTTCCCAAACGGCTTTGGGGACGAAGCAGCAGCAGGCCAGAAAATTCTCGTTGAGCAGGCGATAGACGTTGTACTCGCCGGGCTGCTGCAGGTAGTTCGAATCGCCGAAAACGTGATAGTCGAAGTAGACGAAGCCGCAGTCGGGACGGCGGATGAGGGCCTCGTAGCAGGTCTGCATCATCGCCGGCTCGAGCAGGTCGTCGGCGTCCAACGGAACCACGTACTCCCCGCGCGCCTCGCGAAAGCCGGTGTTGCGCGCCCCGGCGAGGCCGCGGTTCTCCTGGCGGACCAAGCGAATGCGGGAGTCGCCGCGCCGCTCGATCGAGGCGAGAATTTCCAGGGCGGCGGGCTGGTCGCTGCCGTCGTCGACGACGATCAGCTCCCAATGGGGCCAGCTCTGCCGCTCGACGCTGGCCACGGCTTCGAGCAGGAAAGCTTCGGGGTTGTAGGCCGGGATAACGGCCGAGATCAAGGGGAGATCGGACATCTCCTGGCGTCTGCGTACTATCGCCTGATTAGACGATCGAACGCAACAGACCGCCCTCGACTTTGACGGCCGCTCCGTTGGTGGCGGCGGAAAGGGGGCTGGCCAAATAGGCCGCCATCGTAGCCACTTCGCGGGCCTCGATCAGCCGTTGCAACAGCGACGACGAGCGGTGCTTGGCGAAAAACTCGGCTTCGGCCTCAGCGTCCGTCGCGTTGGGATTCGACGCCATGCTGTGCAGAAAATCGACGATGCCTTCCGACCGCGTCGGCCCGGGCAGAAGCGAGTTGACCGTCACGCCGGTGGCTTTGGTGATCTCGGCCAAGCCCCGCGAAACTGCCAGCTGCGCCGACTTGGTCATGCCGTAGTGGATCATCTCCGGCGGAGTCTGCAACCCCGATTCACTGCTGATGAACAGGATTCGGCCGAAATCCCGTTCGAGCATTCCGGGCAGGTAGGCGCGGCTCAGGCGCACGCCGCTCATGACGTTGATCTCGAAAATGCGCAGCCATTCTTCATCGGCGATGTCTCCGAATGCGCGCGACTCGTAAATGCCCAGGTTGTTGACCAGGATATCGACCTCCGGCAGCAACTCCAGCGTGCGCGCCGCGCCGGAAGCCTGCCCGAGGTCGGCCACCAAGCCCGTAGCCGAGCCCTCGACCTGCGCCAGGGCGGCGTCGACCTTCTCCTGTGAGCGGCCCACAACGTACGTCATGGCCCCCTCGGCGGCGAGTTCCTGCGCGATGGCCAATCCGATGCCGGCGGTCGAGCCTGTGACGAGGGCGGTCTTGCCGCTGAGTTGGAGGTCCATGGCTTTGTCTCTCAGCGTAGCGGGTTTATCAACACCCGCTACGGCGGTCGATTTTCGGTGGCAAATCGCACCGAATGGCGAGATCTCGAACCGCGCGAACGCAGTTGAAATGATTTGGGGCCGCCGCGGGAAACCGCTACGATTGAAGAGATCGCTTCGGGCCGCCTCGACGCCCATTCGTCCCCAGGTTTATCCAACCATGTCCTCCATAACTTTCGCACGCGTGCTTCGCAGAAGCGCCTTCTTCGGGACGGCGTTGCTGCTGACCCTCTCCGCGTCGGCGCAGACCCAGGTCGTGGGCGTGGCGGCCGGAGCCTCGCACAATCTGGCTCTGCGCCAGGACGGCGCTGCGCTGGCCTGGGGCTCCAACTTTTTCGGCCAGATCGGCGACGGCGCGACCGAAGTCCGGCCGGGATCGAATCTGGTCACAGGGCTCACCGGCGCTTCGCAACTGGCGGGCGGCGCGGCGCACAGTCTGGCTCTCACGAGCGGCACGGTCAAGGCTTGGGGCTGGAACGCCAACGGCCAGCTCGGCGACGGGACCAAAACCGATCGCACCGGGCCGGTGACGGTGACGGGCCTGACGAGCGTCCAGGCCATCGCAGCCGGCGCGGCGCACAGCCTGGCCGTGCGAACCAACGGCACAGTTTGGGCCTGGGGCTCGAACCTGTTCGGCCAGTTGGGCGACGGCGGCTCCCCTGACAAGACCGCGCCCATACAGGTGGCCGGTCTGACAAACGCAGCAGCGGTCGCAGGAGGCATCGGCCACAGCATGGCCTTGCTCAATGACGGAACCGTCTGGGAATGGGGAACGAACTTCCCCGTCGTCGGACCGCCAACCACTCCCGCGCAAGTCGCCGGCCTCACCAACGTGGCCGCCATCGCCTCGGGACAGTACCTGCGCATCGCTCTCAAGGGCGACGGCACGGTCTGGGCCTGGAACGGCGTCGGACTGCTGCAATACGGCCCCACGCCCGTGCAAATCCCCGGCCTGACCGGTATCACCGCCATTGCCGCACTGGCGGACGGCGGCGTGGCCCGGCGCAATGACGGCACGGTCTGGGCCTGGGGCGCCAATGTGTTCGGCCAGCTCGGCAACGGTTCGGTGACCGCTTCGGCGGCGCCGGTGCAGGTGGCCGGGCTGACGGGCGTCACCGCCATCGCCGCCGGAGACGAGCACGTCATCGCGCTCGACGGCAACAACGTGATCCACGCCTGGGGGTCGAACCGCGAAGGACAGCTCGGCGACGGCGACCTGGCGCGGCGCATCCAGCCGATCATGGCGACCGGCGTGGCCGGGGCGACCAAGGTCTGGGCGGCGGCCGGCAACAGCCTGGCGCTGCTGGCCGACGGTACGCTGCAAGCCTGGGGCTCGAACCTGTTCGGCCAACTCGGCGACGGCACGATCACGCCGCGGGCCACCGCCGGCGCCGTGCCCGGACTCAACAACGTCGCCGCCGCCTCGGCCGGCAACAGCCATACGCTGGCGGCGCGCACCGACGGCTCCCTGTGGGCCTGGGGACTCAACTCCAACGGACAGCTCGGCGACGGCACGACCAGCTCGCGCACCTCGCCGGTTCTTGTGCCCGGCATCACCGGCGTCATCGCCGTGGAAGCCGGACTCACCCACACCATCGCGCGGCGCAACGACAACACCGTCTGGGGTTGGGGCGAGAACATAGCCGGACAATTCGGCGCCTCCGACCGCACCACGCCGGGACAGATCGCCGGGCTGAGCAATGTCTCCGCCGTCAGCGCCGCCGGGCTGCACAGCCTGGCCTTGCGCTTTGACGGCACGGTCTGGGCTTGGGGCGCAAACTACACCGGGCAGTTGGGCGACGGCACTTCCACCGACCGCGCCACGCCGGTGCAGGTCGCCGGTCTGGCGGGCATCATCGCCATCTCAGCCGGCATCGAGCACAACCTGGCTCTGCGCCAGGACGGCACGGTTTGGGCCTGGGGTTCGAACGGCGCCGGACAGCTTGGCGACGGCACGAACTTCGGACGCAGCGTTCCGGTCCAGATGACCGGACTGAGCAACGTTGTCGCCATCGCCGCCGGCAATCTCAACAGCTTCATGCTGCGCGCCGACGGCACGGTTTGGGCGGCCGGCCTAAATGATTTCGGGCAGCTCGGCGACGGCACCACCATCGACCGCAGCACGCCCGTCCAGGTGACTGTGCAGAGCGGCGTCAGCTCGATTGCAGCCTTCAACCATACGCTCGCCCTGCGCGCCGACGGCACGGTCAAGAGCTGGGGCAACGGCATCGGCGGCACGTTCGGCAACGGCAGCTTGTTCTTTGAGACGCTTCCAGTCAGAGGCGGTAAGTTCCTGACCAATACGACCATCTCGATCCTGACGCCCTCGAACGGCCCGATCGGTACGACCTACAGCGTCGCCTACAACGTCACCTCGTGGGCCGGCAATCCCACCGGAACCGTCACCGCCGCCGAAGGCGTGCAGAGTTGCGCCGGTCCGGTCCCGTCCAGCAGTTGCGACCTCACCGCCACGGCCGCCGGCTCCCTCGTCGTCACGGCAACCTATTCGGGCGACAGCCAGTTCGCCTCGAGCTTCGATACCGATATCTTCACCGCCGACGCAGCCCTGCAATCCGAACTCGGCGTCTTCTTCGACGGCTCCTGGTTCATTGACCGCAACGCCGACGGCCTCTTCAACGCGGCCACAGAGCAGTTCGGCTGGGGCTCGCCCGGCGACATTCCAGTACGCGGCGACTGGAACGGCGACGGCTTTACGGACTTCGGCGTCTTCTCCGGCGGCCTCTGGTTCATCGACTCCAACGGCGACCACGTCTTCAACCCGGCCACCGACTTGAAGGGCTGGGGCGTCGCCGGCTGGACCCCGATGCCCGGCGACTGGAACGGCGACGGCGCCACCGAACTCGGCGTCGTCGACCCCGCGACGATGACCTGGTTCCTTGACATCAACGGCGACGGAACCTTCAATCCCGCTACCGAGCAGTTCGGCTGGGGCTCGCCCGGCGACACCCCGATCGTGGGAGATTGGAACGGCGACGGCAAAGACGCCATCGGCGCCTTCTCCGGCGGCCTTTGGTTCATCGACACCAATGGCGACGGCGTATTCAATCCGGCCACCGACCTCAAGGGCTGGGGCGTCGCCGGCTGGACGCCGATCGTCGGCGACTGGAACGGCGACGGCGCCACGAATTTGGGCGCGGTCGATCCGGCGACTTCCACCTGGTTCCGCGACGTCAACGGCGACGGCTCTTTCAACCCCGCCACTGAGCAGCTTGGCTGGGGCTCCCCGGGCGATACGCCGCTCGTGGGAGATTGGAACGGCGATGGCAAGGATGACGTCGGCGTCTTCTCCGGGGGCACGTGGTTCATCGACTCCAACGGCGACGGCGTCTTCAACCCGGCCACCGACATCAAAGGCTGGGGCGTCGCCGGCTGGACGCCGTTCCCCGGCGTCTGGCAGTAGGCCCCAGCCTTCGCGCGGGAGCGGCCCCACCGGGCCCCTCCCGTGTTATTGCTTTAAACACGCACAATGACTTCCCGGATCAACGCGCCCGCGGCCCTGCTCCAAGCGCTACGCGACCTGCTGGGCGAGCGTCTGTCGACCTCGCCCTACGACCTCGAATCGCATTCCCGCGACGAGTCCTGGCATGAGGCCGATCCGCCGGACGCAGTAGCGTTCGCCGAATCGACCGACGAGGTCGCCGCCATCGTCCGGCTCTGCCACCGCCACGACACCCCGATCGTTCCGTTCGGCGCCGGAACCGCCGTCGAAGGCCATGTGCAGGCGGTGCGCGGCGGCGTCTCGCTGGATCTTTCGCGCATGCAGCGCATTCTGTCGGTGGAGCCGGACGATCTCGATTGCCGCGTCGAAGCGGGCGTCACCCGGATGACGCTCAATCAGGAGCTCGAGAAGAGCGGACTGATGTTTCCCGTCGACCCCGGCGCCGACGCAACTCTGGGCGGTATGGCGGCGACCGGCGCCTCGGGGACGACGGCGGTGCGCTACGGCACGATGCGCGAGAACGTGCTCGGCCTGACCATCGTCACCGCCGACGGCCGCATCCTGCGCACCGGCGGACGGGCCCGCAAGTCCTCGGCCGGCTACGACCTCACACGCCTGCTGGTGGGCTCGGAAGGGACGCTGGCGGTGATTACCGAGCTGCAATTGCGGCTGCAACCGCTGCCCGAGGCCGTCTCTTCGGCGGTCTGCGCCTTCGAAACGCTCGACGGCGCGGTGGACTGCGTGGTGGAGATGCTGCAGTCGTCGATTCCGGTCGCGCGCTGCGAGCTGCTCGATGAGTCGTCGATCGATGCAGTCAATCGCTATTCGAAGCTTGACCTGCCGCTGTCGCCCACGCTGTTTCTCGAGTTCCACGGCACCGAGCGGGGCGTGGCCGAACAAGCCGAGCTGACCAGCTCCATCGCGGCCGAGCACGGCGGCGGCGAGTTCCAGTGGTCCGCCCGGCGCGAAGACCGCGAGCGGCTGTGGACCGCTCGGCACAAGGCCTACTACGCGCTCAAGGCGCTGCGGCCGGGGACGAAGGGCTGGCCCACCGATGTGGCCGTGCCGATCTCGAAGCTCGCCGAATGCATCCGCGAAACCGCGGCTGACTGCGCCACGCTCGGCCTGCTGGCGCCGATCCTGGGCCACGTCGGCGACGGCAATTTCCACGTGGCGTTCCTGTTCGACGAGGGCGACGCTGATGAGTTGTCGCGGGTGCAGGAGGCGAACTCCCGGCTGATCCGTCGGGCCCTCGCCCTCGGCGGCACCTGCACCGGCGAGCACGGCGTGGGCCTCGGCAAGATCAACGCGCTCGAAGCCGAGCACGGCGAAGGGGTGGCGCTGATGCGGGCCATCAAGCAGGCCCTCGATCCCAAGGGCCTGCTCAATCCGGGTAAGATTTTCCGCTAAGACGCTCACCCAATCCGCCCCGCGGGCCGCCTACCGCCGATAGTCCTCGCGGTAGTACCCATCGCGCCAGTCGCGCCCTCGGCCGCGCCCGCGATTCTCACGGTCGGCCTCCCACGTGATGCGGGCGTGGTAGCGGTCCTCGCCGCCCTTGGGGTCTGAGACGCGCACCACCATCGTCCAGTTGTTGCGAGCCATGGGCGGCTCTTCGATCCACATGGAGCCGCGTCCGTCGCGCTGCTCCAGCCGCAGGCCGTACAGCTCGCCGCGTGGGATCTCCTTGCGATACTCCGACCCGGCGTCATACGGCGGCCGGCCGCTGAAAGTGCGAAAGCTCACCTGCCCGTCGCGCAGGAAGAAAACCGCCTCGCCGTCAACGTGCGCGCGCAGGTCGAAGCGCCCGTCCTGCGAGTGCGGATTGTAGTTGTGGCTACGAATCGCTCGCCAACCTCCTTGGTGTCCCCCGCGGAAATTATCCCGCCGGCGAGAAGCCGCCAGAGTCAGCGGCAGAAATGGGGTGAGGAGCATGGTTCTGCGGGTCATGGCATTGGTTTCGACGCGTCGAAATCCCTCCGGTTGCTCGAAACTGGGCGAAACCATCGCGTTTGGGCGAGATGCCCCAGCTCTGCTGCACCCGCAGGGACGCCCCAACTGCTGTTCGTCTCTCCTGCCGGCAACGACTCGGCATTCCCCTCAATCGGCGCCCGAATTGCCTAGATAACAGCTTCCCGGGTTGTCGGCTCGGAAATCTCGAGCCGGCTCTGCCGGAGTTAAGGAGGACGACATGGCAATCCCGTCCAGAATCCTGAGCTATCTCGAAGATCACGGAGCGGACTTCGAGCATACTCGCCATCCCACCACCTACACCGCGACCGAACTCGCCCACGTGGAGCACGTTCCCGAGCGCACGGTGGCCAAGACGGTGGTTTTTCTCGGCGACGAGGTGTTCGCTATGGCCGTCCTACCGGCGGATGAGCGCGTTGACCTGGAAGAGTTGCGGCTCACGCTGGGCCTTGACCGCCTGCGGCTCGCCACCGAGGAGGAGGTTGCGAAGCTGTTTCCGGATTGCGAAATCGGGGCGATGCCTCCGTTGGGTCCGCTGTTCGGGTTGGCTGTCTACGTCGACAACCGGCTGGCCGAACAGCAGATGATCGAATTCAACGGCGGCACGCACCGCGACGAGATCCGGATGAGCTATGACGAGTTCGCTCGTCTGGCCGATCCGTTAGTGCGCCATTTCGGCGAGCCGACGCGGGTCAAGGCGTAATCGCACTTCGTGCGCTAGCCGTGATCCCACGGTATGTCCGATTGGAGCCCTGACGTCTATCCGCGGTGCGGCGATTTGCGGACGCGACCGGCGCGAGATTTGGCGCAAGCCCTCGCGCCGGTCGTTGCGCCGGCCGCAGTTGTTACTTCGGCCAGACCTGCCGCCAGCCGGAGTGGTCGTGCGCGCTGCGCATGCGCCAGCGGTGCAGCAATTCTTGCATCTCGCGCTTCTTATCAGCATGGGTTGGCGAGTCCCAAAGGTTCTTCACCTCGGTCGGGTCGTTCACCAGGTCGAAAAGCTGGCCGTCCTGGCTGTCGACGAAGCAGACGTACTTCCAGTCCCGGGTTCGAATCATCGTCTCGTAGGCGCTGGTCGTGAAGTTCGTATCGTGCGCCTGCTCGCAGACCACGAACTCGCGCTCTTCCCAGGGCTTGCCCTCGATCGCCGGCAGTAGGCTCTTGGCCTCCATCTTGTCGGGAACCCGCACGCCCGCCATCTCGAGGATCGCCGGACCGATATCCATCAGCGAGCACAACCCGTCGACCTTGCGTCCGCCTTCGTAGCGTCCCGGAGCCCAGACGATCAGCGGCATTCTCGTGATCGTGTCGTAGAACGTCCACTTCTGGCTATGGCCGTGGTCGGTAAGCGCGTCGCCGTGGTCGGAGGTGAAAATCACGACGGTGTTTTCGAGATAGCCGGTGTCTTCGAGCGTCTGCAAGATGTTGCCGATCTGGCGGTCGATCATCGTCACGTTCGCCAGATAGTAGGCGCGCTGGCGATGGCGCTGCTCGCGAGTCGGATGAGCGATGTGGACGACTGAGTCGTGATCGACCTCGCAGTTGTGCTCGATCATGCCCTTGTACGGCGCCGGCTGACTGTCGAGTTCGTCCTGGGTGACCTCCATCAGCGGCAGATCCTTGGCCAAGTAGGGCTCGGCCTCAGCCAACGGCGGGTCATAAGGCGGATGCGGGCCGGGGAAGCCGACTTGCAGGAACATCGGCTCCTTGCGCGGCGTGTGACGCAAGCGCCAACAGGCCGTTTCGCCCACGAAGTTGTCCGAATGCAGCTTGGCGGGCAGCTCCCACTCAAACGCGCCCAGGCGCTCGTGGTAGTCCGGCATGTCGCGGTAGGTCAGGCGGCCGGGCTTGGAAAAGCCGTTCGCCTGGATCGCCTTGTCCCACTCGTCGATGAACCAGCGGCCTTCCATGAAGCGGTCCTTGTTCTCCACCGGGAAGCGCTCATGGAAGCCCAGCAGCCCGTTGTAGGGCGCCTGGTGCATCTTGCCGACATTGATGCAGTGGTAGCCGGCGTCGGCGAGCAACTCCACCCAAGAGTGCTCCCAGTGGTCGCCGTTGCGCAGAACGCCCGTGTTCTGGGGGTATTGCCCCGAAAACAGGCTCGCGCGGCAAGGCGCGCACGACGGCGCGGGGATGTGGCAGTTGGTGAAGGTGACGCCCTCATTGACCAGCCGGTCGAGGTGCGGCGTCTCCATGTAGTCGAATCCCAGCGCGCGGATGGTGTCGAAGCGCTGCTGGTCGGTGACGATGAAGACGATGTTGGGGCGTGAATCGGACATGAACGAACTAGTGTATCCCGGGGCGACGGCCGCGGTGGACTGCAAGCCGACAAGCCAACTAGAATACTCGGCCAGAGTGCGACGCCTCCTCGTTACCCTTTGGGTCCTGGCCGCCGCGCCCCTCCTTGGCGGGGCGGAGGTGAGCTTCGAGCGCGACGTACTGCCCCTCCTCGAGAAGCGCTGCCTGGTCTGCCATCAAGGCGCCGCCGCCCAGAAGGGACTGCGGGTGGACAGCGTGACATCCCTTCTGGCCGGAGGCGAGAGCGGCGCCGCCGTCGTTCCGGGAGACGCTGCGGCGAGCCTGCTGCTGGCCAAGATCAGCGGCGACAAGCCCGCCATGCCGCCCGCCGGAGGGCCGCTCGAGGCCGCCGATGTCGAGCGGATTCGCCAATGGATCGCCGCCGGAGCCGTGGATGACGCCTCCCCCAGCGCAGCTTCCAATCGCGACACGACCTGGTGGTCTCTGCGGCCGTTTCGTCCGCTGGAACCGCCCGCCGACGCGACCTGGGCTCGCGGCGAGATCGACCGCTTCGTCTTTGCCCGATTGGCCGAGAAGGGCCTCGAACCGTCGCCCGAGGCCGACCGCCGCACCCTCATCCGCCGGCTCAAGTTCGACCTGCTGGGCCTGCCCCCAACGCCGGAAGAGATCGACGCCTTCCTCGAGGACTCCGCGTCCAACGCCTACGAGCGCCTGGTCGACCGCTATCTGGCCGACCGGGCCTATGGCGAGCGCTGGGGACGCCATTGGCTCGACGTGGCGCGCTTTGGCGAAAGCAACGGCTACGAGCAGAACCACCTGCGCAACGACGCTTGGCCCTATCGCGACTGGGTGATCCGCTCGCTCAATGAGGACAAGCCCTTCAACCGCATGATCCTGGAGCAGTTGGCAGGCGACCAGCTCGCGCCCGACGACCCGTCCGTACAGGCCGCCACCGGCTTCCTCGTGGCCGGCCCGCATGACACCGTCGGCATCCAGAATCCCGAAGGCGAGGCGCAGAAACGGGCGAACCACCTCGACGACATGGTGGCGGCGACCGCATCGGCCTTCCTCGGCCTCACGGTCCACTGCGCGCGCTGCCACGACCACAAGTTCGACCCCATCCAGCAAAAGGACTATTACCGCCTGCAGGCCGCCTTCGCCGGCGTCCGCCACGGGGACCGCATCTGGGAAGAGCCCTCCAAGGTCACGGCCTACGAGGCGGCGGCTGAGCCTCTGCGCGAGGAGATCCGCGCGGCCGACGACGCCATCGAGGCGCTGCGCAAGGGCGCCGAACCGCGCGTTGCAGAGAAAAAGGACGCGGTGCTGGCCCGTTACCGCCCCAGCGTGGACGCCGCCGGAACCGAAGAGACCTTCGAGCCGATCGAGGCCCGCTTCGTCCGCCTGGTCATCGAGTCGCCTATCGCCCGGCGCAACGTCGTCGACCTGGACGAGTTCGAGGTCTGGACGGCCGGCGGCGAATCGCGCAACGCCGCGCTCGAGGGCAAGGCCACGGCCGGCTCCATGCGCATCGACGAAGCCAGCCCGGGAACCTACGCGGCCGAAAACCTGATCGACGGCAAGTTCGACAAGCGCTGGATCTCCGGCGGAGGCATGCCGGAGTGGGTGCAGGTCGAACTGCCCCGCCCCGAGCGAATCTCCCGCGTGCACTGGTCGTCGGACCGCCTGATGGGTTTTGGCGGCAGGTTCGGGCGCTCGATTCCCGAAGAGTACCGCGTGGAAGTCTCACTCGATGGGGAAACCTGGAAGCAGGTGGCGAACTCCGACGGACGCCTGCCCTACTCCGATGAAGATCGCGAGCGCCTGCTGCTGTTTGCTGTTTTCAGCGACGAGAAAAGGCGCGCCTGGGAGACTTGGCAGGAGCGCAAAGCCGACGCGGAGAAGCGTCTCGACAAGCTGGACAAGCCCAAGCGCGCCTTCCTCGGCCGCTTCGAGCAGCCTGAGGAGCCGAGCTTTGTGATGGTCCGCGGCAATCCGATGGACCATGGCGACATGGTGGTTCCGCGCAGCCTGAGCGTGCTGGACCGAATGCTCGACGGCTACTCGCTCGACGCCGTCGCTCCCGAAGGCGAACGCCGCCTGGCGCTAGCGCGCTGGATCGCTTCCGACGACAACGCGCTGACGGCCCGCGTGATCGTCAACCGCGTCTGGATGCACCATTTCGGCCGGCCGTTCGTCCGCTCTCCCAGCGACCTGGGCATCAACGGCGGCGAGCCGACGCATCCCGAATTGCTCGAGTCGCTGGCCCAGCGGCTGGTCTCCGAACATGGCTGGCGTCTGAAACCCTTGCACCGCGATATCGTGCTGTCGGCGGCCTATCGCCAGGCGAGCGAGTTTCGCGAGAAGGCGGCCGACGTCGACCGCGATGCCGACTTCCTGTGGCGATTCCCTCCCCGGCGGTTGAGCGCCGAAGAAGTGCGCGACACGGTGCTGGCGGTGAGCGGCAAGCTCGACCGCACCATGGGCGGCCCCGGCTTCCGGCTCTACCGCTACACCGTAGACAACGTCGCCACCTATTACCCAATCGAAGACCCCGGCCCCGAAACCTACCGGCGTTCGGTCTACCATCAGCACGCCCGCTCGGTGAAGCCGGAGTTGCTCGGCCAGTTCGACTGTCCCGACAGCGCGCTGCCCGAGCCGAAACGCGTCTCCACCACCACGCCGCTGCAAGCGCTGAGCCTGCTCAACAACGACTTCTTGCTGGACCAGGCGGGCTTTTTCGCGGAGCGATCGCAGCAAGACGCCGGCGACGAGCCGGCAGCGCGCATTGAGCGCATGTGGCGGCTGGCCTTCGGCCGTTCGCCCGACGCCCCCGAAGCCGAACAGGCGCTCCGCTTCGCCAACGAGCAGGGCTGGACCTTGCTGGCGCGTGCCATCCTCAACGCCAACGAGCTTGTGTATGTCTTTTAAGCCGACTACCCGCCGCGACTGGTTCGCCGATCTGGCTTCGGGGCTGGGCGGCGTCGCGCTGGCCTCGATGCTGCCGCAACGCGCGGCCGGGGCGACGGGGACGCATTTCGCGCCCAAGGCCAAGCGGGTGTTGCAGATTTTCTGTCCCGGAGCGGCGTCGCACATCGACCTGTGGGACTACAAGCCCGAGCTTCAGAAGCGCTCAGGCGAGGAGCCGCCGCCGGGAGCGGAGATGGTGACGTTCCAGGGCAAGAACGGCGCGCTGATGGGCTCCCCGTGGAAGTTCGACCCCCGTGGCGAGTGCGGCAAGCGGATCACCGAGATGCTGCCCAAGCTCGGCGGCTGGGCGGATGAGATCGCCTTCATCCACTCGATGACGTCAAAAACCAACACCCACGGGCCGGGCTGCGTGTACATGAACACCGGCTTTTCGCTCGAAGGGTTTCCGTCGGCCGGCGCCTGGACCAGCTACGCCCTCGGCTCGGACAACGACAACCTGCCCACCTACGTCGCCATTCCCGACATTCGCGGCGAACCGCCCGCCGGTCCGGCGAACTGGGGCGCCGGCTTTCTGCCCGCCGAGCACCAGGCGACCGTCTTCAACGCCCAGAACCCGATCCGCAACCTCCAGCGCCCCGCGTCCATCAGCAGCAGCTCCGATGAGGCTTCCCGCGAGTTTTTGGGCTTCCTCAACCGCCGCCATGCCCAAGAACACCCCGGCGACGGCGACTTGCAGGCCCGCATCGCCGCGTATGAACTGGCGGCGCGGATGCAGCTCTCGGCCCCCGAGGCGTCGGACTTGTCGAAGGAATCGCGGGCCACGCGCGATCTCTACGGCGCCGACGACCCGAACCCGCTGAAGGCCGGCTACGCGCGCAACTGCCTGCTGGCGCGGCGGCTGCTCGAGCGCGGCGTCCGCTTCGTCAACCTCTTTTGCGCCTCCCGCGCCTCCGGAGTCGACGGCCTGCTCAACTGGGACGCCCACAAGACCCTCAAAGCCGACTACGAGCGGCACTGCCCGGTGCTCGACCAGCCGACCGCCGCCCTGCTCCAGGACATGAAGACGCTGGGGCTGCTCGAAGACACGCTGGTGGTTTGGGCGACGGAGTTCGGCCGCATGCCCACGCACCAGGAAGGCACCGTCGGGCGTGACCACAACCCCAATGCGTTCACCGTCTGGTTTGCCGGCGCGGGCGTGAAGGGCGGCGTCAGCTACGGCGCGACGGACGAGTTCGGCGGCAAATCCGTCGAAAACATCGCCACGCCGCACGACTTCCACGCCACCATGCTGCATCTGCTCGGCATCGACCACGAGCGGCTCACCTGGTACCACAACGGCATCGACCGCCGGCTGACCGATGTGCACGGCCACGTCATCCGCGAGATTCTGGCTTAGGCCGCATCGCCTTTTTCGATGCGATGCGCTCGCAGCGCACGCAGGCCGAAAAATAGCGCCGCCAACCCGAGCGCCACTCCGACGATCAGCGGCGTGTTCCGCTTGAAAATCTCCCAGGCCTCGTCCCCGAACCAGACGCCCAGCAGAATCAGCCCCGTGTAGCGAACCGTCCGGGCAAACGCCATCGCCACCGCCACACGTGCGGGCTTGAGGCCCAAAGTTCCCGCGGCGAAGATAAAGACCTTCATCGGCGACAGCGGGATGGGAACCATCGCGGGCAAGATCAGCGCGGCGGCATCGTACTTTTCGAGCTTGCCGCGCACCGATTCGATCTTCTCTTCCGACACCGACTTGCGCAAGGCCCAACCGCCCCCGCCCCGCGCCATGTAGTACAGAATCATCGCGCCCAGAGTCGAGCCGGCAACGGCGCACACTCCCAGCAGCGGGGCCAGCGCCGGCGTCGCCGCGGCCTGGGTGATGATCAGCAGATCCACCGCCTGCGCCGTCGGCAGGAACGCCGTGTCGAAGATCGTGACCACGAACATGCCGGCCGGCCCCAGCGCCGTCAGTGTCGCCCAGTGGGCTTTCCAGTCGATGTTCATCGGGTGGGCCGGGGCCTATCCAAGCGTCTCAAAAAACCGCAGCGCCTGCTCTTCGGCCCAGAAACGCGGCGCGCCTTGGGCCAGGAACGCCACATGCCCGCCGGCGCGGGATGCCAGCAACTCGAGGTGCGGGTTCTGATCGAAGACGGTGTTCTCGGCGTAGACCGACCAGGGAATGAACGGGTCGTCCTCGGCCTCAATCAGCAGTGCGGGGATGCGGATACGGTCCAGAAAGCCCGCCGCCGAGCAGCACGCGTAGTAGTCGGCTGCGGATTCAAAGCCGAAGGCCGGCGCGGTCACCACGTCGTCGAACTCCCAGATCGAGGCTGCCCGGGCGCCGTCGACGGCGGCGAAGATTTCGGGCATCAGCCGCTTCTTCAGCGCCAGCGTCGCCCGCAGCTCGCGCAGGAATCGGAACTCGTAGACGCGGTTGCGCCACTCGCCGATGCGCCGCGAACACAGATCCAGCCGAATCGGCGCCGAGACGGCGCAGACTCCGCGCACGTGCGCCGGTGGGGCCTCGCCCCATTCCCCGGCCAGCTTCAGAGCCATGTTGCCGCCCATCGAGAAGCCCAAGATGTAGAGCGGCTCGCTGGCCAGGGATTCGGCCACGTGGCGCAGATCCTCGGTCAGACCGGAGTGGTAGAGCGTGGGCGCCAGCTCTTCAGTACCGCCGCAGTTGCGGACGTTCAAGCGGATGGTATTGAACCCGGACTCGAGCGCCAGCCGCGCCAGGGTGAGCATGTAGCGCGCTTCGCTGCACGCCGTCAGCCCATGCACAATCAGCAGCGTGCGACCGGCCCCGATATGATTGAACTTGGCCAGCACCTGGACGCCGTCGCCGGTCGGAATCAGGCGCGACTCGGTGGCGTGGCGCGCCTCATCCCAGGAGACGGGCCAGTAGCGCGCCACAATGGTTTGCAGGTCGCCCTGCGGCAACAGCGGGGAGTAGGGTCGAGCCCAGTTGGGAAGTCCGGCCCCCTCGGCCCGGCGAATCGGCAAGCAGAAGCCTCGGCGCCTACAACAGCGCGTCGAAGGTCGCGCGAACCCTCGCTTCCTGGTCAGCCCAGAAGGCGCGGTCCTCGCCGGGATGGTCTTCGACGATGGCGCCCTGCTTATCGATGATCAGCAGGTGCGGTACGTAGTGCCGGCTCATGATGGAGAGGCCCGCGAACAGATCCCAGGTGCTGCGCGTGGTCAGCCCGATGGGGAACTTGACCTTGTGATTGCTGACGAACTCGCCCAAGTTCGCGGCGGCGGAAGGGTTCACGGCCAGCGCCAGGATCTCCAGCCCCTTCGGCTTGTACTCGGCGTAGATCGGCGCCAGCTTTTCGGCCGTCGACTGGCAGTGCGGGCAGTCGGTGGAGAAGAACATCACGGCGACCACCTTGCCTTTGAGCGAACCGAGCGTGATCTGCTCGCCGCTGATGGTCTTCAGACTGAGCTCGCCGGCCTGCCTCGGCAGCTCGCCGGCGAAGGCCATTCCGCTGAAAACAAGCGCCAAAGCCGAAAGAAAGGTGGTCCTCGTCATCATCGATCTCAAGATATCATACGCGCGCAAACGAGCCCGGGGTTTCCCCGAGTCGCAAAAAAAGGCCGGCCGCGCTTGTCGCGCGGACCGGCCATGAGTGAGTGGAGGAAAAAATCGTCAGTCCTGAGGACTGGAGGAGTCGTCGGTCAGCGCAATCGCGGTACCGGTAATGGCGGCGGCGGTGCCGGCAGTCACCAAGGCGATGCTGGCTCCCTGGCTGAGACTGCCAATCGACCAGCCGGACTTGGCGCCGGCGCCGGCGGCGCGGCCGGTGCGACGCGGGATCTTCTTGGCCGCGACTTCGTCGTCGTCATCATCGTCGTCGGTCTTGGCCTGTCCCTGCGGAGGCGCCGCGGCGGCGGCCATGGCGAACGAGCCCTGCGGGACCACGAACGACCCCGCCGCGCCCCGCACCACCACATCGCCGCGATAGGCGGCTACCAGACGTTCGCCGTTCTGCTCGGAGACGACGAACCAGTTGTCGGCGGCGCTGTCTTGCGCCTCGACTTCAAAACCGCTCAAGCGCACCGCGGCCTTATTGGCCGCCACCACGCCTTGGCTCAGCTCGACGGCGTCGGCTCCGAGCGAGGCTTTCGACCCCGGCCGAATCTCGATGCGGCCGGCCGCGGGGGACGACAACACGGCCAAACCGTCCTTGCCGGTCTCGATGAGGTCGCCGGCGTATACCGTGGAGCCGCTCGGCAGCGCCACCTGGTTGCTCCAGACGTCTCCGGCGGTCGTCAGCCCGCCCAGAGCGGACGCCGCCGGCAGGGGCAGCGCGACCATCGCGCATGCCAAAAATATTGTGCAGATCTGTTTCATGAAGAGTTTCCTTGTGCTCGGTTGAGTGTGATGCCCGGTATCGGATCAGTTCGTGCGGACGGTATGTCGCAGGCCCGCTGTACGTATGCTCTATCGGCCGCCGATGGGGCGAACCTTAGGCGGAAATCGCTCTCGGCCGCTCCACGGGACGGGCCATGAAGCCCGCGATGCGGTCGACAATCCGGCGCGCGTCGTCGTCGCTCACCGCGCCGTGTATCGGCAGACAGACAATGCTGCTGCTGATCGCGTCCGTGTTGTACAGAGCCTCCCGCGCCGGCTCGTAGTAGCTTTGGTAGAGCTTCTGGCGGTGCAGCGGCGGGTCGAAGTAGGCCCGCGTATCGATGCCCTCGGCGGCGAGGAAGCGCATCAGCGCATCGCGGTCGACCGTCTCGTCCAACACCACGGCGAAGTCCTTGTGGCTGCTCAGCGCCGGCTCGGGGATGCGCTGCAATCGCACGCCGGGGATGCGCTCGAGACCGCGGGCGTAGAAGGCGGCCAACTCGCGGCGGCGCTCGAGCGCGGCAGGCAGCCGCTCGAGCGTGGCGCGCCCGATCGCGGCCTGAAATTCGGTCATGCGCGCGTTCAGGCCCAGGATGTCGCAGTCGTAGCCGTCGCCCTTACCGTAGTTGCGGGCCTGACGCAGGTCGCGGGCCAGCTCGGGATGCCGCGTCGCGATCAGCCCTCCCTCCCCGCAGGTCATCTGCTTGGTCGGCGAGAGACTGTAGACGGTGGCGTCGCCGCGCGCCGCGACGCTTTCGCCCCGCCAGCGCGCCCCCAGCGCATGCGCCCCGTCGAAGATCAACGCCACGCCCGCCTCGCGGGCGATCCGCTCGAGCTCGTCAATCGGCGCCGGGCAGCCGAACAGGTGCACGCCGACGATCGCCGAGCACTCCGGCCCCAGCACCCGCCGAACGCTGTGCGGGTCCAGCTGAAAACTCTCCGGGTCGCAGTCGGCCAGCACCGGCCGGACCCCGTTCCAAAGCAGCCCGTGCGCGGTGGCGAAGAAGGTGAAGCTCGGCGTCACCGCTTCCCCTTTGAGTTCGAGACAACGCTCGACCAGCATCAGACCGGCCGTGCAACTGGAAACCGCGACCACCTCGGGCGCTTCGAGCGCCTCAGCCGCCTCGGCTTCGAAGCGCGCCACTTCGGCGCCGTTGGTCAGCTCGGTTCCGGCCAGGATCTCCGCCAGCCGCCGCTGCAGCTCCTCCACCGGCGGCAAAGTCGGCCGAGCGATCGATATGGGATTCATGGACGTGCTCATAGTGCGCCCTCCTTGGCGCGGAGCGGGAGATTGGGCCCGCTCCAGAACTTATCGGCTGTTGCGCGCGGATCGGCGACCGAGCGCGAGCCGCGCAGACGCGACAGGCTCCGCGCCGCCATCGCCAGCAAAATGCCCCAGACCGCGGGGCGTAGAAAGACCGTGTAGGAGTTGCGGGCGGTCCAGATCAGCGGGCCCAAGACCATCGCCCACACGGCGAGTCGAACCGGGCTCGCGCCGGCCGCCAGATCAAAGCGGACCAGACCGAAGCCCAACACCAGGAAATAGACGACGACGCCGGGCGCGCCGAAATTCATGTACGGCTCGGCGACGGCCGAAAAGCCCAGTCCGCCGTGGTGGGCGTAGATCCAGGGCTCGACGATGCGGGTCACCCAGTGGCTCGGCGGCAGCTTTTCGATCGGCTGGTAGCCGCCCCCCTGCCAGTCGAGCGACACGTTCGGAACCAACATCTGCGCCGCCTGCCAGTAGGTGTAGCCCCAGCGGAAATCCTCGGTTTCCAGCAGCACCAGCGTGTGCACCAGTGGCCGGATGCTGCCGCCCATCTCGGCGACCGCCGCCAACGGGCTCGCCGCCGAAGTCAAATCGATGAAAGAGCGCTGGTTGAGCGACTTCTCCCGCGCCACGCGCGCCGCCGGAACCGCCAGCAGCAGGAACGCTGCGCCGATCGCCAGCCAACGTTTCGGCAGCCCCACGCCGCGACGGTCAGCCAACGCCAACAGCACAGCCAGCGGCGCCAGCGCAAAGCCCCGGTAGCCGGCCAGGAAGATCAAGGCCACCCAAACCAGACCTACCCCCAGCACCAAACGCACGCGCTTCGTCGGCGCCGAGGACGCCGCCAGATAGAGCCCCATCGGCACGATCTGCAAACTCGAGATCAGCAGCCGCGGATCATACGTTTTCGTCAGCTCATAGGACTCCAGATACGACGCGCCCAGCAGCCGCCCAAAGCCGATTTGCCATGCTCCCGCCGTCAGGGCCGTCAGGCCGACCGCGGTTGTCAAGAGGCCGCAGGCGAACATCACCGTGTTGTGCCGCGGCGTCTCGTCCGCCCGAAAACCCGCCTTGCGACGCACAGCCGCCAAAGTCACACCCGCCTGATAGCAGCCTGTCGCCAGGATCGCCAACCGTAAGGCCGGCGCCAGATCCCAGGTCGAGAACCACAGCGGCATCCGAGCCGCCGGAGCGCCCAGCGCCCACAGCCCCGTCAAGCCGAAGTGGAACAGGCCCAGGGCATAGAGATAGAGCATCGCCGGCGAAAGCAGCGGCAGCGCCAGCGCTCGCAAACTTACCGCCACCGCGCAGAGCAAGGAGCCGATTCCGCACAGGGCCGCCGTCCGCTCATCGCCCGAAGCCGTGGCGACTCCCCACAACGCCGCCTGCCCCAGCAGCCCGACCAGAGCCGGCGCCACCCGTGTGGCATGGCGGTCCTTCGCTGCGGTCATGCCGCCTCCGCCGCGCCGGCTCGCCGCCCGAGCGCGCTCTCATACAATCCCGCCAGCCGCCTCCAGGCGTCGTCGATCGAAAACCCTTCGGCGAGCAGGCGCTTCCGCGCCTGCTCGGGCGGCAGGCCCCGGCGCGAAGGCAACGCCGCCAGCGCGGCCGGCCAGTCCGCATCCAGCGGCAGCGTCTCGATCAGTTCCCGGGCGACGAACGTCTCCGCGCTGATCGCGTCCGAGACCAGACACGGCAAACCCGCCGCCTGCGCCTCGAGCAGCGCCACCGGCAGCCCCTCGTAAAGCGACGGCATCACAAAGGCGTCGAAGACCGAGTGCAGCAGCTGCGGCACATCGCCTCGACGGCCGGCGAGGATCACACTCTCGCCCAGACCATGCGCCAGAATGCGTCCGGCCAGCTCCCCGCGGCGCTCTCCTTCCCCGACGATGACCAGCCGCAGACGGGGCTGGAGGGCCAGCGCTTTGCTGAAGGAGTCGATCAGAAATTTCTGGTTTTTCTGGCGGTGCAATCTGCCCACCGTCCCAACCACGAAGTCGTCCGGCCCGAGTCCGAACTCATCGCGCAAATCCGACGCGGGCGGCCCGACGGGCGCGAGGTCAATTCCGTAGGGCAGCAGCCGGACGTTGTCGGCCCCGAGCCATTCCGCCGCTCCTTGCGAGCAGGCCAGCGGGAGATTCGCGAAGCGGCGCACGGCTGAGCGCATCGTCCGGCGATAGATCCGTCGGGCCAGCGCATCGCCGCGGCCGTCCTGGGAATTGTGGGCGTGCACGGCGCGCACCGGCGCGCCGGCCAGCGCGGCCGCTGCGGCGATCACCCCGCCGAAGAGCAGCACATGGCTGTGCACGGCGTCATAGCGCTCGCGGCGCAGCAGCGCCGTCAGGCGACCCAGGAAGGTCGAGGCCGGCGTCGCCGGGCACGCCAGGATGCGGCATCCCAGCCGGCGGGCGCGCACTACGTACGGCCCCGGCTTCGGGTCGAGCAGGCAGATGTCGGCGCTCCACGGCGAGGCCGGGTCGCGCGATTCGAGCAGGCGCAGGAACCACGTTTCGGCGCCGCCGGTGGCGAGCGAGCCGAACAAATGCAGTGAGCGTCGGGAAGGCGGGGCGAAGGCGTCCACGTTCAAGCGGACAATCGACCCCCCGGGGCGAAGGCATTAGGGCTTGGAACCGCGGACGCTAGGAAGAACTTCGGCTCGAGCGGCGTTTCTTGCCGAAGAGCATCCGACGCAACGAGGTTTTTCGAAGGATGCGGGCGGGCCTGGTCTGGATCTTCTCGCCCCACAGAGCAGCCCAGGGGTTGTCAATGAGCAGCTCGCGAGCCTTCTCTTCGCCCCAGCGATAGACGATGTAGTCCCAGGCCTCGACCAGATCAGGAGCGCGGTGGCGCAGGTCATGCGCGTCGCTGGCCACGAAGTGCGCCAAATTGGCGTCGATCAGCGCAATCGCCGACGCCTGCGCCTTTTCGCCGAACAAGCCGGTCAGCGAGCCGCCGCAGATCTGGATGAAGGCGCCGCGATGCACCCAGTGGGCCAGACGCCCCGCGTTCGAGCGCAGCCGAGAGTTGCGCTCCGGCGTGGCGATTACGGGACAGACGTCCAGATCCTGCAGCTTGCCGAAGTATTGCGTCAATCCGCCTCGCTGCAACTGCTCGCCGCCGACGTCGAGCAGCAGGTAGCGGCGCCCGCTGAGACTGTAGCGGCCCGGTTCGGCCAGCACGCGCTTCTCGTTGAGCTCAGTGAGCTTGACCTCGCAGCCGCGGTGCAGGTGGATCGAATCTCCCAGCTGTCTCTGCATGCTGGCCAGAGCCGCGTCGGCGGCCCCCGGATCCCACGGCTCCGACAGGTCGGTCTTGGGAGCGGCCACCAGTTCGCGGACGCCGCGCTCGGCGGCGTAGCGACACATCGCCAACGCCGAAGCTTCGTCGGCGGCCCCCCGGTCGGCGCCGGGTAAGACGTGGGCCTGCAGGTCGACCATCGTTTCCTGAAAACGCCGGTTCTAGCCGACCTTCACCCAGGCGCGATTCTCGGCGGCCTTCTCCGCGGCGGCAAGCACTTTCTGGTTCTGCACGCCGTCTTCGAAGTCCGGACGTACGCGCTGGCCGGCCTCCATGCCCTTGAGGAAATCGTAGATGCTGTGCGTGAACGAGTGCTCGTAGCCGATGATGTGGCCGTCGGGCCACCAGCGGCCGCCGTAGGGGTGCGGCTGGTCGCAGCAGATGATCGTGCGGAAGCCTTGCGCGTCGGCGTCGTCGCTGGTCGAGAAGTACTGCAGATTGTTCAGGTTCTCCAGGTCAAAAACCAGAGACCCCTTGCTGCCGTTGATCTCGAACGTGTTCTGGTTCTTGCGGCCCGCAGCGAAGCGCGTCGCCTCGAGCGTGCCGATCGCCCCCTGCTCAAAGCGCACGCACATCACCACGGCGTCGTCGACGGTGACCGGCTCCTTGCCGTCTCCGCTGAGCGCCGGACGTTCGGTGATGAAGGTCTCCGTGGCGGCGCAGACATCGGAGATCTCGCCGCAAAGGTGCCGGCCGAGGTCAATAATATGCGCGCCGAGGTCGCCGAGGGCTCCCGAGCCCGAAGCGTCCTTGTCAAAGCGCCACAGCCTCGGCAACTCCGGCGACATCGCCCAGTCCTGCAGGTACCGCGCGCGGAAGTGGTAGATCTTGCCGATGCGCCCGTCTTCGATCATGCGCTTGGCCATGGCCACCGCCGGTACGCGGCGGTAGTTGTGCATCAGGAAGTGCCGCACGCCCGCGTTTTCCACCGCTTCGAGCATCCGCTCCGCCTCGGGTAGCGTATTCGCCAACGGCTTTTCGCAAATGATGTGCTTGCCCTGCTTGGCGGCCTCGATCGCCATCTCGGCGTGCATGTCGCCGGGCGTGGCGATGTCGACGATGTCGATATCGTCGCGCTGCATCACCGCTTTCCAGTCGGTGGAGGCTTCCTGCCAGCCGAAGGTCTTGCGCGACTGCTCGGTCTCCTCGGGATTGCGGCCCACCAGGACCGCCATCTCCACCTCCGGCGCATCGCCAAAGTACATATTGACGTTGCGGTAGGCCTGGGAATGGGCCTTGCCCATGAATTTGGTGCCGAACAGGGCCACTCGTACCGACATAGTTGCCTCGATCTAGAGTTCGTCTCGGGTTACAGGGAGGACTCCTCCCTGGCAAGGGGCGATGCTGGCGGATCGCAGCGTCAAATAAACATCTCTTCGTCGATCGTCGCCTGATCCGGCGTCGGCCGGCGTCGGCGCAGCCCGGAGAGCTGCCTCAGCGCCGCGTCCACTCCGGCGGCCACCGCGCGAATCTGCTTTACCGGCTGCAGAATCGTCTTCTGCACCAGATCGGCGGTCTCCTCGATGCGGTCGATATTGACCTGGACGCTCTTGTCCACCCGCGCCAGTTGCGTCTTCGTCGAGGCCTGGAGGTCGACAAGGATCCCGTCGATCTTTTCCATCTGCGATTGACCTTTTTCGGTCAAACGCTTGACGTCATCGAGGATCGGCGTCGTCTTCTCACGCAGTTCCTTGATGGTGGTCTGGGCCGTGTCCGCCATCGGCTCCCACCGATCCAGGAAGACCGTGGTGCGGCCCTTGAGTTCGTTCATGGCGCGATACATGCCGAACAGCATCCCCAGCATCAGCAGCAGGGCGATCGCGGCCACGCCCGTGAACACGGCCATGGTCGTCAGCAAGAGTTGTAGTTGTTCTGGATCCATCGGGCGGTCGCTTTAGCCTTCCGTAGGCTCGGGCTCGGCGTCGTTCGAGATTCCGGCCGCCTCGCGATAGGCGCGGCGTCCGGCCTCGAGCGCCGAGGCGAGCTGGTCGCGTTGCGACTGGGCGGCGTCCCGCCCCTTGTGCAGGATCTCGTCGGCCTGCTGGCGCAGCTCGCCGCCGCGCCGCTTGACGTAGTCGCGGCCTTCATCCGCCCGTTTGCGCAGATCGCCCCGCAGCTCCTCGCCCGGCGTCGGAGCGTACAGGATGCCCACCGCGGCGCCAACGCCCAGGCCTAATAAGAAAAAGGGGAGTTTTGATTCAGCCATGGCTTGTTAGGGTAAATCGTAGCACAGCCCGAAGCCCTATTCCGGGCGATCGACGCTGCAACAGGGCTCGCCGCAAAACCGCGATTTCAGACGGGCTTTCGCCCTTGCGCCGTACCAGTTTTCTGCTCCGCCGCTGTCCGTGTACAGCCCGGCGTGTTGCCGCATCGGTCGCGACAACCATAGCAACCCGGCCCTCCCGCCCTGCTAGTCTTGAAATCAATGGCCGCCAGCGACCTGCGCAGCGAGATCGAACGGCTCATCTCCGCCGGACGCTCCCTCGAAGCCGCCGCCGCCCTCGGCGCTTTCTGGCGCGCCGATCCCACCGCCGGCGCCGCCCGCTTCGTGCTCAAACAGTTTGAAGCCCTGCGGCACAACCTCTCGCTACGCCCTTACAAGCTTCACGTCCTCCGCTCGTTCACCGTAGAGCCCCTGGTCCCGCTGCTCCGCGCCGAAGCCTTCGTCGGCGGCATCGACCTCACCGTCCGCACCGCCGAATTCAATGTCTGGGCGCAGGAGATCTACGACGCGAAAAGCCCGCTCTTTGCGGAAAGGCCCGACGCCGTCATCGTGGCGCTCGAAGAGCCCGACCCCACCGAACTGCTCGGCGCGCTCGACTTCTTCCGCCGCCACTCTGACGCCGCCGTCATCGTGCACAACCGCGCCGTCCCGGCCAGCCCCAGCCGCGGCGTTCTCGACGCGCAGTCCGACGCCTCCGAGCGCGAAGCCGTCCAGGAGATCAACAAGCGCCTGCGCCAGACCGCACAGCAGTTCCGCGGCGTCTACATCCTCGACTACGACGCCCTCGTCGCCCGAGCCGGCGCCGACTCCTGGCGCGACCAGCGCAAGTGGGTCAGCGTGCGCCTGCCGATGAGCGCGCCCAACATGAGCCGCATGGTCGCCGAGTGGATGCGCTTCCTGCAGCCCCTGGCCGGAAAGATCGCCAAGTGCGCCGTCGTCGACCTCGACAATACCCTCTGGGGCGGCGTCGTCGGGGAGGACGGCGTCGACGGCATCCGGCTCGACGACTCACTCCCCGGCGCCTTCCACCGGGACCTCCAGCAGGCCTTGCTCGATCTGACCAGGCGCGGCATCCTGCTCGCCGTCTGCAGCAAGAACAACCCCGAAGACGCGCTCGCCGCCATCGACAACCATCCGGGGATGCTGCTGCGTCAAAAGGACTTTGCCGCCGTGCGCATCAACTGGCAGGAGAAGGCGCAGAACCTGGAAGAGATCGCGGCCGAACTCAACATCGGCGTCGACGCGCTGGCCTTCCTCGACGACAACCCCGTCGAACGCCAGAATGTCCGCCTCCGCCTGCCCGAGGCGACCGTGCTCGAACTGCCGGAGGACATCTCCGCGTGGGCTGCAACGGTGCGCGAGGCGCCGGTCTTCCAGCGCCTGCAACTATCAAGCGAAGACGCCCGCCGCAGCGAGATGTACGCTCAGCAGCGCGAACGCCAGCAGCTCGAGCAGGCGCACTCGAGCCCCGAGGACTTTCTGCGCTCGCTCGAACAAGAGGTGGAGATCGCTCCGCTCACCGGGGTCACCCTGGCGCGCATCGCCCAGCTCACGCAGAAAACCAATCAGTTCAACCTGACCACGCGCCGCTACACCGAACAGGAGATCGAATCCCTCGCCGCCCAACCCGGCGCGAGCGTGCTGTCGCTGTCGGTGCGCGACCGATTTGGCGACAACGGTCTCACCGGCGTGGCGATCCTGCGCCGCGACGGCGACGTCTGCGAGATCGACACCCTGCTGCTGAGCTGCCGCGTGATCGGCCGCACGGTCGAGACCGCTCTCCTGGCGCACCTGGAATCCCAGGCCCGCGAGAGCGGCTGCAGGCTCCTCCAGGGCTGGTTCAAGCCGACCAAAAAGAACAAGCCGTGCGCAAACTTCTATGCCGACCACGGCTTCCGCGCCGCGCGGCAAGACGGCGACAACGTCCTATGGGAACGCGATCTTGCCGCCGATCCGCCTCTTCAGACGCCGGACTGGGTGAAGGTCGCGACGCCCTCGCCCGTCGCCGGCTAGCTCGTCCATACTGGGGAATACTGTGAGCGTTTTCGAAGAACTGCAGGCGCTGGCCGCCGATATCCTCGAGGTCGAACCTTCCGAGCTCGACGAGGACTCCTCGCCCGAAACCGTCGAATCGTGGGACTCGGTGCAGCACCTCAACCTGATCCTCGCCATCGAAGAGCAGTACGGCATCCAGCTCGATCCGGAAGAGATCGGCGGCGGCGCCACGCTGGGCGAGCTCGCGGACATCGTGGAAAACTCACAGGCGGCCTGACCGCGGCGCCGCCATGCGCATCACCTTCCAGACCTACCAGCCCGAACACGTCGCCGCCGCCGTCGCCTTCAACGAGCGCCTGCAACGGCTGAGCCCGCGCAAGGAGTTTGGCGTCGCCGCGCATCCGGTGGAAGGCCGCTTCGCGCCGGCCGCCAAGAACCGCGTCTGGGAAGAGTACTACCTGGGCCTGGAGGGGGACGAAGTGCGCGGAGGCTACATCCTGCGGCGGCTGCCGTTTTGGGTGAACGGCGCCGAGCATGAGATCGGCTTCTGCTACGCGCCGGTCACCGAAGGCCTGTGGGACAAGCGTTACGCCATGGTGGCGGTGCAACTGCTGCGCGACGCCCTGCGCCGCACCCCAAAGATGTTCTGCCTGGGCATGGGCGGCTGGGACAACCCGCTGCCCAAGATGCTCAACGCCCTCAAATGGAGCTTTCGCGAGGTTCCGTTTCGCTTTCGGGTCTGCCGGGCGTCTCGCTTCCTGCGCGAAATCCGCCCGTTGCGCACTTCTCGGCTGCGCAGCCTCGCCGCCGACATCGGCGCCTTCACCGGCACGGGCGCAGTCGGCATCGGCGCCATGCAGCGGCTCCGCGGCGCGCCGGGTTCGGCCGGGCTGGAGGTTTCCGAAGAGCCGGCCTTCGGCGACTGGAGCGACGACGTCTGGGAGCGCGGCCGTGACGGCTATGCGCTCACGCAGTTCCGCACGCGCGACGTACTCGAACTGCTCTACCCGGAAAGCAACCCGCGCTTCCTGCGACTACGCGTCCGCCGCGACGGGCAAGACCTCGGCTGGGCGGTCATGTTCGACACCGCCATGCAGGACGATCAGTATTTTGGCAACCTGCGCGTAGGAACGATCATCGACGGCTTCGCCCACCCGGACGACGCACCGGCGCTGGTGGCCGCCGCAGCCCAGTACCTGCAGGACCGCGGTGTGGACCTGATCATCTCCAACCAGGCGCACCAAGCCTGGGCCGCCGCCCTCGACGGCGCCGGCTTTCTGCAAGGCCCTTCGAATTTCCTATTTGCCGCCTCCCGCGAGTTCTCCAAAGCGCTCGAGCCCTTCGAGGCCTCCCTCGACCGCGCCCACCTCAACCGCGGCGACGGCGACGGGCCGATTCATTTGTGAAGGAGCCGCCGCGTTCGAACCGGCGGTCCATCCGCTCCCAAGCCACTGCTGCGTCAATAGCGTCAATATCATGCCGTCGGTCTGGGGCGACATGATGCGAGTTGGCTGACTGTCCAGGATAGTCGCATCCGCCGATGAAGCTTTCAACGTCGCATGCGCAGTGGCCGAATCCTCGTCGTTGGCGGAGTCGCCTGTTTCCTGGCCGGGATTGCCTGGGGCTATGTCTCCTATCGCTTCCACCTGCCGCCCTATGCCGCGATCCGGGCGGCCTGGGGAATCGGCGGGCGCGCCGGCGACCCGATGCTCTCCGGCGGCGGCCCCTTCATCCACTACGCCGAATCCACGCGGGCGACCAATCAGCCCGAACAGAAGCTTGCCACCCTCGGCTATCTTGGCGCCGTCAGCCCAGCGTCAACCTCCGGGGTGAGCGTCCATGACGCCGACGACAGTTTTCGCGGACCGCGTCTGCTGACGCTGGGCAGCCGTCCCGAAGCCGAGCTGATCGACGCTTCGGGCAAGGTGCTGCACCGCTGGGCGCTCGGGTTCGAGGAGAGTTTTCCTGAAAAGCGTGAGCTGCTCGAGGTCCACCGGGGAACCCGGCTCTGGCGACGCGTCCACCTGCTCGACGACGGCGGCTTGCTGGCCGTGCATGACTACATCGGGCTGGTGCGGCTGGACCGCCATTCCCAGAAACTCTGGAGCGTCGCCAACGGCGCGCACCACGCCGTCACGCCCAGCGGCCGAGGCACGTTCTACTGTCTGGCCGCCGAGTGGCAGCGGATCGGGTGGCGCGACCCGTCGGAGGAGGTGTTGCATGACCGCATCGTCGAGATCGACGGCGACGGCCGCGAGGTCCGGCGCATCTCGCTTTTCGAAGCGTTGCGCGACTCGCCCTACGCGCCGCTGCTGGAGCGCGCGGCCGGCCCGGACCCGCTGCACGCCAACACCCTCAACGTCATCCGCAGCGACATGCCCGGTCTGCCGCCGGCGTTTCGAGAAGGGGCGCTACTGGTCTCATTCCGGGAGCTCGACACGATCGCCGTCGTCGACCTCGAGCGGGGCCGCGTAACGTGGGCGCTGTCGGGGATGTTTCGCCGGCAGCATGAGCCGCGGCTGCTGGAAAACGGCCGCATCCTGCTGTTCGACAACCTGGGCGACGGCGGCCGCTCGCGCGTGCTCGAATTGGACCCCGCGAGCCAGCGCATCCATTGGCAATATGACAACACGCACGGCGAGCTTTTCTCGCGCTACTGCGGGCTGGCGCAGCGGCTGCCCAACGGCAACACTCTCATCACCGAGAGCGACGAAGGCCGCGTGATCGAGGTGACGCCCGACCACCGCACCGTGTGGGAGTACCGCACGCCGCATCGCCAGGGCGATCTGGTGGCGCGCGTACTGGAAGCACAGGCGCTGGAGCAGGCGCCGGCCTGGCTCGAGGGCCCCCTATACCGATAGCCCCGGGCTATCGCGCACGATCCTCAGCAGGCGGCGCAGGCCATCCACTTGCGGCCGTCGCGCTCGAGCAGCTCGTCGGCCGCCTTCGGGCCCCAGGAGCCGGCCGCGTAGTTCGGGAAGTCGCGCGGCGGCAGGGCTTTCCAGACGTCCATCAGCGGGGCCACGATCTTCCAACTCGACTCGGTCATGTCGGCGCGCTGGAACAGCGTCGGGTCGCCCAGCATGCAGTCATAGAGCAACCGCTCGTAACCGGTGGACGGCTTGGTCCCAAAGTAGTCCTTGTACTTGAAATCCATGTCCACGGCGTCGAGGCTCAGCACCGGGCCGGGTTTCTTGGCGCCGAAGCTCAGCGAGATGCCTTCGTCGGGCTGCAAGCGCAGGATCAGGCGGCTGGGCGGCAGGCGGCTGACGTCCGTCTGGCGAAACAGCATGAACGGCGCGCGGTGGAACTGGATCGCGATCTCGGTGGCGCGCGCCGGCAAGCGCTTGCCGGTGCGCAGGTAGATCGGCACGCCGGCCCAGCGCCAGTTGTCAACCGTCAGCTTCATCGCCACGAAGGTTTCGGTGGCCGAGTCGCCCGGCACGTTCTTTTCAGAACGGTAGGCCGGCGCGGTCTCGCCGCCGACCATGCCTTCGCCGTACTGGCCGCGCACGGTCATCTTCAGCACCTCTTCGGGCGACATCGGCGTGATCGAGCGCAGCGCCTTGGCCTGCTCATCCCGCACCGCATCGGCGTCGAACGAGACCGGCGGCTCCATCGTGGTCAGCGAGATCAGCTGGAAGATGTGGTTGGGAACCATGTCGCGCAAGGCGCCGGAGTGGTCGTAGTAGCCGCCGCGATCCTCCACGCCGATGCTTTCGGAGACGGTGATTTGCACGTGATCGATATAGCGATGGTTCCACAGCGGCTCAAAGATGCCGTTGGCAAAGCGGAAGACCATGATGTTCTGCACGGTCTCTTTGCCCAGGTAGTGGTCGATGCGGTAGATCTGGTGCTCCTGTAGCACGTTCTGCAAGTCGCGGTTGAGTTGCCGCGCTGAATCGAGGTCCGAACCGAACGGCTTTTCGATGATCACCCGGCGCCAGCTCTCGCCTTCCTCCTCTTGCGCCAAGCCGGCGGCGCCGAGCTGGTCGACGATCTCGGAGAAGAAGCGCGGCGCGGTGGCCAAGTAGTAGAAATAGTTGCGCTTGGCGGAGTGGCGGTCGCTGATCTCTTCGATCGTGGCGCGCAGATGCGAATAGGTATCGCTGTCGCCGGCGTCGCCGGCCATGTAGTAGAGGCGCTGCTCGAGCCAGTCCCAGGCTTCCTGATCGAAGCCGGCCCGGGCGAGTTCCTGGGCCTCCTCGCGGAGCTTGGTGCGGAAATCCTCGTGGCTCATCTCGCTGCGGGAGACGCCCACCACGGCGAAGTGGTCCGACAGCAGACCGTCTTTCGCCAGGTGCATCAGCGAAGGAATGAGCTTACGTTTGGTCAGGTCTCCCGAAGCGCCGAAAATGACCATGACGCAAGGGTCGGCCAGCTGGCCCGCTTGGATTGCCATCGAATTGTCTCCCTGTTGACCGGCACTTCGAGCTTACAACCTTTGGGCGACGGCTTTCAGTGCGTCTGCCAAGCGAGCGAGGCCCTGGCCGGGGTCGCCTTTCAGGTGGATGCGCAACGCCCGGCGGCGACGCTCGCTCAGCACGGCAAAGTCGCCGCGCGCCTGCGCCGCCTTCACCACGCCGAACGAATAAGGCTTGCCGGGGACTTCGGCGTCGCGCGCGTCGTCGCAGGTGATCTGCAGGAAAACGCCGGTGTTGGGGCCGCCCTTGTAGGCCTGTCCGGTGGAATGCAGGAAACGCGGCCCAAAGCCCAGGCAGGTGGCCACGTCGCGGCCGTCGCGAACCGCGTGCCGGGCGCCCTGCAGCAGTTCCACATGCTCAGCGCTCATCTCGACGTAGGCGAGCAGCCCGAAGTAGCGGCCGGGCTGCAGATTGTCCAAGTGAGCCGTCAGGATCGACTCGAGCGACTCATCCGCGCCGCAGCGCGACAGCAGCAGAGCGGCGTTCATGTCGTCGGCAAACAGCTCGACATCGGCGTCGGAGAAGAACGAGTACTCGGCGGCGAGGCGGCCGGACTCCTCGTACTCGGAGGTCAGCTTCTGGGTGACGTCCTTGCTGGCCTGCACGTCCGGTTGGTTGAACGGGTCGATGCCCAGCACGGCGCCGGCCGCGGCGGTGGCGATCTCCCAGCGGAACAGCTCCGCGCCGAGTTGGTAGACGTCGTCGAGCCCGATGCGGATGACCGGATGACCAGCCGCTTCGAGCGCTTGGACCTGTTTGGCGTATGGCTTGTCGCCCGCCAGCCCCAGGGTCACGAAGACCCGGTCGGCGCCGTAGTCTTCCGGGGCGCCGGGCTCTTCGAGATCGATGGGGATGACGGCCTTGCCCAGCTTGCCGGTCGATTCGGCGATCAGCTGCTCGAGCCAGGCGCCGACCGGCCGCAGTTTCTCGGAGGCGAAGAAGGTCAGTTTGTCGCGCCCTTCGGAGGCGAGCAGTCCGATGGCGAGCCCGAGGAAGACGCCGGGGTTCCGCTCAGGGTCAGGTTCGCGGCAGGCGTCGGCCATCTCCTTGGCGGCGTCGAGGAACCTCTCCACGTCGAGCCCGGCCACGGCCCCGGGAACCATGCCGAAGTTCGACAGCGCCGAATAGCGGCCGCCGATTTCGGGTACGCCGTGGAAGATGCGCCGATAGCCGTCCTCGCCCGCGGTCCGCTCGAGCGCGGAGCCAGGATCGGTGATGGCGACGAAGCGGTCCCCGGCGGGCTTGCCGATCGCCTTGCCCACGGCGTCAAAGAAGTAACGCCGCATGATGTCGGGCTCGAGCGTCGTACCCGACTTCGAAGCCACGATCACCAGCGTTTTCGCCAGATCGAGCTTGTGCTCGAGCGCCAGCAACTGTGCGGGGTCGGTCGAGTCGAGCACGTGCAGCGCGGGCAGGTCAAAGACCAGGCTCAGAGTCTCCGGGCAGAGGCTCGAGCCGCCCATCCCCAACAGCAGGATCGATTCAAAACCGGCCTTACGGATCTCCTCGGAGAACACCCGCAGCTCGCCCGCGGAACCCTGCATCGGCTCGATGATGTCCAGCCATCCGAGCCAGTCGGACTCATCGCCGCCTGTCCACACCGAGGCGTCCTTCGTCCACAGCCGCTCGACGGTGGAGTCGTCGCGCCAGGACGTCAGCAGGGGCTCCCAGCCCCGCCCCACATTTTTCGGTAGCCCGAGTGTATTCATAGGTTCAACTTTCCGCTCAACGATCCGCTGATCTCGATCGATAGATCCGACTCATCTCCGTGCCGGGAGGCGACTCCCCGCAGGCTTCGACCGCTCTCGCCGCTTGCGCCTAACCTCGACGACATCGGACAGCGAAGTAGGCTGAGAGGGCCTGCAGCCGGTGAGAAAACGCTCAGTGTATCACCCGCTCTCCGGCGACCCTCCGACGGCACGTTGCAAAGTTTTGATCCAGGCGCTACAGTGCAGGACGTATCTGAATAGATACTGGAACTGACTGGAAGGGACAGAGTAGAAGTGGTATGAGTTCTGATCTTCGTATCGGCGTGTATGTGGACGTCGAGAACATGGCCCGCAATGGCGGCTACGGGATGCGGTATGACGTCCTGCGCGAGTTTGCAGCAAGGGGCGACGCGGATCCGGCGCGCCTGAATGCGTATGTGGCTTTTGACTATGAACGGTCGCAAACGGATGCGCAATATCGTGCAAATGCCTTCAATTTCCATTCCGCTTTGAGGGACTTCGGATATAAGGTCATCCAGAAGCCGGTCAAGTGGTACACGGACGAATCCGGAGCGCCCTACGCCAAGGCCAACGCCGACCTCGACATGGCTGTGGATGCGTTGCTGCAGTCCGAGAAGCTGGACCGCGTGTTGCTGGCCACCGGCGACGGGGACTTCGTGCAGGTCGTGCGCGCGCTGCAAAACCGGGGCTGCCGCGTGGAAGTTGTTGCGTTTGCTAATGTTTCGGCCGATTTGCGGCGTGAAGCGGACCTCTACGTCTCCGGCTATCTGATCCCCAACCTGCAGGGCCCGAATGGCGACAATCGTTGGGGCGAAGTCGGTTCGCGGGTTCGCGGCGTCTGCTACAGCTATTCGCACGACCGCAGTTTCGGTTTCTTGCGATTTCTGAAGGAGATCAAGCCGGGTCTGTGGAATATCGATACGCGAAAAGAAAATTCGCCGTACGCCAGCGCCTTCGCACACGAGTCGGAATTCCCGACCGAGGTCGACATCAGTCGGCTGCCCAGCCGCGACTACGTCTTCGAATTCACGCTCGTTTCTTCCGACCGCGGATTGCAGGCCAAGGACCTGACCGTCACGCGCCACAGTTGACTAAGCGGGCCTTGCGCCGGGCGGGTTCCCGGACCTCAGACCGCAGTCAGCCGTCCTCGCAGTGCGCCTCTCCACGGGGATCGTGAACCCGATCGGCGAGCGCCGGCAGTGCCGGGTTTGCCCGGAGTGCCCGGATTGCCGGGGACGTTCGGGGCGGAGTGAAGCGCGTTTAGAACGTTTCGAAGTTGCTACGTCCGCCGGCCTTGATGTAGTTGTCGTACCAGGGCTGGTTGTGCGGCAGCGGGCGGCCGTCGCGCGTCCAGCCGTCCAGTCGCGGTTCGTCCGGCATGGCGTCAGACGTCTTCACCCGCCAGTTGTCGAGCAGGGTGCGGTGGCGGTTGAGTTCGGCGTCATATTGCGGACGGCCGACCACGTTTTCCAGCGACGCCGGATCGACCTGCAGATCGTAGAACTCCTCGAACGGTCGCGGCTCCTGGAGCAGAAACTTCTGCGGCGGCGTCAGCCCGCCGGCCCGCGCCACGGCCAAGAACCCCTTCCAGGTGATCGAGTTGACCGAGTCGACGCTGTTCCACAGCGGCTTCCGCCAGTAGTAGTTCCGAACCAGCAGGTAGCGCGGGGTCCGCACGGCGCGGGTGAACTGCTCGAAGTCGTGCCAGTTGGCCTCGGCATAGATGGCGTCGCGGCCCGGAGCTTCGGGGTCGCGCCACATCGCCAGCCGGCTGCCGCCTTCGCTGGCGGAAGCCTCCACGCCGGCGATGTCGAGCAGCGTGGGGATCAGGTCCACCACGCTGAACAGCCCGGTTTGCAGTTTGCCTTTGGGGACCAGCGACGGGTAGCGGACCAGCAACGGCGTGCGGATGCCGGAGTCATACAGCGTGGTCTTGGCGCGCGGAAACGGCATGCCGTTGTCGGAGAGGAAGACGATCACGGTCTCATCGAGCACGCCCTGGGATTCGAGTTCGCCCAGGATTTGGCCGACGTGCTCGTCGAAGCGGGTGACTTCGTCGTAGTAGAGCGCGAGGTCCTTGCGGATCAGCGGGTGATCGGGCAGATAGGGCGGCAGCGCCACGTCTTCGGGCCGGTGCGGTTGGGCGATCGCATCCGAGTCGAACGGCCGGTGCGGATCCTTCGAGGCGACCCAGAAGAAGAACGGCTTGTCCTTCGGGCGCGCGCGGAGCTGCTCGAGCGCCACTCTTGCAGTGTCCGCGCCGGCGCATTCGGCGACTTGGGCCCAGCGCGCCTTCTCGGCTTCGCCCAGGTGCCATTTGCCGACGGTCACGTTGTGGTAGCCCTCGCCCCTCAGCACGCGCGCGAACGTCGTCTGCTCGGCAGGCAGCGGCATGTGCAGATCCTCGGCGCCGGTGGAGTGCGGGTAGCGCCCGGTGAGGATGCTCGAGCGCGACGGGCTGCACGAAGACGTCGTCAGGAATGCGCGATCGAAAACCATGCCTTCGCGGCCGATGCGGTCGATATTCGGGGTCTCGAGCACCGGGTGGCCGTAGATCGACAGGTCGCCCTCGCCCAAGTCGTCGGCGATGAAGATCAGGAAGTTCGGAGCCGCCGCGAGCGAGGCGGCGAAGCACAGGGACAACAGAAAAGCGCGAAAGAGCATGGATCTAGGATTATAGTCTTCCATGCCTGCCGCGCCCGACGCCCTGGCGGTCTTCGCCAAAGCCGCAGTCCCCGGGCGCGTGAAGACGCGTCTCACCAGCCGCTTCTCCCCCGAGCAGGCGGCGATTTTCCACGAGGCCTGCGTGCGCGACCTGTGGGCGCGTCTCACCGACCGCTTCCACGGCCGGGTCTGGCTGTTCTGCGACCGCGAATGGCCGGACTGGCTGGAGCTCGCCGGGCCGGAACGTTTCCGATTGCAGCGCGGCGGCGACCTGGGCGAGCGGATGCGCTGCTGCTTCGAAGACCTGGCGGCCGACGGCGCCGGCCGTATGGCGATCCTCGGCAGCGACAGCCCGACCGTGCCGCCGGCGCTGATCGAACAGTCTCTCGACGCGCTGGCAAGCGACCGGGACGCCTCGCTGATCCCCACCGAGGACGGCGGCTACTGCTTGATCGGCTGCCGACGCCCCCACCCGGCGATGTTTGACGGCGTGGGTTGGTCGACCGAGTCAACGCTGGCCGAGACCGAGCAGGCGCTGGGCCGGGCCGGCTACCGTGTTCACTCAGTCGGTCTGTGGCGCGATGCAGACGAGCCCGAAGACCTCGACCGGCTGCGGGAAGATGCCGCATTGGGCGAGCATCTGCGGCGCTTCTTCGAGGGCTGAACAGCGGCGGGAACGGCTACACTGCGGAAGACCATGCGCGTCGTCGTTCTCTGCCTTCTTTTGCTGTCGCCTGTCTTGGCGGCCGCCGCTGATCCCGACAAAGAGGAGTGGATCCAGCTCTTCAACGGCCGTGATCTGGACGGCTGGATCCCGAAAATTCGCAACTACCCGGTCGGCGAGAACTTCGGCGACACCTTTCGCGTGCGCGACGGGCTACTCGAGGTGCACTACGGCGCCTACGACTCCTTCGACGAGCGTTTTGGGCACCTGTTCTACGAGCAGCCGTTTGGCTACTACCGCATGGCCGTCGAGTACCGCTTCATCGGCGAGCAGGCGACCGACGGCCCCGGCTGGGCGCGACGCAACAGCGGCGTGATGGTCCACGGGCAGCCGCCGGAGACGATGACGGTCGAGCAGAACTTTCCGATATCGATCGAGGTGCAGTTGCTCGGCGGCCTGGGCGCAGGAGCGCGCGCCACCGCCAACCTCTGCACCCCCGGCACGCACGTGGTGATGGACGGCAAGCTCGTCACGAGGCACTGCACGCCTTCGGCTTCGAAAACCTACGACGGGGAGCAGTGGGTGCGGGTCGAGATTCTGGTCCTGGGCGACAGCCTGATTCGCCACATCATCGACGGCGAGACGGTGCTCGAGTACAACCTGCCGCAGGTGGGCGGCGCGGTCGTCGACGGCTTTGACCCGGCGGCCAAGCCCGATGGCGCGCTGCTGTCGGGCGGCTCGATCTCACTGCAGAGCGAAAGCCACCCTGTGCAGTTCCGGAAGGTGGAGTTGCTCGACCTGGAAGGCTGCCTCGACCCCGAGGCCTCCAACTACAAGAGCTACTTCGTCAAGTCGGCGCCGGAGCGCTGCCGGTACTGACGGCCTCGAGCGGCAATTCAAGCAACCGCCCCACGGGCTCAATACATGCCCTGCAGCAACAGCTCGCGGAGTTCGGGGAGCGCGATCTCTCCATCATCGGCTGCGGCCACACGGAACAGCGGCTCCCAGCGCCAGGCTTCGCGGCGCGCGCGCTCCGCCGGTGAGATCAGGCCGTCGCCGTCGAGGTCAAGAGCTTGCAGCCGTCGCCAGTCAATCGTCCGGTCCGGCGGCGCAACCTCGACATACGCGTGAATGCTGGGAATCTGCACCACGCCCGGGAAGTATCCGTGTCGCACGATCACCGTGAAGAACAGAGTCAGCAGCAGCGTGGCCGCCGCCAGTCCGAGGCTGAATGGATTACCGCCAAAGGCCCGTGGATCCAGCCGGCGAAAGTGGGGAACACCCGCCGCAGCGGGCTCCCAGGCAACCGATAACGGGCCGCGCCACCACTGCCGGAACAGCGACAGGCAGCCGTCGGCCAGCAAGCGGTGGGGAGGGCGGCCGTCAGCCTCCTGGTCAAAGATCCACAGCATCTCGTCCGCGTACTCGGCGCGAAACGCCTCGGGATGCAGCCGCAGAATCGCAACGTACAAATCTCTCCACATCACGCCTCCCCGGCGCGAGCCCTGCGCTCACGCATCTTTGCTTCTTGGACGATGCCTTCCAGACGCTTGATTTCGCCGGCGAGCAGCGCGGTTCCGTCCGCGGTCAGCCGGTAGTACTTGCGGCGCGGGTCGGCGCCGGCGGGCGGGTCGGCGACCTCGCTCACGAGCCCCTGGCGCGTCAGCCGCTGCAAGTTGTCATAGAGCGTGCCCGGACCGATCGGATAGCGCTCCTCGGTCTGCCGCCGCACCTCCTGCATGATGCCGTAGCCGTGCAGATCCTCTCCCGACAGCGCCAGCAGGATCTGGAGCACGGCCGGGGCCAGCGGTTGGTTCGATACGGAGTCGGCGGGCATATATATCGGATATAGATATATCGAACTCCGATTCTTCAGTCAAGAAGTTTTCTCCCCGCCGGCCCCATTATTACGGCGGAGAACGCTAGAGCTCTTCCCAGCGCGGGGCGATCTGGTCGGCCTCGTCAGCCCGCATCAGCCATTCGAGCAGGCGGGCTTCCAGCGCGTGCCTGGTTTCACGATGTTGGGGCTCGTCGAAGAGGTTGCGCTGCTCGTCGGGGTCATTGGTCATGTCGTAGAGTTCGCCCTCTCCGCCGGCGTAGCGCACCATCTTCCAGCGTTCGGTGCGGATCATCTTGGCGTCAGGGTGGCGAACGCCCTTGATGCCCTTCCCCTTTTCGAACTCGAAGTCGAGCGAGCCGGTGGTGATGACCTCGGGGACGATGTTTTCCGAAAAAACCGCGTCGCGGGGCTCGTAGGCGCCGCCGGTCACCAGCGGGGCGAAGCTGCGGCCCTGGCACGGCAGCGGCTCGGGAATGCCGGCCAGTTCGAACAGGGTGGGCAGCAGGTCGGTGGTCTCGATCATTTGTTGGTAGCGCCCAGGCTCGATCTTCCCTGGCCAACGTAGAAAGAACGGCAGCCGAATCGAGGCCTCGAAGAAGCAGTTTTTGCCCATCAGACCGTGTTCGAGCATCTGGTCGCCGTGGTCGGTGGAGAAGACGACGATCGTGTTGTCGGCCTGTCCGGTTTCTTCGAGCGTCGAGAGGATTTTTCCGATCTCGCGGTCCATTTGGGCGATGGCGGCGTGGTAGCTGCGCCAGGCCCATTGGAGGCGCTCGCGGTCCATGTCGTAGGGCGGATTGTCGCCGCGCAGGATCAGCCTGCTGAGCGGCTCCGGCAAGGCTTCGAGTTCTTGGCGCGAGTAGGGCCGGGCGAGCGGAAACTCCACGTCGTCGTACATCGAGTCGAACGGCTCGGGGACGTAGAACGGCGAGTGCGGCTGAAAGAAAGAGCTGAACAGGAAGAACGGCTGGTCGCGCGCGGCGAGATCGCGCAGCTCGGCGCGGGTCTGCTCGCCCACCCAGGTGGTCTCGTGATACTCGTCGCGGATGCGCGCCTTGTAGGGGTTCTTGCCGGGCTCGGGGCGCTCGACCACGGCGCGGTGGTAGAAGTCGGCCGCCTGCGGATCGGCCCCCTTGCGCCAGGCGATGTAGTCGCTCTCCTGGTCGACCTTGGGAACTCCGTCGTGCAGCAGAACGCGGTCAAACCCGGTCGAGCGCGCGTGCTCGGCGGTCGGCGGCCAGAAGTGCAGCTTGCCCACCGAGGCGGTGCGGTAGCCGGCCCGCTGCAGGTAGCGCTGCATCAGCGTCTCGCGCGGGTCGAGCGGCGTGTAGTTCACGCGGTTCTTGTGGCTATGCGGGTAGCGCCCGGTGAACCAAGTGATGCGCGAGGGCACGCACACCGGCGCCTGCACGTAACAGCGGCTGAAGTTGGCGGACTGGGCGGCCAGCCGGTCGAGGTTCGGCGTCCGGACGAGCTTGTTGCCGTTGGCGCCGATCGAGTCATAGCGCTGCTGGTCGCTCATCACGAACAGGATGTTGGGCTTTTTCGAGGGCGCTGCGGCGGCGGAGACCAGCCCCGCGGAAGCGGCGAGGAACGAACGGCGATCGAGACGAGGCACGGCGGCTATGGTGGCGCGCCGGACCGAAAAGGGTCAAGCGGACACATTCGTTTGGTTTCCGCTATTCTCTGGACCAATGACCCGCCGGCAGTTCTTGAGTGCAGCGGCGGCCGCCGGGGTCGCCCGCGCCGCCGAACGCCCCCGCAACGTCCTGTTCATCGCCTCCGACGATCTCAACAATTCGCTCGGCTGCTACGGCCATCCGCTGGTGAAGTCCCCTCACATCGACCGGCTAGCCTCCACCGGCGTGCGCTTCGACCGCGCCTACTGCCAGTTCCCGTTCTGCGGGCCGAGCCGCGCCTCGCTGCTGACCGGGCTGCGGCCCGACACCGTCGGCGTCACCACCAACGAGCGCGTCGACTTCCGCAAGCATCGGCCCGACACGGTGACCTTGCCGCAGATGTTCCGCCAGGCCGGCCATCGTTCGCTGCGGTCTGGAAAAGTCTTCCACATGGGCGTGCCGGGCGGCGTGGGAACCATGGCGCATCAGGATCCGCCGTCCTGGGATGTTTCGATCAGTCCGCCGGGCCTGGAGGACGAGAGTCCGGGCGAAGGCGGCAACCCCAACCCGGGTCTGCGGCACGGCCTGCGGATGCAGTGGGTCAAGACCGCCGACGACTCCGGCCAAGCCGACACCGCCGTCGCCGACCAAGCCGAGACGTGGCTCGCCGAGAATCGCAAGGAGCCGTTCTTCATGGGACTGGGCTTCGTGCGCCCGCACGTGCCGTTCGTGGCGCCGGGCGAGTTTTTCGACATGTACCCGCTCGACGACATCGAGCCGGTCTCAAACCCCGCCGACGATCTCGACGACATTCCCGCCGCGGCGAAAGACCTGCGCCCGTTCCTGTGGAACCACATGGGCATGAGCGAGACCGAGCAGCGGATCGCCCTGCGCGGCTACTACGCCTCGGTCTCCTACATGGACCGGCAGGCTGGGCGGGCGCTCGATGCGCTGGAGCGGCTGGGGCTGGCCGACAACACCGTCGTCGTCTTCTTCGGCGACCACGGCTGGCACTTGGGCGAGCACACGCACTGGCAAAAGATGAGCCTGATGGAAGAGAGCGTGCGCGCTCCGCTGATCATCCGGGCGCCGGGAGCGCAAGGCAACGGCCGGTCGACGCGGGCGCTGGCCGAGTTCATCGACCTGTTCCCCACCCTGGCGGATCTGTGCGGCCTCGCGGCGCCGGCAGAGGTTGAAGGCTCAAGCCTGCGCCCGGTGCTCGAGGACCCGTCGGCGTCGGTCAAACCGGCGGCCTTCAGCCAGATCGAATACGAGGACCGCATCTTCGGCCGGACGGTGCGAACCGACCGCTACCGCTACATCGAGTGGCGCGGCGACGGCGCGGGCGAAGAACTCTACGACCACCAAGCGGACCCGCGCGAGTTCCACAACCTGGCGGCGGACCCGGCGCACGCCGAAGTCGTTCGGCGCCACAAGGCGTTGCTCGCCCCGGCTTGGGGCGACTAGCGCAGCGAGAAGCGCCCCAGCAGCGCCAACGCAGCCCCGCCCAGGATGGCCGCGCCGCCCAGCACCAGACGCCAGCTCAGCGACTCACCCAGGAACAGGACGCCCGCCGCGGCGGCGATGATGGGAACGGTCAACTGCACCACGGCCGCCCGACTGGCGGTGAGCCCGCGCAGCGCCGTGTACCAGAGGATATAGCCGAGCCCGGAAGTGACCGCGCCCGAGATCACGGCCCACAGCACGCCCATGGAGCTGACGTGCGGCCGCCCCGTCGCCGCAAACCACGCCGCCGCGGCCAGCGTCATGGGGGCGACGCGAGCGAAGTTGCCTGCGGTCTCGATCGCCGGCGAGCGCACGCCGCGCGCCGCCATCGAATAGAACCCCCAAGCCGCGCCCGACACGGTCATCAAAATGGCCCCCAGCAGCGGCGGTGCGGTCAGGCCGGGCGAGAGCAGATACACCAGCCCGGCCACCGCCAGCGCCAGGCCGACCCACTCGGCCGCGCTGGGGTGCTCGCCTCCCAGCATGCCCGCCCCGATCATGCTCGTCTGCACCGCGCCGAAAAGGATCAGCGCCCCGACGCCGGCCTCCACCGAGGCGTAGGCGAACGAGAACGTGATCGCATAGACGAACAGGATCAGCGCCGAGCGCCACGAGCCGTGATTCCGCAGCGCCCGCCAGCCCTCCGATCCCGCCGCCGCCAGCACAGCCAGCACGATGGCGCCGGAGAGAAACCGTACCGCGGTGTAGGAGACCGGATCGATCCCGTCCGCCCGCAGCGCCAGCCGGCCCAACACGGAATTGGCCGCGAAGAAGACCATCGTCACGGCGGTCAACAGAAGAGTTTTCAGGGACGGGGCGGCGCGGGGCGGCATCGAAGGACTTCTTCCACCCTAGACAAATCGCGAACGTATCGGGGGCCTTGCGGGCGGATCCGCTTTCCGGCGCAGAGCGACTGCACGTTCGGCCCCTCCAGCGCGTCGAACCTGTTTGGGAGCAGTGCGTCTCATCGCCGCCTTGCTGCTGCTTGCTTCCGTGGCATGGCCTCAGTCGCCCGCGCAGGCGCGCAGGGAGTACAACCTTGGCCGCAAGGCTGAGAAGCAGGGCCGCGTCTTCGACGCCTGGGCGCACTACGCCGCCGCTCGCGCCGCCGACCCCAACAACCTCGACGCCATCCGCGGCTATGAAGCCTTGCGGATCGTCGCCGCCCAAACCCTCGCCGCCGGCGGCAACCTCGAAGCCGCCGAGCAGCTCGACGAGCCCGGCGACTACCGCTACGGGGAAGCGCCCTTAGCCGTCATCGCGCCCGACCGCCGCAAACCGATCCAGATCACCGAGCCGGTCGAACTCGAGCCGGAGAACAAGCGCGCCGATTTCGCCTTCAAAGGCAAGGCGAGCGAGGCGTACGAGGCGCTGGCCGAGGAGTTCGGCCTGCGGGTGATCATGGACGAGGATTTCAAAGGCGACGAGGTGATCGACGCCGAACTCGACTTCACCGACTTCGCGCACGCCGTCGTCCTGCTCAATGACCTGTCGGGCGCCTTCATCGCGCCGATCACCACGAACCTGTTCCTGGTCGCCGAAGACAACGCCAACAAGCGCCAGCAGCTGGACCCCGTCGCCGCGGTCTCGATCCCGATCCCCGAAGCGATGTCGCCGGAGGAGACCAACGAGATCGTGCAGGCTGTGCAGCAGACGCTCGACATCAAACGCTCGTTCGTGAGCGCCTCGGCGCAGCAGGTGGTGCTGCGCGACAGTGTCCGCAAGGTGCGCATCGCCCAAGGACTCTACCGGCATCTGTCGCAGCCGAAGGGCGAGGTGATGATCGAGGTGGATCTGATCGCCGCCAACTCCGACCGCCGGGTCCAGGCCGGGATCACCCTGCCGACCGCCTATCCGGTGACGAACTACTCGACAATCTGGAACAACCAGCCGCCTTCGATCACCGACGATGCAACGCAGTTGCTGGCCATCGGCGGCGGGCAGACGGTTTTCGGCGTGACGATCGGCTCGGCCAACCTGCAGGCGACGCTCAGCCAGCGCGGCCAAGGCCAGAACCTGCAGCGTTTCCGGCTGCGCGCCAGCCACGGCATGGCCGCGGAGCTGCATATCGGCGAACGCTTCCCCATCATCAACGCGTCGTTTCAGGCGCCGGACCTCGACCCCGGACAACCCCCTGCCCAGGTTCCAGTGCCGTCGTTCACGTTTGAGGACCTGGGGTTGTCGTTCAAGGTCACCCCGACCGTGCACGGCACGCGCGAGATCACGCTGCTGATCGAAACCGAGTTCAAGCTGCTGGCCGGCGGGTCGGTGAACGGCGTGCCGATCCTGGCCAACCGCTCTTTTACCACGCAGGTTCGGCTGGAAGAGGGCGAGACGGCGGTCGTTTCCGGCATGACGATCGTGGAGGCGCGCAAGAGCGGCTCCGGGCTGGCGGGACTAGCGGAGCTGCCTTGGATCGGGAAGCTGTTCCGGTCGAACACGGTGCAGATGAACCAGAGCGATCTGCTGCTGACGATCACGCCGCGGCTGCTGCGGCTGCCGGGCTCGGAGGTCGAGAAGCCGCTCGAAATCCGCTACGGGCCGGAGGAAAGACCGCTGCCGGCGCTGTAGCGAATTCGCGATGATAGGCTCTCATGAGCGATCTGGCGAAATCGATGAATGAAAAGGTGGTGCGTCGCCTGGCCGGCGACAGCTACTACAGCCAGGGAGAAGAGTACTTCCAGCAACGACGGGTCCTGGCGGTTGCGCCGACGCCGAACGGCTTGATCGCAACGGTGCGAGGAACCCGGGACTACGATGTCCGCCTGGAGGATGACGACGGCATCGTCGACTACTCCTGCGATTGCTCGATTGGCGACGAGGGGTTCTTCTGCAAACACTGTGTCGCCGCGGCGCTCGCCTGGCTGGACGCTCGTGAACGGAATGGGCCGCATGGCGAGGAACTCAGCGTGGAGGCCGCTGTCGATCGGTTCCTGGATCAGGACCGCGACAGGATCGCGGAGGCGCTGGTGGAATGGGCGCAGGCCGATCCCGGAATGCACGCCCGTCTGTTGCTTTTCTTGGCGAACAAGAATTCACCCGATGCCGGGTTTGAGGTCGTTCGCAGGACTTTCAGGCTGGCTCTCGATCCCAACCAGTACCCGGACGAGGACACGTGGATGAGCGCCGTGAGTACCGGAATCGACATGCTCGAGGAGACGATTCCGCCGGAGTTGTCGTCTGAACTCGTTCTGCTCTGCGAAGACGCCTTGGAACAGGTCGTCGCCACGATGACGGAGCTTGGGGGGCTGACGGAGGATGCCGACGATCTCCTTCGGCGCATCGAGGAATTGCACTACCAGGCCTGCCTCGAAGCAAAGCCGGACCCCGAGGCGCTGGCCGGTCGGCTTTTTGACTGGGAGATGCGCAGCGTCTACGACGTCTTCTTCGACGCGCCGCAACGCTACGCGCCAGTCTTGGGGGAGAAGGGACTGCTCCGGTTTCGCGAGCTTGTCGAGGACGGTTGGTCGAAGGCGAGCAAGGACCCTAAGGACGGCGACTCCGAGACGCTGTTGATGTTGTTCGATTCGCTGGCGGAGGTTTCAGGCAACCTCGACGAGCGCATCGAGGCGATGGCTCGAGACTTGGGCGGCCCCCACCGCTACCTGCAGATCGTTCAGCTATGCGCCGACGAGGGCCGCATGGATCTGGCGATTGACTGGGCGGAAAAGTGCCGGCGCGCGTTTCCGAACCAAAGCGGCGAGCGCCTTACACTCCTGCTCGCAACCGCGTACGAAGCCTGCGGCCAGCCGGAACAGGCAGTACAAGCCGCGTTCGCGGAGTTCGAGCGCGCCCCCTCGACAAGAAGCTACGCCCTGGTGAAAATCTGCAGCCAGCAAGCGTCCAAGCCGGAGCTCTGGCTCCGGAAAGCCCTCGACGTGCTGCAGCGGGATGCGGAGCGGAAAGCCGCGAAGTCGTCGCCGATTCCGGCCGGCGCGTTACTGGTGGAAGCGCTACTCGACGCCGGGGACGCCGAAGGGGCCTGGACAGCCGCCTGCCGGTTCGGCTGTGCGGAGTTCAGTTGGATCGACTTAGCCAACCGATTCAAGGAGGACCATCCGGCTAGAGCGGGCGAGACCTACCTTCGCGCTGCGCGCAACAGCATTCAACGCGGGGCCCGCACATCGAGCTACGAAGAGGGCGTGCTGCTATTGGAAGAGGCTGCCGCCGCGATGCGGCGCGCGGGAAAGAACAGGGAGTTCCAGACCGCGCTGCTGCAAATCCAGAAAGAGCACCGGGCCAAGCGCAAATTGATGGGCCTGATCCGAGAGCGCAGCAAGCAGCTGTCTCCGTAGCGCAAGTTCAAGACCGTCGGCCGCAGGAGGCTCGGCGCGAAATCTAGCGCCGAGCCTCCCCCAAGGGACTCTAAATGTAGGCGATGACGTCGATCTCCACCAGCGAATTGCCGGGGACGCCGCCGTAGGTGGCCACGGTGGTGCGCACCGGCGGGTTCGCGCCAAAACGGCCCTTGAAGACTTCGTTCATGTCCTTGTAGTCGGCCAGATCGGCCAGATAGACGTTGCACTTGAGGCACTTGTCCATCGACGAGCCGACACGCTCGAGTTCTTCGCGAATCGTGTTGAGCACGTGATCGGTGTGGGACTTGATGTCGCCCTCGAAGTGCGCGCCCTTGCCGGCGACAAACACGAGGTTGCCGTAGGTCACCACCGGGCTGAACAGCGGATTTTCCGGGGCCTTGCCGTTGCGCCAGTGCACCTTGCGCTCGGGCTTTGCCTGGGCCGAGGCGGCCTGCGGCGCGGCGAGCACCGCGGCGGCGGCGGCTCCGGCGGCTGAGGCGCTGAGCATCTTGCGGCGGCTGGTGGTTTCTTTCTTTTCCATCTCGAATCTCCTCAAACTCAAATCGAAACTGTTGCTCTGGACTTCGCCGACCTTCTGTGCCGCATCCCTTCAGGGTGCGGGTCGCGACGATGGACCCCCTACCCGAAGGTTGGGGCGCGGAAGCGCTACCCCTTGGCCTTCCACTTGAAGTAGTAGAACAGCAGGGGCTTATCGCCCGTATTGCGGATGCCGTGCAGCTTCTCGGCCGCCGTGTACATCATCGCGCCGGGCTTGGCGGCGGTGATCTCGCCATCGACGGAGATCTCGCCGCGGCCTTCGGTCACCAGCAGAATCTCCTCTTCGGGGTGCTTGTGCGGCGGGTGCGGCTCTTCGCCGGGATTCAGCCGCAGGTTGCCGCCCTCGAAGTACTCGAGCATGTCGGTCGGACCCTGGTAGTAGATCTGCTGCACGCCGAACGGATGTTCGAGCGACTGGGCTTCCGCTCCGGCCATCACGGCGTCAGCGATCTTGGCCGAGGCCGGTTGAGCGCCGGCGGCGAGCATAGCGGCGCCGAAAGCGGCGAAGAAATCTCTGCGGTTCTCCATCTGGGTCATCATAGACGAATGGCGATGACAAAGGCCGAGATCCTGCTGGCCGCCAAGGAACATCTGTTTCCGGCGGTGATCCACTACTACGACGAGCCGCTGGTGCTCGACCATGCCAAAGACCAGTACGTCTGGGACGCCGACGGCAACCAGTACCTCGATTTTTTCGGCGGCATCGTCACCGTCAGCGTCGGACACGGCAACGACAAGGTCCGCGCCGCCGTGCACGCGCAGGTCGACAAGCTCATGCACGTCTCCACGCTGTTTGCCACCGAACCGCAAGTCGCCCTCGCCAAGACCATCGCCGAGAAAACGCCCGGACAAGCGCTGAGCCAGGCGTTTTTCACCAACTCGGGCACCGAGGCCAACGAGACCGCCATCAACCTCGCCCGCATGCACACCGGCTCGAGCGACATCATCGCGCTGCGCCACAGCTACCACGGCCGCACCGACGCCGGCCGCGGCATGACCGGCCAGAGCATCTGGCGCGGGCCGCTGCCGACCGCCTCGGGCTACACCCACATCCATCCCGGCTACTGCTACCGCTGTCCGTTCGGCCTTGAATACCCGTCGTGCGAGCTGCGCTGCGCGCACGATGCGAAAGAAGCCATCGAGACCACCACCAGCGGCCATGTGGCGGCGCTGATCGCCGAGCCGATCCTGGGTTCGGGCGGCTTCATCACCCCGCCGAAGGAGTATTTCAAGATCGTCGTCGACATCGTCAAGCAGCACGGCGGCATCTTCATTTCCGACGAAGTGCAGACCGGCTGGGGAAGGACCGGCAAGTGGTTCGGCATCGAGAACTGGGGCGTGACGCCCGAGGTGATGACCTTCGCCAAAGGCCTGGGCAACGGGCTGCCGATCGGCGCCACGATCGCCAAGCCGGAGGTGGCGAAGTCGCTGAACTACCTGACGCTGTCGACTTTTGGCGGCAACCCGGTCACCAACGCCGCCGCCAAGGCCGTCATCGATTTCGTGGAAGAAGAGAACCTGCTGGCCAACTGCGAGACCGTCGGCGCCCACCTGCGCGAAAAACTGCTGGAGTTGCAGGCGAAGTATCCGCTGATCGGCGACGTGCGCGGAATGGGGCTGATGCAGGCGCTCGAGCTGGTCGAGGACCGCAAGTCGAAGGCCTACGCCCCGAAACAAACGGCCAAGGTGATGGACGCCGCCCGCCGCGAGGGCCTGCTGATCGGAAAGGGCGGCCAGCATGGCAATGTCCTGCGCATCAGCCCGCCGATGAATGTCTCGAAGGCTGACGTGGATGAATTCGCGCGCCTGCTGGACCGGGCCTTCGCGCAGGTCCCTGTCGGCGGCTAAGCCGGTTCGCCCGCAATCAGCCGTTGGGTTTGGCGGGCGACCATCACTTCCTCATTCGTCGGGACCACGCGGACCGCCGCCCGGCTCGAATCGGCGCTGATGACCGGCTCGTGGCCTTCGTTGCGGGCGGGGTCGATCTCGATGCCAAGGAACCCGAGCCCCGCGCAGATCCGCCGGCGCACCTCGGCGGCGTGCTCGCCGATGCCGGCGGTAAAGACGAGCTGATCCAGTCCTCCCAGCGAAGCCGCCATGGCGGCGATGTGCTTGCGGGCGACGTGGCAGTAGAGTTCGACGGCCCCTTCAGCGGCGGGCTCGCGCGGCGCAAGCTCGAGCAAGCGTCGCATGTCGCCGCCCAGGCCCGAAACTCCCGCCAGCCCGGATTCCTTGTTCACCAGCCGGTCCAGGCTGTCGGCGTCGTAGCCCTCGTTGCGCAGCAGGTGCAGCAGCACGCCGGGGTCGAGATCGCCACAGCGGGCCGCCATCATCAGCCCGCCGGCGGGCGTCATCCCCATGGTCGTATCCACCGGCCGGCCGTCGCGCACCGCCGCTAGGGACGACCCTGCGCCCAAATGCGCGACCACCACCCGCCCGGCCGCCTCCGCGCCCAGCGCCGCCAGCACGTACTCATAGGAGAGCCCGTGGAAGCCGTACCGCTCCACGCCCCGCGCCTGGAGCCCGCGCGGCAACGGCAGACGGCGCGATAACGCCGGCATTGCCCGGTGGAAGGCTGTGTCGAAGCAGACGACCTGGGCGGCTTTCGGAAAAACCTCGCGGGCGGCCTCGATGAGTTCGATCTCCAGCGGCAGGTGCAGCGGCGCCAGCGGAATCAGCTCGCGCAGTTCCGCCAGGACCTCGTCGTCCACCAGCGCAGGACCCGCAAACTTCGGCCCGCCGTGCACCACCCGGTGCCCCACCGCAGCAGGCCCGGGCAGCCCGCGCGCTGCGGCCATTTCGGCATAGCGGCGTAGCGCCTCGGGCTGGCTGTCGGCCTCGGCGGACTCTTCGCCCAATCGCAGCCGGTAGCGCCCACTCTCGTTGCGCTCGGCGGAGCCGCGCGCCAAAGCCCGCGGCTCCCCTTGCGTTATCTCGAACAGGGCCAGCTTGAGCGACGACGAACCGCCGTTGACCGCCAGAACCGCCGTTCTGGCGCTCATCCCTTCCAAGCCCAGTTACGGATCTCCGGCATGTCCTCGCCGTGGGCCTGGACGTAGCGGCGGTGCTCCTTGAGCTTGTCTTCGAGGTACTGCGTCGCCGAATCGGCGATCGAGCCGATCCGCCGCACGCGCTTGATGGCGTCGATGGCCAACTGGAAGCGGTCGACGTTGTTCAGCACGGCCATGTCGAACGGCGTCGTGGTCGTGCCCTCTTCCTTGTAGCCGCGCACGTGCAGGTTCTTGTGGTTGCGCCGGCGATAGGTCAGGCGATGGATCAGCCAGGGGTAGCCGTGGTAGGCGAAGATGATCGGCTTGTCGGTGGTGAACAGCTCATCGAAGCCGGCGTCGTCCAGCCCGTGCGGGTGCTCGGAGTCCGGTTGCAGCGTCATCAGGTCGACCACGTTGATGACGCGGATGCGCAGGTCGGGCAGTTTCTCCCGCAGGATCGAGACCGCGGCCAGCGTTTCCACGGTCATCGAATCTCCGGCGCAGGCCATCACCACGTCCGGATCGCCGCCGTAATCGTTGCTGGCCCACTCCCACTTGCCGATGCCGGCGGCGCAGTGGACGCGGGCGGCCTCGATGTCGAGCCACTGCGGCTGCATCTGCTTGCCGGCCACGATCACGTTGACGTAATTACGGCTGCGCAGGCAGTGGTCGGCCACCGAGAGCAGCGTGTTGGCGTCCGGGGGCAGATACACCCGGATGATATCGGCCTTCTTGTTGACGACGTGGTCGATGAAGCCGGGATCCTGGTGCGAGAAGCCGTTGTGGTCCTGCCGCCAAACGTGCGAGGTCAGCAAGTAGTTCAGCGACGCGATCGGTTTGCGCCAGTGGATCTCGCGCGTGGTCTTCAGCCACTTCGCATGCTGGTTGAACATCGAGTCGATGATGTGGATGAAGGCTTCGTAGCAGGAGAAAAACCCGTGCCGGCCGGTGAGCAGGTAGCCTTCGAGCCAGCCTTGGCACATGTGCTCGCTCAACACCTCGAGCACGCGGCCGTTGACGCCCAAATGCTCGTCGTCGCGACGATCGTCCATCCAGAGCTTGTCGGTCACGTCATAGAGCGCCGCCAGACGGTTGGACGCCGTCTCGTCCGGCCCGAAAACCCGGAAATTGGCGCTTTGGAGGTTCTGCTGCATCACGTCGCGCAGGAAGGAGCCGAGCACGCGGGTCGCCTCGGCGTGCGACGCGCCAGGGCTTTCGACCGCGACGGCGTAGTCGGCGTAGCGCGGCATGTCGAGGTCCCGGAGCAGGCCTCCGCCATTGGCGTGCGGATTGGCGCCCATGCGGCGTTCGCCCTCGGGCGCCAGCGCGGCGAGTTCGGGACGCAGCCGGCCGGTCTCGTCAAACAGCTCCTCGGGCCGATAGCTGCGCATCCACTCTTCGAGCTGCTTCAAGTGTTCGGGCTTCGACGCGAGTTCCGCCAGCGGCACCTGATGCGAGCGGTGGGAACCCTCAGTCTGCAGACCGTCCACCTCTTTGGGGCCGGTCCAGCCTTTCGGCGTCTCGAGAATCAGCATCGGCCAGCGCGGCCGCGCGGTCGCGCCGTGCTCGCGCGCCTCCCGCTGGATCGAGCGGATCTCGTCGAACATCTCGTCGAGCACGGCCGCCATGCGCCGGTGCATGTCTTGCGGATCGTCGCCCTCGAGCACGCGCGGGGCGTAGCCGTAGCCGCGAAACAGCTCGAGCAGCTCTTCGCGCGGAATGCGCGCCAGCAGCGTGGGGTTGGCGATTTTGTAGCCGTTCAGATGCAGAATCGGCAGCACGGCGCCGTCGCGGGCCGGGTTGATGAACTTGTTCGAGTGCCAGCTCGCCGCGCACGGGCCGGTCTCGGCCTCGCCGTCGCCGACCACGCAGCAGGCGATCAGGTCCGGATTGTCAAAAACCGCTCCGTAGGCGTGGAGTAGACAGTAGCCGAGCTCGCCGCCTTCATGGATCGAGCCCGGCGTCTCCGGAGCGACATGGCTGGGGATGCCGTAGGGCCAGGAAAACTGGGTGAAAAGACGCTTCATTCCCGCTGAATCGGGTGAGATGTCCGGGTAGATTTCGCTGTACGTTCCTTCGAGGTAAGTATTGGCAACCAAGCCTGGTCCGCCGTGCCCCGGACCCGTAACGTAAATGACACTCAAATCCCGTTCGCGGATCACGCGATTGAGATGGGCGTAGATGAAATTCAGCCCCGGAGTTGTGCCCCAATGGCCCAAAAGGCGCGGTTTGACGTGCTCCAGGCGCAACGGCTCTCGGAGCATCGGATTGTCGCGCAAATAGATCTGCCCGACGGAAAGATAGTTGGCGGCTCGCCAATAGGCGTCAATCTTCTCGATCGATGGCTGGTCGAGGGTGGAGATCATACTGTTCTATCGTGCAAGACGATTGCCAGCTTTGGAGCCTCGGCCCCAGAAATCGCGTCCCGGCTGCCAGGCCGGCGGCCTAGTAACGATAGATCGCAGCGGCGCCGGAATCGCCCGGAATGGCGTCCGCCGGCATCACATACGGTTCGCCGCCCAGCAAGAGCGCCTCGGCCGCGATGTCGTTGAGTACGTCTCCGCCCAGCTTGGCGCCCGCGGAGAGGTCGACATCCCCGCTGACGGGCTCCACCGATCCCAACAGCGTCTTGTCATCCGCCACGAACACGGACGCCACCTGTCCGCGCCGAATGGCGGCGGATATCTCATCGAGCTTCGTCGACGCCTTGCCCTGCGCCAACAGGTCTCCAAACTCCTGCAGCAATCCCGACATCCGGTCGGTGACGATTTTCTGCACCAACGGCCAGGCTGCTTTGTGCAATTCCTTCGCGGTCAGGTCGTCCGGGCTTCCCTGGATGCAATCGCTCTTAAGGAGTCCCGGATAGGAGTTCGCGTGGACGAACTGCGCGAAATGCTCCTCGACGGTGGCCAGCACGAGCGGCGCGCGATTGTCGTTGGAAACCCCGCCGTCCTTGAGGTACTCGGCGACCGCACCGCTGACCCGATCAATGTAGAGTTCGACCTGCGCCTCCGGTGCGTCCTTCGCCCCGCCGTGGCCATGGAACATGGCCGCCCTGCCGCCGCCGTCGCCCTTTGTCATCGCCGAGCGGCCTCCGCTCACGGGCCCGGTCTGGGTGTGGAATTGCAGATTCTGCTCCGGGACGTCCAACTGCAGGGCGTCTTGCAGGGACTCCGGCAAACCATCGACCTCGATCGGCTCGAGTCCCTGACGGTCTCCCCAGAACATTTGGCAACGTTTCACGCTCAACGCCAGCACAAAAAAGACCTGGTCCTGGTTAATCAGGCGCAACAAAGGTTTCACGTGAAACCTTTTACCGACATAGGCGCCCTCCGGAGGTGAGAAGGGAAGCCGGACGAACTGGCAATCTTCGGCCGAGCAGAACACCGCCAAACCCGGAGACTGGTGCTGCCAGAAGTCATAGTCCTCGATGAGCGGCTCGCAACTTTTCTTGATCTTCTCCCGCAGCGCCTCGACCCCGTGGTGCCCTTCGAGCTTGGCGTTGACTTCGCGCAGCAGATTCTTGAAGCGAATCGGCGATTTGCGTGTTTCTGCGCCGGCCACTTCGGTCGGCAGGCAAATGGAGGCCACGGTACCGCCACGACGGCGAGCGAACTCCTGAATGGTCTTGAGTCGATTGGTGTTCATAGGGTTTCCTGTAGATGTCATCTCCGCCGCCAACGTTACTGAGTCACAAGAACTGCGCCTCGATCATCGACGGGTTCCGCCCGCACCCTGCGCTACGGCCGATACTGCTGTTCGACCCTGGCCGCCTTCTCCTCGACCATCGCCTGCATGCCGTCTTTGTAAGCCTGCACCCGTGATCGAATCGCGGCATCCCCCGCCCCGAGAATCTGGGCCGCCAGGATGCCGGCGTTCTTCGCGTTGTTGATGGCGACGGTGGCCACCGGTACGCCGCCCGGCATCTGCACGATCGACAACAACGAATCCAGCCCGCTCAGCGACGAAGTCTTCACCGGTACGCCGATCACCGGCAGCGGCGTCATCGCCGCCACCATGCCCGGCAAGTGGGCCGCACCGCCCGCGCCGGCGATGATCACGCGGATGCCGCGGTCGACCGCCGTGGTCGCATAGTCATTCATGCGCTGGGGGGTGCGGTGGGCGGAGACGATGGTCAGCTCGAACGGAATTTCGAACTCGTCGAGCATTTTCGCCGCCTCCTGCATCACAGGCAGGTCTGAATCGCTGCCCATGATGATGCCGACCAAAGGCTGGCTCATCGCTGCTCTCCCGCCCGGATGCGGAGCGTGTCTTTCACCTTCAGCGCCTTCAGACGCGCCTCTTCGAGATCCTGGCCGAGCACGGTCACGTGGCCCATTTTACGAAAAGGCCGCGTCTCGGCTTTGCCGTAGATGTGGACCATGGCCCCGGGGATCGCCAGCACTTCAGCCAAGCCGTCGAGCTTGGGCGGCCCCGCGCCTCCCTCGTCGTGTCCCAGCACGTTCACCATCGCCGCCGGCCGCATCTGCTCCACCGAACCCAGCGGCAGGCCGGCCACGGCGCGGATGTGCTGTTCGAATTGGCTCGTCACGCAAGCCTCATAAGTATAGTGGCCGGAGTTGTGGGGCCGCGGAGCCACCTCGTTGACGACGATCTCGCCCGACTTCGACAGGAACAGCTCGACGCCGAACACGCCCACGCCGCCCAGGCACTCCACCGTCGCCATGGCGATCTCTTCGGCGCGCTGCGCGATTTCCGGGGCGACGCGGGCCGGCGCCAGCAACATTTCCAGCAGGTTCGCACGCGGGTCAAAGACCATTTCGACCAGGGCATAGCCCTTCATGTCTCCGTCGACCGAACGGGCCACGATCATCGCCAACTCTTTTTCGATATCGACCAGGCGCTCCACATAGCTCGGCCCGGGGAGCAACTTGGAGTGGTCGGCCTCGCCGCGGATCAGCGCCACGCCGCGCCCGTCATAGCCGCCGCGCCGGATTTTCTGCACCAGAGGGTAGCCGAAGGCCGCCAACTGCTCCGGCGTCGCCTCGCCTTCGATCGCCCGAAACTCGGGCTGCGGAATGCCGTGGCGCGCCAAGTGGCTGCGCTGGCCGAACTTGTCCTGGATCAGTTCGAGCAGGTCGGCCGAGGGACGAATCAAGTGCCCCTCTTTCTCGAGCGCGCGCAGGGCGACCACATCGATGCCCTCCAGGTCGTAGGTGGTCAGGTCGCAGCGTTCCACCAGCGCATGCAGGCGGGCGCCGTCGTCGAACTCGCCGGTGATCTGGAAATCCGCCAACTGTCCGGCCGGAGAGCCCGGCGACGGGTCCAGGACCGCCACGCGGAACCCGAGCCTCTTAGCCTTCTGAGTCATCATGCGGCCCAGTTGGCCGCCCCCGATGATGCCGATACGCGCCGGCGGAATGATCGCTTGACTGCTGGACATGGGAAGCATCCCATCCTAGCGCGGCCGGGGCCGGGAAAGCGCTCACAGAAACATCTCTTGACTCTACAGTCAACTCCAGACTCTAAACTGAGGATGTGAACAGGGATCTACGCATCGGCGAAGTCGCGCGGCGCTCCGGAATCGGCGTGGAAGCGTTGCGCTTTTATGAAAAGAGCGGGCTGCTCGAGCCCGCCGGACGGACGCCCTCCGGCTATCGGCTGTACGAGCCGTCCGTCTTCGAGCGACTCGAGTTCATTCGCAAGGCGCAGTCGGTGGGCTTCAGTCTGGACGAGATCGCTACCTTGATCCGGGAATCCGAAGCCGGACGGCGGCCCTGCAAGGATGTCCGCCGCCTGGCGGCGGAGAAGCTCGACGCGCTCGACCAGCGCATCGCCGAGCTGACGCGCTATCGCTCCGAACTGCGCGAAACGTTGGACGCCTGGGAGAGCGCAGGCGATGCCGACGGCCATGTCTGCGGCCTCATCGAAGGCCTCGACAACGGCCGTCCGCACGCTCCGCGCAAGGAGGTTTTGTGAGTTCCGTCGCACATCAGGAAGAGGTGGCCGTGCCGGTCTACGGCATGACCTGCGGTCACTGCGTGAAGACCGTGAAAACGAAGCTCGAATCGCTCAGCGGCGTCGAGAGCGCTGACGTGGATCTCGACGCCAAGCGCGCGGTGGTGCGCCTCGACCCGGACGTTCTGGGGCGCCCTGAGCTCGAGCAGGCGATCCGCGAGGCCGGCTACTCCGTCAATCCGCCGGCGGAGAGCGGTTTAGCCACGCTAGGCGGCGCGGCAGAATCGCCTTCCCACGCCCCGGCGCCGGAGGAGCCTGAAGAAGAAGAGCCGCAAACGGCTACGGCCGATTTGGCCATCCAGGGGATGACCTGCGCGGGCTGCGTCCACACGATTGAGCAGCGCGTGCTCAAGACTCCCGGCGTCGAGAAATGCGAAGTCAACCTGGCCACCGGCTCGGCCCGCGTGGTCTACGACCCGTCCCAGGTCTCTGAAGAGGAGTTGGTGAAGGTGGTCGAGGCCGCCGGGTATGCCGCACGCATCGCCTCCTCCCAAGACGAGCCGCCTGAAGAGGACGAAGAGGAGAAGGGCTGGCGGCGCCGTTTCCTGGTCTCTGCGATCTTTGCCGTTCCGCTGATCGTCATCGCGATGAGCCATGGCGCCATCCACATCCCCGCCGAGCGCTGGGTGCAGTTGGCTCTGGCCTTGCCGGTGGTCGTCTATGGCGGCGCGCCCTTCTACAGCAAGGCTTGGGCGAGCTTCCGGCACTTCGCGTTCGACATGAATACGCTGATCGCGGTGGGAACCGGCTCGGCGTTTCTCTATTCTCTGGCCGCGACGCTCGATCCGGAGCTCGGCGCGGTCTACTACGAGACCGCCGCGGCGATCATCGCCTTCATCCTGCTGGGGAAGATGCTCGAAGCGCGCGCCCGCGGTAAGACATCGGCGGCCATTCGCAAGCTGCTCGAGATGCGGCCCAAGACGGCGCGCGTGGAGCGGGACGGCGACGAGCAAGAGATCGCCTTGGCCGAAGTCCAGGTCGGCGACACCGTGGTGGTGCGGCCGGGCGAGCAGATCCCGGTCGACGGCGCGCTGCTCGACGGCTCCTCGGCCGTGGACGAATCCTTGCTGACCGGCGAGAGCGTGCCGGTGGAAAAGACGGCGGGGGACAGGGTGGTCGGCGGCTCGATCAATACTTCGGGCTCGTTCCGCTTCCGGGCGGAGAAGATCGGCGCCGACACCGCACTGGCGCAGATCATCGAACTGGTGCGCCACGCGCAGAGTTCGAAGGCGCCGATCGCGCGCATGGCGGACGTCATCAGCAGCTACTTCACGCCGGCGGTGCTGGGCGTGGCGGCGCTGACGTTCGCGGGCTGGTTCATCTTCGGCCCGCAGGAGGCGCGTTTGCAGATTGCGCTGGTGCACGCCGTGGCGGTGCTGATCATCGCCTGCCCGTGCGCGATGGGCTTGGCGACGCCGACGGCGGTGATCGTCGGAGTGGGCCGCGCGGTCGGCCTGGGCGCTTTGATCAAGGATGGCGCCGCGCTCGAAACCGCGGGCAAGATCGACACGGTGGTGTTTGACAAAACCGGCTCGCTGACCCGAGGAGAGCCCGTCGTCACCGACACGGTCGCCTACGCCGTGAGCGAGGACGAGCTGCGGCGCGCCGTGGCCTCCATCGAGAGCCGCTCCGAGCACCCGCTGGCCCGGGCGCTGCGCGGCGAGGACAAACCCGAGGAGCTCGAGAGCTTCGAGGCGCTGCGCGGCAGCGGCGTCAAGGCGCGATTCCAGGGTGCGGACTGGCTGGTGGGCAAACCGGAGCTGCTCGAGGAGTCCGGCATCGATCTCGCTCCCGCCCGGGAAGCGCTCGATCGATTGAGCCGCGAAGGCAAGACGCTGGCTCTGGCCTCCCGCAACGGTGAACTTGCCGGTCTATTCGGCTTGCGCGACGAGCCGCGTGAGGACGCCCGCGAGGCGATCCGCAGACTCCACGAGATGGGCGTCTCCACGGCGATGGCCACCGGCGACCGCCGCGAGACCGCTGAAGCCATTGCGAAGGACTTGGGTATCGACCGCGTGCTGGCCGAGCTGAAGCCGGAGGACAAGGTGGCCGAAATCCGGCGCCTGCGCGACGAAGGCGCCCGGGTGGCGATGGTCGGCGACGGCGTCAACGACGCGCCGGCGCTGGCCGCCGCCGATTTGGGAGTGGCCATCGGCGCCGGATCGGACGTGGCGATCGAGTCCGCCGGGCTGGTGCTGACGAACGACCGCCTGGTGAGCGTCGCCGAATCGCTGGCGCTGGCGCGGGCCACGCTGCGGACGATCCACCAGAACCTGTTCTGGGCTTTCGCCTACAACACGGTGGGCATTCCGCTGGCGGCCGGCGTCTTCGAGCCCTGGACGGGCTGGGGGCTGTCGCCGGTGGTGGCCTCAGCCGCGATGGCGCTGTCGAGCGTTTCGGTGGTGGGCAACAGTTTGCGGCTGCGGGGGTGGAAGCCGCGGTAGAGTCCCGGGCCCCGTCTGCGCCGGACAGGAATGTCCGGCCCCACTCAGAACCCGCATCGCCGGTGGGACGAACATTCCTGTTCGTCCGTTTGCTAATCCAGCTCCACCGGCGAGCGGAAGCCTTCCGGCTTGAGCGCCAGGATCGAGCAGCGGACCTTGCCCAGCAGCTCCTCGGCCGTGTTGCCGATCAAGAAGCCTTCGAGGCCGGTCCGCACGACCGTCCCCATCACCAGCAGGTCAAAGCCGCCCTGCTCCACCAACTCGTCGATGGCATCAGCCGGTTTGCCCGGCACGAGGTGTACGTTCTCCGCCGCGATGGCGTCGCCGTACGGCGCCAACAGCGCATCGAGCGCCTCGCGCGCCGCCTTCCGGACCTGTTCGGTGTAGCCGGCGGGCATCTGCGGCAGCTCCACCGGGTCGCCCCAAGCGTGGACGACGTGCGCTTCCGCCGACTCGAGTTCGGACGCTCGCAGCGCAGCGTCGAGTATGCGCCGGTTCAATGCATTGTCGGGATCATCGCTGAACAACGGGTCGACCGCGGCCAGGACCTTCTTGCAGGAGCCGGCCGTCTTGCCGTAGACCGCCCAAACCGGGACTGGGCAGTTGCGGAACAGACGCATCGCCGTCTTGCGCTCCTGGTCGTCGCCCTGCAGCACGACCAAGTCGTGGCCCACCCGCATGACCTCTTTGGTGATCTCGATGAAGTCCTTGCCGTAGAGCGACTTGACGCTAACGGCTACGTCGGACCTACGCACCTTCTTCGCCGCCGCTTCCAGACGGTGGAAGTTCTCGTCTTCAAGCGTCTTCGACAGCGACGGGTAGCCAAAGGCCGGCGTCCGGAGAATCAGCGGCAGCTCCCGGACGACGTCCACGATCTCGACTTCAGCGCCACTGGCGGCCGCGAGTCGGGCAGCTCGGTAGAGCACGGCCTCTTCGTCCGGCTCCTGCGGCAAGTACACGAGGATGTTGTTGATCTGCTTCATGCTATCCGAGTCCCCTGCGCCATTTCTCCAACCGGCCGGCCAAGTCCTTTTGAGCCTGGGCTGCGTCCGGCTTCCCATACAAATTCTGTTTCTCGCCCGGGTCTGCCTTCAAGTCGAACAGCTGCGGCTCCCAGGTCGGGTGATCGCCCGCTTCGACGAGCTTCCATTCCGACGTCTGGACGCCTTCAAAGCCCATCGCGACGAAGGCTTCCCCCTGCGGCTCCATACCGTTCTCCTGCAGGGCCGGGGTCAGGCTCTTGGAGTCGAAGGCAACGTCTGATTGGACCCCCGCCAGATCCAACAGGGTGGGTAGGATCGCGGTGGTGGAAACCGGAGACTCGATGCGGCCGTTGGCGGGGACGCCCGGCGGGAACCGCAGGATGCCCGGCACCCGCACGGCGCCTTCATAGGGAACCGCGCCGAACATGCGGCCGTGGTCGCCCAGCATGTGTCCGGTCTCTCCGATGACGGCGATGATCGTCGAATCGAACTGCTTGGCGCGCCTCAGCTCCAGGCTGATGCGGCCGACTTCGTCGTCGACGAAGGCGACCGCGCCGAAATAGGATTGCAGCAGACGCCGCATCACCTCGGTCTGCGAGGCGACGGCGTAGTCGCGCGCCTCGTTGGTCGCCGTCTCCGGCAGCGGACGGATGGCCGGCAGATCGGGCATCGGGATGCGGTCGAGCGGATAACGCTCCGCCCAGGGGTTGGGCAGAATGTAGGGCTCGCGCGGCTTGTTGAAGGCGGTCACACAGCACCACGGCCCGCCGTCCTTGTTCTCGCGGATGAACTCGAGCGTCTGGTCGCCGATCCAGCGCGTCGGGAAGGCCGTGCTCGGCAGCGCCGCTTCGCCAATCCGCCACGGCGGCAGCCCCTCGGGAGGGACGCCCTCGGGCGCGGTCAGCTTGGAGTAGTTTCCTTCGAAGGCCGGGTAGAGCTCATCCAGATAGCCGCGGTAGTCCGGCGCCGGGAACAGCTTGAGCGTGTTCGCGCCGACTCCGGCCAGCGCCGGCGGCGGCTGTCCGATGACGGCCGTCTTGTAGCCGCTCTTCTCAAACAACTCCGGCAGCGTCGGGACCCCGGCGAAGCTGTCGGCGACCGCGCCGTCCACCGACCGCGCCCGCGGGTAGCGTCCTGTGAGCGCCGCCATGCCGCCGCGAGCCCCGGCTTCGGGAACGGGCGTGATCGCACGGCGTAGCAGGCAGCCGGTCTTGGCCAGGGCGTCGATCGAGAGGGTGCGCACCAGCGGCGCCCCCATGGCGCTGATGGCGTCGCCTCGGGTCTCGCTCAACAGGATCACGAGCACGTTCGGCGGCTGCTGGGCGCGGGCCGCGCGTGAACCGAGCAGGCCGATGGTGAGCGCCTTTCCAAAGTGGCGACGATTGAGCGACAAAGACATCTCCTCGAAGTGTAGCGGGGCTTGGCGGGAGCTTGCTCCCTACAAGCGATTCGGTTGACTCCAACGAATCCGCGCCTGCAACGTGCGGCCCTCGTAGGCGAAGTCCGGAATGTTCTCGCCCACCGTCACCAGGCTCTCACGCTCGGAGACGTTCACCACGTGGAAGTTGCCCAGCCGGGCGGTGTGCGCCGGGTCGTTGACGCCGTCCGAACTCATCGGCACGACGATCTTCTCGGTCGAACGGGTGAGCGTCAGCGACTCCGGGTCGACCTGCGCCATCCACAGCGGGGCGCGCCAGCGCGCCACGTTGAGATTCGAGGCGTCTTTGCGCGTGTAGACCAAAAACAGGCCGTCGCTGTGGGACAGCCAGTGCTGCTGGGTGGTCGAGGTCTCCAGCGGTTGGCCGTCGTCCCAAGCCCAAGCGCGCTTGTCGTCCCACTGGAGGCCGTCGGCGGAGCGGGTGACGTACGCGTAGCCGTCCTCGGAGCGAATCGTCATGTAGTACGAGCCGCCCCAGCTCACGATCGAGGGCTCCACCAGCCCGCGCTTCACCGCCAGCGACTGGGCGTTGCCGCGATCGCCGATGGTCAGGGTCTCGCCGTCGAAGCTCGCCCGCACGGTGGCCACCAGGCGGTCTTCGCGCTCGTAGTTGGCAAAGGTGAGCGGGATGAGGAGGTCGCCGTCGGGCAGGGTGACGCGCTGCGAGCAATTGCTGCCGTAGATGCGCGCCGCCTCCGGGTCGTCCCACTCGAGCTTGCGCGGCGCGGTGAACGAGCCGTCGGGGCGCCGCACCACGTAGACCGGCCAGCGTTGCTCATTGGGGCGCGTCAGCACGTTGTCTTTGTAGTAGACGTTCCAGCCCATCGAAAGGATAGTCTTGCTGGGCGGATGGTAGGTCGGGACGGTGTCGCAGACGCCCTCCTCCACGCCGTCGTCGTGCAGCTTGCGGCCCAGGCCGGGAACCGGCTGCGGGTCGGACCAGGTGCGGCCCTCGTCGGTTGAAGTCGACCAGTGCACCGGCCCGAAGCCGTCGGAGCCATAGATCGACTGGACGTTCATGAACAGGCCGTCCGGCGTACGGCAAGGCCGCGGGTGGAACCAGCTCACGCCCAGCTTCTCGCCGTCCCAGATCGTCTCCTGCGTGATCGACTCCACCAGGTCCGGCGGCGCGGCGGCCGGCGTCTCCACCGGGTCGGACGAAGCGCAGCCCAGCGCGGCCCCGGCGGTGAGGAGAAAGGCTCGACGATCCAGCATTCCCGCTAAGGTAGCAGAGGCGGGCAGCGCATTCGCTCTGCACGCAGACAGGCGGATCGCCGTCTTCCTAGCGAGATGACTCGAGGCGTCCATTGGCTCTTAGCGCTGGCCGGTATCCTAGTCGGCTGTGGCGCCGGCCATCCCGCAGCGGGGCCAGCTGAAGCCGCGCTGCTATCGTGGGAGGAGTACGCCAAACTGCGGCCCCAGTGGCCGTACATCCTCGAAATCCAAGGGCCTAGCGGCGGCGCATTGCTGTACTTTGGCGCGGCCCATTCATCCGATCCCTCCGATCCGCAGTTCGCCCAGATCGAACAGTTGTGGGCGGACTTCGGGCCAGACATCGTCTTCAACGAAGGGGGCGACCCGCCCGCCGAAAGCGACCGCGACACAGCCATCCGAAAATATGGCGAACCAGGCCTGCTACGTCATCTAGCCGCCCGCGACTCTCTGCCTATCCATAGCTTGGACCCTACGCCGGCCGAGCAGGTTGCGGCAATTTCTCCTGAGGTGGGTTCGCGGGACCTCAAGATGTTCTACTTGATGCGCGCCGTGTCACAACACAACATGTTTGAGCGTGACCGCACGGTCGGTGAACACTTGGCGGGAGTACTCAAATATTATGGGCGCGTCGCGGGGCTTGATGGCTCTCCTGTCTCTGAAGATGAAATCCAAGCTGCACTGGACGAGATCATTCCCGGAAATCGCGGATACCTGTCCAGTGACCCTGCTTGGTTCGATCCGGTTCGATCCGACACAAGGTTCAACGCGATCAGCCGCAGTCTAAACCGTCATAGGGACAACTTCATGGTTGACCTGCTTGTGTCGGAAGTCCTCAGCGGCAAGCGGGTCTTCGCGGTCGTGGGTGGCACCCACGTCGTGATGCAGGAGCCGCTCATCCGCAACCGTCTCAGGGCGTCCCGCTGAGCAGGTCCGCCGTCGCCCCGCGGTAATCCACAAATGCCTTCTGGTAGTCCGCCAGCGCCTTGACCACGCCGGCCGCCGCATTGGCGGTGGCGACCTCGCGCAAGTTCACCACGAACAGCGTCGAGTCGCCCAAATCGAAGCGGTCGCGCTCGGCCTGTTCGAGCTGCCGCGCCGCTTCGAGTTCGTCGCGCACCAGTTGCAGCCGATCGAAAGCGGCGCGCACGCCCAGGGCGGCGTCCTGCACGTCGGCGGTGACGCGGTCACGGGTGAACTGCAGTTCGAAGGAGATCGCGCTGAGCTTGGCGTCTTGCGCCGCCAGCTTGCCGCGCTCCTTGCGGCGCTGCCAGGGCAGCTCGAAAGCGACGCCGGCCTTGAGCTCATTGCCTGTCTTGGTGATCGAGCCGTCGCCGGCGTCGCGCGAGAACTCGGCGATCAGGTCAATCTGCGGTTTGATCTGGTTCTCGGCCAGCTCGCGCCCGATGGTCAGTTGTCGGTACTTGGCCAGCAGACCGCGCAGCTCGGGCCGTTGGGAGGCCGCCCGCTCGATGTCCTCGAGCAGCCGGTCCTGGTCGAGCTGCACCGGCTCAGGAAAATCCGGCAGGCGGTCGTCGGCCGGAACCACCGGATTGCCTGCGTCGTCGCGCAAGAACAGCGACAGCTCGATCGCGGCCCCCTGCAACTGCCGTTCGGCTGACACCAACGCCGCCTGCCGCTGCAGGATCGCGCGGCGGTTGTCGGTCAGTTCGATCGGCGCCACCAGGCCCTCGGCTATCGTCTCCTCGAGATTGGAGTTTCGCTCGGTCGCCAGATTGAGGATATCAATCGCCACCTGCCGCAAACGACCGGCGGCCACCCACTCCCAATAGGATTTCGCGGCGAACTTGTAGATCGACAGGCGCTGCTTGTCGATCGACTGATCGGCGATCTCGAGGTCCACCCCGGCGGCCCGCAGGTTGGCGCGGCGCTCGTCGATCTCACGATCGCGCATCAGCGGCAGCCGCAGACCGCTGCGCCACTCGCCCAGATCGAGCGACAGGCGGTCCCCTTCCCAGGAACCGAAATTGCCAGTACCCCGTTCGTAGCCGCCGTAAACATCTGCGCCCCAGGTCTGCAGGGGCTGCTCGGCGTAGGCGTCGAAGACTCGGTTTTTGTAGAAGCCGAACTGTTTGGTGTCGGCCTTGGACTTGAGCTTGAGGTCGAAGCCGCCCTGCGCCTCCAGCAGGCCCGCCTCGGCCAGCGCGCGCTCCTGCAGCGCCCGCGCCAACAGCGGGTAGGCGCGATCGACCGACGAAAAGACCTCGCCGAGGGTCAGCGCCTCGGCGGCGCCGGACGTCGCCAGCGCCAGCAACAGCCAAGCCAGTCGCATCACTTGGATCCGTCCTTCGTCGCCAACCCGGCCAGTCCCGGCTCATCCATCGCAATCACCGGCGGAAAGCCGTTGAACTGTCGCCAAAGCTCGTAGTAGAGCGGCACCTGGTTGAGCAGGACCCAGCCGTTAGCCAAAGCGCCCTGCCGCAGGTAGCGTTCCGACGGCCAGGGATCGTCGCTCGGATCAGCCTCGACCAGAATACGAAACATGCCCTGGCCGTTGTCCGTGGAATCCACCAGCAGCACGTCGCCTCCGAAGGTGCCGACGGCGATCGACGGCCAGCCCGAGAACTGTAGGGCCGGCCAGCCCTCGAACTGCAGCCGCACGTGCCGGCCGACCTCGATCAGCGGAATATCATTGCCGTCCATCCACAGCTCCACGACGTTCTTCGACGACTCCGGCACCAGAATGGCCAGCGTCTGGCCGGCCTTGATCTGATCGCCTCCCTGCCGGGCCAGGACCCGCCAGACCGTGCCGCTGGTCGGCGATACGATGCGTTGCGTGGACTGCCGCGCCAGACGTACGTCGATCTTGGTGAGTTCGGCGCGGGCTTTCTCCGCGTCCGAACGCGCCGTGGCCACCGAGGCGCGGGAGTCCTCGATCTTCGACTGCGCGTCGGCGTCGATCTTGCGCAAGTCGGCCTCGATGGCGAGCAGATTGTTGCGCTCGGCGGCCAGGCCGGCCCGGGCGCTTTCCAGATCCGCCACCGCTTTGTTGTAGGTCAGCTGGGTGAGTTCGAGCGTCCGCGTCGAACTCAGACCTTTCTTGGCCAGGTTGCGCTGGCGGTCGATGTTGAGCTGGGCCGTCTCGAGATTGGCCTCGGCGGCGGTGACTTTCTGCTGCGCCGCGCGGACTTTGTCACGGGCGGCTTCAATTCTGGATTGCGCGGCCGAAACAGCGCTGATACGGGTGGATTCGAGCTGCAGGATCTTGCTTTCGAGCGAACCGGCCTTTTCGATCGCCGCCCGCAGGGTTCCGTCGATGGCCTCGCGCTCCCGTCCGAGCCGCTCGAGAATATCGGGATCGTTGTCCGACATCTCCACGATCACGTCTCCCTTGATCACCTTCGAGCCCTCGACGACGTGCCAGTTCACCACCCGGCCGTCGATCGGCGCCTGGATCGGCTGTTGTCTCTCGATGGGGGCGAAGGCCACCACGCGCCCCTTGCCGAACACGTTCTGCTGCCAGGGCGTGAAGATCAACGCGGCGGCGATGGTGAAAAACAGAATCGTGAGGATGCGCGCCAGCATACGCGAGTTCCTCGGCGTGCCGGCAAACCGCAATGCGCTCATCGGCCGCGGCTGCAGGGCGAAGGGCGTGGAGTACTGCGTGGTACGCGTGGTCATCAACTTTTGCCTCGATGGCCGGCTGCATAGTCGGCGAGTTCGGTCAAGCCCGCCTTGTCCAGCAGAAAGACGGGCTCACAGCGCCACAGCAAATCGGGATGGGAGCTGATGCAAAGCAGCGTCCAGGGGTTCGAGCGGTCAAAGATACGATCGGCGATCGCGTTGCGCAGCTCCGGGTCGTCGATCTTCTCGAAGGCGCCGTCCAGGATGAGCAGGCGAGGCCTCCCGGCGATGGCCCGCGCCAAGGCCAGCCGCGCCGTCTGCCCGGGCGACAGCGGCCGGCCGCTCATCGAGAGCTTCGTCTGCACGCCGTCAGGCAGGTCGAGCACATCAGCCAGCAGACCGACGGTCTCCAGCGCATCCCGCGCCGCGGATGCGTCGACGTGGGGCCTGCCCACACATATATTTTCAAGCACCGTCCCGGTGAAGACCTCCGCGTCATGCACCACGGCCACCTGCTCACGCAGTTCTTCTAGGCACAGATCGCGGAAATCCACGCCGTCGATGGTCAACACGCCTCCGTCCGGACGGCGCAGACCGAACAGCAGATCCGCCAACGCAGTTTTCCCCGCCCCGGTTTGACCAGTGAGGCCGACCACCGACCCGGCCCTTAGTTCCCAATCGGTATGGCTGAGGATCTTCTGCCCGTCTAGCGAATAAGTGACGTCGCGGAACCGAACCTCGGCCGGCTTGGTGGAGGCCGTCAACGTCTCGCCGCCAAGCCGCTCGAGCGGTAGATCAACCAGCGCTCCGAGCTTGTCGATCGCCGCCAGCAGATCGTAGAACGTCTCGAACTTCTTGCCGATCTTGGAGAAGCCGCTGACGACCGCTGTCACAATCAGCTCGGCGGCCACCAGTTGGCCCAGTGTGAGCTGCCGATCGATGACCAGAAAGCCGCCCACGCCGAGCAATGCGGCGCTGGCGACGGCCTGCAAAGCCAGCGAGCCCACCACCTGCTGCATGAAGATGCGGAAGTGGATCTGGCGATAGCCCAGGTACTCGCGCGCCAGCCGGTCGGCGCGGTCCATGGCGAATCGTGAGGACCCGCCGGACTTGAAAGTGCGCGTCAGCGCCGCCATCTCTTCCAGCCAGGCCGCGTTTGCGTACTTGGCCTTCGATTCGAGAATCGCGGAGTGCACCGCTCCACGCCCCAGGGCAAAGATGATGACGCCGATCGCCAAAATCAGGAAAAGATCGAAGGCCAGCAGGAGTGGGTGGTACAGCGCCAACAACGCCATGCCGAGCAGTGTCTGCATCAGCAACGACAGCCCATCCATGAGCAGGAGCGCGCCGCTCTTCTGGACGGTGACTACGTCGAAGAAGCGGTTTACCAGTTCGGGCCCGTGGTGCCTGTCGAAAGCCTCCGCCTTGACCCGCAACAGCCGGTAGGCGACGTCTCCAACCACGCGCGCGTAGATGCGACGTTGGATGATCTCGATGACGAAGACGCGGAAGCCGTTGAGAACCGCCGAAAAGCCCAACGCGACCAGTACGGCCAATGTCAACACCACCAGCGGTTGCAGCAGCGATCCGAAGGCCACCGTATTGACCAGCGACTGCACCGCCACCGGAACCACCAACGACAGCAAGCCGACGGCGATCGAATACGTAACGACAACCCAAAGATCCTTACGCTCCGTTGCCAGCAGAGCCCGCAAGCGTCGCAGAGGCTTGTGGTCGAAGGAGTCCTGCGGCGACGGCGACCGCAGTCGGTCGAGCGGCGCGGCCGGCTCAGCCGAAAGCCATACGATGGATTCATCGTCGGGATCGAGTTCCAACAGATCGATCAGCTCTCGGCGCGACACCCAGCGCGGATCTTCACCAGGAATCTGCACGCGCGCCTTACGGCGATGCACGTCCAGAATCATCACCGGCGCCGAGGCGCTGCCCTGGCGCGTGAACGTGAGCCACGGCAGCCCGGCCGCGGTACGGCCCTCGAGCAGCTCCCGAACGCCGGCGCCGTGAACGGCCAGATTGAGCCCGATATCGGCTCCGAGGCGAGTAAGCGCCTGCGGCCAAGGCGGCGCCGGGCCCGACTCCATGCGCTGCGAAACCTGCGCTACGACTTCCGGGCCGAGGTCGTGGTCCAGAGCCTCCGCGAGCAGCCGTAGCGCCTGCTCCAGGGCCGCCGCCTCGACGCTCGAAACCGTTAGAAACTGAGTCTGTTCGCTTTCTGACTGAAGACTCACAGACGAACTCCCGTGGCAGGTTCAAGAACCCCTTGCTCCATCGAGCCTCGGAGCCATTGGACCAGCGCCGGTCGTATCAATCGATAAAACACGCGCCGGCCTTCTCGCCGATCGCGAACCACGTCATGCGCTCGCAACAGCGCCAAGTGTTGCGAAACCCGCGAAGAGCTCAACTTGGAGCGCTGGGCCAAGGAACTGACATCCTGCTCGCCCGTCTCCAAAATCCAGAGCATCGAAAGCCGGTCCGCATTCGACAGCATCCGCAGGGTGCGAGCCAACTCGTCCAACTGCAGCGCCTCGATATCGTTCTCTTCCAATATACGCATGTATTCTCAGTCTAAAAAGTCAAAGATAATTCGACCAATAATTAGACAAGATAGAAACGATCGATTTTCCCTATGAATGAGGCCGACTTACAGCCCCCAGGCTTTACGACTGGCTTGACAGCCAGTCGTGCGCGGCGTCGAGCAGCGACGCCACCGCAGGGTGCTTGACCTTTCGTTCCAGAGAGATGGCGTAGAAGCGCTCGCGGATCGACTCGACGCGACCGATGCACGTGACCTTGTAGGCCTCTTCGATCTCGCGAGCGATCACCGCGGGCGCGGCAAACAACGCACCGACCCTGGGCGCGAAACTCTTCAGCAGAGCGGAGTCCTCGAACTCGGCGATGATCTGCGGTTTGACGCCTTGGGTGGAGAACCAGTACTCGAGCTCGCGCCGCAGCGAGGTGTTGTCGGTCGGCGCCACCAACGGAGCATCGTCGATCGACTGCGGAAACTCGGCCGCATAGCGCGCCGCGGTGTTCATCGGCGCAAAGAAGGCCACGCCGCATTCCCCCAGCATGTGGTTGAAGGCTCGCACCCGGATCTCCGGGGTGATCGGCGAGTCCGAGAGCACCAGGTCCAGTTCGTGCACGGACAGCTTCGCCAACAGCTCGCCCGGCTTGCCCTCGAAACACATCATGTGGACGGGATCGGCGCACTGGGTCAGCGGCTCGAGTAGGCGCGACACGACCAGTTTCGGCAAAACATCCGCCACCCCGACCCGCACGCGCTGGCGGCTGCCGGCAGGCCGGCCGTCGAGCGTGTTGATCAGTTCGTCGCCCAGCGCAAAGATGTCGTTGGCGTAGCGGTAGACCACGCGGCCGGCTTCTGTGAGTTCCAGATTGCGGCCGACATGCTCGAGCAGAGGCTGTCCGACGGAGCGTTCGAGGGCGCGCAGTTGCGCAGAGACGGTCGGCTGCGCCACGCCCAGCCGCTCGCAGGCCGCGGTGACCGACCCTTCCTGCGCGAAGGCCCAAAAGTAGTAGAGATGGTGGTAGTTGAGCTTTCGCACAACCAAGAGTGTTCCAGAGAACCTATCGGAAGTCCATAACCATAGTTACAAACATTACTTCACTGCGGCGGTCCCACCGGCAGCAACACGATCTTGGAGTCAACGCCGCTCAACGTCACCAGCAGAGCGCGGTTCCCCACGGCCGCGCCGGCGCCGATGGTGACGTTGATCTGGTAGACCGAGATCAACTGCGGCGCATAGAACGAGCCGACGACGTTCTGCAAGACGCCGTCGAGGGTGACCTGCGGCGCCCCGGCGGTGAAGGCGGGAGGAATCGGCCCCTCGACGTTGGTGCCGACTGGGGGAGTCAGTCGGCCCATCCCGGTCAAATAGACCTGGATGGTCTCGCCCGGCCGCGCCGGGTTGCTGGGGGTGACCAGGGAAAAGTCCGCATGCAGTGCAGCCGCAAAAGTTCCGCCCTCGACGCTCACCTCGAAGACGCCGGGCTGCGGATTGAACACCGGCACGCTGGCAACCGTCCCCTGCGAGCCGTTGTTGTTGACGGTGACGGTGGCGAAGTTGCCGGCGGTCTCGAACGGGACCTGAATGTTGACCTGCTCCTGTCCGTTGATGTTGACCAGCGCCAGAATCGGCGCTTTCACGCCGTTGACGAGCACTTCCACGCCCCGCAGCGTAGTCGGGAAACCCGTCGCCGGATCGTACGGCGCGGCCAGCACTCCTTGCACGTCTCCGGTGATGTTCTCGGCGAAGATCGAGGCCGCCGAACCCGGGCTCAAGCCGGGCCGGAAGCTGGCGGCGTTGGTGAAGCCGTCCGCCGTCAGCACGGGCGCGGCTCCCCTGACCTGCAAGGTGAAGGCGACCGACTGGCCCAGCGCCGATGCGGTGACGACGGCCGGTCCCAGGCCCGTCCCGGCGCGGAAGCGGGCGGTGGCGCGGCCCATGGCGTCGGTGCGGCCCTGGATCGATTCGAGGCTGCCGCTGCCGGAGGTCACGCCAAAAGTCACATCCACGCCGGCGACCGGCGCTCCGCTCTCATTGAGCACCACCACGACGAGCGGATCGGCCGCCAGCGCCTTCGCCGGGACCTGTTGGCCGTCGCCGGAGCCGTCTTGCGGTTTCTGCAAGGTGGTCGGGATATTGCCGGTGGCGAGGTTGAAGGTCGCCTGGATGGAGGAGTCCTCCTGCGCGGCCACCAGCACCTGGAAGGGGCCGCCGCGCGTGGTGGGACGCACCAGCGCCGAGACCTGCCCTTGCCCGTTCGAGACCTGACCTGCAACCTCGAGCGCCGCCGCTTCGGCGGGATTCACTCCCCAGGCGACCGGAACGTTTGGAACCGGCTTGCCACAGACATCGGCGGTGCGGATCAGCAGCGCCTGGTCCATGCGCACGCCGGGCTGTCCGGTCTGGTTGTTGCCCTGCAGGATTTGCAGTTGCGCCAGCGGGCCGCTGCCGGCCTGGAATCCGATGGTCGCCTGGGTAGAGACGGCGGTCAGACCGATCTGGATCGTGCCGGTCGGCGTGGATGGGCAGCCAATGACCACGTCGGTCACCGCCTCGCCGCTCAGGTTCGTGGTGGTGACGGCGGGCATGAAGGTCACGTCCTGCGCCGAGCGGAAGTAGATCGTGGCGCCGGGAACCGGTTCCTGCTGCGTATTGAGCGCCCGGACGCGCAGTCCGTTCTGGATGGTGGAGCCGACCGTCCCCACGATCGGCCCGTTGGTGATCACCTCGATCGCGTCCGCCAACCCGACCGGGATCGGTGAAATGGTCACGCTGAACGGGACCGGCAGCGAGCGGTCGAACGCATCGGTCACCTGGATCTGCGCCGTCGTCAGCGCGGCCACCGAGCCGGTGTTGCATTTGATGGTCCCGATGCCGTCCTGGTCAGTGAGGATCAACTGCGGACAGAGGACGGCCGGATTGGTGGTCTGCACCGTCAATTGCAGGTTCGGCTGGGGCGTGCCGTTCGTGCGCGCGCTGACCACCAACGGCTGTGGGAACTGCGAGTTCTGCGAAATGATCTGATTGTTGCCCGAGACGATCTGCAGGCCCTCGGTGACGCCCTGGTTGGCGACCGTGACGGTAAAGGTCACCGCACGCGTCCCCTCGCTGACCGTGACGGTCGTGGTCATGTTCTGCGTGACCTGGTTCGCCTGGCACGGGATGCTTGCCTGGCCGCCCGGATTGGTCGTGACCGTCGCCGGACATGTGACGATGTTGCTCGAAGGGCTGACGTTCAGGGTGAGGTTCGGCTCTGGAACGCCGTCGGCGCCGGCCGCGACCACCAGATTGAAGCTCGAGCCCTCGAGCGCCGTCGAGGGGTCGCCGCTGACCTTGGTCAGCCCGCCCGTCCCGCCGCCGGAGGGTTGGACGTTGAGCAGAACCTGGGCGGTGTTGAAGCCGTCGTTGACGGTGATCGTCACTTGGGTGGTGGCGCCGACGAAATCAGCCGTGCAGGCGAACGTCGCCTCGCCCAGCAACGACAGCGTGCGGCTGGCCGGGCAGTTGGCCGCCGCGGGCGAGATGGAGATGACGTTGACCTGCTTGGTTGAAGCCGGCAGCCCGCCCTGGATCGCACGCACGGCGAACGTGAAGTTCGCGCCGGTCGCCACGTTCTGGTTGTTACCCGACAAGATGGTCACGCCGTCCGGCAGGCCGGGCGGAACAACGGCAATGGTGAAAACGACCGGATTGCCCAGCCCGCTGACGGTGATCGCCACCTCGGTGGCGACGGCCACGGCAGGCGCCGCCATGCAGTTGATAGTAGTGAGCCCATTGAGGGCCGCCGGCTCACATGCGGCCAGGTTCGGCGAGATGTTGACCGTGAGGGGCAAGCCGCCGGTCAGGCCGGACGCATTCACCTGCAGGCTGAAATTTCCCCCGGCGAGGATGAGCTGCCCGTCCCCGGAGATTTTCTGCAACTGGGGGCCCTGGGTCCCTTCCACCTGCTCCGGCAGCAGCGCCACGGCGGAGAAATTCAGGTCCGAGGCCATCAACGGCGCGGCTTCACCCGTCGTATCGTTCTTGAGCAGTCCGCCGTCGGCCACGCTCCACACGAAGCGACCGTCCGGTGAAGTCGCCTGCCGTCCGGCGTGGGCGTCTGGCGCCGCCTTCGGCAAGATGCGGCTGGGGCGCTCTCCCGGCTGGAAGAAGTGATCGGTGAGTGCGGCGAGGTCGAGCCGGGCGCGCCCGGCAGGGGCGGTGGCGAGCGAGCCCTCCAGGCGATCGGCCGCCTCCGGCAGCGTCATCGTCGGACCGTCGAGCAGGCCGGTATCGACCGCGATGCGGAGGACGGTGCGACGGTCGGCGCCGATCAGGTAGGCGTGCGCGGAACCTTCGGGCAGAGCGACGCCCGCCAGTTCGACGCCGGCGTTCGCCACTGTGTCCACCGCCTCCCGGGCCGTGTCAATTCGATACGCCTTCGAGCCGATGACCACCAGCAGCGAGTTCGAAGCCGCAGCGAACGCAGCCGGCTGCAGTACGCCGAGCGGACCGTCGGGCAGGGCGATCCGGTTCACTTCGACGAATGAGCGGTCCAGAACCGAGACGCCGCCGCGCCCGATGACGTAGTAGCGGTCAAAGCCCCCTTCGGCGGGCCGTCCGAACGCGGCGCGCGCTCCCTCGACCACGCGCGGCGCGGCGACCAGCGTCAGCGAAGACGCATCGTAGACGTGCGCCGTCGGGCGGTCGTCGCTGAAAGCGAACAGCAGGTCGGCGGCGTGCAGGGCCGGCGGCGCCAGCGGACACAACATGAGTAGGAGGGAGACAAAGAGACGCATGGGGGAATCGAGTGTCGTGACCTGTTGCAAGGCCATGACCACTAGCGAAGTGTAGCCGCTCAGGCGCAAGGCCCGTTGCTACAAGGTGCGCAAAAATGCAATCAGGTCCGACTTCTCGTCGGGGCTCAGCTCCAAACCGAACTCATGGCCGGGCACGGCGCGAGTGGGCTGATCGTGGGGCGTGAAGCCGGTCGGGCGGTAGTCTTCGCGCAGCCTTGCCGCGTCAAACCAGTCCTCGAGAGTCGCCACCGAGCCGTTGTGCCCCAGCGGTCCGCGATACCACAGTCCTTTGAGCGAGGGGACCTTGTAGTAGCCGGTGCCCTTCTTGGTCTGCAGGGTGTAGCGCGGGTCGACTCCGACGCGGCGGTTCATCACGTCGTACTTCTTGCGGTCAGCGGCGCCAGGCTCGAAGCCCTCGGCGGCGATCAGGCGGTTGTTCGAGTAGAACGGCGGCGCGTGGCAGCGCTGGCAGCCCTGCTTGTTGAAGATTTTCCGGCCGCGCTCGGCGGAGGCGTCGAAGGAATGCGGGTTCGGCGGAGGCTGGAGCGAGTAGAGGTACTGCGTGAGCGCATAGAGCTGCTCGTCGCTGTAGCGCACGCCTTTACCGGCTTCGGGACGCTTCATCGGTTCGATGTCGCCGTAGCGCGCGTAGGCCATCAGGTCTTGCACCAGGGCCGAGTAGCGCATCAAGTCGGCTGCGCTGCGTTGCTGCACCAGGCCGGTGTGGTCGAGGAATTTCTGCTCCTGCACGCCGATCAGGTCGGGGATCTGCGGCGGCACGAACATGCTGGTGAACGAGCGCGCGGTCACTCCGGCCGGGATCGCCTTGCCGGCGGCCACCAAGCCTTCCAGCGGCATCTCACGAGCCTTGCGGTTGAGGTCGTGCTCGAGCCACGGCGTCTCGAACTGCAGCGCGAACTCGCGGATGCGCTCCAGAATCTTCTCCGGGCCGGCGAAGCGCGCGGCGCCTTCGAGCATCATGGCGCCCTGACGGTCGGCCGGGTTGTTGCTCGGGGCGCCCGGCACGACGCTGCCGTCGTCGAGCACCCGCGTGTGGCAGGTGTTGCAGCCCATCGAGCCCATCTCCACCTTGCCCTTCTCGCGAATCACCCAGCTGGCGAACGGCACGGTCCCGTCGGCGGCCACCGGCATGCCGGTCAACTCGTAGAACTGCGGGTCGCGAAGCTGATCCGCGCCGAAGAAGACCGGCCCGAACGAAGTCGGCGCTTCGAAGACGAGCTTACCGGCGGCCACCCAGTCGTCATGGCTGTTGAACTCGGACGAATCAAAAGCGACCTGCGGCTCCTGCTGCTGGAGCCATTCCCAGTAGCCCTTGGGCTCGAGGTCGGGGTGGTAGACCGGGTAGGTGCGGTGGATGACGCGCTCGGGAATGCGGTAGTAGTCGGCCTCGGAGATGTGTTTCGGCGAATACTCGGCGCGCGCCAGCGGAACCTCGAGTTCGGCGACGGCGTCATCGGTCCAGACCCGCGGGATGTCGGGCTGGAAGGCGGCGGCTGCGACCAGGAAGATGATGCGGAAATCCATTGTGCTGTGTGAGCTAGCAGTCTACACCAGGCTTTGCGCTAGTCGTTCTTCTTCAGGAAGTCGGAGTGGACGCGCGCCACGCTGCCCATGTAGTGCCCGGGGGCGTTCTTGGCGGCCGCGTGGATGTACTCGGCTTCCTTGGCGCTGTCGCCGAGCGCGGCGTAGTAGAGGCCCAGGTAAAGCCTTCCGTAAAGCAGCGCATCGGGCGAGCCGTCTTGTTCGGCCGCCGCCATCACCGCATCCACGTCGCCCTCGCCGCGAAACAGCCGCCACACCTCGGCCATCGGAACGCGGCCGTCGCGCCCAATCGGCAGCGTGTGCGCGCGGGCGAATTCCACGCCGCGCGCCTTGGCCAGACAGAGGAAGTGCCAGGCGCCGTTCTCGACATCGCTGGGGTTGACGGTCTGGTGCAATTCGAACTGGTCGGCGCCGTCCTGGTAGCGGCCGACGTAGTAGAGGCTGATGCCGCGCTGCCACAGCTGCGGCGCGATGCGCGGATCGAGTTCGGCGGCGCGGTCGAAATCCTCGAGCGAGCCGGGGACGTCTCCGGCGACGAAGCGGGCCATGCCGCGGCGTACATGCGTCTCCGGCGAGCCGCCTTCGGCGCGGATCCTCTCGGTGTACTGCTCCACCAAACCGGGCTGGGCGCAGGCCGACGCGACGAGGACGAAGAACAGCAGATAGCGCAGCATTGCCCCTTAGAATAGTCCGTCCTTAGAATGGTCGGCTTGCAGCCCTTTGTCATTGGCATCGCCGGAGGCTCCGGCTCGGGCAAGAGCACGCTGGCTCGGGAGCTGACCGGCCGGGTTCAGCCCTCGCTGCTGGTGGAGATCGACTGGTATTACCGCGATCTGGAAGCCCTGACGCCGACCGAGCGGGAAGCGGTGAACTTCGACCATCCCGATGCGCTCGACTGGGCCTTGCTGCGGGATCAACTCGCGACTCTGCGCAGCGGCGCAAGCGTCGAGCGGCCCGTCTACGATTTCGCCTTGCACAGGCGCCGACCGGACGTCGTGCAGGTGGAACCGGCGCCGCTGATCATCATTGAGGGCATCCTGGCGCTGCACGATCGGCCGACCCGGGATCTGATGGACCTGCGCGTCTTCGTGGAATCGCCGCTCGAGTTGAGGCGCGCAAGGCGGGTGCGCCGGGATGTCGCCGAGCGTGGTCGATCCGCCGCTTCGGTCGCGTTGCAGATCGAGCGCACGGTAGCGCCGATGCACCGCAGGTTTGTGGAGCCGACGCGGCGCTTCGCCGACGTATTGGCGGACGGTTCCGGGTCCCTCGAGGCTGCAGCCCGCGCCGTGCTCGCGGGCTATGCGCCCGCTCAGCGGTAAGGCCCGGCCTCCTGCCCGATCGACGAATCGTTCGGCGGACTCGGGGTCACCTCTTCCGTTGTCGGCACGGCCTGATTTGCCTGCGACTCGTCCACCATATCGATCATGACGCCCACGCCGGCCATCACGGCGATGATCAAGAGGGACAGCACGAAGATGGATTTCAGCCTTTTGGCGTTGGTTTCTTCCACGCTGGGTGGAACCGAACCGCGACGGTTTCGTTACGCCGGACGCTGGGGTATATTCTTGGCATGCGATTCCTCGCCGCCCTGATCTTCGCTTCCCTCTGTCTGGCCGCGCCCAAGGGCGAGTGGGACCGCTTCCGCGGTCCCAACGGCTCGGGCCTCTCCGACGATGTCGGCATACCCGCCGAATTTGGGCCCGACAAGAATGTAGTTTGGAAGACCGCGCTGCCGGAAGGCGACTCCTCGCCGGTTTTCGGGCGCGATTCGATCTTCGTCACCGGCTTCGAGGGCGACAAGCTGTTCACCATCTCGATGGATCGCAAGACCGGCCGGGTAAAGTGGCGGCGTGAGATCGAACGCCAACGCGCCGGCGTTCTGCGCGAGCCCAACAACCCGGCTTCGCCCAGCCCGGTGACCGACGGCGAGAACGTCTACGTCTTCTTCCAGGATTTCGGGCTGCTCGGCTACGGCCCCGACGGCAACGAGTTGTGGCGCATCCCCCTGGGGCCGTTCAACAACCCGATGGGGCTGGGCGCGTCGCCGGTCCTGGTGGACGGCAAGATCATCCAGGTCTGCGATTCGGAGACCGACTCGTTCATCCTGGCCGTCGACAAGGAGACCGGCAAGACGGTGTGGCGCAAGGAGCGGCCCTACTCGCTGCGTGGCTTCTCGACGCCGGTTCTTTGGCAGCCGCCCCAGGGCAATCAGCAGTTGCTCATCCCCGGCTCGTATGAACTCAAGGCCTATGACGTGGCGACCGGCGAGATCATCTGGCACGTCCGCAGCCTGACCTGGCAGCTCAAACCGACGCCGGTGATGGACGAAGACACGATCTACGTCCTCGGCTGGGCCGGAGCGGCCGACCTCGGCCAGCAGGAAGACGTGCCGTCTTTTGAGGAGGTGGTTGCGGCTCACGACGCCGACGGCGACAAGAAGCTGAACGTGACCGAGTTGGCCGGCGTGATGGGCGAGCAGGCCGCGAAGAGCTTTGAAAGCCTCGATCTCGACCTCTCGGGCCTGATCGAGGAGCGCGACTGGGAGCACCATCGCCGCAAGAAGAGCGTGGTGAACGCCGTCCAGGCGATCCGGCTGGGGGGCGAGGGAGACATGACCGACACCGCCATCAAGTGGCGCTACTACAAGACCCTGCCCAACGTGCCTAGCCCCCTGCTGGTGGACGATGTGCTGTACCTGGTGAAGGACGGCGGCATCGTCACCGCGCTCGACAAGAAAACCGGAGAAGTGACCAAGCAAGGCCGGCTGCGCGAAGCGATGGACCGCTACTTCGCTTCACCGGTCGCCGCCGACGGCAAGATCTTCATGGCGGCCGAGACCGGCAAGATTTCGGTCCTCGAGCCGGGCCCGCAGTGGGAAGTCGTCCACGTCAACGATATGGGAGAAGAGGTTTGGGCGACGCCGGTGATTACGGACAGCAAGATCTACGTGCGCACCCGGTCGGCGCTGTATTGCTTTGATGAGTAACCCCTGCGGGGGCTGACGCGTAAACTAAGGTTAACGATGGTCGCCGCTCTGATCCGAGTTTGGGTCGCCGCTGTGCTGTTGGCGCTGGTCACGGCGCATCCGGCCGTGCGCCACTCGATCGCCTGGGGCGCGAGCCTGATCGTCCCGTTCGAACTCTCGCCGCCCTGGCATCCGCTCGAGCAGCCTGCCAGCGTCTCCAAGCCGGTCCGCGACGGGTTGGCCTGAAAGGGCGAGGGAGAGTCGTTTCCGCACAACCGCTCCGTCGAAAGCTCGAAAACGCGGTTCGCGCCACACGTATAGCCCCCGGCTTTAGGGGCTGTGTGAAAACGTGACAGGAGTGTTCGGTGATAGCCCCCGGCTTCAGCCGGGGGTAACGAAGATCGGACCCTCCCGTCTCTTGCACTTTGAGTCGCTTAGACGTGCATTTCCCCCGGCTAAAGCCGGGGGCTATAGGGAAACCTGAGACGGACTCGGTGTATCGTCGGACCGTCTGGATCAGCGGGCGCAGTATTTTCACACACTCTCTTCAGCCGGGGGCTATATCGCGGCTCGGAGAGTCGGCGCTACAGCACCCGGCCGATGAACCTCAAGGCCGGCTCCACCACCGGACCGACAAGTTTCTGCACCTTGTAGCTCACCCATCCCTGGCTGTTGTAGGCGTACCAGATTACGCCCATCAACACCGCGGGGACGCCCAGCCCCCAGAACGCGCTGAACGGTTTGTAGCCTGACTTGCCCATGAAATCCCCCCGGCCCCTTCCGAGTCTAGGATTCAGCAGGCTCCGCCGCTCTCGGGCGAATCCCCTAGCCGCCAAATCGGAACGGCTGAGCGGACGTCCCGGGCGGCTACACTGGGAGTTCCTGTGATGCAAAAGCTGGAGTGGGCGCTTCTCGGACTGTTGGTGTTGTCGTCGGCGGCCATGGCGGTGGCGCCGTGGTGGGTGATGGACCCCGCGCGACCGCAGTCTCCCACCGAGCTGCAATTCGCCTATCTGGCGCGCACGGGCTGGAGTTCGGTGCTGGCGATGATGGCGCTCGGCGCCGGCGCGCTGCTGTGTATGCGGCGCTGGTCGCTGGGCGGGCTGGCGGGCAAGCTGCTCTCGGTTCCGATCCTGATTCTGCTGGGACTGAGCGCGTTCGTGGCCAATACGAACCTGCTCGAAGAGGTCTTGCGGCCGCTCGAAGCCGTCAGCTACATTCCCGCCGCCGAGGCCGACTTCATCGACGCCGATGATGCGCTGTTCGAAGTCAGCAGCGGGGAGCAAACGCGCGCCTACCCGCAGCGGCTGCTGGCGTTTCACCACGTGGTCAACACCAGCATCGGGGGCGATCCGGTCCTGGTGAGCTGGTGCAGCGTAAAGGAGGCCCCGGCGGCCTACCGCGCCGATCTCGAACCCGGCAAGGGGTTGACATTTCGCGTCGCCGGCTTCGCCGACGGCAACATCCTGCTCGAAGATCAGGAGACCCACACCTGGTGGAGCCAGGCAAGCGGCGAAGCGGTGATGGGGCCGTTGGCCGGCCGTAGGCTGACGCGGCTCCCCATCGAAACCGTGACTCTCGAGGCCGCCCAGGCCAGCGCCCCACAGATGGAGGTCCTGCAGCCTTCCCCGGACTCGGTGCTCGTCCCCAAGAGCTAGCCAAAGCCATTCGGGCAACCGCTCCGTCGAAAACGCAGACTGCGCCGGACAGGAATGTCCGGCCCCACTGAGGATCGCAGCACCGGTGGGACGAACATTCCTGTTCGTCTAAAACTGCGCGTAGTGGGGTATCCACTTGACTCAGGTAGCCCCAACATCTTGTGGTCGGCGTTAGTCCGGTTCGGCGTCCCAATCGGCCACGATCGAGCGGTACGGCGTGGGCTCGGCCGCGACGGCCTGCTGGACAAGGCGGTAGAACAGCTTCCCGCGGCTGCGTGAGCTGCGGCGGTTGAAGCGGAATACGAATTCGTCGAGGTAGTAATCCAGATGCTCGTGGCTGATCGCCCCCTGATGCGTGCCCAGCATCCAACGCTTGAGCAGCGAGATCGCTTTGTGGACGCGGGGCAGCAGCTCCGAGGCCTGTTTCGATCGGCCCGACAAAAACACGATGCGATGTCACTCTTGTCCAAATTAGCCTGAGCGCAGAGGGTTGAGCCTCTGGTAGGTTGGGGGAGCTTCAAGCAAAAAGCGATCCCGCACCGACCGAAGGAGGCCCAACCATGCAGCGTTTTTGTAGCATCTTCTCGCAGCTGCTTCAACTGTTTCCCCGGCTCGAGTTCGAGCAGGCCGTGCAGGCGCATCAGGCCCAGCGGCACATGCGCGGCTTTCCCTGCTGGGGCCAGTTCGTCGCCATGCTGTT
>JGI12316J15310_10000036_pt18 | contig 81729 bp, 64 predicted proteins | sample MarCyaLeptolynsp_FD_15310 | JGI IMG/M metagenome (IMG submission 15310) | reverse complement strand
ATCTTGGGGCTACCTGAGTCAAGTGGATACCCCACTAGAATCAAAATGACCTTCACTCCTTGATTGCAGACCTACGAAGGGACGGACCGAAAGCTGAGTTTGACAATCCGCACGCCCAAGGGCTCCCGGGTATTCCTGACCGCCCGGAGCTTTACCAGTGGTTCGAGACAGACGCGAACGGCTGGGCGACCGATAGGGGAAAGCTCCGCCCCTGAGCCTGAGCCCAGGGGCGGATTCGGCCTAGGCCATGGCGACCGGAGCGGGCTCCAGCAGCTTGTGAGCCGCCGCAATCTGCTCGGGGCTGGCCAGCAAGGCGCGCAAGCACAGATTCACGAACGCCTGCGTTTCGGTCTGCACCTGCGGGCTTGCGTCCTCGTCAGTACTGCCGCCGTGGACGGCGATCAGCGCCGCTTCCTTGAGGCCCCCGCTCGTTTGGTGAGAGTGGCGGAACAGATCAGCGACGAACGCGATGTCGTCGGGGGTCGATCTGAATAGATTGCTCAGCCCGCAGTGAATCTGTAGCAGCCGATCGTGATTCACGGCGATCTGCTCGTTGAAGTCGGCGACGGCTTCGCTCAGGTTTTCGGGGGCGCCGTTGGCGGCAGAGTGCAAAGAATTGAAGTCTTCAGACATGGTGTGTACTCTCCTTTTGGTCCAAAAAGAGAGACACGAAGGCCCGTCAACAGTGGTGGAAGTGGGCGTTTGCCCTGTAGGATAGTTCCAGCGCTGGTCACGACTGATCCTCGTGTCTCGCGTTAGGTCGTCGTCGGCGTTTCCGCGCCGGCGGCGACCGCCTGTAGATTACCACAGTCCAGCCCCGGCGCAAGCTTTCCGCCTCAAATCCTCCGAACGTCGTTGCTAGCGCCCCTCACCGAGCTTCATCAGGCCCCGGAGTCCACGCCAGACCACCAGACCATAGGTGACGGCCTGCAATACCGTGACTCCCGCCGCGCCGAGGGCGCTTTGCGACCAAGGCGCACGGGCGCACTGGTCGAGCGCCACCGCATAGACGGCGGCCGCCAGCGCCGCCGCGGCGAGATCGCCGGCGTAGCCGCCCCACAGCCCCAGGACAGAGGCGCACGGCTGCGGCTGTCTCCATAGTCGCGGTGCGGCCAGGGACCCCAGGAAGAACCCGAGTGCCCCCAACGTCAGCGCGCCCAGTATGGACCGCAGGCCTAGGACGACGGGCGCCCAACTGGGGCCCCCGTCCGGACTCGCGGAGAAGATCGCGGCGGCGATGAGCACCCAACCGCAGATCGTCGCCGCCACGAGCAAGCGCATTCCGAGGGGCGAGACGTGGCCATACAGCCGCTCCGGCCCCATAGCCGCCGGGATTGCGGCGTTCAGCAGGAACCCCACAAACCCGGCGGCGGTTGGATCAAACGCAGTCATCTACTTGGCGGCCTCCGCCTCGCTGCCGTCGTAGTCGCGAAACTGCTGAATGAACAGCTCGAGCCGGGCCTGATCGACGCCGCTGGCCTGCAGCGCCTGCCACAGTTCGGGTAGGGCCATGATCTCGGTCCGCCAGATCTCCACCGAAACCTGCTGGGCTTGCGCAACCAGCTCGGCCGGATACCCGGCAAGCAGGTAGTCGGCGAAGTCTGCGCCGTCCGTGTCCTCGCGGGTCAAGTGCATCAGCAGCGGCTGCGCGATCACCGGCAACACCTGACGGACAAGCCCGGCGGCCGGGTCGTGTTGCTGGGTCGCCGCCGCCGGCTCCTGGTGTGTGTTTCCTTGTGGTGGGCCTGCTGGCGGCTGCGAGGCGGGCATCTGGGGGCCGGGCGACAGACCGAGCGGGGCGGCTCCGGCTTGGGCTTGCGTGGAGGCCAGGAACTGGAGCGTCGGGGCGATCGCCGGCGCAAGGTGAGCGTACCAAGGCAACTCCTTTTCCTGGTGGGGCGCGTCGCTGAACTCGTTGCGCAGTTCGCGGATGAGGGCGACCATCTCAGCCACCTGGCTGATGCCCGAGCCGCCGGCGGGGGCCTGGCTGTCGCGGCGGTCGCGCAGCAACTCCAGCATCAGGGCGTTCTGGCTCTCGATCTGGCTTTGCATCAGCGCCATGATCGGCGCGAGCTCGCCGGATCCGCTCGGCCGACCTTCGGACCGCTGCATCAGCTTGGCGAACGTTTCGAGGATCCCGGCAACGTCCACGCCCCCGTGCGCGCCCTGCTCCCGGACGGTCGCGATGGCCGCCTGGGCGGCGCTGGTCAGGATCTCGCGTTCCGAGCTGCGGACGGCGCTCGAATCGGTCTGCAGGCGATCAACGACCTTCTCGAGCGCGGCGATCGCGCGAGCTGTGTCGGTGTTGGATTCCGCGGGCTTCGCGGCTTCCGCCTGCTGAGTTTCCTTCTTGTTGCCCCAAATCTCCCAGTAGATGCTGTTCTCGGGGTCGGTCGTGACCTCCAAGGGGTTGACCTTGGGCGGATAGTCAGCGTTGTGCAGCGAGACCGTTTTCGTCGCGACGCTGCGCTGCTCGGCGTTGTTCAAGCGAAGATTGTACTTCCCGCTGCCGAACGTCCGCAGCAGCCAATCCTCGTCGATGTGCTCCGAGGTTTTTGTCAGATAGTGCGACTCGTCGCGGCGGTCGATTTTTGGCCAAAGTCGGTATGCGTAAATGAAAAACTGGCCGGGCTTGAGGCTGCGCATGTGGTCCCAGAAATCGGCTGGGGGCGCGGCGGCCGTTCCGTTGTGGGCGGCCTTCTTGGCGCTCTTGCGGATGGGCTTGGGGGTCTCTTCGGTGCGGGCTTGGGTCGTTGGCATGGCGTTGTGTCGGCTCCCTAGTACTAGTGATAGGTCTATGGCGCTCGTCGTCCGGAGAGCGCGTTGATGATGTCTGAGACGACCCACCAGGCGAGGGCGGCGCTCAGCGAGTACCCGAGGGCGGCCAGGGCGCGCAAGGCGTCCTCTTCCGCGTCAGGCGTGTAGTGGTGAGGGGCCCCGGTCGATGCTGGCGTGATCGCTTGGCCGGGGGGCAGGACTTCCACCGGAGGGGCCGGCGGCTCAGGGTCGGGGTAGAGCGCCACGAGAGGGCGAAACACGGGCGGGCTTTTCGTCGCGGGCACGCTGCGCTATCTCCGGGTGGCCACGATTACGGCGACAACGGCCAAGCCTCCGAGCACCCACAGCACTGTGTTGTCGCTGCCTGGCTGGCCTGCTGCGGTCAAGCTCGGGCTGAGGGCCTGGGTTCCGGCCCGAAAGCCCGTCGACCAGTTCTGTAGGTTCTGAGTCGTGCGGATCTCCATCAGCTCCGGCGTCCAAGATCCGGGCCGGGTGAGCTGATCGCGGGTTTCCGGCGCGGCGGGGCCCAGCGGCGGAACCTGTAGGTCGATCGAGAGCGGCGGGGCCGTAAGCTCGTCGACTTTCCTTGTGCCGTAGACCCCGGCGCCCGCGCCAATGCCAAGGGCGGCCATGGCGGCCCAGACGGCGACGGGCAGGAATCCCAAGCCATCCGGCTGCTGGGGCTGGATCACCGTCGCCGCCCCCCGGAAGTGAGCAGCAGGATAAGGGTCGCGCCAACGCCGAACGTCACCCAGGGGTGTTGCACAACGAACCCGATTGGGTCGAATCCCTCGCCTGCGGACTGCGCCGCCGTTACCGCGGCGCTGGGGCCGGTCGTGGTGTACGTCGTCTTGATGCCCAGCAGGTCGAACAGGTTGGGTGGGACGTACTGATTGATCTCCGGCGCCGGGATGTGGCCGGCGACTTCGAGAAGTGACGGGGTGCGCGGTGGCGTGGGCATTGCGACTCCTTGCGGTCGGTAGAGTTCAGGGCGGCGGCGAGCGATCGTGGTTTCCCAGTTTCCGAGCATGTTCGGCTCCTTTAGAACGGCACGGGGTCGTAGCGTCCGCTCGATCCGTAGCGCTCTCTCCTGATCCGCCAAATCTCGCGAGCGAACTCGCTGCGCTTCTCTGGCGGCGTTGCCCTGACGATTGCGACCGCTTCCGGTAGGGTCAGTTCGTCGTGCTCATCGTGCAGGCGGCTGACGGCCAGGCCCCACAACTCGACGCTCTCCGCACCTTTCGCGGCGGGGTTGCGCTGGCGGGTGCGGCGTCCGATTCCGGCGGCCCGCATGACGTTTCCGATGCGGACATTGCAGGGCCGGCACGCCCAAGCCAGGTTGCAGCGGCTGCCGTCGGCCTCGTCGCCGTTGACGTGGTGCACGTCGCAGGCGGGAGCGCCGCAAGCGAAGCAGCGGCGAGGGCCAGGCGGCCGGCAGTCCGGGGAGTTGGCGCGATAGCGCCGCGCGCGGTCTGTGACGGCTTCCTTTCGCCATCGGCTACCGCACGCGGCGCCCGCTAGTTTCCCTCGTCGTCGCCTTCGTCGTCGTCGTCCTCGGGATCGTCATCCTCGTCTTCGTCGTCGACGAAACCGAAGATCTTCGCGGCTTCGTCGATCTGCTCGGCGAGGTTTTCGTTCTCTTCCTCGAGATCGCGAATGCGCTCCTCGAGCTGGGCTTTCGTGTAGGCCATGGTGGTGTTTCTCCTTGCTGGGTTGATGATTCGCAGGCCTTTGCGCTCGGCGTAGTCCTCAGTGGACATTCCGCCGAACTCGTCGGCCCGGTCGTCGTCGCCTACCACGTCGCGAAGAAACTGCTCGGCTTTCCGCCGCTTCGCCTCCGCCTGGTCGTAGGTGACGTCCTTCATGCGTCGATCTTGGGGGCTGCGGGGGGAGCAGAAAAAGAGGGGTTGATTTCTTCCGGGCAGCTATCCTGTTTCGATTTCTTCCCCTTCTTGCGACGTTGAGCGCTCTTGTCGGCCCGAACCCGAGACCGCAGCTTGTTAGCCTCAAGGCGTCGCACCTTCGGGCTGAGACTGCCGTAGTCTTCGATGACGTTTTTGTAGATCCAGGGCCATGACTTACCCTGGACGAGGTATTGCGCGGCCTGCTTTGTTTCGGGTGACCCGCGGCGACCGGGCGGCGCTGGTGGAACTGCGCGACGAACGGCCGAGAGTAGGGTCTGGCGGAATCGCTTCGGGTCACGGTCGCGCTCTACCTGGAATACGGCTACAACCTTGCGGATGGCCTCTTGCGCTGCGCGGCTCGGCTCCTCCAGATAGGCCGGCGGACGGCGGGCCATCAGTCCACCTCCCCGAGCCGCAGCGTCGGCCCGTGGAAGGTCTGTGACCAACGCACCTTGGCGCCGCGCCGCGCCTTCAACAGGGCGAAGCGAATACAGCCCTCGTCGGTCCCTTCGTACTCGGGGCGCAGGTCCGGCCGCCACGCTCCCACAAGGAAATCCGCTGAGTCTTCGATTGCGCCGGAATCGCGAGCGTCTGTGACTGTGACCTCTTGCGACCCGTCGCCGGCCGTCCTGCTGGTCTGGCAGATCAGCAAGACGGCGCAATCGAGTTGCTTGGCGAATTGTTTCGCCTCGCGGGCAAGCAGCGAGACCCTTTCGGTGGCAGATCCGCGACCGCCACGGTCCAGCATCCCGAGGTAGTCCACCACGACCAACCGAACAGGCTCTACGAGGCGCGACGTTTGAGCAGCACGGGTAAAGCGCACCATGCCCGCAAAGTCGAGCGTAGGGTCGTCGTTGATGAGCAGGCGGCCGTCGTAGCGCTCGCGGAACTCATCCCGCCGAGCTTTGTCCGTCAGATTGCGAAACGAGTGAATCACGGTGTCCCCGTGGATGTTGGCGAAGATTTGCAGCTGTCGCTGATAAGCCTCGATCCGTCGCATTTCGAGCGAGAAGAAAACCGCGCCGCCAGCCGGGTCGAGATCCAGAACGCGTTGCAGCACGTTCTGCGCAATCGCGCTTTTGCCCACGCCCGTACGCGCCAGCAGCGTCAGCACCTCACCGGGCGCCAAGCCGCCCGTAGCCTTGTCGAAGTCCGGCAGCCCCAGCCGGAGCCGCTTACGGTCGATCGCCTCGGCGTAGGCCTCAAATTCGGCTTCGATGCTCAAAACGCTGTAGGCGTCCGGGCCAAGGCCCCCGTCCATGTGCCGGATTTGATCGAGCTTCGCCGTGAGCGCGTCGATAAGCCCAGCGGGGTCCGCGCCCTGATCGAGCGCGGCCTGCCCGTAGTCGTTGGCGGCCGAAATCAGCCGCCGGAGCTGGCTGTTCCGCGTGAGGATCGCGGCGTACTCCCCGACGTTGTCGAGGTTTGGCAAGCCGTCCAGTTCGGCCTGTAGTCCGGCGATGCCGTCAACGCGGGCCAAGTCGCCGCTTCTGTCGAGCTGCTCGGCGAGTAGCACGGCGTCGACCGGCTTGCTCAGGTCCACCAGGGCGCGAATTGCGCGGAAGATGAGCCGCCGCCGCTCGGTGGTGAAATCACTGACGGTCAGCCGCTCAAGGTTCGGCGGGAGTGTGCCTGCGTGGACAGCAGCGTTCAAACATATCCGCTCGGCGTCTGTCGAAGCTGGGAGGCCCTTCGAGAGCGCCTTGGTCCCGATGGCGCTCATGCGGCGGCCCCCATCGTCTCGGCCTTGGCGCTACGGTAGAGCGCCAGGACGGCGGGCCAGTCTCTGGCTTTCCATGCCGCGCGGGCCTTCTCATCAAGACCGGCAAGCCGGCAGAGCCGCATCACCTCGGCGCGGTCGTACAACTCGTCCGGGCGGTCGGCCAACGCCGCGGCACCCTGCGGCTGCACTGCCAACTCGCGAAGCAACGCCGGCAGGTCCTCGGCAACGTATCGGGGGAGGAGCGGCTTCGCCTTCCAGCGCGTGGGCTCCGCTTCGAGCTTCAGCCGGACGGCCGCCCGGATGGTCTTGGCCGGGTGCTCGGCCAGCGGCTCGGTTCCGCGCAGCCATGCGCGGCGCTCTCGGGTGCTGTCCGGCATGGCGAGCCCTTGCGCCTCCGCGACAATCGCGGCGGCTGCGAGGGTTGCGCCGGAGAGGTCCCGATTCAGGTCCCGAGCGCAGCGAACAGCGGGGGGCGCGCTTGCGCGCGTGTCCCTCTTCCTTTTTGTTACTTCAGATTTATCCTTTCTGGGAGACACATCTGTCTCCCCTAGGGGCGTCAGATCTGTCTCGCCTAGGGGTGTCACATCTGTCTCCCCTCGATGGGCTTCGCTCGCGGGGGTGAGCAGCGCCGACGACCACAAAAAGTGATACGCGTTCGAGCGCTGATGACCTTGGCTGTAGCGGACCCTTCGCGCGATCAGCTCGTGCTGCTCAAGCTCGCCTATGTAGCGCTGGATTTGTCGTTCTGAGAGTCCCAGATCATCGGCGAGGATGCGCTTCGACGGCCAGCAATAGCCGTTCGTTCCGGCGCGCTTCACGAGGGCGCCATAGAGCAGCTTGGCACCCGGCGAGATCTCCCGGCTTCGGGCCAAGCCCTCCGGTATCGAGAGACTGCGGAACAGCGGGCGGGGATCGAATGGGGCTCCATCTTGGGGCGTCATCGGCGGGGCTCCTCGTGTCGGGTGACCGTGATTTCCGTGAAAAGTGCTGAGCCTTTCGCGTCCGAACCGCTCGAAAAGGCGGCCCGCCCGGCAGGCTGCGCGGACGCGTCTTCTGGTGCGGTCCTGTTTGTCCCGCCGGCGCGGCGACCGTGGGCGCAGTCCTCCGGCCAGACCGACAGCGAAGCGGCAAAAAAACGGGGGTGTCGCGGGACAACTCGCGGGACAACTTTTGCCGTGAGTGGGTGTCTTGGAGCGCCGCCGGATGACTGCATCCGCCACCTGCATCGGCCCGCAAGTGGCCTAGATGCAAGGTTTAACGCTGAAGGGTGTTGGAGGCGCGGGCCGGACTCGAACCGGCGAGTAAAGGCTTTGCAGGCCTCTGCCTTACCGCTTGGCTACCACGCCGTAGCCTTTAGTATAGAAAGGACCCGATGAAGCTGCTGATGCAACTGTTGGCTCTGGCGTTAGCCGCCTCCTCCTACGCCGGCGCCGACTCGTTCGATGAAAGCGTGCGTCCGATCCTGGAACGCCGCTGTGTGATGTGCCATGGAGAGGCGTTGTCGCAGGCCAATGTGCGCCTGGACAATCTCTCGACCGACCTGGTGGAAGACCGCCGCGCGGGCGAGACCTGGCACGACGTGCTCAACGTCCTCAACCGCGGCGAGATGCCGCCCAAGGGCGCGCCGCCGCTGACTGAGCAGGAGCGGACGGCCGTGGTGGACTGGCTGACGGGGGAGCTTGCGCGCGCCTCCAAGATCCGCCGCGCTAACGGCGGACAGGTGGTGATGCGGCGGCTGAACCGCGTCGAGTATCAGAACACGATGCGCGACCTGCTGGGGCTCGACGTGGACTACGTCCGCAACCTGCCGCCCGATGAGATGAGCCGTGACGGCTTCACCAACAACGGTGAGGCGCTACGCATCTCCGCCTTGCAGCTCGAATACTACCTGCAAGCGGCTCGCAGCGGTCTGGCGCGGGCGATCGTCGAAGGACCGGCGCCGGAGACTATTTCTCACTCGGCGACCGAAACCGTCCTCGACAAAGTCAACGATATCCACTGGTCGAACCGGCTGGGCCGGACCGGGACGTTCGTAGCGCGGATCCCCGAGTTCCCCGACGAAGGCGAGTTCGTGCTGCGGCTGCGGGCTCGCGCCGTACTGCCGACACCGGATTCGCCTTATCCCCGGATGCATGTCGCTCTGGGCTATCGCGCCGACACCCAGACCCCGCAGAAGCGGATCGCCGTCGTCGACGTCCGCAGCGAGGAGCCCGAGGTTTTTGAGTTTCGCGGCCGCATCGAGGAGTTCCCGCTGCAGAGCCGTACGCAGTCCAAGTATCCGGGGCTGCTGGTGTGGGCGCGCAACGTCTACTCCGACGGACAGCCGGCGCCGAAAGGTCGGGAGATCAAAGAAGAGATCGACGGCAAGGTCAAGAAGCGCTGGGAGTGGGATGTGGACCCGGCTTTTCCGGCGATCGTCGTCGAGGCGGTCGAATTTACGGCGCCGGTCTACGCCGAGTGGCCGCCGAAACATCACCGCGATCTGCTGCCGGTGACGCCTTCTTTGGAGGCGGACGAGGCGGATGCGGCGCGTCAGGCTTTGCGCGGTTTCTTGGCCAAGGCATACCGCCGGCCGGTGGAGGACGCGGACATCGAGACTTCGATGCGCTTCTTCGAGCGGGTGCGGCCCACGGTCGAGAGTTTTGAGCAGTCCATGCGCGACGTTTTTGCGATGGCGCTGATCTCGGCGGATTTCCTGTACCGGGTGGAGACCGGACCGGCCGAAGGCGACGGACTCAGCGACCATGAGCTGGCCTCGCGGCTGTCGTACCTGTTCTGGAGCACCATGCCGGACGAGCGGCTGCGGCGGCTGGCTGACGAAGGGCGGCTGCATGAGCCGAAAGTCCTGGCGGCCGAGACCGAGCGTCTGCTCGACGACCCACGCTCGTGGGAGTTCGTGCGGCAGTTCAGCGACCAGTGGCTCGACCTCTCCGGCGTGGACCGGGTGGCGATCAACCCTAACTACTACCCGCGTTTCGATCCGGCTCTGAAGGCCGACATGCGCCGTGAGACGCAGCATTTCTTCGCCGAAGTGCTGCGCCGGGACCTGAGCGCGCTGAGCTTTCTGCGCGCAGACTTCGCCATGCTCAACCAGCCGCTGGCGACGCATTACGGCATCGAGGGACCGCGCGGAGGAGAGTTCGAGCGCGTGGAGCTTGGACCGGGCGAGCGTCCCGGCGGCTTGCTGGGGCAGGGCAGCGTGCTGCTGGCGAATTCCACCGGCGAGGACTCCCACCCGATCGAGCGCGGCGTCTGGATTCGCAAGGCGCTGCTCAACGATCCTCCTCCGCCTCCTCCGCCAGCCGTGCCGAACCTGGACGGCGCCGAGGATTCCGAGCTGCTGCCGCTGAAGAAGCAACTGGAGATGCACCGCGACAACGCCGCCTGCGCCCACTGCCACCGCGCGATTGACCCGTGGGGCGTGGCGCTGGAAGAGTTCGACGCTGTGGGGCTGCTACGCGACACGATCTTTCGCCAGTCCGGCGAGCGCGAGGCCGAGCACCCGGTGGACGCGGCTGCGACGCTGCCCGACGGAGCGGAAGTCAACGGCGTGCGCGAGCTGATCGACTACTTGCACACGAGCAAGGATCGCGAGTTTGCGCGGGCGCTCACGTCGAAGCTGTTCGCCTATGCGCTGGGCCGCTCGCTCGAGTTTTCCGACGACGAGACGGTGGACGATTTGACCAATCGGTTCGCAGAAAGCGGCTACAGCTTACGCAGTCTGCTTACAATGATGGTGGCCGGCCCGGAGTTCCGCGGGTCCGCATCGATCCGTGCCGCATCCCTTTAGGTTGCGGGCGGACTTTGCCGCAACCGGCTGGAGAGAGAATACAAGTGGCGCGCAAATCGTGGCAGCTCAATCGTAGAACCTTCCTGCAGGGGACGGGCGTTTCCTTAGCGCTGCCCTTCCTGGAAGCGATGGCGGCCGAGCCGAAGGCGGCCCGGCCCAAGCGGTTCTGCGCCATCTACTTCCCCTACGGCATCGTGGCGCGCGACGAGGCCTCCGAAGTGGCGCAATGGAATTGGTTTCCCCAAGGCGAAGGGCGCGACTTCCGTTTCGGCCGCAGCCTGCGGGCGCTCGAGCCCCTGCGCGAGGACTTGACGATCCTCGGCGGCCTCTCGCATCCCAAGGGCCGCAAGATGGGCGGCCATGACACGGCCGACAACTGGCTGACCGGCGCCGAGCTGAAGGAAGGCCACCTCGACAACACGATCTCGCTCGACCAGATTCTGGCGCAGCGATTTGGAGACCAGACGCGCTACTCGTCACTCGTGATCTCGACCGACGGCGGCGTCGGCGAACCGACCCGGGCGAGCACGCTCTCGTTCAGCCGCACCGGGCAGCCGATTCCGGCCGAAAACCAGCCCCGGCTGATCTTCGATCGCCTGTTTGGCGCGAACCCCAACTCGATGGCGGCGCAGCGGCAGCAGCTCGACAACGCCGGCAGCATGTTGGATCTGGTGCTGGAGAGTTCGAAATCCCTGCGCGGCCGGCTGGGCAAGGTCGACCAGCGCAAGATGGACGAGTATTTGAGCTCGGTGCGACAGATAGAGCAGCGGGTCGAGCGCTCCGAGCGCTGGTTGGATGTGCCCAAGCCGTCGGTCGACGCCTCGGGCCTGCATCTGGAAGCCGATGATTCCACTCCCCGCGAGCTGATCCGGACGATGTACGACTTGATCTACCTCGCCTTCCAGACCGACTCCACCCGGATCGCGACCTATCAGTTGGGCAATATGAACGGGGCAACCTCGATCGCCGGAAAATTCCCTCAACTGCTGGGGATGGCGGACTCGATGCACACGCTGGCGCACAACGCGCGCAAGGGCGACGCCGGCGCTGAGCCGCTGGGCCGTTGGACGACATTCCTGACCGAGCAGCTGGCCTACTTCATTGGGCGGCTGCGCGATACGCCCGACGGCGACGGCTCGCTGCTGGATTCCACGGTGGTGTTCTACGGCAGCAGCAACAGCCAGACCCACGTCAACGAAGACTATCCGCTGGCGCTGGCCGGGGGCCGCGGGCTGGGCCTGCAACACGGTCGCTACCTGCGCTTCAGCGACGAGGTCCCGCTGTCGAACCTGTTTGTGACGCTGCTGGATCGGCTCGGGGCCGGCCAGGAGGCGTTCGCGGACAGTACGGGCGAGCTGACGGACGTGTTGGCTTAGGCCGGACAACCGGCTCGCAGTTCAGCAACCGGCTCTTCACTCAGTGGTCTCCTTCTTATCCCAAATCGTCGTATCTGCACCCCGGCGCAGATCGAAAGAGCAGATGATATGCTAATTCGTGCAGATGCGAACCACGCTCAATCTTGACGAATCCGCCTTGCGCGAGGCCATGAATCATGCCGAGGGCCGGACGAAGACCGAGGTCATCAACGAAGCGCTCAGGGAGTTTGCACGGGGCAAGCGTCGGCAGAAGCTCTTGGCCCTTCGGGGCAAAGTGCGATGGGAAGGTGACATCGATGCGCTTCGAGGGCGCGGGAATTGATCGTACTCGTCGACACGTCCGTTTGGGCCGACTTCTTCAATGGAGATCCGAGTCCAGAGGCCGACACACTGGGAAGCCTGCTGGAAGATCGGATGCCGATCGCTACCTGCGGACTGATTCTCGCTGAGTTCTTCCAAGGGCTCCGCCGGCCTGAAACGATCCAAACCCTCAAGGACGAGTTCCTCGATCTTGAACTCCTCCGTCCGCGAGAACCGGAAACCTACATCGCTGCGGCAGACCTGTTTCGCGATCTGAGAAGCCGCGGAGTGACAATCCGTTCTACGATCGACTGCCTGATTGTTCGGCTGGCTGAGGAGAACGGCGCTCGCATCCTTGCGAAGGACCGGGACATGCGCCTCATCCTGGAATCCGGACTCTGCCAGGCTCGACCTTACCCACTCGACTAGGTCTACCCCTTGCGGAAGCTCGACCGCAGTTCCTTCTTCCGCAGGCGGATGCTCTCCGGCGTAATTTCCACGAATTCGTCGTCGTTGATGAATTCGATCGCCTGCTCCAGGTTCAGCAGCCGCGGCGGCACCAGCCGGATGCCGTCCTCCGAGCCCGAAGCGCGCATGTTCGTCAGCTTCTTTTCCTTGACGATGTTGACGTTGAGGTCGTTCGTGCGAGCGTTCTCGCCCACGATCATGCCTTCGTAAACGGCCGTCGCCGGGCGCACGAACATCTCGCCCCGCTCTTGCAGGTTGAAGATCGCGTAGCCGGTGGTCTTGCCGTCGCGGTCGGCGATCAGTGCGCCGGTCGGACGCTGCGGGATGTCGCCCTGCCACGCGGTGTAGCCGGCGAACAGCGAGTTCAAGATCGCGGTGCCCTTGGTGTCGGTCAGGATCTGGCTGCGCAGGCCGATCAGGCCGCGCGAGGGGATCTCGAACTCGATGCGCACCCGGCCGGCGCCGTGGTTGACCATCTTGGTCATTTTGGCCTTGCGCGAACCCAACTGCTCCATCACCACGCCCATGAACTCTTCGGGGCAGTCAACGGTGAGATGCTCGAGCGGCTCGTGCAGCACGCCGTCGATCTTCTTGGTGAGGATCTCGGGCTTGCCGACCATCAGCTCGAAGCCCTCGCGCCGCATCGTCTCGATCAGGATCGCCAGCTGCAGCTCGCCGCGTCCGAGAACGCGGAACGAGTCGGGCGAGTCGGTCTCTTCCACGCGGATCGAGACGTTGGTCAGCAGCTCGCGGTCCAGACGGTCGCGGATGTTGCGCGAGGTGACGAATTTGCCTTCCTTGCCGGCGAACGGCGAGGTGTTCACGCAGAAATTCATCGCGATCGTCGGCTCGTCGATCTGGATGGCTTTGCGCGGGGCCGGATTTTCGGCGTCGGTGACGGTTTCGCCGATGGTGATGCCTTCCACGCCCGCAATCGCGAGCAGGTCGCCCGGCTTGGAGATCGTCTCCTCCACGCGCTTGAGGCCCGCGAAGGAAAACATCTTGGTGATGCGGGTCTTCTGGATCGAGCCATCGAGCTTGGCGATCGAGACCTGGTCGTTGAGCTTCAACGTTCCCTGGTAGACGCGGCCAATCGCCAACCGGCCCAGATAGTCGGAGTAGTCGAGGTTGGCCACCTGCATCTGCAGCGGAGCGGCGGGGTCGCCGGCCGGTGGCGGCAGGTGGTCGACGATCGCCTGGAACAAGGGCCGAAGGTCGGTCCCTTCCTCTTCCATCGAGGCCTTGGCGATACCGTCCCGCGCGATCGAGTAGAAGACCGGGAAATCCAGCTGCTCTTCTTCGGCGTCAAGGTCGATGAACAGGTCATAGACCTCGTTGAGGACCTCTTCCACCCGGGCGTCCTGGCGGTCGATCTTGTTGATGACGACGATCTGCGGCAGGCGCTGTTCGAGGGCTTTGGCGAGCACGTAGCGAGTCTGCGGCAGCGGACCTTCGCTGGCGTCCACCAGCAGCATCACGCCGTCGACCATGGTGAGCGCCCGCTCGACTTCGCCGCCGAAGTCAGAGTGGCCCGGGGTGTCCACGATGTTGATCTTGGTGTCGCCGAAGCTGACGCCGGTGATCTTCGACAGGATGGTGATGCCGCGCTCACGTTCCAGGTCGCCGGAGTCCATCACCCGGTCGGCTACCATCTCGTTTTCGCGGAAGATGCCGCTCTGCTTCAGCATCGCGTCCACCAGGGTCGTTTTGCCGTGGTCGACGTGGGCGATGATCGCGACGTTGCGGGTTGTTTGTTCGAGGCTCAATTCGCAGGTTAACACGGGCTCGGGGCCTGCGAGCGAACTATTCCACCACTGAAGGGTTGGTGTTGGTAAAAAGTTGAGTTTGCGCAGGTTACCGCTGGGTTTCGGCGTAGAGATCACTGAGCCACGCGGGCGGGTCGGGCTCTCCGCTGTTGGGCATGCCCTGGGTCATCGACCAGCGGTGCAGCCAGGAGATGCCGTTGGCCTGTGCGTAGTTGTTGGGAAGCGCGTAAGCCGGGTCCTCGAGCGCCTCCTCGAGCGAGATGAAGCGGTAGCCGCGCCGCTCGAACATCGCCAACAGCTCATCGGACTTGCGGGCGTTGAGCACGTTCGAGTGCATCAGGTGAATCTGCGCCGGCTCGCGGCCGACCACTTCCACCGAGCGCTTTTCGAAGAACGCGACTACGGACTCGATGTAGGGAACGTAGGCGTCTTCAATGCGCTGCTCGAGTTCGCGGTCGCCCTTCGCGATGGCGTGCGCCAGCACGTAGGAGAACATCCAGTCGGCGTTGTCGAAGGTGACCGGCGCCTGCTGGTAGCCGTGGCGCGGCAGGAACGCACGCAGCCGGTCGCGGTCTTCCGGCGTGGCGCCGGTGTGCAGCATCGGCGAGCGGAAGTAGCGCAGGGGCTTGCCGGTGAGTTCCCGCAACGCCTTGTCGGCGCGGAGGATGTCGGCCTCATATTCCTCGGCCGGAGTGCGGCTGAAGCTCTGGTGGGTGTGGGAGTGGTTGCCGATCTCGGCGCCGGCCGCTCGCCACAGCTCGAGGACGCGGCGGCGGTCTTCGCGGGAGGTCTCCAGGCACTGACCGCCGATCACGAAGGCCGTCAGGGGAACCTTGCGCTCGATGAACGGCGCCAGCAGACGCTGGGTGTGCGGCTCGAGGCGTTCGATTGCGCACGCGTCGGCGCCGGATTGCGCCACCGGGAGGTCGTCGATGGTAATGGCTACCCGCCGCGATTGAGCGCCGGCGACGCCGAGCGCCGCCCCCAGCGCCAGGCCCAGCCAGAGGCTAGTTCGCGGGCAGGTCACTCTGGCCCATCAGGTGGATGTCGATTGCCCGAGCGGCTTTGCGGCCCTCGGTGATCGCCCAGACCACCAACGACTGACCGCGCCGCGCGTCGCCGGCGACGAAGACCTTGTCCACCGAGGTGCGGTGCTCGCCGAAACCGGCCGCCACATTGCCCCGCGAGTCGTAGTCCACGCCCAGGTCGTTCAAGAAGCCTTCCTGCACCGGGTGCACGAAGCCCATCGCCAGCAGCACCAGATCAGCCGGAATCTCGAATTGCGAACCGGGAATCGGTTCGAACTTGAACGGACGGCGGCCGGTGACCGGGTCCGGGTCGGGCCAGCTCAGCCGCTCGCCGCGCAGCGCCCGGACATGGCCGGACTCGTCGCCGAGGAACTCGTTGGTGTTGACGGCGTAGTCGCGGACATCGCCTTCCTGGTGCGAGCTCTCGCTCTTGAAGGTAAAGGGCCACTCCGGCCACGGGCGGGCGCCGGGCTCGTCGCGCGTCTCCGGCGGCTTGGGCAGCAGCTCGAACTGGCGGATGGATTTCGCGCCGTGGCGCCGCGAGGTGCCCAGGCAGTCCGCGCCGGTATCGCCGCCGCCGATGATGATGACGTGCTTGCCTTCCGCGGAGATGTCGAGCCCTTCATCCACCGAGCGCCCGCCCACGCGGCGGTTCTGCTGCGGCAGGAACTGCATGGCGAAGTAGATGCCATCGAGGTCGCGTCCGGGGATGCCCAGATCGCGCGGATGCTCGGAGCCGGTGGCGATGAGCACGGCGTCGAAGTTGTCGGTCAGCTCTTGGGCCGAGACATCCTTGCCGACCCACACGCCGCAGCGGAAGAGCACGCCCTCGGCTTCCATCTGGCGAACGCGGCGGGTGATGTGGAGCTTCTCCATCTTGAAGTCGGGGATGCCAAGCGCCATCAGGCCGCCGGGCACCTCGTTCTTCTCGAACACGGTCACTTCATGGCCGGCTCGCGCCAACTGCTGCGCGGCGGCCAGTCCGGCCGGTCCGGAACCAACCACGGCGACCTTCTTGCCGGTCTTCTTCGCGGACGGCTCGGGGAGGATCCAGCCCTCGTCCCAGCCGCGGTCGACGATCGACTTTTCAATCGCTTTGATCGAGACCGGGTCGGCGTTGATGCCCAGCACGCAGGCGGCTTCGCAGGGCGCGGGGCAGATGCGGCCGGTGAACTCAGGGAAGTTGTTGGTCGAGTGCAACTCCCGCAGCGCCTCCTGCCAGCGGCCCCGATACACCAGGTCGTTCCAGTCCGGGATGATGTTGTTCAGCGGACAGCCGGTGTGGCAGAACGGGATGCCGCAATCCATGCAGCGCGCGCCTTGAACCTTGAGGTCCGCCTCCGCCATCGGCTCGTAGACCTCGTTGAAATCTTTGATGCGCACCAGAACGTCACGGCCGGCGGGGGCCTGACGCTCGTACTCCATGAATCCCGTAACTTTGCCCATAGTCTTTGAGTTTACCGCGCCGCCGGCCCGTTCCGATAGCAGGGGCGCTTGAGTCGTGTGATCGACTGTTGAAGGAAGTCTTATAGTGCTGTCCGGGGAACGCCCTAACCGAACTGTCCGCACACCGCCCTAACGGGTCAGGCGGCCCTTGCCGAGCCATTTCTTCAAATAGCCCATCTGGCCGCAGTGCGTACCTTCGTGCCACGCCAGAAACCACACCACGCCGCGCAAAGTGGTATCCGCCACTCGAAACTGTCGTGGGGCCGGCTGTGAGATCTCTTCGCTCGTGATGGATGCGAAGCGCGCATGCAGCTTCGCGGTGACGTCGTCCCAGGCCTGCCGGATCTCTTCGGCGGAGGGATAGGCGTCGTCCGCCACGATTTCCGAGCCCAGACCAAACAACTCCGGGTGGAACAGCGGGTGCTCCACGCCCAGCATGCGCAGCAGCCCGCAGCGTGTGTTGACGAGGTGTCCCCACAGCCAGATCATCGGGTTGGAGTCGTCCCCCGGCCGCGCCAGCAGCTCCTCCCGGCTGAGCCCTTCCAGCGCCTTGGGGACCAGATCGTCCCCCACGACGAACAGCTCGACGGCTCCGCGAATCGCTTCATCCATGCTTGCTCTCTCCTCCGGCCTCTATTGTGAACGAAGCGGGCGGCGGGATGGATTCGGAGCTATTCCGTACAGATTTGTACGAAACGGTGGCGGTCGGCGCTAGTATCTTGGAGGTCGGGGGATCGCAGTTTATTCATCGTTATGTGTCAATCCAAATCTCTGAGAGCGCCGCGGAATCTGCTTGCTTTTTGGTTGCTGCTGGGGGGCGCCGTCCTCTTGCCGCAGTCCGCGGCGGCGCAGACGCCGGTCGTGGTCGAGATCGAAGCCGGCGGTTTCCATAGTCTGGCCCTGTTGCAAGACGGCGGAGTGGCGGCGTGGGGCGACAACGAGTACGGCCAGCTCGGCGACGGCGCGAACGCGAACAGCGCCGGCGCAGTACCGGTGAGCGGCCTCAGCGCGGTGACCGCCGTCGCCGGCGGGGCCCTTCACAGTCTGGCTTTGCGCAATGACGGCACGGTGTGGGCCTGGGGCTCGAACGTCCATGGCCAACTCGGCGGCTCGAACAGCCCCATGCTCAATGTCCCGACCCAGGTGGCGGGGCTGTCCAACATCCAGGCCGTCGCCGCCGGCGGCAGCCACAGCCTGGCGCTGCGCGACGACGGAGCCGTGTTCGAGTGGGGCTCGGCGGCGCCCGGCGATGCGCCGACGCAGGTGGCGGGACTGCCCGCGATCACGGCGATCGCCGCGGGCTCCGACCACAACCTTGCGCTGGCGGCCGACGGTACGGTTTGGCAATGGCGCTCGAATCCGTTCCCTCAGCTCGGGTTCCCGTGGCTGGTCAACGGCTCGACGCCGACGCAGGTGGCGGGGCTGAGCGGCGTCACCGCTATCGCGGGCGGCTATCAGTTCAGCCTGGCCTTGTTGAACAACGAAACGGTCTCGTCGTGGGGCATGAACTTCTATGGGCAGTTGGGCGACGGCTCGACAGCGCCATCGTCGGCGCCCGCGCAGATTTCCGGTCTGTCGAACGTGCAGGCGATCGATGCGGGCCTGTTCCACGGCGTGGCTCGGCTGAGCGGCGGCTCGGTACGGACTTGGGGCCACAATTCCTCCGGGCAGATCGGCGACGGGACGGCCACGCAGCGCTTGACGCCGACAAATCCCGGTCTGACGGGCGTGCAGAGCGTCGGCGCCGGAGCCGCGCACAGTCTGGCTCTGCTCAACGACGGCTCCGTCCGAGCCTGGGGACGCGGCGCACAAGGCCAGCTGGGCGACGGCGGTTTCGCCGACCGGCTATCCCCTGTCCGGGGCGGCAAGTACCGGACGACGCCGGTGATCACCATGCTGACGCCGGCTTCGGGCGTGGCGGGAGCGCCGTTTGCGGCGTCGTTCTCGGTGACCTCCTGGGCGGGAACGCCGACCGGCAGCGTCGAGGTCTCCGATGTATTCCAGTCCTGCCAGGCGACCTTGCAGGACGGTATGTGCACGCTCAGCCCGGCCGACGTGGGCGACCGGCGCATCACCGCGACGTATCTGGGAGACGTAAATTTCGCCAGGGGCCAAGGTCTTGCGACTTACCCGGTCACGGCGGGCGCTCCCGGCGCGCTGGCCTCTTTCGAACTCGGCGTCTTCGTGGACGGAACCTGGTTCCTGGACCGCAACGGCGACTCGGCCTTCGGCGGCGGGTCGGAGATTTTTGGCTGGGGGTCGCCCGGCGATATTCCCGTGCCGGCGGACTGGAACGGCGACGGCGTCCTGGAACTGGCCGTCTTCTCCGGCGGGACGTGGTTCATCGACTTCAACGGCGACGGGGCCTTTGATCCGGCGACCGAGATCAAAGGCTGGGGCGCTCCCGGCTGGACGCCCGTCCCCGGCGACTGGAACGGCGACGGCGTGATGGACGTGGGGGCGGTCAGCCCGAGTTTGATGTGGTTTCGCGACCTCGACGGAGACTTCCACTTCGATTCGTCGAGCGAGGTCCACAGTTGGGGCTCGCCGGGCGACACGCCCGTCACCGGCGACTGGAACGGCGACGGCAGGACCGACCTCGGCGTCTTCTCGAACGGAACCTGGTTTGTGGATTCCAACGGCGACAACGTGTTCGATCCGGCGACGGACGTCGCCGGCTGGGGCGCCGCCGGCTGGCAGCCCCTCGTCGGCGACTGGAACGGCGACGGCAAGACGGAACTGGGCGTGGTGGCGCCGGGATCGGTCTGGTTCCGCGACCTCAACGGCGACCGCGTCTTCGACCCCGGCGTCGAGATCACGGGCTGGGGGTCGGCGGGAGATACGCCGGCCGTGGGCGACTGGAACGGCGACGGACGCGACGACCTGGGCGCCTATTCGAACGGCATCTGGTTCCGGGACCTCAACGGCGACGGCTCTTTCGACCCGGCGACGGAGATCCTGGGGTGGGGAGAGCCGGGCTGGCAGCCCGTTCCGGGCGTCTGGTAGCGCAGCTACTCGCGGATGCGGCGCAGCTTTTCCACCGGCCAGTATTCGCTGCGGTCGCGGTATTTCTCACGCAGCCTGGCCACAGTGTCGGCGGAGATCGCCTCGCTGGGCTCGCCGAAACGCCGGCGCACGTAGCTGAGCAGCGTGGCGAGTTGGCGGTCATCGAGGATTTCGCCAAAGCCGGGCATCTCGCGGTCAAAAGTCACGCCGTGGACCTCCATCGGGCCGCGGACGCCGTGCAGCGCCAGCAGCGCCAGCCGCGCCGGAGGCCCGGTCACCCACTCGGCGCCGTCGAGCGGCGGCGCTTCGCCCATCGCCTGGCCGTCGTACTGGTGACAGGCCGCGCAGTAGCCGGCGAACAGCTCCTCGCCGGGGTCCTGCGCAAAGGCCGTCGCCGCGGCCAGCAGCGCCAGAAAGGCAATCCGCATTCGCACCACTAGCAGCTTACTCGCTGGCGGGTTCACGCGGGTACTCGCGGAAAACATCCTGGTCCGGGTTGAACAGCCACACATGCCGATCGGGGAATGCCCTGAATAGGTCCTGGTCCTTCGACGACCCCATCGAACGGGCCCACAGGATGCGCGAACCCTCGATGTCGGCCCCGTTGTAAGCCCATTCCTGGTGCAGAAAGTGGTCGGGCTGGTAGCGCACGACCACCAGATGCTTGCCGGGTTGGCTTTCGAGGTCGCTGACGATTATTTGGCGGCGGGCTGTGTAGGAACGATCCCATCCCTCGCCGTGTCCCGAACGCCAGACGGTCGACAGGACGAACGCTCCGATGCAGGCCGCAACCAGCGCCGCGGCCACCGCGGCGCCCAGCGGCCGCCCGGCCGGACTCCACCTCGCCAGCGCGCGCCATCCCCACACAACCAGCGCCAGCAGCGCCGGGATGGCCGGCGCCAGGTAATGCGGATAGAAGGAATTGGTCGCCGTCAGCCAGTGCGCCGCCACCGAAACGGCCAAGGTTGCCAGGCAGATCGCCGTCCAGTACCGCCGCACCCCGAGCGAACCCAGCGCCAGGGGGAGCAGCAGCGCCGGGCCGAGGAAGAACGACAGCAGCACCGTCACGTCGCGCAACTGGATCGACCCGCTCGTTCTGCCGCGCTCGTAGCTGGATCGCTGGAACTCGAAGGCGTAGCGCCGGAACACGTCGTGCCGAAACTCGGGCGGTTCGTCCTTGGCCGGCAGGAACGTGAACTGCGGGGTGGCCTCGTACTGTGCATGGTATTCCTGATACGGCATGCGCAGCGGGTCGCCGGTGACGGCGTTGTTGTAGGCCAACATCCAACCCGCCGTCAGCGCCAAGACGGCCGCGGCGGCGCCCAGGCACACGGCCAGGCGCCGGTTGGGCTGCGCGCGTAGGGCTTGGACCAGCATCGCCGTTCCCGCCACCATCGCCGCCACCAGGCCTTCGTAGGGACGGGAGTTGGCGAGGATCGCCAGCCCGAGCCCCAGCAGCAGCCCGTCGCGCGGCCGAGCTTTTTCGGCCACCCGCGGCGCGGCGCCCAGCAGCAAGGCGCTCCCCAGCAGGGCCACGCCGCCGCCCCAGTAGGTGTTGGACCACATCGCCCACTCGAGGCCGTTCCAGTTGCCGAGCGAGCCGAAGCGGAGAATCGGCAGCAGACCGCCCCAAAACGCCCAGTGCGGTTCGAACCACGCCTCGAACATCCAAACCAAGGCCATGGCGGCCAGCGCCATGCTCAGCCAGACGCCTACGATAGGGTGGCCGGCGAGAGCAATGCCCGCCGCCAGGAATAGACCCTGCCCAGGCGGATATTTGGCTTGATAGCTCGGCGTGACGATGGTGTGCAGGGACTCGAAGTGCTCCCAGGCCGGCGGCGTGGGATTGGTGAGCCGTCCGGCGGCGAAGGTTTCGCCGGCGAGCAGGTAGGCGAACTCGTCGTGCACTGCCGGCGCCGGCGGCTGCACCCAGCTCAACAGCGCGCACAGGGTGAAGGTGACGCTGCCGGCGCTGAGCCGGGGATGCCGCCGGAGCGGATCGAGCCAGGCCGGGTTCTCGAAGCGAAATCGACCCGCGCCCAGCGCCAGAGCCAGCAAAGCCGCCACGGCCGCCGGGCCCAGCTCGATCAGAAAACGCACCTCGCCTATCGTACTTTGCTAGCTTGGTGGGTCGCATTTTGCCGATGTCCGAGGCCGTCGCCAAGCTGATCATCCTGATCCCCTGCCTGAATGAGCAGGAGACGCTGCCGGTGACGTTAGCCGCCTTGCCGCGCGAGATTCCGGGCGTGGGGACGCCGGAGGTGCTGATCGTGAACGACGGCAGCACCGACGACACGGTCGCGACGGCTCGGCGGCTCGGCGTTCGCCACATTTTGGATCTGGGCCGCCGCCAGGGCCTCGCGCGGGCCTTCCAGGCGGGACTGCTCGAAGCCGCGCGGCTGGGCGCGGACTACGTGGTGGCGCTCGACGCCGACAATCAGTACTGCGCCGACGACATCCCCGCTCTGCTCGAACCGCTCGAGCGCGGTGAAGCCGACATCGTGGTGGGCGAGCGCCCGATCGGCGCGATCGACACGTTTTCGCCCGTCAAGAAGGCGCTGCAGCGCCTCGGCTCGTGGGTGGTGCGCAACCTCTCCGGCGTCCCGGTGCGCGACACGCCCAGCGGCTTCCGCTCCTACAACCGGCGAGCCATGCTGCGGCTGGTGATCTTTGACGAGTACACCTATACGCAGGAGTCGCTCATCGCCGCCCGCGACGCCGGCCTGCGCGTGAAGGGCGTCCCGATCCGGGTCAACGCCGAGGTCTTGCGCGAGAGCCGATTGATCAAGAGCATCGGCGGCTACGTGGCGCGCAGCGGGGTGACGATCCTGCGCTCCTACCTGCTTTACAACACCGCCGGGCTGCTGGCGATTGCAGGGGCCGGGCTGGGCGCGGTCGGCCTGTTCGGCGTCGGACGCTTCCTGTACTACTTCATCACCGGCGACGGCGAAGGGCATGTGCAGTCGCTGGTGCTGTCGGCGGTACTGCTGACGGCGGCTATGCTGCTGTTTGTGCTGGCTGTGCTCAGCGAAGTGCTGCGAGCCAATCGGCGGCTATTGCAATTGACGCTGACGGAGCTGCGCGAGCGGCGCTACGGCGCGACGCACGCGCCGGGTCCTCGCTAAACTAGAGGTTTGATGTCGCACCAAGCCGTTCGCGCCGCCACCAGTCCCGACGACGCGATCGCCCCCATGGAGACGCAGCCGAGCGCGCACCCGAGTTTTGGGTTGAGCGTCGCTACGCTATGGTTTCGGGAGTTCCAGGCTTTTTACCGTCAGCCGGCCCGCGTGGCCGCCGGCATCGCGACGCCGTTGATCTTCTGGCTGGCGCTGGGCTCGGGCTTCGGTACGTCGATCCAGACGCCCTCGGGCGGCGGATACATGGAGTTCTTCTTCCCCGGCGCGGTCGCCCTGGTGGTGCTGTTCGCTTCGATCTTTTCAAACATCTCGATCATCGAAGACCGCCGCGAGGGTTTCTTGCTTTCGGTGCTGGTGGCGCCGGTGTCGCGCTCGGCGATGGCCCTGGGGAAGATTCTGGGGGCGACCACCATCGGCGCCGCGCAGGGCTTGGTCTTTCTGCCGCTGATCCCGCTGTTGGGGCTGCCGCTGATCGTGACAGGGCTGCCCGAGGCGGGCGGTCTGGTGCTGGCGATGGCGTTCGGCCTCACGGGACTGGGCTTCTTCTTCGCCTGGCGGTTGAACTCGGTGCAGGGCTTTCACTCGATCATGAACGTGGTGCTGATGCCGATGTGGCTGCTCTCCGGCGCACTGTTTCCGATTGACGGGGCGTCTACGTGGATGTCCTGGATGATGCGCTTGAACCCTCTGTTCTATGGGGTGACCGGTTTGCGGAGAACGCTGTCTCCGGTGGAAACCGGCGGCCCTTCGCAGACGACGTGCTGGATCGTTCTGGGCGTTTTCTGCGCTGCTTCCTTCACCCTGGCGGTGTGGGAAGCTTCGCGACGACGGCCCGAGAACGCAAGCTAGCCCGCCATGGACTTCACGCAACTTCCCGCTCTCAACGCCACGCTCAACTCGATCGCAGCAATGCTGTTGCTGTTCGGCTTCTACTTCATCAAGCAGAAGGACGTGGCCCGGCACAAACTGTGCATGATCATGGCGTTCGTCACGTCGTGCGCGTTCCTGGCGTCTTATCTGATCTATCACTTCCAGGTCGGCTCGGTGCCTTTCACCGGCGAGGGCTGGGTGCGTCCCGTCTACTTCGCCATCCTGATTTCGCACATCATCCTGGCGGCGGCCATCGCGCCGATGGCGATCATGACCCTCTATCGGGCGCTGACTGGGCAGGTCCAGAAACACCGCAAGATCGCCAAATGGACCTGGCCGATTTGGATGTACGTTTCGGTGACGGGCGTGGTGATCTACATCATGCTCTATCAGCTATAGGCGACAGCGCCGCCTCAGCGCGGGTTGCTGCTAAAGTAGCTCTCAAACCGTGACCCGGCTTCCGGGCCGCCCCCCTCGGCGCGTGCGCGTGGGGATCGGTCTCGCTCTGGACGCTGTCGCCGTCCTCCTCGCAATCTGGCAGTGTTGGGGATCGCGCCATGGGCTCGACCCCGACGGCGTCGCTTATCTCGATCTCGGCGCCGCCTGGCTCCGCGCGGATTGGGCGGCGGCCTGGAACCCCTACTGGAGTCCTCTTTACGCCTGGCTAGTCGCTGGGGCGGAGTGGCTGATGGTTCCCGGGCCGGAGAGGCTGGCCGTTGTCGTCCACGCCGTCAACTTCGGGATTTTTCTGTTCGCACTAGGGGCCTTCCGGTTCCTGTTGGTCCGGCTGGGCGACGTCGGATGGGCCAGCCGGTGCGCGGCCTACGGCCTGTTTCTGGAGGCGACGCTCGGACGCATCTCCCTGGCGCGGACGACGCCCGACCTGCTGCTGGCGGCGTTGCTCTTGCTGGCCGCCGGACTGGCGATCGAGCGCCGCGGCTTCGTGCTGGGGTTCGCGCTGGGCGCCGCGTATCTGACCAAGGCCGCCGCTCTGCCGCTGGCGCCGGTATTCGTACTGGCCGCCGGCTGGAGGCCGCGATTCGTGGGGCGGGCGTTCCTTGGCTTCGCACTGATCGCCGGGTGGTGGATTTTGGGCCTTTCTGTGACCCAGGGCCGCCCGACGTTCGGCAATGCGGGAAAGCTCAACTACGCCTGGAATGTGTTGGGCGTCGAGCGGCCCTACTCGGACCGGGTGGAGAGGATTTCCGACGAGCCGGCGGCGTATGCCTTCGGGGCTTTCGATGTGACTTACCCGTTGCATTACGCGCCGGGGTTCTGGCGGCCGGACCTCGAGCTTTGGTGGGACGCGGAGAAGCAGTGGGAGCGGCTGCGGCTGAGTCTGGCGAAGACGGCGGGGTTGCTGTCGGGGCCTCATTGGCTCTTGTTGTTAGGCCTGTGGCTCTCCCTTGAAAACGCGGTCCGCGCCGGACAGGAATGTCCGGCCCCACTGAAGAATCGCAACCTTGGTGGGACGAACATTCCTGTTCGTCCGGGGTCGGCTTCGCTGCTGCTGCCTGCGCTGGCTGGTCTGGCGCTCTATCAACCGGTGTTCGTGGCTGAGCGCTACGTAGCCGTGTTCATTGCGCTGCTTTGGCTGGGGTGTATGGAGGCGGTGCGGCCCCGCGGTCGCGCCTTCGCCGTCTGCGCGTTGGCGTTCCTGGCTGTCGTCGTCGTGCGCGTGCGTCCGGAGCCGCCCGACGGTCAGCCGCCCGGTGCAATCGCGCAGGCCCTGCTCGACGCCGGATTGCCGCCGGACGCCCGCGTAGCCGCCGTGTGGCCCGGGCCGCCCTATCTGTGGGCGCGCGCGGCGGGCGTTCGAATCGTCGCCGAAAGTCGCGACGGGCCTGCGGCGCCGGAGGCTCTGCTCGAGAGCTTTGCCGCGGCCGGCGCCGATTGGGCTGTCGCGCCTTGCCCGTCTCCGACTGCGCCGGGCTGGCGGACCGTCCCCGGGACCGGGTTGTGCCTGGCGTCGCTACAATCAACCCGATGGGCTTCGACCGTCGACCCAAGAAATTAGGGCCCGAGGCGCTGTACGAGTACGCCGTCGGCGCGCTCGGCCGACGCTCGCTCACCGAGTCCGAGCTGCGCCGCAAGCTCTACACCCGCGCGACCAAGCCCGACGACATCGACGAGGTCATCGAGCGCATCCGCTCGCTCGGCTATCTCGACGACGTCCGCGTGGCCGAATCGCACGTCAACATCCGCAAGGAGTTCGATGCGCTGGGCAGCCGCCGGGTGTTTTCCGAACTGCGCCGCCGGGGCGTCGACGCCGAGACCGCCAAACGAACCGTGGCCGAAGCCTACGACCAGACCGACGAGAGCGAGCAGATCCGGCGCTACCTCGAACGCAAGCTCGCGCGCCGGCTCGACAAGTCGATCGACGACCCCAAAGAGGTCGCGCGCCTGACTCGCACGCTGATGAGAGCGGGTTTTTCCTCTGGTAAGATCGTGGAAGCGCTACAAAAGGTCGCCGCCGATCCAGGCTGGCTCGACGGGGTCGAAGACCCCGAGCCGCTCGACCTCGAGAGCACCTGAAAGCCCAAGCCCCGAGGCCCTAATCTTTTGACAGGCAACGAGATCCGCGAAAAGTTCCTTAGCTTCTTCGAGTCCAAGGGACATCGCCGCGTGGCGAGCTCTTCGCTCGTCCCGGCGGACGACCCCACACTGCTTTTTGCCAACGCCGGCATGAATCAGTTCAAGGGCGTCTTTCTGGGAGAGGAAAAACGCGACTACACCCGCGCGACCACCTCGCAGAAGTGCGTCCGCGCCGGCGGCAAGCACAACGATCTCGAAAACGTCGGCCGCACCCGCCGCCACCACACCTTCTTCGAGATGCTGGGGAATTTTTCCTTCGGCGACTACTTCAAGAAGGAAGCCATCGAGTACGCCTGGGAACTGGTGACCGAGGTCTACGGCCTACCCAAGGATCGCCTCTACGTCACCGTCTTCGAGGATGACGACGAAGCCGAAGAGCTGTGGGCGACCCACACCGACGTGGGCCGCGACCGCATCTTCCGCTGCGGCGCCAAGGATAACTTCTGGCAGATGGGCGACACCGGTCCGTGCGGCCCCTGCTCGGAGATCTTCTATGACTTCGGGCCCTCCGGCCTCGAGCCGGGCGAGCCGGATGAGCCGTTTCCCAGCGAGGTTTCGCGCTACGTCGAGATCTGGAACCTCGTGTTCATGCAGTTCGACCGCGACGCCGACGGCAACCTCACGCCGCTGCCCAAGCCGTCGATTGACACCGGCATGGGGCTCGAGCGCGTCGCCGCCGTGCTGCAGGGCAAGATCAGCAACTTCGAGTGCGACCTGATCCGCCCGATCATCGACGAGGCCGGCCGGACTCTCGGTTTCCAGTACGGCGATGACGCGACCATCGACACCACGCTGCGCATCATCGCCGACCACGCCCGCGCCGCAGCATTCCTCATCCACGACGGCGTCGTACCGGCCAACGAGGGCCGCGGCTATGTGCTGCGCAAGATCATGCGCCGCGCACTGCGTCACGCCCGGCTGGCGGGCAGGGAACAGCCGTTCCTGTTCGAGCTGACCAAGTACGTGGCGGACCTGATGAAGCCCGGCTATCCCGAGCTGCAGGATTCGGTCGCGCGGGTGCAAAAGATCGTCCGCGACGAGGAGTTGCGCTACCAGCGCAGCTTCGTGATGGCCGAGCGGGAGTTCGAGGCGGCATTGTCGACCGTCGAGAACGGGATGATCCCCGGCGCCACTTCGTTCAAGCTGTATGACACGTTCGGCCTGTCGCTCGACGAGCAGCGGGAGATGGCCGACGAGCGCGGCCTCCGCGTGGACCTCGAAGGCTTCGAAGCCGAGATGCAGCAGCAGCGCGAGCGCGCCCGCGCAAGCTGGAAGGGCGGCGACCAGACCAAGGTCAGCCCGGTCTACCAGGAACTTTTCGACGAGGCGCCGACGAAGTTTTTGGGCTACGAGCGGACGGCTACGACCGGCGCCACGATCCGCGCACTCCTCGTGGACGGCGAGAGAGTCGAGCAGGTCGCGCCGGGACAGCGTTGCGAAATCGTGCTCGACGAGACGCCTTTCTACGCCGAATCGGGCGGACAGGTCGGCGACAAGGGCTTTCTGCTGAAGGGCGCCGACGAAGTCGCCCGCGTGGAGGACACGGCGGCCCCCGTGAAGGGCCTGAGCGTCCACAAAGTGAAGGCGCTGGAGGTGCTCGAGCCCGGCCAGCACGTGGACTGCCGCGTGGACGCGCATCTGCGCGACTCCACCCGCCGCAACCACACCGCCACCCACTTGATGCACGCCGCGCTGCGGCAGGTGCTGGGCAAACACGTCAAGCAGGCCGGTTCGGTGGTCGATCCGGGCCGTTTGCGCTTTGACATCACGCACTACGCCCCGCTCGATGCCGGTGAAGTGGAAGAGGTCGAGCGCATCGTCAACCACGAGATCCTCGTCAACACCCCCGTCGTCACCGACGTGATGGATTTGAATCAGGCCGTCGAGACCGGCGCCATGGCGCTGTTCGGCGAAAAATACGCCGACAAGGTGCGGGTGGTGCAGGTGGGCGATTTTTCGAAGGAGCTCTGCGGCGGCACGCACGTGAGCCGGACGGGCGACATCGGCGTCTTCAAGATTGTCAGCGAAGGCAGCGTGTCCGCCGGCGTGCGGCGGTTGGAAGCCGTTACCGGCGAAGGGGCCTTCGAGCAGTATCGCGACGCGCTTGACAAGGTGCGGCGCATCGGTTCGATGATCAAGGCGTCGGATCCGGAGATCGTCGAGGCGGTCGAGAAGATCCTGGCCGATCGGCGTGAGCAGGAAAAGGAGATCGAGCGGCTCAAAGCCAAGCTGGCGCAGCAGGGCGCCGGCGATCTCACCTCGCAGGCGCGCGACGTCAACGGCATCCCGGTGATCGCCGCGACGGTCGACCTGGACCGCGGGCAGATGCGTTCCCTGGTGGACACGCTACGCCAAAAACTCGGCTCGGGCGTGGTGCTGCTGGGCTCGGCGCAGGACGGCAAGGTGGCGCTGATCTGCGGCGTGACGAAGGATCTGGCGGGCAAGAAGGTCCACGCCGGCAAGATCGTCGGCGCGGTGGCGGAGAAGGTCGGCGGACGCGGCGGCGGCCGTCCGGACCTGGCCGAAGCCGGCGGCAAGGACGCTGCGGCGCTGGCGGCGGCCGTCGAGTCGGTCTACGGGCTGATTGAAGGGTAAGCGCAACAGAACCGCGCCCGTCAGGGCGCGGGCCCGCGGGCTGACGGGCGCGGTTCTGCTGCGCGAAACCATCTTGGTAGCTCCATGCAAACCTACGACGACGGCGGAAATCAGGGCCGTATCGCCCAGCTCGGCAACCGGGGCGTCGAGGTCTGGGGCGCCGATCGCAACTACATCGACGCCGACGTGCCGATCGACAACATCGAGCCCGGCGCGATCCTCTACAACTGCACCCTCAGCGGCGCCAACACCTTCATCGGCCGGGGCTCCAGGATCGGCGAATCCGGCCACGCGAGGGTGAACGACTGCCAGATCGGCCGCGATTGCTCGCTCGGCGCCGGGACCTACGACGGCGCCACCTTCCTCGACGACGTCACCGTGCGCGGCTTCGCCGAGATCCGGCCCGGCACGCTGCTCGAAGAACAAGTGGAGGCGGCGCACTCGGTCGCCTTCAAAAACACGATTCTGACCGCCACCTGCGTCACCGGGTCGCTGATCAATTTCTGCGACCTGTTCATGAGCGGCGGCACGTCGCGCTCGGACCACTCCGAGGTCGGCTCGGGCGTCATCCACTTCAACTTCGACCCGCGTGGCGACAAGTGGGGCAGTCTGCTCGGCGACGTCCGCGGCGTGCTGCTGCGCTCGGCGCCGGTGTTTGTCGGCGGGCAGGCCGGACTGGTGGGGCCGTTGCATGTCGACTTCGGCGCGGTCGTCGCCGGCGGCTCGATTGTACGCCGCGACGTGCCGGCTGACTGCGTCCACTTCGATGCGTCCCAGGCGCGCACGGTGAAGGGCTTTGACCGCGAAATCTACCCCAGCGTCCGGCGCAAATTCAGCTCGACGGCCAGGCTGATCGGCAGCCTCTGGGCCCTGGCGGCGTGGTACCAGCTGGTCCGGCTGCCGGTCGCGGAAGATTACCAGAAGCGGCTTTATGAAGCCGCCGCGGAGCAGGCTCGCCGCCACGTGGCCGAGCGCATTCGCCGACTGGAAAAGATCATCGATAAGCTCGAAAACTCCCTGAGCAAGGCGGCGGGTTCCGCCGAGCCGAGCCGTGCGGAAAACGAGCACCGGCTGCTCATCAGCAAGCGCGATGCGATCGTTGCCGCACTCGAAGACCCCGCGGACGGGGCGGTTCCCGACGTTGTTTTGGCGGAATATCGAGCTTCTCGTGAGACAATGACACACGTCGAAGCGGTTCGGGCGCTCAGCGATGAGGCGGCGCGGGCAGCTGAGTCGTGGCTGGTCGGTCTGGCCGGCGAGCCGCTACGGCGTGTCGAGGCGGCGCTCAACGGAACGGGATCGCTCGCCGAGCCGTCCAAAGACAGGGGTGAATGATGAGGATCTGTCTGGGCCTACTCGCAGCGGCAGTTTTCACAGCTTCGGCTGTTGCGCAGGTTCCTACTCGTTCTCGGAGCGCTCCGGCGCCGGCCCCCGCGCCGCGCGCCGCCACTGCGCCAATGCCGCGGCCGACGATGTCGGCGCCCTCGCGTTCCCGCACGGCGGATGTGCAACGCTCCGGCGGCTACGCCGGTCGCGGCTACGGAAGCCTCGATTCGAGCGGGACCTATACCGGTGACCGCGTATCGACGTTTTCACGGCCGCGCTACCCCACCTTCGTCGGCCGGGTGACCAATGCCGGCGGCGGACCGCGTCCGATGGAGCCGATCCAGGCTTCCTGCAACTGCGGCGGTCGGATCTACGACCTGGGCTACCTGCGCTTCGGCTCCGGCTTTCAGTTCGGCTTCGGTCCGCCCTATGGACTGCCGTTTCTGCAGCCCTGGATGTATCGGGCCGGCTGCAATTTGATGCTCTACGCACCGGGCTACCGCATGCTGACGCTGCCTCTGGATCTGGACCCCAATTTCGGCATGGGCTATTACAGCGGCCTGGGCAAGATCCGTATGGAGCCATACGAGGATGTCGAGCGCGTCAGCGTGACGTCGTTTACCGCGCCGAAGGAAGCGCGCAAGGCCTACGAGAAGGGCGCCAAGAAATTTATCAACGGCGATCTGCTCGACGCCAAGGGCCTGTTGCTCGAAGCCGTCGAACTCCACCCTGACTATGCGGCCGCATGGACCATGCTCGGACGCACCCTGGTTCAGTTGGAGGAGCATGACGAGGCGCACGACGCCTTCGAACGCTCCATCCAGGCGGACTCGCAGTACCTGGCGCCGTACCGTCCGCTGGTTCGCATCCTGGTCAACGAGAAAGACTGGACCGGCGTGGCGGAATTGGCGCAAAAAGGCGTGGATCTGGATCCCTACGACGCCGAGCTCAAGTATCAGCTGGCCGTGGCCGCCATGGAGTTGAAGGACTACGAGTTGGCGCGCGACATGGCGGGGCGGCTGTTCACCACCGACGACGCCGATCTCTTCCCCGAAAGCGGCTACATCCTGGCCAAAGCCCACCGCATGCTGGGCGACGAAGACAAGGCGATCCGGACGCTGCAGGAGTACCTCGAGCGGCCGGGCAAGGCCACCGTGCGCCGTTGGGCTCGCGAGGATCTGCAGCAGCTGCGCGCCGAGGCCGGGGCGGAGCCCGCCGAATCAGCTCCTCAGCAGTGACCGGATGGGGCGCTTGCGGCCCCACTCCCCAAACGCCTCCAACTGGCTGCGCGTAAAACCCTGCTTCAGCCTGCCGCAGACGCGCACCAACTCCCCGAACTCGCTGCGGCTCAGACGGCAGCTGGCGGCCCACTCGTTCGGCTCCAGCGTCAAGGCAAACAGCAGCGGCGGGATTTTTTGGTTTTGTGCTGAGCCCAGTGCGGTCTCGGTCTCGGGACGGGGGAAGCAGGAGACCAGCCAGGAGCGAATGAGTTCGATCTTGGCGCGCAACTGACGCTCTCGGGGGGAGTCGCCCTCCGTTTCGGATTCGAGTGACGCGATCGCCTCTTGCGCCCGCTCGAGCAGGTAGCGGCCCTCTTGCTCGCTGAGCACGGCGGCGTTGCCGGGGATTGCTTCGAGCGAACGGCTTTCCGCTCCCGCCCGCAAGAACTGTTCAAAGCGCTCGCCTGCCCTGGACAGGACGGGGGCGGCCGTTGCTTGTGCTGGAAGCGAAGCGGGCGGAGGCTCAGGCTTCGGGGCCGGTTTTGGGGGCGCCGCAGGCGGCTCGACCGGCTCGGGAGGCACGGCCGGAGCGACGCCCGCCAGTCCGGCCGGATCGCCGCGGAAGACGGCTGCGGCCATGGCGGCGCCGCGTTGCTGCTGCGCTGCGGTTGGTTGCGGCCCGTCGTCGGGCAGCTCAGGCTGTTCCTGGGTCCGGGCCACGCCCCTCCAGTTGGCGAGGTTTGCCGCCAGGTGGCGGCTGTTGGGCAACGCCCCAGCGAGCGAGAGCTGGCGGGCCTCTTCCGGTGCGAACGGCAGCAATAGTGCGGCCAGAGCCAGCGGCGGCAACGGCTCGGCAAGCCCCTCCAGTGCGGCCGGATGTCCCTGCGAGACGGCCAACAGTCCCGCGTAGAACTCCGCCAGCGCGTCCTCCGAGCAGGCGGCCGTCAATTCCGTCAGTCCCTGCGAGACGGCCAAATCGAGGCGCCCGAACGGAATCTCCTCCGGCTCGCGCGGTAGAAAGAACTCCGGCTCGTCCCAGCGGTAGTCTTCCCAGTGATCCCACCAGACCGCGTCGGACGCCTCCCCGAGCGCCCCCAGCAGCGCGAAAGCGCCGGCAACGGTTTGCTCCGGACGCGGCTTCGGCCAATAGAGGATCTGCTTCTCCAGGCCCCCCGCGCGGCCCGCGCGGTCGACCGCTCGGCTGCGGTAGGAGACGATGGCGACCAGGGCGTCATCGAGTGCGCGCCACGCCGGCGACCGCACCGGCCGATCTTCGGGGCCAAAGCTCAGCTTCTGGTCCAGCCCCAGTTTTCTGGGCCGGATGGCTTCGGTGTGCGTAATCCAGCGAAAGTCCGACGCAGCCTGATGCACCTTGCCCAGCACGGCGCGGTGAACTTCGAGCGAACCGTCCGGCGAACCGGCGGCAAGAGCGGGCCACGGTGGAAGGCTAGCTGGCATCGGCTTCCATCGTCCGGAAGAGCCACTCGAAGGGCTCGAAAAGGTTCAGCGGCTCGCACGCCCGCGCCCAGCGCGCCTCCAGCCGCTCGTCAAAGAAGACCGCCGGTCGCACCACGCCGTGGAACAGTTCGACGCCCACCGACGACACGGGAAACAGCCGGATTTTCGTGAAAAACGTCTCCGCCCAGCTCAGCAGCTCCGGTTCCATCTTTTCGAGCACGAACTCCTGCGGCTGCTCGCGCGCCCGCTTCAAATCCTCCGGAGAGCGGATCAGCATGTCGGCCTTGGTCAGGCAGATGGCCACCGGCGTGGGGTCGAGGTCGGTGTCGCGCAAGGCCCGGCCGGCGTGGTGCAGGTCTTCGAAGGCGCGCAGGATCTGCTCCTTGCGGCGCTTGGGCTCCTGCGTGTGGTCGAAGAAGAACAGCCGGCCTTTCGCGCGCAGCAAGGACTGCAGCACGGCGTCGTCCATCTGCTCGTAGTAGTAGCCGGCGCGGTCGTCGGTGTCGAGCACGAAGCGGTGACCGCTGCTCTGGCTGACGAACTCGTAGGAGAGCGCGATGCGTCCCGTGGCCGTCGCGGTGGCTTCGGGAAAGCGGTTCTGAACGTCGATCGTGCCGCGCATCTGCTGCAGCCAGTCCTTGGTCGCCTCATCGCCGAGGTAGACGGTCCAGCCGGCCTTCTTGAACTGGGTGGACCGTAGGTAGAGCAGCGCCAGAAAGGCCGTCTTGCCCGACGCCGACGGACCCCACAGCGCGACGCGGCCGTCTTCCTCGGTCGCCGCCGGCGGGGCGACTTCGAGCTCGGTTGGTTGCTGCGTCTGGTCCTCTTCCATGTGGTCCTCTTCCATGGCTTTGCCTTAGCGCCGCCCCCGTAGGGCGCCCACGCCCAGCTGCCGCGCCTGGTAGATCAGCGGACGCCTCACCGCGTTGGGCGGCGTTTGCTCGGAGGGGTGCTCGTCGAGCTTGGCGAGCTTGCCTTCGACTTCGCGGCGGACCGATGGGTCCGAGCTGGTGCGTGCGGCTTCCCGCAGCGCCTTGCGGGTCTCGCGCAGCTCGAGCGCGATCCGGCGCCGCGCTTCGCCGTCCGCCAGCCGCAAGGCCCGCTCGGCCTCGCCTAGCTGCGTGACGGCCTGCTGCCAGTCCGACGGCTCTTCGGGGACGCCTTCCAGCAGGCGGCGTGCGCGCTCGAACAGGTCGGGGCAGTAGCGGTGGCGGCTATCCTTCTGGATTTCGAGCTGCAAGCTGCGCAACTGCTCCCGCAGATCACGGGCGCGCGTCTCGTTCTGGCGCAGGTCTTCCTGGAAGGTGTGTAGCCCCTCCATCCAGCGCGCCGCGTCGAGCACCTGCGTGGCCGGGTCCACGCCGTCGAGCCACAGCGAGTCCTCGAACTCCGCCAGCAGATCCTCAGCCCACAAGCGCTTGGAGTCGCCGGACTCGGCGACGCTTGCGATGAAGGAGCGCAGGCTCTCGGCGGCTTCCTCGGACTGTTGCCGGAGCGCTTCGGCGGCGCGCGCGAGTTCGTCGCGGTAGACGGCTTCAGTGGACGCCGATGTTTCGAGCAACTCGCGGATCATTGCGGGCTCGACGCCGTCGAGTGTCTCCGGCCACTCCGGCGCCGCCGGCGGGATGCGCTTGATGGCCTGTAGCGCCCGGCCGCCCTCCAGGCAAACCCGACGTCTTTCGGCCAGCACCTGCTCGGCCTGACTTTGGGCGGCCGACAGGGCTTCCACGATCACGTTCTGCGCGGCCGAGAGCTCCTGCTCGTAGGTCTCGAGCGCGGCGCCGCCGGCGGGCTCGATGAGCTTTTCCAGCCCTTGCCCGGAGAACGCGAAGGGATCGCTCGGTTTCTCGCCCAGGGTTTCCAGCAACGCCGCGGCCCCGGCGCGCAGTTCCGCCGCACTTTGCAGCCGGGACTGGAAGCGTTCCATAGCGACGGCGGACTCGCGCTCGAGCTCGGCGCACTGCGCGCGGATTCTGTCACAGACTTCCAGCAGCCGCAGCGACTCCTGAGCCTGCGGCTCGCCCGGATGCTCGCCTGGGATCTCGAGCTGCAAGACCCGCAGCGACTGCAAGATGGCCTGCGGATGGACCCCGCCGAGCAAGCGGTTGGCGGTCTCGCCGCACTCCTCGCCGGCGCGCTTGGCGGCCGATGCGAGGCGTCCGCGCTGGTTGGCTGCCAGTCCCTCGAACTCGGTCTTGGCTTCGCCCAGCGCCGCCGCAAAGCCCTCGAAGTCGTCCGGCCGCGCCAACTCCCGGCCGTTGAGCTGCTCGACCGAGGCCGCCAACGCCGCAATCCGCTCATCGCGCTCCGGGCCGGTGTCGCACGTCTCGCAAAACAGCTCCAACCGCTTCTTGAGCTGGCGCAGCGCTGTGCGCGAGCGCGCGTCGGCCGCGGAGGCCATCTGGTCGAGCAGCGCATCGAGTTCCCCGCGGATCTCGGCGGCGACTTCGGCGGTCAGATCCTTCGATTGCAGCGACTGGCGGGTGCGTTCGCTGATGCGGCCCAGGCGGCGCATGCTGTCGGCGGGGGCCGGGTCGTTCTCCAGCGGCGGCGCCGCCGCGCGAAATTCATCGAGCACGTGCGCCCAGTAGGTCGCCAGCGGAATCGACTCGCGTTCGAGCGTGGCCAGGTCAGCCCTGCCTGGCTGGTTTTGGACCTTGCGCACCTGCTCCTCGCGCTTCTTGCGGTACCCGTCGAGCTCCTCGCGCAACTGCTCGGCCCAGTGGTGCGGCGCCCCGTTGCGCAGGAACTCGTCGCGCCAGCGCTTGAGGTCGCCTTCGAGGCCGATGCGCCCGACCTCCTGGTCCACTTCGGTCAGCAGCGACGAGGCCTCGGCCAGCAGTTCCAGCCCGACTCTGTCGCGCGGTACGAGGCGCTGGAAATCCTGGATCACCTGGCGCGGCGTCTTCAACTCGGAAGTGCGCGAAACGTCGCGTCCCAGCGGCTCGAGCTGCGCCAGCCAGTCGGCGTGGCGTTGTTCGATCGAGGCGGCGAACGGCGCGGAGTCCTGGGCGCGCAGCAGCGGGTTCAACTCGCGAATTTCGGCCTGCAACTGCGACACCTTCTGAAAAATGTCGTCGAGATTGACCGCAAGCTGGTCGATCGAGTTCGCCTGGATCAGCAGCTCCTCCAGCGCCTGCTTGTTCGCAAACGCGAGCCCAAAGAATCCGCCGGATTGGCTGTGCAACTGCTCCAGCACGGCCGAGCGCTGCGCGTGGAAGGCCCCGAAGCCCGGCAGCTTCTCCTCCCAGCCCTCCAGCCGTCGGACGGCCTCTTGCAGGCGCTGCTTGTGGCTGAGGTCGCTCATCGGCCCGGACCTCCGCTCACCAGGCGGCTCAGCAACTCCTCGGCGGCTTGGAAGTCCAGCGTCGCTTCCCCGGCGGTGGCGCGCGACAGCGGCGACTCCGAGAGCTTCTCGGCGGCGCCGGCGCCTTCGCGCAGCGCGGTCCGCAGCCATTGGTGCGTCCACACGAGGATATTCTGAAGAATCACGGGGTCGCTTTCAATGACTTCGGCCAGGCCGATGCCGCCGGGGTAGAGATCGACGATGGCGATGCCGAACACTTGGGCGCCGTCGACGAAGACGCCGTAGACCGGCGCCACCTCCAGGCTGTCTTCATCCGCGCCCAGGTGCACCGGCAGCACGTGCCGCAGGGCCGCCGCCAGCGCTTCGAGCGCTTCCTTGTCCGGCCCCGGCTCGATGGCCACCACGAACGACCGCGCCGTGAAGGCGACCTGGATCGGGCGGCCGTTGTCATACGTCCGCAGCGGACCGTCTTCGGTGCGTTCGAGCCAGCCGGCCAGGTGTTCGCGGTAGGCGAGGTCGGCGACGAAGCGGTAGGCCACCGTGCCGGCGCCCTCCATCAGCGTCCGGCGTGGGCTCAGCATCTTCGGGCGCGAAATCGTCACAAAGCGCCGCCTCCAGGTCAGCCGAAAACGGTCCGTCGGGCTGCAATGGATCACTCGGCTTTCCGCCACTTCGCGAGTCGAGCCCCATTCGTCGATGCGGTAGCGCTCGCCGTTGCGGATGAACACCCGTCCCGGATAGGCCTCAATGCCGGCGCGGTCCTGGTCCACCTGGAACAGCGCCTCCTGGGCCGCTTCGGGACGTCGGACCGTGATCAGGTCGGCCCCCACGGTGCGCAAAGGCCGCGGAACCGAGTCCGGCGCCTGGTCATTGCGGCACAGCCAGTCCGTCTGCAGTCGTCGGTCGTCGTCCAGGAAGAGCACCTCGCGGCGCATCAACTGACCGGCCAGCGCCAGCTCGCGCAGCGTGGAGAGCAGGATCTCGCGGTCCCAGCCCAGCGTGACGGCCAGACTGTCGCGCCGCTCTTCCACCTCATGCAGGGCGTGCAGCAGGTGCCGCCGGACGATGCCGGGGTTGCCCTTTGCTGGAATGAGAAGGCGCGATGACTTCCAGGCAGAACCCTCTTTGTCAAAGACTTGCAGCAGATAGTTCAAGTAAGGGTTTTGGGGCGGCAGGATGCCGACGAAGTGCGGCAGCCCCTTTTCGGTCGAGCGTCCGGCGGTGGCGAGGACGTCGCCCAGCGCCAGGGCGTTCTCGTCGGTGATCGGCAGGATGCTGACTTCGGCCTCGGGCCGCTCGGCGGTCATGCGGTCGGCCGCCTGGGCTCCTTCGCCGTCCAGGGCCGCCTCTTCCAGGCCCCGTCGCTCCTGTGCCGAAATCTCGGCCGGCGTGTCCAGCCGTGTCGTCCAGCCGGCCTTGACCGAGGCGAACGAAGCCGTCAGCGCCAGCCGCCGCGACGGCGCCGGCAGCGCGTCGATCTCCTGGGTTCGCAGCAGGTCGCGGTCGCCCTCGATCCGGTAGGCGCGCAGCGGACGGTTGAGTTCGGTGTTCACGCGCACCTCGTCGCGGCTCGAGTCGAACTGCTTGGGCAGCACCAGCTCGCGGAACGCCTTCATCTCGGCGTCGGCGTAAAGCGGCTTTCGGGCCAGCGCCAGCGTGCGGACGCCGGAGCGGCCGTGCTCGCTGATGATGCGGTCCAGCCGCCGCGAGATCGCCCAGATGTTCGCCGCCAGGGCGCCGGTGTAGGCGTGTACGTCCCACCAGACCACCATGCCGATGCGCGAAACCAGGTTGCGCTGCTGCAGGTTGGGCTTGTTGGCTTCGTAGCGCAGCCGGGGCAGCAGCTGGTCGGAGAGCGTTTCGGCGTCGACGATCCAGACGTCAGCGTCTCCGGCCTCCTGCAAGTCCTTCCACGAGCGCGGCGCGGCCACCTTGGCCGGCGCCTCGGTGGAGCCCTCGGGCGGCGCCGCCCAGCGCTCGATGCGCTCGACCAGATCCGGCCGCAGCGAAGGTGTTACGATCAGCGTGGCCTCGCCCAGCTTGCGCGCCAGGTCCGCGGCGGCGAGCCCGACCGCCTCGTGTTGGCCAAAATTGTCGGGCGCGAGGATCAGCCGGTTGCGTTCCACGCCTGGGGCCACGGCCTTGGGCTTGGTGAGGTCATAGACGGCTTCGAGCAGCGACTCGGAGATGCCGAAGGAGCCCTTGGCGGCCAGCCGGTCGCGCCATTCCGCGATGAAGCGGTCGGTTTCCAGCGTGCGTTGCCGCGTGGTCGAAGCCGAGCGCGAGAACAGGTCCGCCAGGGCGATGCCGCCGCGCCGCATGGCCTCGGGCCAGTCGGTCAGATGTCGCTGGGTATGCGGTTGCTCGGCCGGCGCGGTTTCGGCGGCGGCTTGGGCCGCCGGCCGGCTCCAGCCCACACGGAGCAACGTCAGCGACAGCAACGCCGCGGTCGTCCAGTGCGCCGCCGGATACGACGAAGGCCCGTCGCCCAGGCGGCTCCAGCCCATCGCCATCATCGCCAGCAGGGGCAGGGAGCACAGCGCCACCCAGCCGCGCTGCTCATTGCCGTAGCCGACCGAGCCGGCCAGCCAGCGCCCGCGCTCCGCCGGCGCGGGCTGGAACAGGCCGACCGCCAGCAGCGCCGCCCACGCCGCCATCGGCAGGAACAGCCAGATCTCCTGGCGGTCGATCCAAGGGATTTCCGGGCGGATCTCGGGGAAGCCCGTCACCGCGGCATAGAGCAGCACCAGCGGTCCGCCAATGGCGATCGCGGTCCAAAAGGCCACGCGGCTCCAGTAGGTCCCGGTGTCGCCGCCCTCGGCGCGGCCCCGCGCTGCGATGTCCGCCAGCAACGCCGCCAGGAATCCCACGACCAGCACGACAAGAGGCAGCAGTCCGTTGAGCTCGAAGCTCATCGCGCGTCCCCCCTTGTGAGCAGCTCCGTCGGGATGCCGAGCTGGACTTCGAGAAAGTAGGCGCGCTCGCCGCTCTCAGTGCGGCCCGGATCCTGGTAGCCGGCCTCGCTGAGGTCGTTGACGACGCCGGGCAGGTTGAGCCACGGCTTTGGAAACACGCTCGAGCGGGTGACGGTGGTGTCGGTCGGCGTCTTGAGCAGAAAGAATCCGAGCGGCGGTTTCGAATGCAGCTTGATGGCCGAGCCCAGCGCCTCGGCGCGCTCGCGCTCGCTCACGCTCGGGCCTTCGCCCTGCGCGCCGGTGTGGATCGGGTCGCGGTAGTCGGCGCTGAGCTTGTCGAGAAACGCCAACGGGCGCAGGAACTCTTCGCAGTAGCGGTCCGACCAGTTTGCGAACAGGTTGAGCTTGGTCTGGCGCTCGCCGAAGTGCGTCGGCTCGGCGATGCGCTGGCTGAAGACGGCGGCCAGGTCTTCGTTGCGTTCGAGCTGGCTCAGGGCGGAGTGCGTACGCCGGCCTCCGAACTGCGGGCGCGGCTTGCTCGAGTCCACGCCGTTCATGTCGAGGAACTTGCCGAGCTGATCGATCAGCCAGTCGATCTCGCGGGCGCGGCGGCTGAGCAGGTCCTTCACGCGCAGCAACTCGCCCAGCACGTCGCCCAGCACGCGCATCCGCAGTGACGCGGCGACGTTGTCGGCATGCGCCCGCAGCTCCTGCTGCAAGGCTGCCGAGCGGGTGGCCGCCCGCACGCAGTCGGTGAGCCGGCCGCGCTGAGCGTGGCGGTAGAAATCGTCGGCGCGACGCGAGCGTTTCTCGATGGAGCGCTGGAAGACGAAGCGTCCCAGCAGCCACCCCAGCAGCCAGAAAACGACCATCACCGCGATCGGCGTGATCTGTCCGACAGTCCCTTCGAGAGTGAAGAATTCGCCCAGAGCGTCCACCGCGAACGGCCCGGCAGCCAGTGCGAAGACGATGCCGAACAGCGGCCACCACTTGTCGGCCAACTGCTCGGTTTTCACGCGGCCGGCCTGGAACGCCAAATACTGCCGGTGGCGCTCGACGATCCCCACAAACGGGTCTTCCTCATCGGCCGGCGTCACGGACGCCTCGTGCGATGAGTAGCGCAGATGCGGCTCGTAGCGCTCAATCTGGTCGAGCAACTGGCCGACGGTCAGCGGGTCGCGCACGGCGTCGAGCTCGTGCAGCACGGCGCCTTCGAGGGCTTCCCGGAGCGTCCCGAGCCGTTTCTCGGCCAGTTCGCGCGACTCGCGGCCGGCTTCCTGTGAGATCTGGTCCTTGAGCGTCCAGATGGAGCGCTTCCAGCCCTCGGCCACCTGTTGCGGCCAGTCCGGGGCGGTCGGGTCGAGCTCGAGCAGCTTGGTCTCGATCGCGTCCAGGCCTTTCTGTTGCAGTTGGCCGATGCGGTCCAACCCCAGCGTCTGCTCGAGTTTTTCCGGCAAATAGTCCTGCAGAATCGCGCCCAGCGGCTCGCGCGGCGCGGGCTGGCCGCGCTTGATCAAGTGATCGAGGAACAGCCGCGAATAGGTGGCGGCGCTCAGCCGCGCCACCAGCCCGAAGCTGAGCTGGATGCCGCGGATGCCCACGAATGCCGCCGGCGGCGTGCCGTCGTCGTCGCGCTGGTAGAGACGGTCGTTCTCTCCCTGGCGCTGGTTTTCAAACAGCAGGAATTCCAGGAACAGCGCCGCTTCGTCGATGCGCGCGTCGCGGTCGCGGTGGCCGCCGCGCGTCTCGCTGTCGAACAGGTAGGCGCGGCCGAACGCCGGCTCGCGGCGCTGCGCGGCCTGCTGGTTGCGCTCGAAGGCATGCGCCAGGGCGTCGCGGATGCGGTTGTTCTCCGGCGCGCTGCGCCAGTAGTCGTCAAAATCGAGGATTTGCAGGAAGTTGAGCTGGTCGGCGCCCTCTTTCACCCGCGTCAGCGAGAGGCCCTGCGCGAGTTCGCGCAGCATCGGCTCCACTACTTCCTGCAGTTTGCCGATCGCCTCAGCGCGGTTGGGGTGCGCCAGCACGATGACGTCGAGCCCCTGGCTGCGGTCGGTTCCGTCGTGGGCGTCCGCCGCGTGCAAACGGCGCTTGGCGACGGCGGCGGCGCGGGCGAGCGCCTCGCCGACGCCGTAGGGACCCGCCTCGACCTCTTCGATCTGGCGAAACAGGTCGAGCATCACCTCCGGCGGGCGCTCGTCGCGGCTGCGGGGGTCCAGCGGGTCGTCGACGTTCAGCAGCGCCAAACCGCGCAAGTGGCGGCGTTGCAGCGAGGCAGGGTCGTCGCGCGTTTCCCACTCGAGCGCGCCTCGGGCCGACGCGCTGCGCAGCAGGCGCTCGAGCACGGTCCGTCCGTAATCCCCGTAGCCGACGAGGATCGTGGGATGCAGGCGCTTCATCGCCGTCGAACTCCAGCGACTACTGGACCGAGTCCTCGTCGGGAGGGTCGAAGCTCAGCTCGCTGTCGCGCATGATTGACCCGGTTGCCGCTGAGTTCTTCGTCAGCGGACGCGAGGTCCGCGCTTCGAGCATTTCGCCCACAATCGACTGGATGACGCGCAGCACCGGCTGATCGAGCTCCTCCTGCCGCGTGTTCTCGCCGCGGCGGGCCGCCATGGCGATGTCTTCCAGCAGCTTGCCGGCCCAGGTGTGGAGCATCTGGGCGCGGCGGCGCATCTCCTCTTCGCCGTAGGACTCCTTGGAGGCGTCGACCATCGTCTGGAACCGCGGCCCCAGGTCCTGGTCGAGGTGGTATTCGCCGAGGGTGTAGAGTGCGGCGGCGAGGTTTTCGCCCAGCGGTTCGGAGTCCTCGGCGTTGCGCTTCCAGAACAGCCCCTCGCGGGTCTTCACCACGACCTGCGTCAGCAAGCCGTCCACCAGCCGGTCCAGCGCCCACGAAGCGCTCAGCTCGCCCTTGCGCGGATTGAGGTTGGGCAGCGCGGCTTCCCAGTGATAGTCGGTGTGCAGGTGATAGGCGCGGCGCTCGTTGGCGGCCACGCGTTCGTAGGCGTTCTCGATCTCGCCCACCACGGCGGCGAAGTAGTAGAGCGGAATCGGCAGCTCCATGTCATGCACGATGGCGATGTGCGGGCTCGACCAGTCCGAGTGCTGCGGCTCGCGTCCGCCGCGCTCGAGAATGCGCCGCATGCGCGCGTCGAAGTCCGGCGAGACCGAGTCTTTCCTGATGACGTAGTGGCGGGTCTGGGCGACCTTCACGCCGTCGTCGAGCGTATCGAGCTCTTCCGAACGCAGCCGCGCGGTGACTCCGGCCAACTGCGAGAACGAGACGAGCTTCTTGTCGACGTAGTGGTCGATCTCGGCCTTGCTCGGCGGCTCGCCATTGCGACCGGGCGTCAGGATGCGGGCTTCGAGTTCGAGGCCGGTTTCGATGTTGAGCGCCCGGATGTCGTCGTCGCCGTAGATATAGCGCCGCAAACGGTCGCGGCCGAGTTGCACCAGCGCCTGCCGCAGGTCGACGACGGCCTGACGCTCGGATTTTTCCACGAACCGCCCGGTGCCCGGATCGCGTACCGGCTTGAGCTCTTCGGCGATCGACTTCGACAGCACGTTGCGGTCGTAGGTGGTCATGTCGCGGCCGCCGTCGACGAACAGCGAGCGGTAGACCTCGGGCCAGATGCGCCGGCGCGGCTTGTCGAGCGTTTCAAAAACCTCGACGGTGAGCGCCATGCGCGGGATGATGGGGTTGGCGCCGCGCCGCATCGACTCGGCTTCGCTCTCCATGTCCTGCACAAGGTCGTTCATGCGGGTGGCGAGCCGGGCGTAGAGGTGGCCGCGCTTGTGCATGTACTCGAGAAGCTCTTTGTATTGAGCCTGTTCGAGCTTGGCGTCAAAGTAACGCTTTTGGGCTTGCGCGACCTTCTGGAAGTTGTCCTGCGCCTCGTCGCGGGTGCGCAGGAAGGTCTCTTCGTCGGGCCGAAAGCCCCACTTTTTGGCGTCGGCGGCCTGGCGCAGGTTTTCGAGGAACTCGGTCTCCAGGCGCTCCTTGACCTTCGGGTTTTCGAGGCTGGCCTTCTCGGTCTTCTCGTAGCGCTGTTTGACCTCCGGCATGATCTCTTTTTCCGAGAGATCCAGCAGCCGCAGCACCAGATAGCGCTCCTGCATCGGGTCGAGCTTGAGGTCCCGAATCACGTCGCCCTCGGCGGCGGAGTTGCGCACCTGCTCCAGGCCCTCGTCGATCAGCACGGACGCCTTGCGCACGTCTTCCACTAGGCCGCTGACCTGCTGCAGGTACTGGTTGACGCCTTCGCGGTGGAAGACGAACGTGCGCTGCTTGATGGAGATGCGGTTCAGGATCGGCTCGCGCTGCTTGGCCAGCGCGTCGCGGACCTTTTGGATCAAGGTGTCGGCGCGGCGCGGCTCGCCGTTGTCGTCCACGCCGCCGGTCTTGCGGCCCAGGTCGACGTCTTCCACCAGCCGCTGCCAGTAGCCGTTGGTGATCTCGTCGCGCTCGTCCTGCTGCGCCATGGCCTGGACGGACAGCACAAAGGCCTTGTTGATCTCGCGGTAGCGATCCTCTTCCGCCATGTTGCGGAATTTTGGATCTTCGTAGTTGACCTGTAGGCGCTCCAGGGCGCGGGCGCGGTCGTCGGTGGCGTCGGGGTTGACGCCGAACGTGATCTGGCGGCGCAGGGCTTCGGCCGCGAAGCGCAGCGCGGAATACTCGTGCAGGTCCTCGGCCGGCAACACCAGCGTCGCCAGCCCAAAAGCGCCGAAGTTTTTTGCGTAGCCGCGGCCGACGTTCTTGAGATCGCCGGGGAAGCGGGTGAGCTCGGTCAGGTGCTTCTCGTAGTTGTCGGCCTCGCTCAGGATCCGGCCGATGATCGGCGTGAAGGCCTGCCAGAAGGTGGCGTCGGCGGCGACGGAGACGATGTCGGCGACGGCCATCTGCGGCGGCAGATCATAGATGGACGAGTAGTAGAACGGCGCTGTCTTCACGCGCGGCAGCTCGGTCGAAGACTGGTTATTCCAATAGACGAAGGTCTCGCCGTTAGGCAGATCCTTGGCGACGTCGGGGTACTGAATTTTCGTCAGGTGTTCGAGCTCTTTGAGCGCCGCGTAGGTGTTGGCGTGGATGTCCTGGTGCAGGTCGGGCGCGACCTTGTTGAGCAAAGTCGTCGACAGCAGGAAGTTGCCGATCACGCGCGGCCGCCAGTGCAGGCTGCGGATCACGTCCTGCAGTAGATAGGCCGTGCAGAGGAAGCAGCCCGAGCCGGTGCCGCCGGCCAGCGTGGCGTAGACGTAGACGTAGATCGTGGGCGGATCGGAGAGGCGAAACGTGTTGTCGGCCTCCAGCAGGTGACGCAGAATCTGCGCGAATCTCTCGCGAATCTGCGGGCTCGAATAGTGAAAACCCAGCCGCGATTCCACGCGAATCTGCCCCGCGCCAAACCCTCCGCCGGGGCGCGGCCGGTAGGCCTTGTCGAGCCATTGCAGCGCCTGCTGATCGCCGGATTTGCGGTAGTTTTCCACCGCCTGGTGCTTGTCGAAGGCGCCGATGGTGATCTTGTTGCCGCGTGGGACGTGCTCGAGCAAATTTTGGTCGTTGATGTCCGTATCAATCGAGACGAAACTCGTCAGCGGGCGCAGCGCCTCTTCCCAATGCGGCAACTGCTTGGCGCGGGCGGCCATGCGGTCGACGATCTTCGACCCGGCGCCGCCCAAGCCCACGAACATGCGCGGCGGAACTTTCCCTTGCAGTTTGAGTACTGAATCATCCGCCATGCGCCGTCTCCTCTCTCCCTCTCGGAAGCCCCTATCTTAGCCGGATCGCAATTCGAAATACAGGCTGCGATCGACCGTCCGGAACAGCACTCCGGTCGAAACCGGCGACTCGCGTTCGGGCAGCAGTTCCCAGGTTCCGTCCACCGCCAGCCGCTCGAGCGAACCCGGCGTCTCCTCGCGCATCTGGATGCGGCTACGATCGGCCCGCAGCCTCGCCAGCGCCCCTTTGCGCTTGCCGGTCAGGCGGAAATCAGGCTGCACGTAGACGTGGGCGTCGCGGTAGAACCCGGCTCGTGAGCCGCTGGCGCGCCGGATTTCGTAAAAAACGCCTTCGCTCAAATCTTCTTCCGGCGCGAATTGCACGCCCAGCCGGGCGGGGAAGCGCGACGGCGAGATGAAGCCGTAGGCCACCACGCCGCCGATCAGCAGCGAGGCCGCCGCCGCCAGCCACTGCCAGTAGCAGTCCAGCCAGGGGTCTGGAATGATCTGCACCGAGAGGTTTGCCGTAGACCGCACGACCGAGCCGTCGATGCGCTGGGCCTCGAGCGTGATCTCGTGCTCCTCGTCGAACTCGCACGCCGCCGGACACTCCTCGGTGAGGATCTGGATGCGGTAGCTATTGGCGCCGCCGGGCTGCAGCGTCAGTTCCACCGGCTCGTCGCCGAGCGGCTTCCACTGGCCGTTGTCCTCGATCTCGATGGTCGCTTTTGAGCGGTCGAAATCCGTGGTCAGACGCACGTTCGTCGGCGACGATGTGCGGACGCCGGTCAGATCCAGCCGCCCCATGGCCGAGCTCGTACTCGTCACCGGTCCCAGCTTGATCGGGCTGGGCTGCGGGCCGAAGTCGAAATCCTCGAGCGCCGAGTTCGGCGGCGGCGGAGGCGGTGGCGGCGGCGGTGTGGGCTCCGTGGGCGGAGCGGAGGGCTCAGCCGGGGGAGCCGCGGGCTCCACCGGCGCGGGCGTCGGCTCGGGAGCGGGCGGTTCCGGGGTCGGCTCGGGTTCCGGCGCTGGCGGCGGCGGCGGTGGCGGCGCGTCGCTGACGTCCACCGTCATGTTGACCGTGCGGTCGATGTCTCCGCCGCGTAGGCGGGCTTCCACCTGCTGGCGGCCGCTGCCGGAGAAGCGCACGCGGGCGGAGTAGCGGCCGTTCGCATCGGGCTGAAAGTCCACCGGAGCGCCGTTGACCCGGGCGTCGACGTCGAGGCCGGCAAGTCGGCCGGGATCGGTGATCGCGGCGCCGGTGCGCTCGTCGAAAGCCTCGATCGTCAGCGTGACATCCTCGCCGGTCGGCGCGGTGGTAGTCAGCATCCGCAGGCCCACCGAGCGCTCCTGGATCAAGATCCAGCCGCCGCCGGAGCGCGCTCCGGTGCGGAACGTCCAGCGCCCGGCCCGCGGGTTGGTCAGCCGCACGATGCGGTAGCCGCGCGCGACGTTGTCGAGTCCGATGGTGCTGCCGCCGCCGCGGTAGTCGAGCGCGATCTCGGTGGCGCCGGGGTTGCCGGCGCCCTCCTGGAGAGCGGGCAGCGGGCCGTCGGCGGCCACCACCAGATAGGCTTCCTTGACGAAGTCGTCGATGTCGACGACTACGTCGCCCCGCAGCGGCCCCTGCTTCACGTTCTTGGCGCCGAGAAAGCGCTGGTAGACTTCGCCAACCGCCGCCGCCAGATCGAAGGCGTTGCGGGTGGCCCGGCTGAAGTTGAACGGCGGGTCGCCGCGGAACGAGCCGACGTCCGCGCCCAGATTCACCGCGGCCACCATCGCGCCGGAGCTGCGCAGACGGTTCAGCTCGCCCATCAGCCGGCCCTCGCATTCGCCCAGGCCGCCGGCGTCGGCGACGATCAGCAGCAGACGAGGCCCGGAGTCGCCCAGAAACCGGAACGCGGTGTGCAACGCGCGGGCGAAGTGGGTGTAGTTGTTGTAGATCAGGAAACTGGTGAGCTGGCTCTTGAAGCTGCTGCGCGGCCCTCGCAGCTCGAGTTGCACGGAGCTGTCCGCCGGCGCGGAGCAGTCCTCATGGAATGGCGCGGCGACGCCCCCGCCCAGCAGGACTTGCAATGCCGGCGGGATGGAGGATTTCTGCGCGGCGTCGCGCGCTTCGGCCGCTTGCCGCTCATTCATCATGCGGAACACGGCGTAGCGGTCGCCGTCTTCGGCGATGTCGCCGAGGATTTTCGAGATCTGCTCAGCGTAGTCCTGCGGGTCGTTCTCCTTCATGGAGATGGAGGTGTCGACCACGACCGCGATCTTGCGCTGCGCGGAGGCGGCGGAGGCGAGCAGAAAGGCCGCCAGCAGGACCCGAGCCGCGACCGCCGTACAGCGTCGGTGGGCCGGCGGACGAACAGGAATGTTCGTCCCACCGAGCCTGCCGGTTTGCAGTGGGGCCGGACATTCCTGTCCGGCGCTCTGTCGTGATGCGCACACGTCTGCCCTAGCCTCCGGTCCTGAAATCAAAGTAAACGCTCTTATCGTCGCTGCGATAGACGACGCCCGTGCGCAAAGGGGTTTCCTCCGGCGGCAATTCCTCCCAATCCCCGTCGATCGTTTCGCGCCACACCAACTGCCCGCTTGCCGGCTGGACCTTCACGCGGCCCTTATCGGCCCGCAGCCGGACCAGCGCATTGTTCTTCGAGCCCGAAAGCCGATAGTCGGCGCTCAAATACAGTCTGGCATCCCGGTAAAACCCGGCGCGCGAGCCCGGCTGCGCCCGAAACGGGTGAAAGAAGCCCTCCTCGAGATCCGCCTCCTGCGACAACTGTACGCCGTCCCGCGCATTGAAGCGCGACGGCGAGGTGAAGCCGTAGACGACCACGCCGCCCAGCAAGGTCGCTAGTGCGGCGACCAGATATTGCCAGTAACAGGCCAGGAAAGGGTCGCCGATGACCTCCACCTGGAGCGGAGCGCGCAGCTCGACCACGCTGCCGTCGGCCCGCGGCGCCCGTAGCACGATCTCGTGCTTCTCGTCAGGCGAGCAGGCCGTGGGGCAGGCTGTTGCGGTCAGGCGCAGTGCGAGGCGGCGGTTTGAGCCGGGACGCAGGCGCAGCTCCGGCGCGTCGTCGAACGAGACCCAGCCGCCGTCGGTCTGGACCAGCAGGTCGGCGTTCGACAGGTCGAGATCGGTTTCGAGCTGGACGCGGACCTCGCCCTGGACGTCCGCCGCCGACAGGTCCAGCGTCGCGCTCGCTTCCTCGCCGCTGCGGACCGGCCCGAGCTGCACCGCGGGCAGCGGGCCGCTGAACGAGAGACGCCCCAGCACCTCGATTTTCTCCTCTGCGCCTTTTCCCTGGACGCCCGGCGGCAGGTCGAAGCGCAGAGTGAACTCGCCGGTTTTCTCCGGCGTCCACGCGGCGCTGTAGACGCCGGGGCTTTCCGGGTCGAGGCGCAGAGGCGGGCCGCCGGAGATGCGCACCGTGACATACGGCGGCGCGCCCGACGCCGAGCCCCCGCCTTGCAAGTCGGCCCGGACGCGCAGCCGTACGGGGACGCCGATCTCCGCGCGCGCCGGCGTCTGCGAGGAGAGGTCCCAGCCCGGTTCGCGGACGTCGAGCGTCAGGTTCATCCGCCGCTCCAGGTCTCCGCCGCGCAAGACGGCGTTCACCTGCCGCCGCCCCGTCGCGGGCAGGCGTGCGGTGGCCGTCAGAATGCCGTCTCCCGCCGCTGCGTCGCCGCCGGAGCCGTCGTCGCGCAGCGTCAATCTCTGGCCCTCCACGTCGACCTCGGCGGTCAGCGACGGGATATCGCCGCTGGTGATCCGCTTGCCGGTGCGCTCATCGAAAACCTCGAACATCACCCGCGTTTGCGGCCCGGCGGTGACGGTTTCGAGCGGGCGGATGGCGATGGCGGACTCTTCGAGCAGCATCCAGCCGCCGGCGGCCGAGCCGGCCTGGAAGCGCCAGCGGCCGCCCTCGGGGTGCGTGAGGCGGGCGATGCGGTACGAGCGATTCCGACCGTCGAGACCCTTCGTCGAGCCGCCGCCGCGCAGGTTCAGGTCAGCAGTCTTGGCCGAGGGATTGCCGCTCGCCGGCGTCAGAGCGGAAAACTCGCCGTCGGCGGCCACCACCAGAAAGGCTTCCTTGACGTAGGGGCCGATCTCGACCTCGACCGCACCGCCGTCGAGCCGCCCGGTCTTGGCCTCCCGCGATCCCAGGAATCGCTGGTAGACCTCGGCCACGGCTTCCACCAGGTCGGCCGAGCTCCGCGCCGCGCGGGTGAAGTTGAAGGCCGGGTTGCCGCCAAAGCCGCCGGTGGACGAGCCGATGTTGACCGCGGCCACCATCCCGCCGCTGTCGCGGAAGCGCTTGAGCTCGTTCGTCAGGGACCGCTCGCACTCATTGCTCAAGCCGCCCGAATCGGCCAAGAACAGCAGCAACCGCTGGTGCGAGGAGTCGAGCGTCAGCAGGTCGAGCGCCGAGTGGATGGAGCCGGCGAACTTGTTGCCGCCCGTGTAGCGGCCAATGAAGCCCTCGATCGAGCCCTTGAACCCGGCATAGTCGCCCGGCCGCATTGCCAGCCGCAGCGCCGGCGTGGGCGGGGTGTTGCAGACATCGACCTCGCTGCTGGTGGGCGGCAGGCGGGTGACTTGGTACCGGTCTTCGGGCTCGGTGAGATCGGCCAGGATTTTTGCCAGTTGCACCGTGTAGAGCGGCGCGTCGTTGCGCAGCATCGAGCCCGAGGTGTCGATCAGCACCGACACCCGCCGCTCCGCCCGGGCCGCCGAGGCGATGGCCACGACCGCCAGCAGAGCCGCGAGCCGGGCGCGTGCGGTCATCGCTCGAATTCAGCGCGGAACGTGCGCAACTCGCCGCCGGAGGTCTGGTAGCGGTAGCTGCGCCGGGCTTCGACCGGATAGGTGCGGCCGTCGGCGCTGGGAACCTCGCGCCACTCCGCGCCGACCTGTTGCTGCAACTCGCGCGCATCGGCGGGCGGCCGGAAGGCGTAGAGATCGTCGCCGAGCGGCTGGATCCAGCCCAGCGGGGTCTGATTTCCCGGCGCCTCGATGGGGAACTCGGCGTCCAATCCCGCCAGTTTGCGGAACAGCGGCGCCTCGCCCAGCGGCTGCGGCGTGAACGGTCCCTGCGGCGAGGCCCCGGGCGCGGCCCGGAAGTCCGGCGGCAGCGTCAGCCGGTAGCGGGTGTACCAGGCGAGCAGAGCCAGCAACAGCAACAGCAGCAGCAGCGTCAGCAGCGACCAGTAGCGCTGCCAAAAATCCGGGTGCGCGATGTCGAGCTTCACCGTGAACGGGTCCGACAACGCGCCCAGCGGCATGTCGCGGTACGGCGTCTCCGCCAGGCTGAAGTGCAGGCCGACCTCGGCCGGTCCGCCTTCGCTGGGACGGCCGATCTCGACGCAGGCCTGGAACGGCAGCTCCTGACCCTCGGGATTTTCCGACCGCTTGAGGCGTTCGATCAGCGCCGAGTCCAGCTCCGCCGTCCACAGATCCCGGCCGGGCTCGTCGGCCCGCACCGGCCGCGAAGCGACCACCGATCCGAGCACCTGCAAGCGCACCGAAGCGCCCGACAGCGGCCCGCCGCGCATGTCGGCCTTCGGGTCGAGAGCGGCGGTCAGCCGATACGGTCGCCCGGTGGCCGCGCGCGCCTCAAAACGTTCCGACGGCTCCAGTAACAGCGCAAAATTCGCGCAGCCCACCTCGGCGCGGCTGAGATTGGTGCGGTCGGCGTCGGCGGTGGCCGGAGTCGAGCGGATGCGCAGCAGAGGCTTCACCGTGGCGGCCATGCCCTCCACGCCGGTCAGCGTCTCGAGCGTGACCTCGCCCCGCATCGCGCGCACTTCCAGGCGGCCCAAGTACGAATCCGCGCCGGTCGGGAAGGTGTCCTTGAAGACCGGGCAGACCTGGAACAGGCGGGCGTCCTTGTCGGCGTTGAGCTCGCCGCCCGAGGCGGGGAACCAGCCGTCGATGTACTCCGGCCCGGAGATCCGGAACGAGAGCGTGATGTCCTCCGGCGGCTCTTCCTTCGTACCGCCCTTCAGCCGCAACTCCACTTGCCGGCAGAGGTCGTTGCGCGTCGCCAGGGTTTCGAAGCCTTCCGGGTTGGTCCAGCTCAGCTCCACCTCCGGCGGACGGAGAATCGCGATGGTTGCGTTGGGCGAAGCGGTCCGAATCGGCACCGCCGACTCGGGAATCGGGGCGGTGAGCCAGCGCAGGGCGTAGCTCGAGCCGGATTCGGCGGCCGTACGCACCGGGTTCGGCATTCCCAGCGGCTCGCTCGGCGACAGCTCGAAGCCCGGCTGGGCCTTGGTCTTCAAAAACGCGACGACGGCGACGTTTTCCGGGATCACGCGGCCCCGCAGCCGCAACTGGTTGCCGTTGACCGTCTCGGAGACGTAGCCGCAGCAGCGCCCGAAGATTTCGATCATGTTCTCGACCAGTTGCTGACCCGAGGGATCTTCGAAAACCTCGCCCAGGCTGCGCCGGTCCGGGTTGATCGCCGGGTCGGACGGATTGACCACCGGCTGGAAGAAGGCCGAGGCCTCCGACGCCTTGTCGCCGAAGGCCAACACCTGCAGCCGCGTGTTGGTCTCGATCATCTTACCGGCGAGCTTGCCCAGGATCAGGCCCTGGTCGGCGTCGGGGCGGTCGCTCAAACCGTCGGTGAGCACGACGATGATCCGGTCGCCCTCGCGGCTCTCGAGCCGCTTCATGGCCGTGCAAAGCGGCGGGTAGAAGTAGGTCCAGTTCGAGTCATAGGCGCGCGCGGCGAGCTGGCTCTGCAGGTTGGCCGCCGCGGCTGGGCCGGACGAGCCGCGGGTCGGCTCGATGATGTTCCCGGCGCGCTCCTCGCAGGGCTCGCTCGAGTCGGTCCACTTCTGGCCGCCGGACGGGAATGGGATCACCTCAAAGGTGTCGCCGGAGGCCAGATCCGGGCGCGCCAGGTCGAACAGCATCGCCGTCGACAGCGTGGCGAGGCGCTTGGGGTCCTGCTCGAGCATCGACTTCGAGGTGTCGAGAATCACCACGATGTGACGCCGAGCCTGCGCCTGGGCGGCAGAAATAGCCAGCAACCCGGTGAGCAAGAGCAGCGAAAGCTGTTTCATCGGCCCAGCCTCGTTGCGGTCTGGAAGAAAGGCCCGCGCTCTCCCACGCGGTAGGTCTCGCCGCCGCGGATGCGCCGCCCTTGCTCGGGAACCTCGTCCCAATCGCCGTCGCCGCCGTCGCGGAAGAGTTGGCCGCCGATGCCTTTCACCAGCACCGTCCGGCGGCCAACCGCTTCGAGCGAGACCAGCGCGCCCCGCTTCTTGCCGGTGATGCGGAAGTCCGGCGTCAGGTAAGCCTTCGCGTTGCGGTACCAGCCTTTGCCCGTGCCCTTCCAACTGCGGATCGGCTGGGGCAGGTTGTCTTCCATGTCGCTGAGTTCGGGCACGTAAATCAGCGCCAGCTCGCGCGGAAAGGAGTGGGGCTTGATGAAGCCGTAGATGATGAACGCCAGGATCAGCAGACCCAATGCGCCGAGAATCCACCACTTCCACAGCTCCCAGAACGAGAGGCCGTTTACCTGCCAGGAAAGCTCCAGCGGCACGCCGGCTTCGGGCGCGTCCACGCCGCGCATGCGCAGCTCGACCCAGCGCTTGGAGTCGCCGCTGGACGACGGTGCGCGCCGCTCGGTGACCAGGCAGAGCGTTTTTTCGTCAGTCGGGCCGATCCGCAACGCCTCGCCGCCGGGCCGGGTTGCCGACCCCACCGCACGCAGCTCGAGCGCGTGACCGCCGGGCAGCGACTCGAGCGCCTTGAGCTCCAGCGGAACCGAGCCGACGTGCTCGGCGTTGAATGTCAGCGCCACACACGATTCCTCGCCGGCCTGGAGTGTGCCGAAGTCCAGCGCCACCGGCGGGCCGGTGTAGCGAAACATCCCGCTGACCTCGATCGTCCCCTCGGTGGTGCGGTCGATGAAGCTGTTCGAAGCGCGCACGCTCACCGCGGCTTGGCCGGGCTGGCTCAGAGTGATGGTTCCCGCAAAGCGGCCGTCGCCGGCGGCCGTGTCGGGCGCCACGCCGTCGTCGCGCAACTCCACCGTCCGCCCTTCGACGGTCGCCTCCATCTTCACGTCTTCGCCCAAATCGGCCGGGCGGATGTCCGCGCCGCCTTCTGAAGCTCGCAAGGCCACCAGCAGCGTCGTCTCCACGCCGGCGATCACCGAGCGCGGCTCCAGGATGACCGGGCCCAGGCTCGAGCGCTCGATCACGGCGTAGGCGACGTCCGGCCCGCCGCCGGCGGCCCGCACTTCATACTCGCCCGGCGCCGGCTGGTTGAGGTAGGCCACGCGGTAGGCCCCGGCGCGCGGCTGCTGGTCGGACGCGAAGTCGGCGATCACCTCACCGCCGGGGCCGACGACGCTGGCGCGCGACAGCGTGGTGTCTCCAAAGACCACCACCCAGGCTTCGTCGATCTCCGGTTTCATCTTAAAGCGCGGCTTGGCGGCCACCCGGCTGTCGGCGCGAAACGGGGCCTGGACCGTGCGCCGAAAAGCGTCGGCGAAGGCGGCCATCAGCTCCGCCGGGCCGCTAGTGGTACGGCGCGGCAGTCCGGCTTCGGCGGCCTGATCGGTGCTGCCCCGGCCAAAGACGATGGCTTCGATGCCGACGCCCTCTTCTTGCAGCTGCGCCAGGATCAGCTTGGCTTGCGACCAGTCTTCGGCGCGGCCGTCGGAGAGCCAGATCAGCGTCTGCGGCGTGTCTGGCGACGCTTCGCGGTTGCGACGGAGGATCGTCGTAGCGGTGGCGAACGAGTAGGCAAAATAGCTGGAATTGGCGACCGGGTCGAGGTGCTCGTCGAGTTCGTTTTTGAACGTCGTGGAGCCGCGCCGGTCGCGGATTTTCTCGCCGATCAGCCGAGCGCCCTCCAGCAATTCGCGCTGCGACTCCGGCGGCAGCGTATAGCCGGAGCAGTTCATCGACGGGTCTTCGCGGCAGGGCTTGAACTCGCCGGTCTGCACCATCCCGGCGCGCTCCTTGTCTTGCGCGGCGGACATCAGCCGCAGCACGGCCAGCTTGCCGGGAACGATGTCGGAGAAGAGCTTGGAGACCAGCAGCGACGTGCGCTCGGGGTCCATGCCGGCCTCGAGCATGCTGCGCGAGGTGTCGACCACCAGCACCACGTCGGCTTCGAAGGAATCCTGGGCCGCGAGGGGCGTTGCGACAGCCGCGAGCAGCGCCGCGAACAGCAGCATGGCGAATTGGCGATAGCGTAGGGAAAAAGCCGGAGAAGGCATGCCCTCGACCCCTAAGATAGTAGCCTAAGCGATCATGGCCCGGGATGGGCCAGGCTCCCATGAGCGAGATGCAACCGACCGATCCTCCGCCGTCCGGCGCCGTCCGGCGCTGCCCCAAATGCATGCGTCCGGGAGAAACCGGCGCGAAGTTCTGCGGTTCGTGCGGCTCAGGGTTCGATGTGCGGCCCCTGTCGCCGGGCGACCCGCCGATCGGGTCGGTCATCGGCGAGCGCTATGAGATGGGGCTGGCGCTGGGCGCGACGCCGTATGGGCGGGCCTTCATCGCTTGGGACAAAGGGTCGTCCGCCGCGAAGGTGCTGGTGGCGTCGCAGAGCGCGCAGGCGTTCGCTTCTGAGTTGGACAATCCGGCCGACGCCGAGCAGAGTGCGCGCTACTTCGCCGGGCGGAGCCTCACGAGCGCCCCGGCGGTGGAGGGCGCGGCGACGGCAAGCGAGTTGATCGCCGTCGGGGACCGGCTGATCACCGTCTTTGATGAAGCGATCGGTCGCTCCCTGGTCAACGCCGATACGCTGCTCGACGCGCTGGAGGCGCGCGACCGCCCCCCGCAGCCGCAGGAGACGCTCGGGCTGTTCGCTCCCATCGCCGGCGCCTTGCAGGGGCTGCATGGCAGCGGCCGCCTCCACGGCCGCGTTTCGCCGCATACGGTCTATGTGGGCGCGGGCGCGCCGGCGATGCTGCTCGACGTTCCCTCCATCCAGGGCGGCGGCGACCCGCAATCCGTTGCTCTGCTCGACGGCCCTTACGCCGCGCCCGAGCTGCGCGAAGGCCAACCGGCCACACCTGCGTCGGACGTCTATGGCCTCGCTGCGACGATCTTTCGCGCCCTCACGGCCCGCACGCCGGCGGGACGCTCCAAGCATGAAATCGTCAGCGATGTGCAGCAGGCCGGGGCTCCCGCGGCTGCCGGCGAGGCGTTGGCGAAGGCGCTGGCGGAGAACCCCGCCGACCGGTTCGGCGCCGTGCAGCCGTTCTGGCAGGCTTGCCAGGCCGCCTATGTGAAGCCGCCCGCGCCGGCCTGGCCGAAAATGGTCGCCGCCGTCTTGCTGGTGCTGCTCATCGTGGGCGGCGGCGTTTTCCTCGGGCTCGAGTACGGACCGCAACTGCTGGCTCTAGTTCAAGGCGGCCCGAAGATCGCGCTGGAGGGGCCGGAAGATCCGGTGCCGATGGGCGGAGACGCGGAGATCCGCTGGGAAGCTCCGGCGGACGCTGCGGTGACCCTCGACGGCAACGCGGTCGACCCATCCGGTGCGACGATCGTCACCGGCGTGGACACGGAACGGCGGTTCGTTCTCCAGGCCACTCTGGCCGACGGCACGGTCGAGGAGCGCACCTACGACCTGCGCGTCGCCGCCGAAGAACTGCCCGGGGAGATGCCCGGCGCGGTGGAGATCACCTTTGAAGGGCCGACCGAGCCGGTTCCTCAGGGCGGCGCCGCCCGGTTGAGCTGGAACGTGCGCGGCGCCACCGAGGTGACCCTCGACGGTCGCCCCGTGGACCCGGTCGGCTCCTACATGGCCGGCGGCGTGACCTCGGACGAGACGCATACGCTCGAGGTCATCGCCCCGGACGGCACGCGGGAGACGCGCGAGGCCGTGATCCGCGTTGAGGCGCCTGCGAGGGCGGGCGGTGTGCCGACGGAGGCGCCGCCTCCGAGTCGGCCCTCCCGGTCGGCTCCGCGCCCGCCTCCACCGACTCCGCCGATGGCCCTGTCTTTCGTGGCCTCATCGCTGAGCGTGCCGCACGGCGGCGACGTGGAGCTGCGTTGGGAAGCCGTCAACGCCCGCAGCGTCACCCTCGACGGGGCGAGCGTCCCCCTCAAGGGCACCCACAAAGTGAGCGGCCTGCGCGTGGACACCAGCTACGTGCTCGCCGCCGTCGGCCGCGACGGTAGTCGCGACCAGCGGCGGCTCGAGATCCGAGTGGCCAAGCCCGGCGCCCCCTCGATCCTTTCGTTCGCCGCCGACCCGGACAACATCCTGCCCGGCGCGGTGACGACGCTGCGCTGGCAGGTGGAGGGCAACATCAGCAACATGTCTATCAAGCCGGGCGCCCGCGTGGCCGGCATGACCGGCACGCTCCAGGTGAAGCCCTCGAAGACCACCGAGTACACGCTTTCAGTGGAAGGCCCCGGCGGCAAGGTCGAGGCCTCGACCGTCATCCAGGTGCGGCCTCCGGCCCCGTCAGTGACTTTCTCCGCTGACCCGCCCTCGGTGGGCTGTCAGGAGGCGACTCAACTGGTGTGGAATGTGAGCGGCGCCAACGATGTCAACATCGACCCCGAACCGGGCCGCGTGGGCGCGAGCGGCAATGAACGCGTCCGCCCTGGCCGCGACCGGACTTACACCCTCACGGCGCGCGGCCCCGGCGGCGTCACATCGAAGCAGGTGGACGTGCGCGTCGAATACAAGGGCCCTTCCACCGGCACGATCCTGGTCAAGCGCCGGGTGCAAAGCGGATTGTCGTTTGAGGTGCCGGGCTTCCCCTGTGCGCCGGTGGACGTTTCGGTGGTGGGCGATCCGCTGGAGATGGTGCAGCCTCCCACCTCGCGCGGCGGGCAGTGGGTGGCCTATTTCAAGAGTACCCGCTCAGGGAACCGGGAGATCCAGAGCATGATCCGCTGGACGGTCAAGCGCTAGCGAGCAGCCGACGTGGAGCGGGCCTCCGGGCCTGCCAGCTTGGCCTCCCGGCCAAGCTCCGGACGTCGACCGGGAGGTCGCCGTTGCAAGCCGGGAGGCTCGCTCCACGGGACCTTTTTCACACCGTCGCCGTGTTCGATCGCCCAAGCGACCCTTGAGCTTTTGGGCCGTGGCAGTAAGATAAGAGCTGCCCCCGGTCGAAACGGGCTCTGCCGATCACGTTTCAGATGCTTTTCAGACGACTTGGCCTCATCACTCTCCTCCTGCTGGCGGCTGCCGCTGCGCTCGCCGCCCAGACGCTCTCGCCCGGACTGCGCGAGCTGAGCCGCGCCTACCAGGAGTCCGGTTCGGCGACGGACCGCGCCAAGCTGGCCCAGTACGCCGACAGCGCGCCGGAAAAATACCAGCCGCTGGTGCGGTTGGCGCTGGCCGTGGGCGACCGCGAAGCGGAAAAGTGGGAGGAGGCTGCGCGCGAGTTGCACAAGGCTGATCAGTCCGACGGCGAGCTGGGCGACTACATCGACTACTACCGGGCGCATTCGCTCGCGCGCGCCGAACGCCATGAGGACGCAGCGTGGGTGCTGCGCGCCTTCCAGAAAAAGCACGCCGCCAGCCGCCTGCTGCAAGACGCCAACCGCCTGCGCGCCGAAAGCCTGATCCGCGCCAACGCCATGCCGCAGGCGCGCCAACTGCTCGAAGACAAACAGGCTTCGTTCTCCGAGCCCGTCCGCCTGTACCTACTGGGGCGCGTTCTCGAGGAGAGCGGCGAGCTCCAGGCAGCCATCCGCACCTATCGCCGCGCCTACTACTACTGGCCCTTTAGCGATCAGGCCGAGGTTTCGGAGGAGCGGCTGGACAAACTGCGCGCCAAGCTGGGGCGCAGCTATCCCGACGCGCCGGCCGAGTGGCGGCTGGCGCGCGCAGACGCTCTGTTTCGCGGCGGCAGCTACGCCAAGGCCGCCAAGGAATACGCCTTCGCGTGGCCGGGCATTAGCGGACCGGAACAGGAGCGCGCCAAGGTGCGCCTGGGAGCGGCGCAGTACCACGCGCTCCAGACCACCGCCGCCGACCAGTGGCTGCGCACCCTGCGCGTCACCGACCCCGAGTTGCAAGCCGAACGCCTCTACTTCCTGGGCGAGTGCGCCCGCCGCAAGGGACGCGTCGGCGATTTCCTGCAAAGTGCGGAAGAGCTGGCCTCGAAGCATTCGCAGTCAGCCTGGACCGAGGAGGCGTTCTTCTCGCTGGGCAACTATTATCTGATCCAGAACGACGAGACGACATCGCGCCGCTGGTATGAGCGGGCCGCACGCAGCTTCCCCAAGGGCAAACACGCAGAAAAGGCCCACTGGAAAGTCTGCTGGCGAGCGTTTCTGGACGGCGATCCGCGCGCGCAGTCTCTGTTTGAAGAGCACGCCACGCTCTACCCGGGCTCGGGGCAGGCGTCGGCGGCCATGTACTGGCTGGGGCGGATCCTCGAGCAGTCCGGCGAAGAGGCGACCGCGCAGGGCCTCTATGCGGCGATCCGCGAGCATTTTCCGCACTACTACTACGCATTCCTCGCCGAGAAACGCGCCAAGTCCGGTGCGGCCAACGCCGCGGACCCCTTGGTGAGTGCGATTGCGGCCAAGATGCCCTCGCCGCGCAATTTGGTCAACACCCCCAGCCCGCAGCACGCCGCGCTGCTCGAGCGGGGCCGCCTGCTGTTCGATTTGGGCCTGGACGACGACGCCCGCCGCGAACTCTACGCCGGCGACTACCGCCCGGCCGACGGGCACCTGATCGGGCTCGAGCTGGCCCGCCAGGCCGCCGCCCGGGGCGATCATTTCCAAGGGATGCGCTACATGAAGCGCTATGGCTTCGGCTACCTGCGGATGCCGGTGGAATCGCAGTCGCGCGAGTTCTGGGAACGGCTCTACCCGCTGCCGTTCGAAGACAGCCTGCGCGCCCGCGCCGAGCCGCACGCACTGGACCCGTATCTGGTGGCCGGGCTGATTCGGCAGGAATCGGAGTTCAATCCGCGCGCCGTCTCCCGCGCCGGCGCCCGCGGACTGATGCAGGTGATGCCGGCGACCGGCAAGGCCTTGGCGCGGACTTTGGGCGTAACAGGCTTTTCGACCGGCCGCCTGTTCGACCCCGACATCAGCCTGCGCTTCGGGACTTATCACCTGAAGGAAGTGATCGATCAGTTCGAGGGCTCCCTCGAGTTGGCGCTGGCCGCTTACAACGCCGGGGCCACGCGCGCCAAGACCTGGATCACCTGGGCGGAGTTTCCGGAACCGGCGGCCTTCGTCGAGACGATTCCTTTTACTGAGACGCGCGGTTACGTGCAGGCCGTGCTGCGCAACCGCGAAACCTACCGCAAGATCTACGACGGCTCCGCGCTGCGCTCCACCACGCCCTCGCGCGAACGGATCGCCGGCGAAGAGTAGCCGCGGCGGGGCGTGCTAACCTGCGACTTGATGCGCGCCCCGGTCGTTCAGATCCAAAACCTCAGCTACAGCTACGGCGACCATGTGGCCTTGAACGGCATTTCGTTCGAGGTCGGCGCCGGCGAAGTTTTCGGGCTGCTCGGCCCCAACGGCGGCGGCAAAACGACGCTGTTCCGCATCCTCTCCACGCTGCTGACTCCCGCCGCCGGCGGAGCGAAAGTTTTTGGGCTCGACGTCTCGACCGATGCGCTCGAGGTGCGCCGCCGCATCGGCGTGGTGTTTCAGAACCAGAGCCTCGATCGCCGCCTTTCCGTGGAGGAGAACCTGCAGTGCCAGGGACGCCTCTACGGCCTCACCGGCGCCACGCTCAAGGCGCGCATTCAGGACGCTCTCGAGCGCACCAAGCTCACCGATCGGCGGTCCGACAAGGTCGACAAGCTCTCCGGCGGCTTGCGCCGACGCGTCGAGTTGGCCAAGGGCCTGCTGCACCAGCCGCAACTGCTGCTGCTCGATGAGCCGTCCACGGGCGTGGATCCGGCGGTTCGGCTGGATTTCTGGGAGCATCTACAGCGCCTGCGCAACGAGTCCGGCGTGACGATTCTGCTGACGACGCACCTGCTCGAAGAGGCCGACAAGTGCGACCGGCTGGCGATTCTCGACCGCGGCTCGATCGTCTCCAGCGGCACGCCGGCTGAGCTGAAGGATGCGATTGGCGGCGACGTGATCTCGCTGACGGGCCCGGATCCGGAGGAACTCGCCGCGCGTCTGCGGAGCGAGTTCGGCGTGCAAGCGCAGATCGTGGATGGAGCCGTGCGCTTCGAGCAGGAGCGGGGTTCGGAAGCCGTGGCGCGCGTGCTGCATGCGCTGCCGCAGTCGGTGGATTCGCTGACGGTTTCCAAGCCCACCCTCGAAGACGTGTTCATCGCGGCCACCGGGCGCGGCTTCGGCGAAGGCGAAGTCGAAGCGGCTTAGGCGGACCCTCCCGATAACTCCCCCGGCTGAAGCCGGGGGCTATCAAGGAGGTCGAACCGTCTGGATCAGCGGGCTCGGAACCACTGCAAGAACCGCCGGGCATGCGCGTCCAGATTCTCCTCCGATCCGCCTCCCATCAGTGGCGAGCACATCTCGTAGGCCACCGTGCCGTCGAATCCCTCTTCCTGCAAAGTCCGAAAAAACCCCTCGTAGTCCAGAAAACCTTCGCCCATCGGCACGGCCTGCGAATAGGGCGTGACGGCGCGGTAGTTGATCGCTTCGGGCTCGTAGATGAACCGCGGCCGATGCTGGTAGTCGGCAACGGTGCTGTGGGCCGTCCACGGCGCCATCACGCGGGCGGCTTCCACCAGGTCGACGCCGTGCAGCCCGGGCGACCAGGCGTCGAAGCCGGCCCGGCAGTTGGGCTCGCCCACTGCCTGCAGCAGATCCTGGTGGGAGCGGTAGTCCACGCCGATGTCGTGATGATTTTGCACCGCCAGCGTCACGCCGTACTCGGAGGAGCGCCGGGCGCATTCCTGCAGGCAGTCGACCACCAGTTCCCACTGCCGCCGGTAGCCCGCGGCCGGGTGCTCGTAGCCGGTGAAGATACGAATTTTCTGGCCGCCGATGTCATGCGCCAGCCGCGCCAGCTCCACCACGTAGGCGATCTGCATCTCGCGCATGGGGACCTCGGCGTGTTCGAGGTCGGCGGTGAAGTTGTTGTAGCCGGCGACGACGATGTGGCCCAGCCCGGCGTCGGCGATGCGTTGGCGCAGGCGGGTGCGGGCCGCCGCGTCCCAGTCGAGCGGACTCAGGTGCGGACGCTTGCCGCCCAGCATCACGCCTTCGTAACCGAGTGAAGCGGCTTTTTCGACGAAGTCGTCGACGCTGAGCCTGGCTTGTCCCCAGGAACCGGAGTAGCTCACGGAAAACAGGATCGGAATCATTGAGGAGGCAGGGTAGCACGCCGCAGCGAGCCGGCGCCCGCGGCCGCCGCCTGAGTCATGGGGACCGGTTGCGGCGTCTCGGCCTCCGGCCCCTGCTGCGCTGCTGCGATGGCGCGTCCTTCGAGCGCCATAGCTGCCAGCAGCGCCAGAGCGACGCCGACCGCGCCCGCGGAGTAAGGCGAACCCATGCCGATCGCCAGCGCTGCCGGCGGCGTCAGCAGCAGCGCTGCGGCCGCCTTGGACAACCGGAAGCGCGAGACCGCCAGCACCGTCAGGCAGGCCGGCAGCAGGATCGCGCAGTCCAGCAGATAGCTGTGGCGGCTCAGCAGCAGGCCTCCGATCAGGCTGGCGCTCAGCCCGAACTGAAAATCCGTCCGCCGCGCGGCGAACCACACCGACACGGCTGCGATGACAGCCCCGACGGCTTCCCACACGATTGGCCCCGGCAGCAGCGCCACCGCGCCGTGGAGGTTCGGCATGTTCGGCTCGCCGGGCGAAAATTTCGGATTCAGGGCTTCGTCGAAAAACTCGACCGGCCACGTCAGACCCGCCGCCGCAAACGAGATCACTGCCAGCGCCGCGCCGCCGGTCAGGAATCCGCGCAGGAACGCCCAGTCGCGCCGGGCGAAGATCAGAGCCGGCGTCAGCAGAAACAGGTGAAATTTTGCCGCGCAAAGGCTGAAGACGAGGCCCGCGGCAAAGACCCGGCCTCGGCGATGCAGCGCGGCCGTCCCCGCAATCGCCAGCAGCAGAAAGTTGACGTCCTGCCCCTTGAGCACCACGTGCAACACCGCGAAGGACATGCACGACCAGACCGCGACTTCCCAGAAAGGGGGCGGACGCCACAGCGCAATGAAGCCCGCAAAGGCCAGCAGCGACAGCGTTTGCCAGACCAGATAGGCGGCGGGGTAGGGCAGACGGCTGAGGGGCCACATGAACACGGCGTGGAACGGCAGGCGTATGTAGCCGTGCTCATCGGAGTGGAAGCCTGCGCGCTCGTCCTCAATGGCGAGTAGCGTCGCCTGGTCGTACAGCTTGCCCTGCTCCAGCGCGTAAGACCCGCTGTAGAGGGGCGTGAAGTCGTTGCGGCCGTCCGTGAAGCGCTTCCCTTGACCGTGCGCGATGATGGCCATGGCGCACAGGCCCAACGCCGCCAGAAGCGCGAAAACGTGCCAATCCTTGATCTGCGGCATGGGCGAAAGCGGATCTCCAGCCCAACGTAGCCTTGGTGTCGGCTGAGCGGCCATCGGGTGTCCGCCCTATTCGCAGGGGCTCTCGATGCGGAGCCGTTAGCGCTTCGGCGGCGGCAGCCCCAGCCAGTCCAGAATCTGGAGACGGGATGCCTCTTCGGCCGTCAACAACAGCGAGTCGGGCGCGCCCGCGGCCGCGAAGGATGCGCGTGCGTAGTCGGCAGAGAACGCGGCGGTCACGTTGTACGCCAGCGCCGAACCGGCGGTCCACAGCGTGGAGGCGCCCCGGAATCCGCCGGCCTTCTGGAAGTGCGGAATAAAGAAGTCCTCCGCCAGCGCCTGGTCCGAACTCGTGTCGAGCCGGTTCATGTCCGCGACCATGTGCACCCGCCCGCTCGCAAGCGACCGCGCGACGGCGCACCACGGCCCGGCTTCCCCGAAGCAGACGAGGTTGATCTCCTCCGCGCCCAGGCGTGAGCGGGCGACGGAAATCGCGAGCGTGATGTCGAGGATGCGGTTGGCTGTATCGGTGCGCTCGAAGGTCGTGAAGTAGCGCTCGGCGTTGCGTCCGGCGCCGGCGATGTCGCGCGGCTGGATCGAGCGGCCGGTCTGGAAGGCGTCGATCGCCATCACCGGGCCGCCGCCGTTCAGCACGTCGGCCACGAAACCCTCGCGGCTCACGCTCGACGATAGCGTCCAGGCCTCGCCTTCCGGGTGAACGATCAGCGTCGGCCGGGCCGTCGCTAGGGGCTTGGCGGGCTGCAGGATCAGCCCGGGGATGCGCTCGCCCTTGCCGCGACGGCCGAAGACGAACCGCTCGCCATTGGGCAACTGTTCCACCGGATCGGTCGCAATCTCCTCCGGGCTCGGCTCGAAGACCATCGCGGCATAGCCGAGCGTCTCCCGGAACGCCTGCTGAGCGCGGGCGAGCGACGCCGCATCCAAAGGCTTCAGGCTCTCGATGCGCTTCTCGGCCTCGGCGATGCGCTGCTCAATGAACGTTTTTTTGTCGACCGCGTTGGGCGGATAGGTGCGGTTCCACAGCGCCATCAGGTCCGCCGGGTCCTCGGGGCTGTAGCTCTTCTCCATGAAGTGCGTTCGGTCGTCGTCGCCCAGGATGGTCTTACCGAAAAAGGCGTACATCGCCTCCCGGCTGCCCTGGTGGTAGTTGTGCGGCGAATCGAACTGGATCACGTCCACGGCTTCGCCCCGGCCCATCAGGTCGTAGATGCGTTCGATCGCCGGGAACTCCACCCGCGGCACGTTGCGCGTCCAGTCCCCGGTGGCGGCGATCAGCAGCAGCGGCCGCGGGAAGGACAGCGCCGCGATCTCCACATTGTTCGTTTCGATGCGCAGGTTCGGAGCGTTTTCGCAGACCGAGCCGCCCTGCATGATGCCGGAAACCATGTTCACCGGTACGCTGGCGGCGATGCGGTCGTCCACTGCGGTCAGCAGGAACGTCTGCGTTCCGCCGCCCGAGGCCCCGGTGGCGACGATCTTGTTCGGGTCGACATCGCTGAGCGACTCCACGAAGTCCACCGCGCGGATGCTGTTCCACAACTGCACGCCGAGGATGCCCACGCCCCACATCTGCTCGCGCTTGCCGCCGAGGAAGTCGTGGGGCAACTGGCGGGTGTCGTTGTAGCCCACCATGTCATAGGCGAAGACGACGTAGCCCTGGCGCGCGAGGTTGATCGACCGGGCCGGGATGGAGCCCAGCGCCGAGTTTTCCAGGCGCCCGTAGCGCCAGTGCCCGTGCGGCGTGAGAACGGCCGGGTACGGACCCGTCCCGCCGCGGGGGCGATAGAGATTGCCGCCCAGGTAGTAGCCCGGATAGGTCTCGAGCAGGACCTTCTCCACGCTGTAGTCCTCATGCTCGACCCGCCCGAACCCCTGTGGGTTCAGCGGAGTCTTCTGCGGCAGCGGCAGCAGCCCTGCGGCGGCGAGGATTTGTTTTTTTAGAAACGCCGACCGCGCCGTCCAGTCGCTGCGGCTTTCGAACCGCGGCATCTCGAACTCGTAGTCGGTGTGGCGGACGACCACATGGCGCTGGTCGCGATCAGGAAGCTCCGCGGCCGGCGCCGCGAACAGGCTCAGCAGGAGGAGGGGGAGGGACCGCACGCCGCTAGCGTAACATCGCGCGCAGCGGCTCTCACTCCGCGTCCTCTTCCTCGCCCAGGTCGTCCAGCGTTTCCAGGTGCTCGGCTTCGGTTACCAGCAGCAGACCCGACGAGGGCGCCACCGCGATGCAGTCGCCCTGCTGGTCAAAGAACTCCACTCCGTTGCCGAGCTTGAAGCGCTCGGCGGTGATGGCGATGACCTGACGATTTTCGAAGATGAGGACGTAGCGCTTGAGGCCCGGTTTGGACATGATCCTCCAAGTTTAAGGCGTCGCGCACGGCTTCGCCGCATGCATCTCCAAGACGATGCGAAGCGGTCAACTGAGCACGCCGGCCGAGAGCAGACAGTACAGGAACGCCTCGCCCTCGTCGGGATCGATCTGCTGGTCGCCCAGAGCCTCTCGCAGGCTCCGTCGGCCGTTGAGCCGGGGCAACACGTCGATCGCCCAGGCCGGGCAGTCGGTGCGGAAGGCGAACGGCGTCTGGGCGTCCAGAACGGCGGCGCGCGGCCTCCAGGCGCCGTCGTCGGTCAGCGAGACGGTTTCGAGCGTGGCGTCCGGGCTCAACTCGAAGGTGCGCTCGAGCAGCTCGTCCCAGCTCAGCCAGGCGGGCGCGGGCTCGCCCGACAGCGTCTCTTCGATTGCCGCAGCATCGGTTCCGCGTCCGGCCTTGCGCCGGATCGTACGCGCCTCGGCCGGGGAGTCGTGGCGGGCGATGATCAGCGAGCAGCGCACCAGCGCCTTGGCCTTGCGATCCAGTAGCGCTTCGCTCAGGCTCCAGGCCTCCTCGAACGTCAAGCCTTCGCCTTCGATCCAGGGCAGCACGAACTCGAGCGGCGTCAGGATCTCGCGCTCCACCAACAAAATGTCGAACTCGTCGCGCCGCTCGCCGAGCATCTCGCGCAGACGCTCCTCGAGCGGGGCGTCGCCGGTATCGAGGCCCATGGTGGCGGCATAGAGCCGTCCGCCGGGCCGCAGGCGGTCGGACAGGCCTTCGATCAGGCGTCGGAGCACCGCTTCGCCGTCCGGGCCGCCGTGGCGATAGGCGTCCTGGCGGCCGGTCCACGGGACGTAGGGCGGGTGGGCGATGATGCGGTCGAAGGTCTGCTCGCCGACGCCGGAGAAGACGTCGCTCTCGACCACTCCAACGTTCTCGATGCCGTTCAGGCGGCGGTTGAACTCCGCGAAGTGCAGGCAGCGGGGGCTGACGTCGCCGGCCAGGACATTTTTGGCGTAGCGCGAAGCGGTCAGGGCGGCGGCGCCGGAGCCCGTGCCGATCTCGAGCAGGCTCTCGCAAGGCGTCTCGAGCAGGATGCTGAGAAACTCCCACGTCTGCTGCGAGATCGCCGGGAAGACGAAGTCGTCCGGCGCGTCGGCGCCCGGAAAGTCCGAGACGATGTAGAGCCCGCGCAGCGGGTAGAGCAGCCACTGCGCGCGGACCTCTCCACCCTCGGCGGCGACCAGCCCCAGCTCTTCGAGCAGCGTTACGCCCTCGTCGCCAAGCAGGGCGCGGGACAGTTCGAGCGGCGCGGGGAGCCGTTGCAGGAACAAGCGGGCCAGCAGGCCGCGCGGGTCGTCCGGCCCGGGAGCATGCGCCAGCCCCTCCTCGTCAAACTCCCATTGATGTAGTAGCGCGCGGAGCCGAGCGAGAGACTCCGCGGTTCCAAGACGAGGACCCATCTAGTCCTTCGGTTTGAAGTCGGGCGGCAGATCGGAGCCTTCGCCGAAGAAGTAGGCCTCCATCTGCTTGAGGAGCATCTCCTGCGCCTCCATGGTCCCCGGGTTCAGCCGGAACTCGTTGATGATCATCTTCTGATGCTCGCCCCAGCCCTTCCAGGCCTGCTTGGAGACGTTGTCGTAGATCCGCTGACCGAGGGGGTGATCGAACGGAACTTCGTCCAGACCGGGCAACTCCTTGCCGAGCTTGACGCAATGAACCATGTGTTCAGCCATAAGGGGCTATTGTAGCGCCGTTGCTGGCTTGTGCGGCCCCGACCGCAGCCTTACGGCTGCGGCTCAGTCGCGTCTCCTTCTCCCTGCAGTCGGTAGACCGTCAGCGGCTCGCCGGTCAACCCGAATGGGTCCGCCCTTCCCGGCGGGGCGGATTGGGGCGGCCCGCGGAACTCGATGCGTCCGACCTCGGCGAGTCCGTAGCCGTCCGGCAGCGAGGGCAGTCGTCGGATGGAGCTTTCCGGGACGACCCAATAGACATCAGCCTCCCCGGCCCAAAGTGCGGCGTCTTCCAGGACGGCGGCTGCTTTGTCGGCGGGGTTCAAGCCGCTATAGCGGGCGCGCAGCTCGGCGGCCTTGCCGCGCTGCTGAGGGCTCGGACGATCTTCGTCGGCCGAAGGTCCGCCCGGGGGGCCGTCGCCGGGGCCTCTGCGCGGGGGCGGAAGGAGCAATTCGGCGTCGGCGAGCTTCCACTGGCCGGTGAAGTTGAGCTGATCGTGCAGTCGGTCGTCACCCAGCACGACGGACCCGCTGGGGACGATCCTCTCGATTGCTTCGATCGCAGCCGCGGACCGCTCGGCCTCCAAAGCCTCGCGGCGCAGCTCCATCAGGCCGCCGGGCTGGCCCATTCCGGTTTGCAACAGGAGCAGGACGGCCAGCGCCGGTCCGAGCGCCGGGGCCGGCAGGCAAGTTCGAAAGAAGTGCAACGCCGGCGGAAGGTACAGAGGCAGCGTCGGCAGCAGGAAGCGGATGGTGACCGGCGAGCCGAACGACGCGAAGTAATAGCAGCAGTACAGCAGCGTGATCGACCCCGCGATCAGGCTCGCCGCCGCCGCGAACGGCCGCGCCGCACGCTCCCGCAGCATCAGGAGCAGGCCGACCACTCCCGGCGCCAAAAAGTAGCCGACGCCTGACGTCAACAGGCTCTGGCTGTAGACCGACCAGTTGCGGATCAGGTACTCCAAGCTCAGCGAACTCTCGCCGGTGAGCCCGTAGGCGGTCCGCCAAAACGCGCCGAAGTGATAGTGGTTGTGGGCCGCCAACACCAGGATCGGGGGCAGCGCTCCCGCAAGAACGTAAGGGATTTCCGCCCGTCGCTCCGGACGCCTCCAGATCAACAGCAAAAAGGCCGCGACGCCGATCGCCGCGGCCGCTTCGGCAAAGCGCACCAGCGGAATATAGGCGAGTAGGAAACCGGCGGCGAGCGCCGTCCAGCGTCCACCGCGGCGGCCCCAGCGGTCCAACAGGAAGAGACCTCCGACCATGCAGAATGTGGTGAGCGTGTGGGAGTCCGCGTTGAGGGCGTGGCGGTTCGCCGCCGGGTCCGCCGCCTGCACCCAAACGCCGGCCAGCGCGAGGCGGTTGCCGCTATAGGGTCGGCACAGCAGGAAGACCAGCGGCAGCGTCAGCGAGGCGAGGACGGCGTTGACGTACAGCGAGGCGTCGCGGCCAAACAGCTTCCAGACGCCGCCGACAACGATGGAGAGCCCCGGCGGGTAGCGGCTGATGAAGCGCCCGTCCTCCTTTTCCAGCCAGTGGACGCCGAGATGCTGCACCGGCGACTCGGGTTGGAAGTCGGGGCGGCCCTCGAGGACCAGCATGCGGGCCTGCGTGTAGTAGCCGTCAGCGTCCGGGGCGGAGTAGGCGGTGCGGACGAAGCTCGCCAGGAAGATGAAGTGGGCTAGCGTCAGCGCTGCGAGGAGTATCCACGGCGTCCTCGGGTGGCGGAGCATCTGACTTGTAGTGTAGTCAGGGCGAGCGCCCCCAAGTGGGCGTGCCGGCGAATCGCCGCAGGGGAGAGCGGCGGGGAGCCCGGAGGGCGGTATTCTTCTAGCCCCGGGCGTGAGCCCGGGGCTCTTCGGCGGGCCCACGCGCCACCCTCCGTATCGGCGGCCGGAACGGTGGTTCGTAGAACCCGGAGTGAAATTGGAGGAGGGCGCCCTCGGCTTTGAAAACCCCGGGCTCACGCCCGGGGCCAGCAGAATGCCGCCCCTGCGGGCGCTTGATCCCGCCGCCGCGTCGCGGAGCGTCTGACGCACTACGCTAGTGATGCGTGGCTTTCTCCGAACCCAGGCCCGTGTGGGCGCGCACCAGCAGCTCGGTGTGCATCGCCTCGGCCGAGGGCTCCTCGCTGGTGATCGACCCGAGCCAGGCGGCCAGGAAGCCGATCGGGATGCTCAGAATGCCGGGGTTCTTCAGCGGGAAGACGCCGATAAAGTCCGGGCTCAGCACGATCAGCAAGATCGAAGAGATCAGCCCGCCGGCCAGCCCCCAAACCGCGCCGCGCGTGGTGAACTTGCTCCAGAAAACGCTGAGGATGATCACCGGCAGGTTCGCCGAAGCCGCCACGGCAAAGGCCAGACCCACCAGAAACGCCACATTCGCACTCGGCCCCAGCAAGATCGCAATGCCGATGGATACCGCGCCTACCACCAGCGCCGTGATGCGGGCCACGCGGACCTCTTCGCCCGGCGCCTGTTCCTTGCCGTGATGGATCACGTTGACGAAGACGTCATGCGCAAACGAGGTGGAGGCGCTGATCGTCAATCCCGCCACCACCGCCAGAATCGTCGCGAAAGCCACGGCGGAGATGAAGGCGAAGAAGACATCGCCCGCCAGCGCCTGCGCCAGCAGCGGCGCACTCATGTTGATGCCGCCGTTGCCGGTGATGAAGTCGCGGCCCACGATGGTGGCCGCGCCGTAGCCCAGAAAGGTCGTCATCACGTAAAAGGCGCCGATCAGCAGCATTGCCCAAAAGACGCTGACGCGTGCGGTACGGGCGTCCGGCACCGTGTAGAAGCGGATGAGGATGTGCGGCAGCCCGGCGGTGCCGAAAATCAGCGCCATGCCCAGCGAGATCAGGTCCAGCGCTCCGTAGGGCGGCTTGTAGTAGAGGCCAGGGTCGAGAAAGTTTTGGGTGACGGATTGGCCGTCCTGGGTGTAAGTCACGGCGCTCATCGCTTCAAAGAAGGCTCCGAAGCTGAAGTCGAAGTGCGCCAGCACCAGCACGCTCAGCAGGAACGTGCCGCTCATCAGCAGCACCGCCTTGACGATCTGCACCCAGGTGGTGGCCAGCATGCCGCCAAATACCACGTAGACGATCATCAGCGCGCCCACGCCGATGACGGCCGTGGTGTAGCCGATGCCGGAGTCGGCCAGCAGCAGGCTCACCAGCGCTCCGGCGCCCACCATCTGGGCGATCATGTATAGCGTGGAAACGGTGAGCGTACTCAGCGAAGCCCAGGCGCGCACCGGCCTGGGCCGCAGGCGGTAGGCCAGCAGATCAGCCATGGTGTATTTGCCGGCGTTGCGCAACGGCTCCGCCACCAGAAACAGCACGGTCAGATACGCAACCAGAAACCCGACGGAGTAGAGAAAGCCGTCATAGCCATAGAACGCGATCAGGCCGGCGATACCTAGAAACGAGGCGGCGCTCATGTAGTCGCCGGCGATGGCGAGGCCGTTCTGCCAGCCGGTGATGCGGCGGCCGGCGGCGAAAAATTCGCTGGCGCCTTTGGATTTCCCGGCGGCCCAGTAGGTGATCACGAGCGTCCCGGCCACGAAGGCCAGGAACATCAGCAATGCCATCGACATGACTACTTGGCCTCCGGCATGGCGGCGACTTCGGCCAGGATACGATCGGTCTCCCGATCGAACTTCAGCGCGAAGCGCATGTACATCCAGGCCAGGATCCAGGCCATGAAGAACTGCGACAGAGCGAACAGGTAGGCCGCGTTGATGACGCCCAGCACGGGCTTCTTCATCACTTCAGGGAAGTAGCCCACCGAGATCGGCAGGGCGAAGTAGTAAACGACGAAGAAGACCGTCGCCGCCACGACGAATCGCATCTTCTTGGCGATCATCTCCTGGTAGGCGGGCAGGTTGGCGATGCGTTCGAATTCTCCGGGACGCACTTGCGGGTGCTTGAAAGACGACATAGGGCTCGTGCCAGTCTAGCGTTACGCGGGGGTAAATCGCGAATCGATAGGGTCGCTCGCTACTTCGTCTCGAAAAATTCGTAATGGATCGTCCAGCCGTCGGCCTGGCCCGGCGCGATGCGCAGGGCGATGTAGGGCTCGGGGCAGAGGGTGGTGCGGGGCGACCAGAACTGCATCTTTTCGAGCGGCTTGTCGGTGGACATGCGCACGCCCGCGCCGGAGTGGTTGTTGACAATCTCGAAGGCGTTGTCGGCGGCGGTCGGTCCAAAACCGTTGAGCAGCGCGATGATCGATTCGCCCTCGGGCAGCTCCTTGCTGTAGACCAGATTCTTGCCTTTGGCCGAGGCGTAGCCCTTCATGTCGCGGTCGAGTTCGATCTCATAGGGGAACTCCACCGTGAACTCGGGGCCGGTCGTACGGCCGTCGATGACGAAGAAGTTGTGGTTGTAGACCGACGTGGCGATCGTCTGGGTACCGGTGTTCTCGAGCGTGTGGTCGATCACCAGGCGGGGTTCGCCGGGGGTGAGCGTCAGGCGCTTGATGTAGCGGTAGGCGTAGCCGGATTTCGGCTCGCGCACCTGGTGGATGAATTCGATCCAGTTTGCGCCCTGCTGGATGCTCCAACTGCCCGGGTCGACGACCTTGTAGGACTTGCGCCAGTCGTACTCGCTCTCATTGGCGGGCTTTTCGCAGACGCCGACTCCGATGCGCAGGAAGCGTCCGCCGGGCTCGGCTTGGGCGAAACCCAACCCCCGCTCGTTGGGCGGCCGGTACTCTTCGACCGGACCGGTGATGCGGTCATGCAGGTAGGGGTCGTCGGACTGCTGCCACTCGCCGAAGTATTCATGGCCTTCGTAGGTGAGGCTGAAGATGGCGCCGGACCAGTCGAAGCGCGTGCCGCGGTAGTAGCCGGTTTTGGGGTCGGGCAGGTGCACCTTGGCGTCGAGGATGCCGTTGGAGATCGAAGCTGAGGGATGTTCGGCGGCGGGGAGCGAAGCGGCCGAGGCCAGCAGGGCGAGGAGGAGTGCGGTGCGCATCACGAGCCAGAGCATAGCAGGGTCGCGGGGTGCGGATGTTATCATGAGCCCGCAGGCGGGACATCATGATCCGAACCCAGATCAGCTTGGACGAACAAGACTACGAGGCGGCGAAGAAGCAGGCCAAGGAACTCGGTATTTCATTGGCCGAGCTGGTTCGCCGCGCTCTCCGTGAGCAGTTGCCTGCCGAATCGGATCAGCCCTGGATGCAGTATGCCGGGATGGTCCAGAGCGGAGACTCGGACGCGAGTGTGACCATTGACGACGTCGTCTACGGACAGAAGGGTTGAAGCCTACGTTGATACGTCGGCTCTGATCGCGTTTCTTGACCGCTCAGACGCCTATCACACGTTGTTCCGCAGACTATTCTCGGCTCCGCCCGTGCTCGTGACCTCCAGTTTGGTGGTGGCCGAAGGGCACGCTTGGTTTCTGAAGAAATTCGATCAGAAGAAGGCTGCGGAATTTCTGAGGGTGGTCAACAGCCTAGCGTCCGTGATGGCGCTCGAGCCGTTCGACCGGGACGCGCTGGCGCACGCTAGCCGGATAACACACCGGTTTGCCGATCAGAAGCTTACCCTGACCGATGCGCACGGATTGGCCCTAATGGACCGGCTGGGGCTCAAGCTATGCTGGTCCGCCGACTGGCACATGGGCCTGATCGGGGCTACATTGGCCATTCACTGACCGCCCCTACGAGTCCCGCTTCACCGTCTCCGGCGAAAACGCCGGCAGGCAAATCGCAAAGTACTCCGCGCCTTCTTCGCCCGGAGTCGAGTAGCGCACCCATTCCCCGGCGTGCGTGATCACGGCCTGCCCTTCGGAGACCTCCATGGCGCCGTCTTCGTGCTCCACCTTTAGGGTTCCCTTGATGACGACCGTAAACTCGTCGAACTCCGGCGTCTGGCCGGGCTCTTCCCAGCCGCCGGGGCTGCGCATGTGGGCGACGCTGACGCTGTCGGTCTCGGTGTTGACCCGGCCGATGTATTCGTCGATCAGCTTGGGTTTGTTGCCCGCGGCTTCGATGCGGGTGGGGTGTGCGATGAGGGTCGGCATGATTTCTTAGATTCTAGAACGGAGCCGTCCAGCTTGAGCTGGCAGGTTCTGTGACCGCCGGCGCTGTCCCGACGCGTTGCGGGTTCAGCATGCTGAACCCCTACGGGACGGGCGGATGCGTAAACACGCCGACCGGGCCGTCGGACTGATGATTCAACTGGTCTTCGCCCCTTTCGAGCTCTGCATCGCGCTGCCGCGCCAGCTTCGCCAGCCGCTGGACCAGTTCCGCGTTTGCGGCGGAGATGTCGTACTTCTCGCTGGGGTCGTGCTCCAGATGGTAGAGCGCCGGCGGGTCATGCGGCGTCGGCTGGGGCTCGGTGTAGCCGGTCTGGGTCAGGAAATGGATCTTGTGCGGCCCCTGGCGGAACGCGAAAAGTTCGCCCGCGCGGTAGAACAGCATCTCTTGGCGCGGGCTCGGCTCGCCGCGCAGCAGGGCGGGGGAGAGGTCGAAGCCGTCCAGCGCTCGGTCGCGCGGCGCTGTGGCGCCGGTGAACGCCGCCACCGTCGGCAGCACGTCCAGCGTCGATCCCATGTCCCTAATGACGCTCGGCCGGACCGTCCCGGGCATCCAAAAAATCCCCGGCACGCGCATGCCGCCTTCCCACGTCGACCCCTTGCCCTCGCGCAGCAGACCCGCCGAGCCGCCATGGTCCAAAAACGGCAGCCACGGGCCGTTGTCGGAGCTGAAGATCACCAGCGTGTTCTCGGCCAAACCGTTCGCGCGCAGCGCATCGAGCACCTGGCCGACCGACCAGTCCAACTCCTCGATAACGTCGCCATAAACACCGCGATCGCTGCGACCCGCAAAGCCGTCGGAGCGGAACAGCGGCGTGTGCGGGAAGGTGTGCGCAAAGTAAAGGAAGAACGGCCTGTCGGGGTGGCGCTCGATGAAGTCCACCGCCCGGCGCGTGTAGCGCTGAGTGAGCGTGTACTGCTGCGCCGGTTTCTCGACGACCTCTTCGCCGTCCATCAGCGGGATGTCCCACAACTCCGGCGGCCCGCCAAAAGCCGGTTTGCGGCCGAGCTTGCGGCTGTCATAGGTCTTGTTGTGGTCGTTGGAGGAGACCAGCCCAAAGTACTCGTCAAACCCCTGCCGCGGAGGCAAATAGCCGGGCATGTGTCCCAAGTGCCACTTGCCGACCATCGCCGTGGCGTAGCCCTCGGCTTTCAGCATCTCCGCGATGGTGATCTCTTCGCTCGGCAGCCCGCGCAGCGAGCGCTCGGCAAAAACGCGCGGACGAGGGGACATCGTTCCGCTGCGCAGCGGGTGCCGTCCGGTCAGCAGCGCGGCCCGGCTGGGCGTGCAGACCGGCGCGGCGGAATAGAAACTCGTCCAGCGGCTGCCCTCGGCGGCCATGCGGTCCAGGTGCGGCGTACGGATAGTGGGGTGTCCGTAGACGCCGAGGTCGCCGTAGCCCAGATCGTCGGCGTAGATCACCACGACGTTGGGCGCGGCCCCGAGCGCCGTCCCCAGCAGCAGCGTCAGGCCGAGCGCGAGCAGCGACTTCATTGCGGCAGCTCCCGCACCCAGGCTTCGTGAAGCGCGGTCAGACGCTCGACGACGTCGGGATGCTCCGAGGCGATGTTCCGGCGTTCGGTCGGGTCTTTTGCCATGTCGCTCAGGAAGATCTTCTCGTCGCCTTCCACCGGCGAGCGGTCGGTGTCCCGGGCGTTGACCACCAGCTTCCAGTCGCCGTCGCGGACGGCCCACTGGTCGCGCTGCTGCCAGTGGAAGACGCCGTGCTGCGAGGGCGCATCCTTATCGGTCAGCACCGGCAGCAGGCTCTTGCCGTCGATCTGGTGGCCGTCGGGCAGGGAAGCGCCGGTCAGCTCGGCCACGGTCGGCAGCACGTCGAGCGTGGTGGCGAACTGGTCGCGCGACTCGCCTTCAGGGAAGCGTCCCGGTAGACTCACGATCGCGGGGACGCGAATGCCGCCCTCGAACAGGCTGAACTTCGCGCCCCGGTACGGACCGGCGCTGCCTCCGCCAAACATCGTGCGCTCTTCGGTGGAATGGCCATGGTCGGAGATGAACACCACCAGCGTGTTCTCGGTCAGTCCCAAATCGTCCACGAAGCCCAGCACCTCGCCGATCTTCTCGTCGAGCGTCGAGACCAGCGCGGCGTAGTGGTAACGGTTCTCCGGCATCTCTTTCTGGTCGAGCGCCTGACGGTAGTAAGTGCGCCAGGCGTTCGTGCCTTGCAGGGGATAGTGCGGGATGTTGAACGGCAGGTACAGGAAGAAAGGCTTCTCTTTGTTCTCGTAGAGGAATTCCTTGGCCTCGCTCACCATCTGATCGGGGAAGTAGTCGCCGTCGGCAAAGACCTCCCGCGTGCCGCGCCACAGGTCATGGACGTTGGGGCCGCTCCAGTAGAAGAAGTGCGAGTAGTTGTCGATGCAGCCGCGCTTGTGGCCGTAGAAATACTGAAAACCCTGGTCGAGCGGACCGTCGCCGTTGACGTGTCCCAGGTGCCACTTGCCGATCAGCCCCGTCTGGTAGCCGGCGTCGCGCAGCATCTCCGCCATCGTCACCTGCTCATCGGGCATGCCCTCGGCGTCGATGCCGACATTGCCCGGCACGCCGGCCCGCTGCGGATAGCGGCCCGTGAGCAGCGCCGCCCGCGAAGGAGAACAAACCGGGGCGCCGGAGTAGAACTGCGTGAACCGCACGCCCTTTCCAGCCAGGCGGTTCAGGTTCGGCGTGTGCAGATCCTTGGCGCCAAAGGCATTGACGTCAATCGTCCCCTGGTCGTCGGAGAACAAGATGAGGACGTTGGGCGCCTGTTGCGCAGGCGCAACCGCTGCAAACAGCGCGGCGGCGAGAGCGAATCGTAGCAGCATCGGCCTCCAATCATAGCGGAGTGACTGCGATGTTTCCGGCAATTCTCTGCACGCAACGAACGGTTGTGGCGTCTGAATTCTAGATGGCGGAGTTTCTGCTCAAATACGCTGACCCGCAGGGCGCCGTGCACGAGCGCCTGGAAGAGGCCGAGTCCGAAGCGGTCCTGCGCGAGCGTTTCTCCTCCAAGGGCGTGCTGATCTACTCGATCAAGCCGCAGAAGAAAGTGCGTGCGCGCTCCGGCGGCGACGGTGGGGCGCGGCGCGGCAAGCTCAACCTCGAGCACTTCCTGGTCTTCAACCAGCAGTTCGTCACGCTCATCCGCGCCGGACTGCCCATCCTCAAGTCGCTCGAGCTGCTCAAGCAGAACATCCGCCACAAACGGCTCCAGACCAACATTTCCAACATCCACGCGGCGGTCAAGAACGGCACGCCCTTGTCCGACGCCTTCAAGGCCGAGGGAGACTTTCCGGCCATCTACGTCACCTCGTTGATGGCGGGCGAAAAGTCCGGCAGCCTGCCCGAAGTCATTGACCGCTACGTCCAGTACCAGAAGGTCTCGCTGGCGATCCGCAAAAAGCTGCTGGTGTCGCTGATCTATCCGACCATCCTGATCGTGCTCGTCGGGTTGCTGATCGTCTTTCTGGTCACCTACGTGGTGCCGCAATTTGCGGATCTGTATGACTCGATGAACGCCGAACTGCCGGCGACCACCCAGATCCTGGTGGCCGTCGGCGTCACGGCCAGCGAACACTTTTTCTCGGTATTCGGTTCGCTGCTGGGCGTGGTTGCCCTGCTGGGCTGGTACCTGCGCACCGACTCAGCGCGCCAGACCATGGACATGCTGCAGTCAAAAACGCCGATCGCCGGTCCGATCTGGACGAAGTATCAGGTCTCGCAGCTCTGCCGCTTGCTCAGTACGCTGCTCCAGGGCGGCATTCCGCTGCTGCCGGCGCTCGAAACGGCGGGCCGTTCGCTCAACTCCCGCATGATGCGCGACGCGGTGGACGAGGCCCGCAACCGCGTCAAGGAAGGCCAGCCGCTGTCGAGAAGTCTGGCAGACACCCAGATGTTCCCGCCGCTGGCGATCGAGATGATCCACGTCGGCGAATCCACCGGCGCCTTGCCGGCGATGCTCAACTCCGTAGCGGAGTTTTTTGACGAAGATGTCTCGACAGCGATGACGGCGGCTCTGTCGCTGATCGAGCCGGCCATCATGATCTTCATGGGGATTTTTGTGGCGTTCGTGCTGGTGTCGCTCTACCTGCCGATGTTCTCGCTGGCCGAGCAGCTATAGCTCTTTGACGGTTAAGCGCGTTCCCCGGAAGCCGCTCCACTCTTCGCAGACCACGATCGAGTTGTAAAGATTCTTCTGGTGGACTTTCACCTGCACGGCGCCGACGATTAGCGCCGGATCGTCGCCCAAGGCGTCGGGCAGCGTGGTGACGTCCTGGCAGGCGGAGTAGTCGACTGCCCCGATGCGGTAGGTGTAGTGCACGAAGCGCCGCGGCGTCTCGCCCTCGGCCGGCTCGGGCTCGTCGATATCCATCACCACGCCGCTGACCAGCCTCCCGCGCCGATTCACGCGCAAACGCCGACGCTTCTCCCGTTCATCGGGAGTGTTGCGGCGACGAAGAAACCAGACCAGAAGGACGAGGACGACGATCGCGGCGACGAGAATCGCCCCGAACGCCGCCCCGCCCTCCGCAAACCGGGCCAGCGACATCGAGATAGCTTATGCGTTCTCGACGCTCTTGCGATAGTCGGCGAGGAACTTCTCGAGGCCGATATCGGTCAACGGGTGCTGGAAGAGCTGGTCGAAAACCTTGGCGGGGATGGTGGCGATGTGCGCCCCGGACAGGGCGGCGTCGCGCACGTGCAGCGGTCCGCGGATCGACGCGGCCAGCACCTGGGTCGGGTAGCCGTAGGTGTCGTAGATGGTGACGATGTCGCGGATCAGCTCCATGCCTTCGGCGCCGATGTCGTCCACACGGCCGATGAAGGGGCTGATGATGTAGGCGCCGGCCTTGGCGGCCAGCAGCGCCTGGGCGGCGCTGAAGCACAGCGTGACGTTGACGCGAATGCCCTCGGAGGCAAGCTCCTTGACGGCCTTGATGCCTTCCCGGATGAGCGGGATCTTCACGACGACGTTGTCATGGATCGCGGCGAGCTCGCGGCCCTCGCGCACCATCGCCGACGCCTCGGTGGCGACGACCTCGGCGCTGATGTCGCCGTCGATGATTTCGCAGATGTCGCGGATGCGGTCGGCGTTCGAGGCGCCTTCGGCGGCGATCAGCGAGGGATTGGTCGTGATGCCGTCGACGACCCCGAACTCGGCGGCGCGGCGGATCTGGTCGAGATTGGCGGTATCGAGGAAAATTTTCATGATTTTGACTTCGCGAGCTGACCGCGAACCTTCATTCTATCCTCAGTCGGTGTTTCGAGCTGGTAACATCACCTTCGCCGGGGGTATTCGATGAGAGTCCGCTCCCTCGTTCTAGCGAGCTTTCTAGCGGGCGCAACTTTGCTACCGGCGCAAGCGGCTCCGCACGTCAACGAACTCACCACCGCGATTGGCTCGAAGGATCTGCCGGCTGTGCTGCGCCTCATCGGAGAAGGGTGCGACGTCAACGGCAAGGATGTCCGCGGCGATACGCCGCTGATTGTCGCCGCGCGGGTTGGCGCTGAAGAGATTGTCGCGGAGTTGCTCAGCGCCGATGCCGACCCCCTGCTCTTCGGCAAGAATCGCGAGACGGCCGTGGGCGCCGCCGCGGCGAGTGGAGACCTGCGCACGCTTTCGCTGTTGATTGAAGCCGTAGAGGAGCCAAAGCAGCTCCTCAATGAGGCGCTATTCACGGCCGCAACCAGAGGAGATCTTGATATCGCTCGGGCAATGCTGGCTGCCGGCGCCGACCCAGGGCTGCCGCCCGCCCGCAGCGCTCCGCTAGAGGCGGCAGCGCGTTCCGGAGTGATCGAGATGATCGAGCTATTGCTGGACCATGGCGCCAATCCCGATTATTCCGAAGGACCGGGTAACTTCGCCCTGGACAGCGCCATTCTGTTTGGCCGCGTCCATGTCATGACCGCACTCCTGCGGCGGGGCGCCAACCCGAATGCGGGTGATCTCGAGCGAGGGACGCCGCCCCTCGCTCGCGCCGTCACCGTCGGCAACCCGGAGTGCGTGCGCGTGCTCGTCGCATTCGGCGCGGATGTCGAACGAGTCGGTTCGGACGGGAGCGCTATTCTGCATCTGGCGGCCTCGGGACGTCATCCGTCGATGATCGGACTGCTGGCGTCACTGGGCGCGGACGTCAATGCCCGTGATGCCGAGGGCCGGACGCCCTTGCTGGCGGCGGTGGAGGCCGGCCGCTCCGATTCCGTCCGCGCCCTCATAGCCGCTGAAGCCGACTCTTCGATTCCGGATGCTGAGGGCGTGACGCCGCTGGAGTTGGCGCGATTCAAACGCCGTGCGGATCTGATCGAACTGCTGGATTGATGCTGGCCGGCGCCGCGGAAGAAGCGGCTTCCGTCGGAGCCCCACCGTTCAAGTTTGGGGCGGGCCGGGCGCCGAACCCCGGGCTAGTTTTTGGCCGGGGGACTCTTTGCCCTATGCTGTTGGAGCAGATGCAGCGTCTTCTCCTCGCAGCCCTATGCTGGACGGCGATCCTGGCCCCCGGCATGGCGGCGCAATCGATCGCCGATCGGCTTATCGAAGCCGTCGAGCAGGACGACATCTCCTCGCTGCGGCAGCTAATTCGCGACGGCGCCGACGTCAATGCGAAGACAGACGATGGCGCGACCCCGCTGACCGTAGCCGCCTGGCAGGGACGAACGCAGGCGGTGCGGCTGCTGCTAGCTGCCGGCGCGGACCCCTCGCAGCGCGGCGTATCCGGCATGACAGGCATCGCCGCGGCGGCTTCGAGCGGCGACCCGCAGACGCTCAAGGCCATCGTCGATTCGCTCGACGACCCGCAGTCCGCCCTCGCCGGGCCGCTGGTGGTGGCCGCCGGTGAAGGTCGCACCGACAACCTGCGCGCCCTGCTCATCGCCGGCGCCGATCCGGGTAAGGCTCCCCAGCGCAGCCGCGCTCTTGCCGCCGCGGTGACGTCCGGGGTCGCGGACATCGTGGAGCTACTGCTGGATTACGGCGCCAATCCGAATTCCGCCGAAGACCAGGGCTCCGAGGCTGCTCCCCTGGACATGGCGATCCTCAACGGCCGCCAAGAAATCCTGACCTCGCTGCTTGCCCACGGCGCCGACCCAAACCTGGGAGGCTTGGCGGCGGCGGTGATGGCCGGAAGGCCGAGCGCAGCCCGCACCCTGGTTGCCTACGGCGCCGAGGTCGGACGAAAATTCCCCGACGGCCAGACCCTGCTGCACCGCGCGGCCAAAGGCCCGCACAGCGGGATGGTGGAGTTGCTGTTGACATTGGGCGAGGAGCCGGACGCGCAGGACAACGAGGGCCGCACGGCTCTGTTCGTGGCGGTCGAAGCCGGCCGATCCGACGCGGTCCGCAAGCTGCTGGCCGGTGACGCCGATCCCTCGATTCCGGACGGCGTGGGCGTCACCCCGCTCGAGCTCGCGAAATCGAAGAACCGGGCGGATCTGATCGCCCTGCTGGACTGAGCGGATGGAGCGTTTCCGTGCCCCAACCTTCAGGTTGGGGGCCGAACGTTTTCTCGCCCGCACCCTGAACGGATGCGGCACGGAAGCCTCACGCCGTCGTCTTATCCACCAGCCGCTGCTCCACCAGCTTGTCGTTGAGCGTATACCCGATCCCCGGCGTATCCGGCACGCGCAGCATGCCGCCCTTCTCCATCGGCTCCGGCGGAAACGTCATCTCGGCCCGCCACTCGACCGCGTCGCCGAACGAGCATTCCAAGATCGAGAAATTCGGCATCGTCACGCAGACCTGCGCGGCGGCCATGTTGCCGATCGGCGACGCCGGGCCGTGCGGCGAGCAGCCCATGCCGGCGGCTTCGGACATCGCGGCGATCTTCTTGAGCTCGAGCATGCCGCCGCAATACTTCACGTCCGGCATGGTGATGTTCACCGTGTCGGCCTCGATGTAGGGCAGAAACTCCTGCACGCCAAACAGCGACTCGCCGCCGGCGATCGTCATCGGCGCCTGGGGCGTCAGGCGTGCGAATTCCTTGTAGTCGCGGATGATCTCTTCGAGGAAGTAAAGATTCAGCGGCTCCAGACGCTTCATCAAATCCAGGCCGCGCTCGTAGTCGAAGTTGCTGTGGGCGTCGACCAGGATGTCGTTGTCCGGCCCGATCGCGTCGCGCACGGCCTGCACGCAGTCGATGCCGAGCTGCGTGTGCGCCTCGATCTCCGCCGCCGAGCCGTTGCGCGGCATCCCGTCGAAGGAGGCGAGCTTGACGGCGTCGAATCCGGCTGCGATCGCCTGGCTGGTGCGCTCGGCGAAGGGTTTCGGGGTGCGGTCGTCGACCGAGCGGTTGACATTGGCGTAGTTGCGGACCGAATCGCGCAGCTTGCCGCCAAACAGCGCCCAGCACGGCACGCCCAGCGCCTGCCCCTGGATGTCATACATCGCCTGCTCGAGCGCGCTCAGCGCGCACGAGACCGCGCGCCGGCCCTCGGGGTATTGCGGGTGCGCATGCGAGCGCAGTTTCTCGAGATCGAAGACCGAACCGCCGCGCAGAAGGTCCATGTACTCGGTGAGCTTGCCGATCACCGGATCATTGCGGCCGGAATGCGAGGCGTCGCCGACGCCGGTGAGCCCCGCATCGGTGGACATCCGCACCACGCACCAGGGCCCCCGGTTGTTGCACTCGATGCGAAAAATCTCGAGCCCGGTGATCTTGATGGCGAGCGCGTTGCGGTCCGGAGCCGGCGAGGGCGCGCAGGCCGTGGCGAGAGCGGCAGCGGACCCGGCTGCGGCGGTTTTGAGGAAGTCGCGGCGAAGCATAATGCGCCATTGTAGCGCGGCGAGAGGGCTATTCCACCGCCAGTGCCGTCGCCTTTTGCAGGGCTGTCCCCGGTCACCTCACGCTGCTGCACCATCGGATCGGCAGATCGAAATGCATCCCGCTCACGGCTGCTCCCGCTCTGCCGAATATGCGAGACTTTCTGAACGAACATGCGACTTTCCTGGAATGAGGTTCGAACGCGTGCTGCGCGTTTTGCCGACGAATGGGCCGGACATGGGTACGAAAAGGGCCAAACGCAACTCTTCTACCAAGACTTCTTTCACGTGTTCGGCGTACCGGTCCGTCGCGTAGCCAGCTTCGAAGAACCCGTCAGGCTGCTTGGCGAAAAGCGCGGATTCGTTGATCTCCTCTGGAAGGGTCTGCTCTTGGTCGAGCAGAAGAGCGCGGGCAGGAGCCTCGTTCCGGCCAAGTCCCAAGCTCTGGAGTATTTTCCCGGGCTCAAGAACGCAGAGTTGCCTCGGTACCTTCTGCTGAGTGATTTCCAGACGTTCGAGCTCCACGACCTGGATGAAGGCTGGAACGAAACGATCCGGCTGGCTGATTTCCCTAAGCACGTCCTGAAGTTTGCTTTCATCATGGGCGTCCAGAAGCGAACGTTTCGTGACCAGGACCCGGTCAACATCGAGGCTTCGGCGCTGATGGGAGAGCTTCATGACGCTCTGAAAGACTCCGG
>JGI12316J15310_10000066_pt2 | contig 82890 bp, 81 predicted proteins | sample MarCyaLeptolynsp_FD_15310 | JGI IMG/M metagenome (IMG submission 15310) | reverse complement strand
GAAGCGCGGATCGTCAAGCAGGTGCGTCAGCCCCATCTCGTCGAACACCGCCTCGACATGCGGTTGCAGGGTCGCCGCCATCAACACCGCGCCGTCCGCGCACTCGAAGCTGTTGGCCGTCGGCAGGTGAGTGGCCGAGCTGTTGCCGATCAGGCCGTTCGGATTGCCGTCGACCGTCCACTGGGCGACCGAGGGCGCCTGGATGTTCAACGCCGCGTCCAGCATGGCGACATCCAGATACTGACCCTCGCCGGTCCGCTCCCGGCGGAACAGGGCCGCCGCCACGGCATAGGCGGCGGACGCGCCGGTGAAGAGGTCGACCGGGAAGTAGCCGGTGCGCAGCGGCCCGGTCTCCGGCGCGCCGTTCGTCGACATCATGCCCGACGCCGCCTGGATCGCGCCGTCATAGGCCCCCTCCTTGGAGCGCGGCCCGGTCGCGCCATAGCCGGTGATCTGGCAGTAGACGATGTCCGGCTTGATCGCCCGCACGTCCTCCCAGCCGAGACCCAGCCGCTCGGCCACACCACCGCGAAAGTTCTGGGCGACGACGTCGGCGGTCGCGATCAGCCGATGGGCGACGCGCCGCCCCTCCTCGCTCTTCAGGTCGACCGCCACGCTGCGCTTGGAATGGTTCAGCGCCAGGAAGGCCGAAGCCATGTCGTGGCTCGCATGCGGGCTCGGGATCATGCGGTTCCGCATCTGGTCGCCGATTCCCGGCGCCTCGACCTTGATGACGTCGGCGCCCTCCATCGCCAGCAGCGCCGTCAGATAAGGTCCCGACAGCACCTGGGTGAAGTCGATGACGCGGAGTCCCTCGAACGCTCTCGCCACGCATGCCTCCCTGCTCTCCGGGTCTTGCCGCCCGGGTGTCCGGGACGCACGCTAGCATGAAAAGGGAGGATGCCATGACCGACGAAACCATCACCGGCGAGACCATCAAGCAAGCGGCGGCGGAGCTGTCCGAGCTGCTGAAGCTGCGCACGTATCCGTTCGGCATGAAGCTGTTCGAGGACGTGGAGGAGATGAAGGCGGTGCCCGGCATCCGCACCCCGATGGACGGCATCCCCTTCACCACGTGTCAGTTGGTCACCCAGGTGCGCACCGCCGGCTTCACGTTGGGCATCGTCAAGGACAACCTGCGCCCGAACGCCAGCTGCGGCGCCAATATCGGCCTGGAGGAGGTGCCGGAACGCCTGGCCTCCGGCGAGCAGATGACCGGCGTGTGGTTCGACAATCGAGAAGCGGCGGCCAGGCACCAGGCGGAGATGCCGCGGGTGGCACCTGGACGCTATTCCGGGCTCTGCGCCTCGCCGCTCCGGACCGGGCGGCTTGACCCGCCGGATGTCTGCCTGTTCTACGCCTCGCCGGGGCAGATGATCCTGTTCATCAACGGGCTGCAGTTCAAGAACTACCGCCGCTACGACTTCACGGTCACCGGCGAGAGCGCCTGCGCCGACAGCTGGGGTCGGGCGCTGTCGACCAGGGAGACCAGCCTGTCGATCCCCTGCTACGCCGAGCGGCGCTATGGCGGGGTGGCGGACGACGAGCTGCTGATGGCCTGTCCGCCGGACGAGTTCCTGCGCGGGGTCGAGGGCCTGAAGGGCCTGTCGAAGAACGGGTTGCGCTACCCCTATCCGCCATTCGGCGCCTTCGCCGACCCGGCGATCGGCATGTCGAAGAGCTACGGTTAGCTCTGCAGCGCCTTCAGCCGCACCGTCCCGGCGAGCAGGAACACCGCCACCCCGGCCAGGATCCACAGCGACAGGTCGAAGCTGTGGGTCGCGTCGTAGACAAGGCCCAGCAGGATCGGGCCGCCCGCCCCGCCGACCTCGGCCGCCGAGAAGAACAGCCCGCTGGCCGTGCCCGCGCGCTCCTCGCCCACGCCCTTGGTCTCCACCAGGGTCAGGATCGCCACCGTCATCAGTGACGACCGCGCGATGCCCTGCAGCGCCAGCCCGATCGTGAGGGCCGGCTGACCCGAGACCCAGAGCAGGATGCAGCCGAGGCATGCGCCCGCCGCCAGAAGGCCGAGCACGAGATGCCGCCGCTCCGGTGTGGCGAGCCGCGGGATCGTCAGCGAGGCGGCGATGCCGATGATCGTCGGCACGGTCGCCCAGTACCCGGCCTCGACCGCCGTCATACCGCCGACCCTCAGGATCTCCGGCAGCCAGTTGTTCAGCCCGTGGTTCAGGGTGAAGATCGCGACACTCATCACCAGCAGCAGGCGCACGGCGGGGAGGCGCAGCAACTCACCGATCACCTGGCGCTGCGGTATCGGTTTTCCTGTCGCCGCCGGCGGGTCGTGGCGCCGGGCGGCGGGCAGGCTGGCGATCGCGAACCACAGACAGGCCCCGAACGCCGCCACCGCCGACCACAACAGCAGCACCGCGCGCCAGTCGCCCGCGAAATACGGCATCAGCACCGAGTTGGTGAGCGACAGGGCGGCGATCGATCCCAGGGCCGGGCCGGTGATGTAGATCCCCATGGCGAGGCCCCGGTCCTTGCCCTTGAACCAGCGGGCGATCTCCTTTGGCGCGCCGGCGGAGACGATCGGCCCGCCGATGCCGAAGATCGCGACGGCGACGAACATCATCACGGCGCTGTCGGCGAGGCCGCGCAATAGCCCGGACAGGGCGACGATCAGGGCGCCGAGGAAGATCGCCCGGCGCGCGCCGACCCGGTCGAGGAAGCTGCCGCAGGGGACGGCGGCCACGATGTAGGTGAGCTGCCAGACCCCCAGCACCGCGCCCATCGTGGTGTGACTGATCTCCAGATCGCGGGTGATCGGCCCGACGATCGGCGCCAGGCCGGCGATGGTCAGGCCAAAGCAGAAATAGGCGGCCCAGACGCCAAACAGGATCGCCCAGCGGATCGGCGGTGCCGGTGGGTCGGCGCTGGCCGCCGCGTCCTCGCTCATCTGTGCTGTCTCGTCGTGGCCGGACCTACTCGGCGGCCGTCGGCAGAACGTGGTCCTTGAACTGCTCCCGCAGGGTCAGCTTGGAGAGCTTGCCGGTGGCCGTGTGCGGAAGATCGTCGACGAAAACCACGTCGTCGGGCAACCACCACTTCGCGACCTTGTCCGTCAGGAAGCCGCGCACCTCCTCCGCGGTCGCCGTCGCACCCTCGTTCAGGCGAGCGACCAGCAGCGGCCGTTCGCCCCATTTCGGGTGGGCCGCCGCGATGACGGCGCATTCGGCGATCGCCGGGTGGGCCAGCGCCGCGCTCTCGAGGTCGAGCGAGCTGATCCATTCGCCGCCGGACTTGATGACGTCCTTGGTGCGGTCGACGATGTAGAGGAAACCGTGCCGGTCGATCTTGGCGACATCGCCGGTGCGCAGCCAGCCCTCAGCGTCGAAGGCCGCCGCCGTCGCGTCCGCGTCGCCGAAATAGCCGTTCATGACCCCGTGGCCCCGGACCAGCAGCTCGCCGAACGCCTCGCCGTCATGCGGCAGCCGCTCGCCGTTCTCGTCGACGATCTTGAGGTCGCAGCCGAACATGCGTCGGCCCTGGCCGTGCTTCAGCGCGCGACGTTCCTCGTCCGGCAGGGCGTCGAAACCCTTGCCCATGGTGGTCAGCGTGCCGACCGGACTCATCTCGGTCATGCCCCAGCCATGGACCACGCGCACGCCGAAATCGGCTTCGAACTCGCGGATCATCGGCGCCGGCGCCGCCGAGCCGCCGATGATGACGACGTCGAATCCCTCGGGCTTGCGTCCGCGCTTGCGCATCTCGCCGAGCAGGCCCAGCCAAACGGTCGGCACGCCCCAGGCCGAGGTGACCGTCTCGTCGTCCATCAACTGGAACAGGCTCTCGCCGTCGAGCTTCGGCCCGGGCATCACGACGCGGGTGCCGGTCAGGGGCATCGCATAGGGCAGCCCCCAGGCGTTGACGTGGAACAGCGGCACCACCGGCAGGATGCTGTCGCGGGGGGTCAGCCCGACCTCGTCGGCAACGGCAAGCAGGCCGTAGGAATGCAGCAGCGTGGAGCGGTGGCTGTACAGAACGCCCTTGGGATTGCCCGTCGTGCCCGAGGTGTAGCAGATGCCGCTGGCACTCCTCTCATCGAAGCGCGGCCAGTCGAGCGCCGCCGGCTGCCCGGCCAGAAGCGACTCATAGGTCAGCGCGCCGTCGAGCCCATGAGTCTCCTCGCCCAGAACCACGTAGCGCAGGTCCGCCGGCAGCTTGTCGCGCAGTCCCTCGATCAGCGGCACAAAGGTGGCGTCCAGGAACAGCAGCTTGTCCTCGGCATGGCCGACCACATAGACGATCTGCTCGGCGAACAGGCGCGGGTTGATGGTGTGGCAGACGGCGCCGATGCCAGAGATGCCGTAATACAGCTCCAGGTGGCGGTATCCATTCCAGGCAAGGGTGGCCACCCGGTCACCCGGCCCGATGCCCAATGCCCGAAGGGCATGGCCGAGCTGCGCCGCGCGTCCGGCCAGGTCCTGGTAGGTGTAGCGATGTCGGTCGCCCTCGACCCGGGCCGACACGATCTCCTGATCGCCGCGGATCTCGGCGGCATAGGTGATGATGTCGGAGATCATCAGCGGCCGGTCCATCATCTGGCCCTGCAACATCCCTGTCCTCCCATGTCCTTATCGTTGCCCGCGCCTCGATCGGACGCGGTCTTGACCGGTGTCTACGCGACCCCTTCGACGCTGTCGAGATGGCCGGCGTCCTGCAATGCCCGGGCGTGCAGTCGATAGTCGATGGCGTTACGCGCGCGGAAGTGGGCCACCAGCTCCGGCGGCAGGGCGTAGTCGGGGCGCGGTGTCTGGTTCACATGCATCAGAGCCGGCGGCTCGCGCCCCAACCGCTCCAGCAACCGGTCGATATCGCGGCGCAGGGTCTCGACCGCTCCGACGAACCAATAGCCCGCCAGAATATCGGGCGCCGTCGCCGGATCAGCGGCGATCCACCGAGCCATCGGATTTTCCGTGGCCGCCAGATGCGCTTCCAAGGTGTCGCCCAACGCCTGGTAGGGCTTTCCCGCCTTGGCGAAGAAGAATTCCGAGACCGCGCGGTCGAGCGGATCGCGCAGGAAGGTGATGCGCCGCCAATCCGGTCCGTAAACCTCTGGATAGCGTTCCCACAGACGGCATCCTGGCAGGTCGAAATGCCCCATCAGAAGATCGTCCCCGTCGAGGCTGGCGAGATCCAATTCGCGGGCACGGAAGCTCTCGGCGGATTCCCAGGTCCGGGGATCCGAGGCCCAGCGCTCCCGGTAGTCCTGGACGAGCCGGAAGCGCACCACCAGCGCGATCTTCACCGAATTCCCGGCGCATTTCGGCAGATGATGAAACACGTGGCGCGGCAGCATAAGAAGACCGTAGGCGAACACCGTTTCAGGCGGAACCGCCCTCTTGATCCAACGGGCTCATCCTGGGATGGCGGAGACGCTCGGTTGGCATGCCGCCGGCCTCGGCTATTGTCTGCCCGTTGGCGCCACCGCCGCCCTCCAACGTGATCGGGAAAGCTGGATGTCGATCGAGGCTCTTGTCGTGGACCTTCGCAACCGGCTCGAGGACCGGACCGCTAGCGCCCAGGAATGTCTGACGGCGATCAACGCCTGTACCTCCTCCGGCCGCCCGATCGAGGGGCTCCATCTGGCGGACTGCGGCATTATGCGGTTTCCGACCGAGCCGGCGCTGCGCCAGGCGGCGGCGGAGATTCTGGATCACCTTCAGGAGTCCGAAAAACTGGCCGACGTCATCGACAGCCTTCCCACCAAGGGTGACGTCATCCGCGCCAACCACGCCAGGGTGCAGGAGATCTTCGCTCGTCATCACGGGCCCGAGAGCGCGCGGCCGGCGACCGCCGACTTCTTCCAATGCGTCCTGCTCAAGAACCTCTGCCACACCATCAATCCGGCACAGCCGCTTCGCAACACGTTGATGCGGATCGCCGACCACCATGGCCGCCGCGCGGCGGCGGAGGTCTTTGGCGACACCGTCGGCCTGCCGGCGATGCGGGATGACCAGACGATCGCGATCACGCTCGGTGGCCGGACGGCGCGTTTTCGGTCCAGCAGCAGCCGCCTCGGTTTCGAGTTGCTCTATTTCTTCGCCCTGGAACCGGGGATGATCCGCTGGATCGCGGGGTTCGACGCCAACGACGTATTCCTCGACGTGGGCGCCAACATCGGTAAGTACAGCGTGATTGCTGCGGTCATGCGGCACTGCCGGACCTACGCGCTGGAACCGTTCTCAGCCAATTTCGAGCAACTGGAATCGCATATCGAGCTGAACGGCATCGGCGATCGGGTGGTCGCGATGCAGGCGGCGCTGTCCGACCGAACCGGGGAAGGTGACCTCTCCTTCTCCAAACACGTGGCAGGCGCCGCCGATCAGGTCTTCGACGAGAGCCGGGACGACGCCAACAGCGAACGGGTGCCGGGCTATCGACTCGACGATCTGGTCGCCGACGGCACGGTTGATTTTCCCACGCATGTGAAGATCGATGTCGACGGCACGGAGCATCGGGTGATCGCCGGCATGGAGGGCGTCCTCGACGATCGCAGGCTCAAGTCGATCCGCCTGGAGATCCGACTGCGGGATCCGCGAAACGCCGAGGCGCTGCAGAGAATAAGGGACGCTGGCTTTTCCTGCGTCGTCGATGACGACGAGAAGAACATGCTCTGTCGGCGCGACTAGAGTAAATCATGTTTTGACGCGATCGCCAGCGATCGCGACGAGGCATGTGAGTTTGCTCAATTCTATTGAAGTAGAGCATGAGTCACGTCCAAGCCGGCATCGCGAAGCGATTCCGTCTTAGACGATAATGCTCTAGGAGGAGACAGGCGGTTCGTCGTCGGGGCCGCGAGAAAGGCGGAACGGGACGACGATCCCCCCATCATCGGAGGTCTCCGGCGGCGACAGGGCCCGCGAGATCTCCTCGAGCGCCGTTTCCAGGTGCGCGGGTAACGACAGTCCGGCGCCGCGCAGGTTACGGGCGAGCCGCTCCGCCCCCTCGGCGAGGCCGTCATCCAGCGGAACACCGGCTTCCTGTGCCAGGGTCGCGAGTTGCGCGATGGTCTGGACCATGAGAACGGAGCGGCGGTCGGCCGGCACCTCGACCCCCATCGTCACCCGGTCGGTGGGCGCCGGGGCCGCATCGGCCTCACCCGTGTCGTCCGCCACGCGGTGGTTCGCGTCGGCCGAAGATGGTGCCTGTCGAGGCGGGCGCAGAGGAATGACACGGTCGTCCGTCACGTACTCTCCCCCTCGTTCCCGCAATCGGTTGGCCACCCCGAATCGGTCCGATTCTAAGGAGTCGGGCCCGATCTGTCGACATGACAGCGCGGCCATCGCCCCCGAGCCGCAACCGGTCGGCCCATACACGGGCGTTCACATTCCGGTGAAAGCGCCGTCAGGGAGCGCGGTGGCACCATGTCGCCGCTCTTGCCCACCCCCGATCCGCGTTAGGTTGATTAGGCCGGCGCCATGATCCGGCGGACTAGAGGGAGAAGAGAGCATGAAGGTTTTGACCAAGCTTGCCGCAGCCACCGTCATCGGCCTCTCGATGGCCGCCGGCGCCGTTTCGGCGGACGTCATCGAAGACCGCAAGAAGGGCTTCAAGGGCCATGTCGAGAACATCAAGGCCGTGGGGGCGGCGGTGAAGGCGGGAGATGCCTCTGCCGCGGTCGCGCCGGCGACCGAGATGGTCGCGTTCTCCAAGACCATCGTCGATCTGTTCCCGGAGGGCACGGCGGATGGCGACACCAGGGCTCTGCCGAAGATCTGGTCCGACTGGGAGGGCTTCAAGAAGGTGTCGGCGGACCATGTCGTCGAGACGGAGAAGCTGCTGGCGGCCGCGCAGTCCGGTGATACCGGAGCGCTCGGCGCGCAGCTGAAGGCGACCGGCGCCTCGTGCGGCGCCTGCCACAAGCCGTATCGCGCCGAGAAGGAATAGCGGGCTGCGATACTATCCGATGCGGGGGCCGGCTCTTGCAGCCGGCCTTTCTCGTTTCAGCCGAGCAAGGTGATCCCGTACGCCCCGATGCCGCAGGCCGCCAGGAGCGCCAGACCGACCCACCAGGGCGTGCGCCGCACCCGTCCGGGTGCCGTCTCCGGGGTCATCCGCTTCTCGCCGGTCATCATCGGCAGGATCAGGTCGGTTCCGAGCACCAGCATGTAGCTGATCACCGCCAGCACGTGGAGCGCGACGACCAGCAGCAGAATGTCGAACAGGGTATGGTGCCACCCGGTCAGCGTGCTGGAGAGGTCATACCCCGCAAGGTGATAGAGCGGGCCCTCGTAGAGGATGTCGTCGCTGGAGAACAGCCCCGTCACGGCCTGGGCGCCGACCACCACCAGCATCGCCAGGACCGCCAGGGCGCCGAGCGGATTGTGGCCGGCATGCTCCGGATGCCGGCCGGCGATGGTCTCGCGCACGTAGGTGACGATCGCGCCCGGACCGCGCACGAAACTGGAGAACCGGGCGAACTCGCCGCCAACGATCCCCCAGACCAGACGAAAGCCGACAAGAGCGATGACCGCGAGGCCAAACCGCTCATGCCATTCGCGCATCTCCTCCTCGCCGGTGATCCAGGCGGCGGCGACGCACAGCACAAGGCTCCAGTGGAAGATCCTGGTCGGTCGGTCCCAGACCCGGACCGTCACCGCGTCCTGGTTCTTGGCGTCGTATTCGCCCATGCACCGCTCCCGTGTCAGTCCTCCGCCACGAACGCCCGATAGTCCTCGACCACGGCCGCAGCGCTCGCCTCCACCAATCTGGCGCCCGCTTCCGGGGTGGCAAGGAAGCTGTCGGCGGCGATACGGCCATCGGGATGGATCAGGCGGTAATCCTCGGCGTCGGTGAACGGGCGCGGGCGCGGCGGTGCGGGGTCCATCGCCACCGTCTTGATGTGGTCGGGAAAGGCGTACTGGGTGACCGAGATCTCCGACGGCGTGGCGTGGTTACCCTCCCGGTCGCCATAGAGCTCCTCGCTGATCTCTTTGACAGCCGGGAAGGCGAACCAGTTCGCCAGTTTGCAGCGGACATGCGGCTGGTTGGTGCCGACGGCGAGGCTCTTCTCGGCGTAGATCTCGCTGAACGCAGCGCCGACGGAGTGGATGTTCCCGCCGTGGCCGTTCAGGAAATAGAACCGCTCGAACCCGTTGCGGGCGAGCGACAGCACGCTGTCGCGGATCACGGCGATGATCGTCGAGGGCCGCAGCGCGATCGAGCCGGGGAACGCCAGGTGATGCTGCGCCATGCCGATGGAGATCGTCGGGCCGACGATGCAGCCAAGCGTCTCGGCGGCGCGATCGGCGATCACCTCGGGACAGATCGCGTCGGTGCCGATCAGCCCGTTCGGGCCGTGCTGCTCGGTCGAGCCGACGGGGATGATGATGCCCCGGTTGTCGTTCAGATAGGCTTCGACCTCCATCCACGTCATCAACTGCAGCCGCATCAGAGCCTCCCTTTCCTCTCTCCGCGATTCACTGATCCGCCGCCAGGGCGCGCTCGATCCAGTCGGCGACCGCCAGCGCCTTGGCATCCTCGCCATAGCCGGTGACGATCTGCACGCCGAGCGGCAGCCCCTGGTCGCCGCGGCCGGCCGGCACGGTGACGCAGGGCCAGCGCAGCAGGGTCCAGACCTTGTTGAACAGCGGATCGCCGGTGGACTCCAGGCCGGCCGGCGCCTCGCCGGGGGCCGGCACCGTCAGGATCGCGTCGATCCCGTCCAGCCGCGCGGCGGCGTCGTTGCGGAAACTGTCGGCATCGGCCTGGGCCTGATACAGCGCCATGTCGTCGATCCCGCGGCCCTCGGCGATGGCCTGTCGGTAGAAGTCGGTCAGCTTGCCGGCATGCTCGTCATACTCCCAGGCAAGCGCGCGGGCCGCCTCCGCCGTCATGATCCGGGCGTGGACCGCCTCCATCGCCTCGAACGCCGTCCAATCGACCAGGCCGACCACCGAGGCGCCGGCGGTCTGAACGGCGATCCGCACCCGCTCCAGCGCCTCGCCGGCGTCCTCCTCGATCCGGTCGGCGAAGGGCACATGGAAGGCGAGCCGCGGCGCCGAGCCGTCGAACCCGTCAAGACGCGGGGCCGGCTCGCCCCGCAGCGCGTAGTCGAAATGCGCGATATCGGCGACCGAGCGGGCGAACGTCCCGACCGTGTCGAGGTAGCGCGACAGTTCCTTCACCCCGCGCCGGTCGTGGGTGCCGAAGGTCGGCTTGAAACCGACGACGCCGCAATAGGCCGCCGGACGGATGACCGACCCCGCGGTCTGCGTGCCGAACGCCAGCGGCGCCATGAAGTCGGCCACCGCCGCCGCCGATCCGCTGGACGAGCCGCCGGGCGTGTGACCGAGACCGTGCGGGTTGCGGGTCTTGCCCGGGTTACGCCAGGCGAATTCCGTCGTCACGGTCTTGCCGATGACCACGCCGCCGGCAGCGCGCGTGCGCGCGACCACCGCGGCGTCCGCGTCCGGCTGATGGCCGACGTAGATCGCCGAGCCGTACGCCGTCGGCATGTCGCCGGTATCTATGAGATCCTTGACCGCCACCGGCAGGCCGGCGATCGCGCCGCCGGTCGCCGAGGCGCGGGCGGCCTCGCGGGCGCGGGCGGGGTCGAGATGTATGAACGCGCCGACCTCGCCGTCGCGCTCGGCGACACGCTCCAGGCAGGACTCCATCAGCGCTTCCGGCGTCAGGCTGCCACCCTCGATCGCGCGCAGCGCCTGCAGGGCTCCCAGACGGTGGGGGGCATCGGTCATGGCGCTCAGGCTCCCATCACGTGCAGGACGATATGGCGGAGATGCGGCTCGGCCCGGTGTTCGTAGAGATAGACCCCCTGCCAGGTGCCCAGCGTCGGCCGGCCGCCGGCGACCGGGATCGCCAGGCTGGTCTGGGTCAGGGCGCTGCGGATATGGGCGGGCATATCGTCCGCCCCCTCCGTCGCGTGGCGATACAGCGTGGCGTCCCAGGGCGCGAGGCGGGCGAAGAACCGGTCCAGGTCGGTGCGGACGTCGGGGTCGGCGTTCTCCTGGATCAGCAGCGAGGCCGAGGTGTGGCGCACGAACACGGTCAGGAGCCCACCGACGATACCGCTCTCGCTCACGAAGGCGCGCACGCGGTCGGTGATCTCGACCAGGCCGGGGCCCTTGGTGCGCACGTCTATCTCACTCAACGCCTGGCGGCTCACATCCGTCGCCGCGATCGCGCGGTTCATCATCACGCCGTTACCGTCCTGATCCGTCTTGCCGGTGGTGGAGGCTGACTCTAGCCTCGCCCAACCGTATCCCGCCGGAGGACCGGATGCCACGCCACTTCGTATGCCTGACCTTCGATTTCGACGCCTTGTCCCTGCCGATCGCCAAGGGAACGACCACGCCGACACCGCTGTCGCGCGGCGAGTTCGGCATGGTCGGCGCGGAGCGGATCCGCCGGCTGCTCAAGGCGCACAAGATCCGCGGCACCTTCTTCGTGCCGGGCCATACGATCGAGTCCTTCCCTGACGCCGTGCGCGCACTGGTGGCGGACGGCCACGAGATCGCCTGCCACGGCTGGACCCATCGGCGCCCGTCGGAACTCAGCCGGGAGGAAGAGCGGACCGAACTGACGCGCGCCAACGCGGCGATCGAGGCGATCTCGGGTCGACGGTCGCGCGGCTACCGCTCGCCCTCCTGGGACCTGTCGGCGCATACGCTCGACCTGCTCCTGGAACTCGGCTTCGTCTACGATTCGAGCCTGATGGGGCATGACACCCTGCCCTTCCGACCGCGCCGGGGCGACACCACCCCCCTCCTGGAGCCGGCGACCTTCGGCGACCCGGTCGATCTGATCGAGATCCCGGTGAGCTGGAGCCTCGACGATTACACCCACTACGAATGGAGCGTGATGTCAGGCGGGGCGCTCAACCCCGGCCTGATGTCCTGGCGCTCGGTGCTCGACAACTGGACCGCCGACTTCGACTACATGGCGCGGACCCAGGACTGGGGCGTGATCACCTATACGTTCCACCCCTTCGTCTCCGGGCGCGGTCACCGGATGACGGCGATGGAGGCGCTGATCCGCCACGTCCGCGCCGGCGGCGCCCGGTTCGCGACCATGGAAGAGGCCGCCGCCGACGCCTCGGCTCGCCTGTGATCGACCGTCAGCAGGCGCTGGACGCCGGGCTGGACGCGCTCGCCACGCGCGATCCGGATATCGCCCGCGCGCTTTTGGAGTCCGGACGGCCTGAACCGCGCGTGCTCGAGCCCGGGTTCGCCGCCCTGATCCGCATCATCGTCGGCCAGCAGGTTTCCACCGCATCCGCCGCCGCCATCCTGGCCCGGCTGACCGAGGCCGGCGGCCTGGACCCCGCGCGGTTCGCCGCCTTCGACGATGCCGCCCTCGGCGCCATCGGCTTCTCGCGGGCCAAGATGCGCTACGGCCGGGCGCTGGCGGCGCGGGTGCTGGACGGTTCCCTGAACCTGGACGGTTTCTCGGCCGACGATCCGGACGGGACGACTGCGGCCCTGACGGCGGTGCCGGGGATCGGACGATGGACCGCCGAGATCTATCGGATGTTCGCGCTTGGCGATCCGGATGTCTTTCCGTCCGGCGACGTCGCTCTGCGCGAGGCGATCCGGATGCTGCGCACCCTGGAGGCCCGACCCGACGTCGCCGCATCGGACGTCGCCGCCGCCGGGTGGGCCCCGCATCGCAGCGCCGCCGCGCACCTGCTGTGGCGGCTGTACCGGGTGCGCCGCGGCGTGGCGGTTCTCGGCGCCGACGGGTGAGATTTCCCACCGCCCAGGTCATCACTGGCGGTTACCAGAACCGTCTGATATTCTTGGATTTCGGCTAAACTCGTAACGAATGCATTTGGACACCGGGGATGCTGACCGGGGACGTGGGCTGCACCACAATAACGGCGACGCGAGCCAGGCGCCGCGCCGACCGGTTTTCATGTCGGATCGGCGGAGGTTCCTGATGGCCTCCAGCATGATTGAGCGGCCGGATGTGAGCGGCACGCTTCATCCGTCGCTCGACGCGATCGATGACGGGTTCCTCCAGCTCGACTCCGACGACATGGTGGTGTCCTTCACCGCCCGGGTTCTGGAATTCTTCCCATATCTTCAAGGACATCTGCGCCCCGGCGTGCCGTTCGCCGACCTGGTCGAGCTCGATGTCGACGCCAAGCGGGACTCCCGCTTCCCGAAGGAGGCGGATACCTGGCGCGAGCGACGCATGAAGATCCACAGCGAAGCGCGGGGACGGCTGGACGAGCGGTTGCCGACCGGGCGCTGGCTGCGGATCACCGATCACAAGACCCAGGATGGTGGGCGGATCATTCACTATCGCGACGTCACGGAGGATCGCCGCAACGTCGACGACGCCGCCCGGTTCACGGTGTTGCTGCGCAGCGCCCTGGAGAACATCAGCCAGGGGATCTGCGCCTACGACAAATCCAACCGACTGATGACCTGGAACTCCCAGTTCTTCGAGCTTCTGGACCTGCCGAGCACCTTCGCCAGCGCCGGCACGCCGATGCTCGACATCGTGCGGCACCTCGCCGGCCGCGGTGAGTATGGCGAGGGCGACCCCTCCGAGCTGGCCGCCGAGATCGTCGACATGGTGCGCACCACGCCGGGCACCATCTACGAGCGCCACAACCGCGCCGGGCGGCTGATGGAGGTGCGGATCACGCCGATGCCCGAGGGCGGCGTGGTGATCGTCTATAACGACATCACCGCCCGCGACGAGGCCCAGCGCGCGCTGCGCGAGAGCGAGGAGCGTTACGCGCTGGCCGCCGCCGGTTCCAATGACGGGCTGTGGGACTGGGATCTCGCCACCAACACGATCTATCTGTCGCCCCGCTGGAAGGAAATGCTCGGCCACGCGGAAGAGGACATCGGGGACGGCGCCGAGGAGTGGTTCAGCCGCATCCACCCCGAGGACGTGCAGCGGGTCACCGCCCAGCTGGACGCCCATCTGAACGGGGCCGTCAGCAATTTCGAGAGCGAGCACCGGGTCCGCCACCGCGACAACTCCTACCGCTGGATGCTGGTGCGCGGGCTGGCGGTGCGCGACGAGTCCGATCACGCCTATCGCGTCGCCGGGTCGATGACCGACATCACCGACCGCAAGCGTGTCGAGGAGCAGTCGATCCACGACGCGCTGCATGACAATCTCACCGGCCTGCCGAACCGCACGCTGTTCCTCGAGCGGGTCCGCCAGGCGCTGGCCCGCCACCGGCGGAACGCCACGGCCAGCTTCAGCGTGGTCTACCTCGACCTGGACCGCTTCAAGGTGGTCAACGAGAGCCTGGGGCACATCCACGGCGACGACCTGATCATCGCCGCCGCCCGGCGCCTGATGCACAATCTCAAGTTCGGCGATACCGTCGCCCGGCTCGGCGGCGACGAGTTCGCGATGCTGTTGGAGGATGTGACCGACAAGAACGAAGCGCTCGGCGTGTGCGACATGCTGCAGAAGGCGCTTGCCTCCCCGTTCACGCTCAGCGGCAAGGAGATCTTCGCCACGGCGTCCATGGGCGCGGCCCACTCCTCCGAGGGTTACGGCCGGCCGGAGGACATCCTGCGCGACGCCGAACTGGCGATGTACAAGGCCAAGGAACTCGGCAAGGCGCAGGCCGTCGCGTTCGATCCGAACATGCGCGGCACCACGGTCACCCCGCTCGACATGGAGACCGACCTGCGCCGGGCGCTGGAGCGTAACGAAATGGCCCTGCGCTTCCAACCGATCGTGTCGCTGTCGACCGGCCGCATCCAGGGGTTCGAGGCGCTGGCCCGCTGGACGCACGCCGAGCGCGGCGAGGTCCCGCCAGCCGATTTCATCCCGCTCGCCGAGGAGACCGGGATGATCGTCGAACTCGGCGAGTGGGTGCTGCGCCAGGCCTGCGAGCAGATGATGCGCTGGAAGAACTCCTTTGGCGCGTCGAGCGCGCTGGAGATGAGCGTCAACCTGTCGAGCCGCCAGTTCAACCAGATGGACCTGGTGCGGATGGTGACCAACAGCCTGGAAGGCACCGGCATGGATCCGAGCTGCCTGAAGCTGGAGATCACCGAGAGCGCCCTGATGGAGAACGCGCACCTGTCGGCGCAGATGCTGCAGGATCTCAAGGCACTCGATATCCAGATCTGCGTCGACGATTTCGGGACCGGCTACAGCTCGCTCAGCTACCTGCACACCTTCCCGATCGACACCCTCAAGATCGACAAATCCTTCGTGCAGGACATGGGCCGAAACCGGCACAATCTTGAGATCGTGCGCACCATCGCCCTGCTGGCCCAGAACCTCAGACTGGACGTGATCGCCGAAGGCGTCGAGACTCCCGAGCAACTCGCGCAGTTGCGCGCCATCGGATGCGGTTTCGCCCAGGGCTATCTGTTCGCCCCGCCCCAGGACGTCGACGGCATCGAGCGGCTGCTGCGCGAGAACAGAAGCTGGTAGAGGCTCGACCCGATGCGCCGTTTCGACGTGTATTTCCTGCAAAAGCGCGACGCCACCGGCTGGGAGACGCTGGAGCGTGCCCAGAGCGCGTCGGTCCTGGTCTCCTCCATGGTCCGCGAGTTCGACGGCGAGGCCGATGCCGAGCTGCGGGTCGTCGGCGGCGACTGGAACGCGGCGATCGGCGAATGGGAGTTCAGCCAGATCTTCTTCGTCGACCGCGGGTCCATCGACTTGAGTCTGGCCGAGCCGGGCACCGATGACGCTGGCGACGGGGTCTGGGACACGGGGCCGGACCGCGACACGGATGCGGTTGTGCCGCCCCCGCCGGCCGAGCGGGGCAATTTCGCCGACGCGATCCACGCCGCCCAGGACGAGATCGACCACCCGCGGGGCTCCGACGGCGACGAGCCGCTGGACGAGCGCCTGACCGCGAGCGCGCCGACCGGATCGCGGCTGCGTGACGGCGACGAGACGATCCTGCGCGACGACGGGTTCGACGACGATCCGGCGACCAACGAGGACCTGCGGTCTCTCGGCTTCGCCCGTAACGCCATGGGTGTGGACGAACCGGTCGGACCGCCGCCGGACTTCCGGCCGGAGCCGCGCCGCCGCGGCCGTGCCTTCTTCATGGTCGGGACCGTGCTGATCTCGCTGATCCTGATCGTCGGTGTCGCCATCGCGCTGATGGTGTTCTTCAAGGTCGATCCCGCCCCTCGCTATCTCGAGATGCTGAAGGATTGGAGGCTGTCCACCATGGCCACCGACGAGGCGATGGAGACGTCCGCCGCGACGGCCGTGCAACCCCGGACCGCGCCCGACGTCGTCCGCCACGAGGGTGTGCCGCCGGCCCTGTGGGGGCGCTGGTCCACCGGCGACTGCGACGAGTTCTACCTGGAGTTCGACCATGCCGGTTTCGTGATGAAACCCGCCGGCCAGGGGACAACCCCGGAAGTCCTGGTGAGCGAAACACTGGAAGACGAATACACGTGGTACATTCGCCGGTCCGACGAGCTCGTCGAACATCTGCAGAAGCTCGGCGAGAACGTCATCCAGAAGATCGGCGACACGACGCCGGTCGGGTTCACCCAGCGCACGAGCGACGTCTTCACCCGCTGCGGGGGCTAGGACGGCCGGCGCCCGACAACGAGGTTGCATCGTGGCCGTACTCGACTGGCACGCCGACCGCGGCACCCATCCCGACCTCGCCCTGCTCGACCGCGCACCGGAAAGCGACGGGATCGACCTTGCCGCGGTCCGGCTGTACCGCCGGGATCGGGTCCGCGCCGAGATGGCGAAGCGCGGCATCGCCGCCCTGCTGCTCAGCGACGCGATCAACATCCGCTACGCCACGGGCACGCGGAACATGCAGGTCTTCACCAGTCGCAACCAGCCCTCGCGCTACCTGTTGCTGACCGCCGACCGGTCGATCCTCTACGAGTTCACCGGCGCGATGCATCTCGGCCAGGGCTACGAGACCGTGGACGAGGTGCGCCCGAGTTCGACCGCCAGTTTCGTCGCCGCCGGCCCCGCCATCGCCGCCCGCGAGATAGCCTGGGCGCGGGAGATGGCGGCGACCCTGCGCGAGATGTGCGGCCACGATCCGGTGGTCGGCGTGGAGCGGTTGAACGCCGGCGCGGCGATCGCGCTGTCGGCGGAGGGACTGCGTCTCGTCGACGCTCAGGAACCGGTCGAGATGGCCCGCTGCATCAAGTCGGACGAGGAGATGAAATGCGTGCGCGCCTCGCTGCGGGCGACCGAGGCCGGGGTGGCCGAGATGCGCGCCGCCATCCGCCCGGGCATGACGGAGGCGGAGCTGTGGTCGGTGCTGCACCGGTCGGTGATCGCCGCCAATGCCGACTATTGCGAGACCCGGCTGCTGAACTCCGGCCCGCGCACCAATCCATGGTTCCAGGAGACCTCGTCACGGGTCATCCAGGCGAACGAGCTGATCGCGCTGGACACCGACGTGGTCGGCTGCCACGGCTATTACAGCGACTTCTCCCGCACCTTCCACGCCGGTCCGGACCGGCCGAGCGAGCACCAGCGCACCCTGTACAAGCTCGCCCATGAGCAGGTGCACCACAACATGGCGGTGATCCGGCCGGGCCTGTCTTTCCGCGAGTATTCCGAGCGCGCCTGGGACATTCCCGGGGACTTCGCCGATCACCGCTACTACCTGTCAGCCCATGGCTGCGGCATGTCGGGGGAGTATCCCTACCTGTACCACCGCGCCGACTTCCCGGACGCCGGCTATGACGGGGTGATCGAACCGGGCATGACGCTCTGCGTCGAGAGCTTCATCGGCCACAATTCCGGCGGCGAGGGCGTGAAGCTGGAGCAGCAGATCCTGGTCACCGAAACCGGCATCGACCTGCTCAGCGCGTTCCCGTTCGAGGACGCCCTGCTGGCTTAGCCTTCCATCGTCATCCTGACCTTGATTCAGGATGAACGCGTCAATCTGCGGAAAACCGGAACCGTCTGCGCTGAACCAAGGTCAGGGCGACGAATATCCAGGTTGTGCCCTACCTCAGAAGAAATCGCCCGGCCGCAGGATCGCCTCTTCGTTGGAGAGCCGCAGCCAGCCCTTGACGATGCGGTAGACCAGCCAGAGATAGGCGAAGCCGAGAAGCAGGAAGCCGAAGCCCAGGACCCACCAGGTCAGGCTGCCGACGACCGTCATCAGCAGCCAGAACCAGAAGGTGCGGATCTGCCAGCGGAGATGGGTCTCGAGATAGGTTCCCTCGACATCCTCGCGCTTCAGATAGGCCAGGATGACGCCGAACATGGAGGGGATCTGGAAGATCAGGCTGGCGGCGTAGAGCGCGTAGACCACATGCACCGCCAACCGGTCGTTCGCCGGGGCAGAGAGTTTAAACGGCAGGGGTCGGCGGGTCACCGCGCGGCCATCGGACATCCGGACTTCCTCCTCGATCGGTCGTCGCTCTAAAGTGTGAACGCCGTCCTCGTTTCGCAACGTTTCCCGTGAAGTTCCGGAGCAGACCCATGGTTTCGTCCCCGCCGACCGCCCAGCCGCGCGTCAACCTGCACAGCGACACCGCCACCCGCCCGACGCCCGCGATGCGCAAGGCGATCGCCGAGGCCGAGGTCGGCGACGAACAGGCCGGCGAGGACCCGACGGCGCGCGCCCTGCAGGATCGGGTCGCCGAGCTGCTCGGCAAGGAGGCCGCCGTGTTCCTGCCGAGCGGGACCATGTGCAACGAGATCGCCTACCGGGTGTGGTGCGACCACGGCGACGAGATCATCCTGGAGGCGAATAGCCACGCCCTGCATTTCGAGGTCGGCGGGCCGGGCGCGCTCGCCGGCGTGATGTGCCGCACGGTCGAGGGCACGCGCGGAATCTTCACCGCCGATCAGGTCGAGGCGGTGATTCGACCGAAGATCCGCCACATGCCGCGCCAGAAGCTGGTCTCGGTCGAGAACACCGCGAACCTGAGCGGTGGAACGGTCTGGCCGATGGACACTCTGACCGGGGTCGCTGACGCGGCGCGCGAGCACGGCATGAAGCTGCACATGGACGGCGCCCGCCTGCCGAACGCGGTGGTGGCCTCGGGCGTGTCCTTCGCCGAGTTCGCCGCTCCCTGCGACAGCGTCTGGATCGATCTGTCGAAGGGGCTCGGCTGCCCGATCGGGGCGGTGATGGCCGGTGGCGCCGACTTCATCGAGGAATGCTGGCGCTTCAAGCACCAGTTCGGCGGCGCGCTGCGCCAGTCGGGCATCGTCGCCGCCGCCGGCCTCTACGCCCTCGACCACCATGTCGACCGGCTGGCCGAGGATCACGCCAACGCCAAACGCCTGGCCGAGGGGATCGAGGATGCGAGGGGGATCGCCGTCGACCTCGACTCGGTGGAGACCAACATGGTGTATTTCGACGTCGCCGGCACCGGCGTGTCGGGGGCGGAGTTCTCCCGCCGGCTGATGGTCGAGCACGAGGTCAAGATCAGCGCCCTGGCGCCGACCGTGCTGCGCGCCGTCACCCACCTCGACGTGGACGCCCGCGACATCGAGTTCGCCATCCAGGCGATCCGATCCGTGGCGGCGGAAGCCTAACCCCACCCTGTCATCCCGGCTGAACGAAGTGAAGGCCGGGATGACAATGGCAGCGGTAACTTACCTCGCCTCGATCGTTCCCGGAAACGTCCGGATCGTGCCCGGCCGGGGGTCGATCGTCCCAATCGGCACCTTCGGTTTGGCCGGGCGCTGGAGCGGGTTCTTCAGCTCGATCGGCGGTGGCGGTTCCGGACGCTCGGTCTTGCGGATGCGGGGCGGTTGCGTCGGCTGGCGAGAGCGGGTCTCGACGGGCTCCTCCGGCGCCACGGCCTCGATCCTCGGCGCCAATCCGGGAGCCGGCGCCGGCGGCACGATCTCGTCGAGGGGCACGCTCTCGGACAACGGATGGCGCGGTTTGATCGGCTCCTGCGCGACCGCCGGAAGGCTCAGCACGAGCAGCAGAGTGACAACGGCGACCCGCCGCATCGCTCACCCGCCCCCGGCGGCACCGCGCGCGATGAAGTGGCCGTTGCGGAACTCCGGCTTGGCGTAGTCGAACGGGGTGCCGTCGAACTTGGTCATCGACCCGCCGGCGGCCAGCAGCACCGCATGGCCGGCGGCGGTGTCCCATTCCATCGTCGGGCCGGTGCGCGGGTACAGGTCGGCCTCGCCGCGGGCGACGAGACAGAACTTCAGCGCCGATCCGCGCGACACGCTCTGCTTGACGGTCATGGTCCCGATATAGGCTTCGAGCTCGGGATTGCGATGACTGCGGCTGGCGACGATGACCAGGCCATCAGGGCCCGGAGCCCGCACGGTGATCGCCGACCGCGCGCCGGCACCCGTCTCCTCCCAGGCGCCGTGGCCGAGCGCGCCCGCCCACACCAGGCCGTCGACCGGCGTATGCACGGCGCCCAGCACCGGCACGCCGTCCCAGATGAGCCCGATGTTCACGGTGAAGTCGTTGCGCTTGTTGATGAACTCCTTGGTGCCGTCGAGCGGATCGACGAGCCAGAACCGGCCGCCCGAGACGTCCGGGATATCGCCCGCCTCGACGCTCTCCTCCGACACCACCGGAACGTCCGGCGTCAGCGCCTTCAGCGCCGGCACGATCAGCGCGTCGGCCGCCCGGTCGGCGGCGGTGACGGGGCTGCCGTCCGCCTTGTCGTCGACGGCGATCTCGGCGCGGTAGTACGGTAGGATCACCTCCCCCGCCTCCCGCGTCAGCGTGGCGACAGCGTCGAGCAAGGCGACCCGGTCGGCCGGGTCGACCGCGCTTCGTGTGGACATGAGGCCTACTCCGCCGCTGCCGCCGGCCGGGCCGCCTGGATCGCCGCCCAGATGCGGTCGGGTGTCGCCGGCATGTCGATGTCGGTCACCCCGACCGGCGCCAGGGCGTCGAGCACCGCGTTGATCACCGCCGGTGGCGCCCCGATGGCGCCGGCCTCGCCGCAGCCCTTCACCCCAAGCGGGTTGGTCGTGCAGCGCGTCGGGCTCATCGAGAAGTCGACCGGCGGCACGTCGTCGGCGCGCGGCAGGCAGTAATCCATCAGCGAACCGGTCACCAGCTGCGCCGACTCGTCGTAGACCGTGTGCTCGTACAGCGCCTGGCCGACGCCCTGGGCGACGCCGCCATGGACCTGACCCTCGAGCAGCACCGGGTTCACCACCTCGCCGAAATCGTCGACCACGGTGAACTTGACCAGGGTGACGATGCCGGTGTCCGGGTCGATCTCCACCTCGCAGACATGGGTGCCGTTCGGGTAGGTCGAGGCCGCCGGCTTGTACATTTCCTTGGCCTCCAGCCCCGGCTCAATGCCCTCCGGCAGCTGCGCCGGATCGTTGGCCGCCTTGGCCAGATCGGCCAGGGTGATCGATCGGTCGGTGCCGACCACCGTGAACTTGCCGTCGGCCAGCTCCAGGTCGGCATCGGCCGCCTCCAGCAGGTAGCCGGCCAGCATGCGCGCCTTGGCCGACACGCTCTGGATCGCCATGTGCAGCGCCGAGCCGCCGGCCGGCAGAGACCGCGAGCCGTCGGTGCCGGAACCGTTCTCGATGGCCGCCGTGTCGCCCTGGATCACCTTGACGGTCTCGTTGTCGACCCCGAAGGCCTCGGCCACGAGCTGGGTATAGGCCGTCTCGTGCCCCTGGCCGGTGGACCGGGTGCCGATCGGCACGATGATCGTGCCGTCCGGCTCGATGCGGATGTCCGACCACTCCGGCCCGCCGCCGCCGCAGGCCTCGACGTAGGTGGAAATGCCGATGCCGCGCAGCTTGCCGGCCTTGGCGCTCTCGGCCTTGCGGGCGTCGATACCGGCCCAGTTCGCCTTGGCCAGCGCCTTGTCGAGATGGCCGGCGAAATCGCCGCTGTCATAGGTCTCGCCCAGCGCCGTGGTGTAGGGCATGGCCGAGGCCGGGATGAAATTGCGGCGGCGGATCTCGTCGCGCGGCAGGCCGGCGGTCTTGGCGGCGACGTCGACCAGCCGCTCGACCAGATAGGCCGCCTCCGGCCGGCCGGCACCGCGATAGGCGTCGACCGGCAACGTGTTGGTGAAGTAGCACCGCACCCGCACGTGAATGGCCGGTGTGGCGTAGAGCCCGGCGAGCATGCCGGAGCCGGCCACCGTCGGGATCGCCGGACCGTAGAGCGACAGATAGGCGCCGAGGTCGGCCTTGGTATCGACGGACAGCGCCAGGAACCGGCCCTCCGCATCCATCGCCATCCGGGCGGTGGAGACGTGGTCGCGCCCCTGGGTGTCGGAGACGAAGGACTCGCCCCGCTCGGCGATCCACTTCACCGGCTTGCCCAACTTGCCGGCCGCCCAGAGAACCAACGCGTGCTCGCGGTAGGGGAAGATCTTCATGCCGAACCCGCCGCCGACATCCGGCGACACGCAGCGCAGCTTGGCGGCGTCCAGGTTCAGCACCTTGGCGATCACGTCGCGCACGCCATGCGGCCCTTGCGTTGAAACATAGAGCGTCGTCTCGCCGGTCGCGGCATCGGCGACGCCGACGGCGCCGCGTGGCTCCAGCGAATTCACGACGATGCGGTTGTTCACCAGGGTCAGCTCGGCGACATGCGCCGCCGTCGCGAAGGCTGCCGCCACGCCGTCCGAATCGCCGGTCTCCCAGTCGAGGCAAAGGTTGTCGGGGGCGTCGTCCCAGATCGTCGCGCCGCTGTCGACGGCGGCGAGACCGGGCACCGCCGGCCGCTCCGAATACTCGACCTCGACCAGTTCCGCGGCGTCGCGGGCCTGGTCCATGGTTTCGGCCACGATCAGGGCCACCGCGTCGCCCACATGGCGCACCCGGTCGGTGACCAGAAGCGGATAGGCCGGCCCGACCGCGCGCTTGCCATCCCTGCCCTTCAGCAGCGCGCCGCAGGGCATCGGGTTCAGCCCATCGGCGGCGATGTCGGCCCCGGTCCACACCGCCTTGACGCCGGGCGCGGCCTTCGCCGCGGAGACGTCGAGGGACGTGATATCCCCATGGGCGACGGGGCTGCGCAGGACGAAAGCCTTGAGCGCGCCGTCGAACGGCAGGTCGTCGGTGTACTGGCCCGTCCCGGTGAGGAACCGCTGGTCCTCGAAACGCTTCATCCCTTGTCCGATGCCGAACTTCGCCATTGCCTGCCTCGCCGGTTCTGCGGTTGGTTTGGGCGATGGTAGTCCCGGCGTCGGACGGCGCCAAGCGAGGAGGCTGCGACAATGTGCGGGCGCTACAGCATCACCACCGCCCCCGAGGCGATGCGCCGGCTGTTCGACGTGGACACCGCCCTGAACCTGGAGCCGCGCTGGAACATGGCGCCGACCCAGGCGGCCCCGGTGATCAAGCTGATGGATGGCGGCAGACGGGCGCTCGCCATGATGCGCTGGGGGCTGGTGCCGTCCTGGGCCAAGGACATCGACATCGGCGCCCGCATGATCAACGCCCGCTCCGAGACGGTGACGGAGAAACCGACCTTCCGCGGCGCCTACCGCTACCGGCGCTGCGTCGTGCCGGCCGACGGGTTCTATGAGTGGCGGACCGAGGGTGGGGTGAAGCAGCCCTACCGCGTGGTGCGCCGCGACCGCGCGCCGTTCGCCTTCGCCGGCCTGTGGGAGCTATGGGAGGGCACCGGCGAGGGCAGCGCGCTGGAGACGTTCACGATCCTGACCACCGACGCGAACGAGGCGATCGCCCATATCCATCACCGCATGCCGGTGATGCTGTTCGAGAAGGACGCCTTCGCCACCTGGATGGAGGCCGAGCCGAAGGAGGCGGGCCAACTGATGCTGCCCTGCGATCCGGGCCTGATCGAGGCCTACCCGGTCGACCGCCGCGTCGGCAACGTGCGCAACGACGACCCGGGTCTGGCCGAGCCGGTGGAGGTGGCACCGCCGGCCGCGCCGCCGAAACCAGCGCAAGGCTCGCTGTTCTGACGCACTCCCTCTGTCATCCCGGCCGAACGCAGAGAGGGCCGGGACCCAGCCGTCCGGTTTGGCTGGGTCCCGGTCGACGCTCCGCGCCACCGGGATGACAATTGGGAACTGAGATCGCGCTGCGTCTGGCCCTCTGCCCTCCCGATGGTCGGCCGGGATGGCAGGTGATCGTTAGATGTTGCTGTCCGGGAAGCTCGCCTTCTTGCGGGTCATGAAGTCGACCAGCGCCTCGTCGATGGCCGGGTCCAGCGCCGGCGCCTCGTATTCCGCCAGGGTCTTCTTCACCAGCGCCGCCGACCGCTGATAGGCGTCGTTGCCACCCTCGGAGGCCCATTGCTCGTAGGTGGAATTGTCGGCGATTGACGAGCGGTAGAACGCCTTCTCGAAATTCGCCTGGGTGTGGGTGCAGCCGAGGAAATGGGCGCCCGGGCCGACCTCGCGGATCGCGTCCATCGCCTGGCCGTTCTCGGTCAGGTCCACGCCCTCCAGCATGGTGCGCATCATGGCGCACTGGTCGGCGTCCATCATGAACTTCTCGTAGGAGCTCACCAGGCCACCCTCGAGCCAGCCGGCGGCGTGCAGCACGAAATTCACCCCGCCCAGCACCGTCGGCAGCAGCGTGTTGGCGCTCTCGTAGGCCGCCTGGGCATCCGGGACCTTGGAGCCGCAGAGCGAACCGCCGGAACGGAACGGCACCCCGAGCCGCCGCGCCAGCTGGGCACAGCCGTAGAGCACCAGCGCCGGCTCCGGCGTGCCGAAGGTGGGCGCGCCCGACTGCATGGAGATCGAGGAGGCGAAACTGCCGAAGATCACCGGCGCCCCGGGGCGGCAGAGCTGGGCGAAGGCCATGCCAGCCATCGCCTCGGCCAGCGTCTGGGCGAGCGTTCCGGCCACCGTCACCGGCGACATCGCCCCCGCCAGGATGAACGGCGTGGTGATCACCGCCTGGTTGTTGCTGGCGTAGTTCTTCAGCGCGCCGAGCATGGTGGCGTCCCAGGTCATCGGCGAGTTGGCGTTGATCAGCGAGACCAGGACGGTGTTGTTCTCGACGAACTCGGCCCCGAAGACGATCTTCGCCATCTCCAGGGTGTCGAGCGCGCGCTCCGGGTGGGTGACCGAGCCCATGAACGGTTTGTCGGAATACTTGATGTGAGCGTACACCATGTCGAAGTGCCGCTTGTTCACCGGCAGGTCGACCGGCTCGCACACGGTGCCGCCGGAATGGTGCAGGCCCTGGTGGCTGTAGGCCAGCTTCACGAAGTTCTGGAAATCCTCGATCGTCGCGTAGCGCCGGCCGCCATCGATGTCGCTGACGAAGGGCGGGCCGTAGACCGGCGCGAACACCGTGTTGCCGCCACCGATCTCCACTGAGCGCTCCGGGTTGCGGGCGTGCTGGGTGAAGCTGGCGGGCGCCGTCTTGATCAGCTCGCGCGCGAGGCCGCGGGGAATGTGGACCCGCTCGCCATCGACATCGGCGCCGGCGCCGCGCCAGATATCCAGCGACTCCGGGTCGTCGCGGAACTCGATGCCGGTCTCCTCCAGGATGGTCTCGGCATTGGCCTCGATGATCTCGAGCCCTTCCTCCGACAGCACCTCGAAGGTCGCGACCTTGCGGCTGATGAAGGGGGTGTACAGCGTCGACGGACGGCCGCGCGCCGCGCGCCGGGCATCGCGGCCGCCGCCACCGGACCGGCCGCGGCGCTCGCGGCGACCTTCGCCGTCGCCCATCGCCGTCTCAAGGGAAGTCGTCTCGACCAGCTCTTCGCTCATGGTCCGTCTCCAGCACCAGACTATCCGGGAATCATGCGCGCTCTGGCCGCTGGTTCTTGACCGGGCGCGACAGGAATCCGTCGTCCTTGGACTACGGACGCGTCGATCCTTCCGGTTTTCGTGACTTGCCGGGCCTTCTGGGCGGTGAGAGACTTGCCCAATCGTCGACACGTGAGGGCGGACCGATGTCCCGTCGCAGCCGCCCAAGGGAGGTCCCATGGGCTTGCATCGCCCGATGATGGTCGCCGCGACGACCGCCGCGATCGCCGCATTCCTTGTCGCCCCGCCGGCCAGCGCCGACACCACCCCGTCCAGCGCCCTGCCGCCCCAGGTGCTCGGGCTCGTCGCCCATGCGACGCCGATCCCGCTCAGCTGCGACGGCGGGACCTGTTCGGTCCTGGTCTCCTCGTTCTGCCTGCAGGAGGATCGCCCGGCGCCATCCGCCGGCCAGGTCTACGAGACCGCGGGCGCCGGCGACGTCACCCTCGTCGTGCGGGACCGGAACGGCGGGGAGCGGGAGTTCTCCGGCGCCGGCCTGTTGGCCTATGACAGCGAAGGCGACTTCACCCGCACCCGGATCTCGATGGACGAGGCCCGCCTCGCCGCGCTGGGTGCCGCCGAGGTCTCGGTGCGGATCGCGCCGATGGTCTCGCTGATCCCGGTTATGGACACACCGATACCGACCGCCGTCGCTGACCGCGATGCGGAGGCCGCGTTCGGCGCGCCGCGCTTCGCCGCCGAAGGCTTCTTCCGGCCCGGCTCACCGCGGTCGGATTCGGCGGTGACCATGACGCGAATGATCAACCGCCTGCCGGCGACGCTGTCGGGCGGTGTCGACCCGAACGCGATCGACCCGTTCAAGCGCGCCGCGCTCTGGGATCACGTGAAGAGCTCTGGCGGTCTCACCGGCCTCTCGGTCGAGGGGGTGGAGCGCGCGAAGAGCGAGCTGGACCGCTGCGGCCAGTTCGCCGAGATGGGCTTCAAGCTGACCCTGCGCGGCTGCCTCGAGGGTGCGCACGACCGCACCATGCGCGAGATCAACGACGAGTTCTGGGACGCCGAGGTGGGGTATTGAGGCTGGTGTTTGCGCACCCAAGTCGCTGATGTAACGAAGCTAAGATCTATTCCACCTAGCGCAACGAACTCCCTGGCATGTAGCTGTGTCGCATCTGTTGCGCGGCCTGGAGCATCCATTGCTTGCACAGGTTGGGCCTTCATCAAGGGATGTCTTGTCGCCAACGAAATAGGGTCATCTCGCATTTTCGATGGCGGGACAGACTCGACGATCCCCATCAATTTCCAGGCACGGGCGATATTCCCATCACGCTCCAGAATGAGGAAAAACAATAAAACGTTGCGGCATCATATTTCATCTTCAATCCTAGGCGCTATAGTAATGCCAAACTCGTGCTCAGTTATGAAAGCGCTGAAATGCCATTGTTAGCATTCTTCAAATCTAACCCTGACACTGTCCTCAGCATGACAGTTCATCAAATTATGGCCAATGCTGGCGATGGGAGACTGAATGATGGATCGGAGTGCTCAAAAGAACTTAGGCATTTTTTTACTCAAATTGATTCGGAAAAACTGAACGATTACATAGACCAATGCCTCGAGGAAAAACCGGACAAGTACGAAAACTCCCTACAAGACCTGGTGAACGAGCTTGGGCGGAGATTAGATTTTCAAGTAACAAACGGCCGATATAGAGGCAGAAAAGGATTAAACGGTTTCGATGGTTTCTGGAAGTCTCCAGAGGGGAATGGGATTGTCGTTGAGGTGAAAACTTCTACGGCATTCCAAATCAAATTAGCCACAACTGAATCATACAGAAAGCAGCTTATATCTGATGAAAATCAACCAAACAATGTATCGATTCTTGTAGTAACTGCTGACCCGAACACAGAAGATCTTGAAGCTCAGATTCGCGGATCACGTTATGCCTGGGACGTTAGAGTGATTTCTATAAACGGGCTGCAGAGGTTAGTTGCAATTAAAGAAAAGTCTGACGAAAACGAAACTGTAAAAAAAATCCAAAATCTACTGATTCCCTTTGAGTACACTAGACTTGATTCTATCGTAGATCTTGTCTTCACAACGGCCCTGGATGTCGAGCAGGCAGACACAGAGTCTTTGAGTGATACCGATACCTCTAGCACCCTTTCGACGCCGTCTGCAGAAAAGAAGATTGATATTACACCAGTTCGCGAACTCGAGTTTGTTAGGAAGCAGGCCATAACTATATTTAATACATCCAAAAACTCAAATTTGATTAAAAAAACGCGAGCCACTTACTCTGATCAGGAGCAAAACATTATTGCATGTTGCACAGTTTCAAAAAGGTACGATAATTTAGATTGTTATTGGTATGCATTTCATCCGCACTGGAAAGACTTCCTTGATCACTCGAATAGCTCTTTTTTGATTTTGGCGTTTGTCGACCGAGAAGACTGCATAGCTATTCCATACCACTTGCTCAAAAAACAACTCGAACACTTAAACACTTCAACACGGCCAAATGGCACGATGTACTGGCATATAAAGTTGCGTGAAACGAACGACGATAAACTTGCATTAGTGTTGCCTAAAATTGGATCCTTTTTGGAACTAGATGAGTTCTGGGTGTCTACAGGTTAGCTCTTGCGACCTTAAGAGCTAAAAGCTCCGCGGCATCCCCAGCACGTGCTCGGCCACGTAGCTCAGGATCAGGTTCGTCGAGACCGGGGCGATCTGGTACAGCCGGGCCTCGCGGAACTTGCGCTCGATGTCGTACTCCTCGGCGAAGGCGAAGCCGCCATGGGTCTGCATGCAGGTCTCGGCGGCGTGCCAGGCCGCTTCCGCCGCCAGCATCTTCGACATGTTGGCTTCCGGCGCGCAGTTCTCGCCCGCCTCGAACTTGCGGGCGCCGGAATCCGCCATCAACCGCGCGGCCTCGGTCTCGGCATAGGCGCGGGCGATCGGGAATTGGATCGCCTGGTTCTGGCCAATCGGCCGGCCGAACACCACCCGGTCCTTGGCGTAGGTCGTCGCCTTGTCGATGAACCAACTGGCGTCGCCCAGGCTCTCATGGGCGATCAGCAGGCGCTCGGCATTCATGCCGTCCAGGATGTACCGGAACCCCTTGCCCTCGACGCCGATCAGGCTGTTGGCCGGGATCTTCATGTCGTCGAAGAACACTTCCGTCGAGTTGTGGTTGATCATCGCCCGGATCGGCCGGATGGTCAGGCCGTTGTCCTTCACCTCGCGCATGTCGACGAGGAACACCGAGAGGCCGTCGGTGCGCTTCTCCACCTGATCGCGCGGCGTGGTGCGGGCGAGCAGGAGCATCAGGTCGGAATGCTCCGCCCGCGAGGTCCAGATCTTCTGGCCGTTGACCACGTAGTGGCTGTTGCCTTCCTTGCGCGCGGTGGTGCGCAGCGACAGGGTGTCGGTGCCGCTGGTCGGTTCGGTCACGCCAAAGGCCTGGAGGCGCAGCTCGCCGGAGGCGATGCCGGGCAGGTACTTGCGCTTCTGCTCCTCGGAGCCGTGCCGCAGCACCGTCCCCATGATGTACATCTGGGCGTGGCAGGCGGCACCGTTGCAGCCGGTCGCGTGGATCGTCTCCAGGATGGCGGCGGCGGCGCGCAGGCCGAGGCCGCTGCCGCCGTATTCCTCGGGGATCAGCACCGCGAGATACCCCGCCTCGGTCAGCGCTTGGACGAACTCGCTCGGATAGGCCCGGTCGCGGTCCTTCTCGCGCCAGTACTCGCCGGGAAACCGCGCGCAGAGATCGGCGACGGCGGCCTTGATGTCGGCGATGACGTCGTCGGGAGTCGAGACGGTCGAGAAATCGGCGGCGGCGGACATGCGGGGCTCCTGCTGGTCTGGCTGTGGAGACAACCAAATTGAGTTTGTATTCAATCTGTCTAGTGCGGATCGCCATCCGGGTCGAGCCCCGCGCCGCCGTCGCGCTCCGCCGTCTCGACCAGCCAGTCGCGGAACACGGTGGCCGCCGGATTGGCCGCCGGGTCGGCCGGAGCCAGGACCCTGAACGGCTCCAGAACGAGCTGCGGCCCCGCCAACGGGGCGATCAGGCGGCCGCTGGTGACATCGTCGGCGACCAGGGCCGACGGCCCCATCGCCACGCCGAGCCCGTTGGCCGCCGCCTCGATCGAGAGCATCAGGCCGTCGAGGTGCAGATCGGCCGCCGGGCGCACATGCCGCGCCCCCGCTAGGGCCAGCCAGTCCGGCCACAGGCGCGGCCGCGAGTTCGAGTGGAGCAGCGTGTGCCGGGCGAGATCGACGGTACCCTCGAGCGGCGCGCGGGCATGTAGGGCCGGGTTCAGGACCGGCACACAGCGCTCCGTCAGGAAGGGCGCGGACTTGAACCCGGACAGCGCCATCGGCAGACGGCGGATCGCCACGTCGAAGGCGCCGGGAAGCCCCTCCACGGCTGCGACGGAGGCATCCAGAGCCAGCTCGATCCCGGGATGCGCGAGGCGGAACGCCGCGACGCGGGGCATCAGCCAGCGCATAAGGAATGTATGGGGCGCGCTGACCCGCACGACGGCGCGGGGCGCGTGACCGAGATGGCGGGCCGTCGCCAGGGTGAGCGTGGCGAAGGCCTGCCCGACATCACCGAGATACGAGCGGCCGTCTTCCGTCAGGACGACACGCGTCGGCGAACGGGTGAAGAGCGGGCGGCCGAGCCAGTCCTCCAGCAACCGGACCTGACGGCTGACCGCGCCATGGGTGACGCCGAGCTCCTCGGCCGCCGCCGCGAAGCTGCCGAGACGGCCGGCGGCCTCGAAGGCCTTCAACGCGTTCAGAGGCGGAAGAGGACGGCGCATGGCGTCAGTTTATCTCATACTGTCAGGAAGATTACTCGCTTAGCCCTGAACTGAAGTCACACCATCTTCCGATCAACGGACAGCAAGGAGCCGGCCATGGCCAGCGCGGACGCCGCCCTCGACTCGCTCGTGATCCGACCACGGGAGCCACGCGATTCCTACGAGCGGATGACCGAGATCCTGCACGCCGCCTATGCCCGCCTCGCGGCGATGAACCTGCAGTACAAGGCGGTCGACCAACCCGCTTGCGTGACCCAAGAGCGGGCGGAAGACGGCGAGTGCTTCGTCGCCGAGATCGATGGGGCGATGGTCGGCACGATCACGCTCCGCCACCCGGAGGACCGGCCCGGTCCCACCCCCTGGTACGAGCGTGACGACGTGGCGGTGTTCACCCAGTTCGCGGTCGACCCGGTGTTCCAGGGCCAGGGCATCGGCGACCGCATGGTGGCGACGGTCGAGACCCGGGCGCGGGAGCTAGGCGCGGCCGAGATCGCCCTCGACACCGCCGAACCAGCCAAACACCTGGTCGTGTGGTACACCCGGCTCGGCTACCGCTTCGTCGAATACGCCCAGTGGGGCCACACCAATTACCGCACGTTGATCCTGAGCAAATCGCTCGCCGGGACGCCCGATCGGCATCACCTTGGACCGCGATAAACCAAGCATGCGGAACACATTTTTCTCAATAACACGTCATGCGAGTATCGCTTGACATCGTCCGCGACCATCGCGCATCATACTCGAACGACTGAGGTCCACCCTGGGCTTCCTCCGTCCCGTAGCGGACATGTCGGGAAGAGCCGCGGCCCCCCTACCGCGGCTCTTTTTTTTACGGTTTTTCGAAGACGCCGAGGGCCACGGCGACGTGGTCACCGTCGAAATTGTGGGCCATGTTCCGCATCTTCTCCGCTGCCGTCTCGCCCATCAGGATGTCGCCACCCTGCAGCGGCGGCGGCGCGCCGGTTTCCGCGCGGCGGCGGGCCTCTTCGCGGCGCGCCAGGGACGACGCCTTGGCGTCCGCCGTCAGGTCGCGCAGCTCGACCGTCCGAAACCCCGCCGCCTCGCACAGGCCGCGCATCTCCCCGGCCGGGATCAGATGGCTGAGCCCCGGGCGCTCGGCCCAGGGGGTGGGATAGCGGGGATCGCCGCCAGGCCCCAGCACCACGTCGTAGAAGCAGAACCGCCCGCCCGACCGCAGGACCCGGAAGGCCTCGCGATAGACCCCCGCCTTGTCGGGAATGTTCATGCAGGCGTGCAGCGTGGTGACGATGTCGAAGCCGCCCGCCTCCAGGCCGGTGGCGGTGGCGTCGCCCTCGACCACGGTGATGCGGTCGCCCAGCCCGAGGGAGTCGTTGATGGCGCGCGCCGTGGCGCAGAAACCCGGCGTCAGGTCCAGGGCGGTCACCTCGGCCCCGGCCACATCGGCGAAGATCCGCGCGGATCCGCCGAGCCCGGCCCCGAGATCGAGCACCCGCGCGCCCGGCCTCATCCCGGTCGCCGCGATCACGTCCTCCGTCCCCGCCTGGCCGCGCATGTGCATCTGGTCGAGGGCCGAGAAGTCGGCGCGGATCGGCGCGGTGATGCCATGCTCGGCGAGGCGGGCGAGCAGCCGGTCGTACAGGCCGTCCCGTTCGTAGTGGTCGGCGACCCCGCTCATCCCCAAAGCTCCGGCTCGGGCGGCATGACGAGGCTGCCGTTGTAGACCAGGCCCGGCTCCCGGTCCTTGACCAGAAGCAGCGGCGCGTCCAGGTCGACGACCTCGGCGCCTTGCGAGACGATCACCCCCGGCGCCATGGCCAGCGAGGTGCCGATCATGCAGCCGACCATCACCCGGAAGCCCCGCCGCTCGGCCTCGGCCTTGAGGCGCAGCGCCTCGGTCAGCCCGCCGGTCTTGTCCAGCTTGATGTTGATCATGTCGTACTTGCCCTCGAGCGCATCGAGGGTCGCGGTATCGTGGCAGCTCTCGTCGGCGCAGACCGCCGTCGGTCGCGGCGCGCCCTTGAGCGCCCCGTCGTCGCCGGCGGGCAGCGGCTGCTCGATCATCGACACGCCAAGCTCGGCCAGCTTCGGCGCGATCTCGGTAAAGGCCGCGAGATCCCAGGCCTCATTGGCGTCGACCACCAGGTCCACGCCGGGCGCGTTGTCGCGGATCCGCGCCACCCGGGCGAGGTCGTCGCCGTCGCCGGTCATCTTCAGCTTGAGTCGCGGCCGGTTGGCGTTCTGGCGCGCCGCCTCGCCCATGGCGTCCGGGCTGTCGACGGACAGGGTGTAGACGGTCGTGACCGGCTCCGGCGCGCTTTCAAGGCCGGCGATCCGCCAGGCGGGCAGCCCCCGGCTCTTCGCCTCCAGGTCCCAGAGCGCGCAGTCGACGGCGTTGCGCGCCGCGCCCGCAGGCAAGGCGTCAAGCAGCGCCGCGCGGTCGATGCCGTCGGCCACCGCCGGCGCCACGCCCTCGATCTGGGCGATCACGCTCTCGACGGTCTCACCGTAACGGGCATATGGCACGCATTCGCCGCGCCCGCTGATCGCGCCCTCCGCGACGGTGACGGTGACCACCTCCGCCTCGGTGCGCGCGCCCCGCGAAATGCGGAACACGCCACGGATCGGCCAGCTCTCGCGGGCGACGGCCAGCATGCGGGACATCGGAAACTCCGTTGTTCGGGTTTACTTGACGGTCAGCTTGGCGACCTGGACGTTCAGGATCAAATCCGGATCGACCAGCTGACGCAACAGCTTCCAGGTGTTGTTGCGGACCCGCTGGATGCCGTCATAGCCGTTGAGCTGCTGCGGCGTCAGGCTGGAGAGAAACACGATCATGCCGTCCCGGATGCGCGGTTCCTGCGCCTGCAGCTCCTGCACCGCCCCCTCGGTCGGCAGCTCGATGGTGATGCTGAGCAGCAGGAAGACCGGATAACCCCGGTTCGACTGCAGGTTCACGACGAACTCGTCCAGCGTGTGGAACACGGCGCCCAGCGGGCTCGGTTTCGCCGTGGAGGGCGCGATGTTCTCCTTGCGCTCCAGCTCGGCCCTTTCCTCCGCCGTCAGCTCGGCCGGCGGCTGGCCGAGGCCCGGGATCAGGCCGGCGAAGAACGCACCGGCCCCCGCGCCGATCAGCAGGACCAGAGGGAGCAGGACGAACAGCAGCAACTTCTTCATGACGACTCGAAACCTCGCCCTCTACCGGTTCCACAGGAAATACGAGTCAAACGGTTTCAATTTCTATATAATCATGGTTCGTTGAGAGTCACGAGGACCGATCACTCCCATCCGCCATGGTCAAGCCTGCTGAAAGCGATTGGAGCAAGTTCGCCCGCTCCCAGCCGAGCGTGAGCGAGGAGGAGCGCGCGCCCGGCGCGGCGGCGAGGGCGGAGTCGTTCATCATCGAACTGGCCGACGAGAACCTGCTGCTGAAGATCAAGCGGGACGACGGCCGGGTGGCCGTCGTCGAACTCACGCCGGAGGTCGCGCTGTACCTGCGGGAATACCTGACCAACGCGCTGGCCACGATCGGCATGCCCGACTAGAGCGTGATCGTCTTAGACGGAAGCGCATGGCGCTCCCGTCTAAGACGTGAATCACACTCTCAAACAATACGTTAGAGCCTATTCACATGCTTATCCGCGATCGCAAAGCGATCACGTCTAAACATGATAGGCTCTAGCGGGTCCGGCGCGGGGGTCAGGGGCCGTCTTCCGGGTCGGCCGTACACCAGGCGGTCGCTTCTTCCAGCGTATCGAAGAAGCGCCAGTTCAGAGCCGGCGTCCGAGAATACGCGACAAGCAGGTTGATGATGGAACGATCCGACGGATTCGAAAGGACCGTGGCCATGCGCTCATCGGGGCGCCTTTCGCGCACAGAGGCGCGGGTACGGCCGAGGCTCTTCACATTCTCGACGTCAAGTGTCGAGAAGACCAAGTCCCTCACGTCCCAGATCGAATGCGCGCGCGCGGCCGTCGATCGAATCTCACCCACCTCTTTCATCGCACGGCGACAGAGTTCGAGATCGAATACGCCACGCAGAGTGACAACGATCGTCTCCATCTCGGGATCAAACTCGATGGAATATTTCACGCTATCGCCGCATAGCCGACATACACTTCGCTAAGACTAGCGCTAAAACTCCAATATGTCAGCGATCAGCCTACGGTGTCGGCACTTCGCGCCAGACGGCGGCCGCAACTAAGACGCCGAAGAGGGCATTGAGTACGACAGCCAATCAGGCGCGGTCTCACGGTGCCTTTTCCCGGCTTACAATCGGATGTCGACCGTCGCTTCCGGTCCGTCGGGGCCTTCGGCGAACCGCATGGTGACCATGTCGCGTTCGGCCGCGCTGAGCCGCCGGTAGAGCCAATCGCGGTCATTCAGAGAATGATTCGGCAGGTAGAACTGGGTCGTAAGTTCGCGGCCGCCGGCAAAGGCTTTGACATGAATATGAGGGGTCCGACCGGGGTAGACCGTCGGTTTGATGGTCCGGAAAGCATAGGCTCCGTCCGCCCCCGTCACGACGCGGCCGAACCCTTGGAACGCAACGTCATACCCGCCTCGGCTCCGGTCGCGCGTGTGCAGGTAGATCCCGTTCACATCGCATTGCCAGATTTCGACACGTGCTCCTGCCACCGGCGTGCCGGCACCGTCTAGAACGCGCCCTTTCAAGACAACCACCTCACCACCCGCCTCGCGGACGGCATCGCTGATTCGGACAAGGTTATTGTCGACGTCTGTAAATCGCATCGACTCGGTCGGATAGAACGGGCCTTCGGTGGCGCTGGGAGTGCGTTGGGAGGCGGCCGTGGTTGCCGTTCCGATGAAGGGAAAAGCGCTCACGAAAGACAGAAGGGCGCGTCGACTCAGAGCCATCGTACTCTCACGTTGGCGTGGCGGTCGCGCGCAACCTGCCACGGCGATCCGTTCGCACTCGTCGACATGGGGCGACTTGGAGCTTTGTCTAGGGTCTCTGACGGCGCGAAGGCGCGGCCGCGCGGAATCGCATCGTGGCATCCACGTCGACGAAGCGACTAGATCCGGGGGATCGGTCCCGGCCGAGTAGCCCCCCTATCGGCCGACGGCGTAGCCCTGCATGCCGCGCGGATTGGCGCCGGCTTTCAACATCGGTCCGTCCTTGACGGCGGCGCTGAGACGGCCCTCCGACCAGTCCTCGCCGACCTGCACATCGTGGCCCCTGCGCTGCAGTTCCTTGACGGTCGCCTCCGGGAACCGGCCCTCCAGCACCAGCCGTCCGGGCTTGCGGCCGCGCGGCCAGAACGAGCTCGGAAAATGCTCGCTATGGAAGGCCGGGCAGTCGATCGATTCCTGAAGGTTCATACCGTGGGCGGCATGGTGCAGGAACATCAGGGTCTGCCACTGGTCCTGCTGGTCGCCGCCCGGCGTGCCGAAGGCCATGTAGGGCTCGCCGTCGCGCAGCGCGAAGCTGGGCGACAGGGTGGTCCGCGGCCGCCGCTTGGGGCCGAGGGCGGAGGGCGAGCGCTCGTCCAGCCAGAACATCTGCGCCCGGTTGCCCATGCAGAAGCCGAGGTCCGGGATGATCGGCGAGGACTGCAGCCAGCCGCCGCTGGGGGTGGCCGAGAACATATTGCCGTCGCGGTCGATCACGTCGATATGGACGGTGTCGCCCTTCATCGCGCCACTCTTCGAGACGGTCGGCTCGCCGATGCCCATGCGCTCCATCTCGCGCGGATCGAGCTGGACGTCGACCCCCATCGCGGCGTCGATCGAGCCGGTGAAGCCCTCCACCGTGCCGGGCCGCAGGTCCATGGAGGCCCGCTCGCCGATCAGCTTGCGCCGCTCCGCATTGTAGTCGGCGGACAGCAACTGGGCGGTCGGCACGTCGACGAAATCCGGGTCGCCGTAGAACGCCTCGCGGTCAGCCATGGCGAGCTTGATCGCCTCGGTCACGGCGTGGACGAATTCCGGCCCCGTCGGATCCATGTCAACGACGCCCATGCCGTCGAGCAGGGCAAGCTGCTGCAGCATCGACGGCCCCTGACTCCACGGGCCGCACTTGGCGACGGTGTAGCGGCCCCAGTCGTAGGTCAGCGGCTCTTCGTAATGCGACTCCCAACCGGCCAGATCGTCGGCGGTCAGCAGGCCGAGATGGCGGCGCCCGGAGACGTCCATCATCGGGGCGGCGTGGAAAAAGGCGTCGATCGCCTCGGCGACCCAGCCGCGGTACCAGATGTCGCGGGCGCGGTCGATCACCGCCTCGCGCGCGCCGCCGCCGGCCTCCGCCTCGCGAACGATCCGGGCGTAGGTCTCGCCCATCGCCGGGTTGGCGAACAGGCTGCCGGGCGCCGGCGGCTCCCCGTTCTTGAGGTAGATCACCGCCGAGGTCGGCCACTCGGTCTCGAACAGCTCCCTCACGGTATTGATGGTCGCCGCGATGCGGCCGACCGCCGGATAGCCGTTCACCGCGTAGTCGATCGCCGGCTCCAGCACCTCGGCCAGCGTCATCGTTCCGTGGTCGCGCAGCATCCGCAGCCAGCCATCGAAGGCGCCCGGCACGACGGCCGGCAGGAAGCCGCTGCCGGGGACCAGGTCGAGGTCAAGGCCGCGGATCGCCTCCATGGTCATCGCCGCCGGGCTCGGCCCCTGGGCGCACAGCGCCTGCAGCTTGCCGGTCCTGCGGCTGTAGAACAGGGCCGGAAGGTCGCCGCCCGGACCGTTCAGGTGCGGCTCGACCACCTGCAGCGTGAACCCGGCGGTGACGGCGGCGTCGAAAGCGTTACCGCCCCGCTCGAGCGCGCGCATCCCGGCGGCGGACCCGAGCCAATGGGTGGAGGCGACGACACCGAAGGTGCCACGGATTTCCGGGCGCGTCGTGAACATGGCGCTAGCTCTTGGAACGGTTTTCGCATGAGGTTGGCGACACTATAGGATCGGGGGCGAACGCCCGGCAAGAACTGCCCGGCGGATCCCCGGGTGAAGACCGCCGTTGGAATGTGAATCTCGTTGCGGATTGTCAATGAGTAGTCTACATTTCTCGGTGGTCGAGAAACGACCGGTCCCGGCAGACGTTGCCTGGATCCACGGCATAATCGGGAGTTTTCCGCCGTGACCAATTTCGCAGCCGCATCAGCCATTCTCGGTGGCGCCGCCGGAGGCGGCGGTGGGTTGTTGGGCTCCGCCTTCGGGGGTGGTGGCTCCACCCTGTCCGCGATCGCCGCTTGGCGTACCTATGAGCGCGATCAGGTCGCCGCTCGCCAGGCCTTCGCCGAACGCAACGATGTCAAAGCCGCCATCGACAGTTTCAAGGCCGACGCCAGGAAGCTGGAGTCCGTCGACGACCTGATCAACGACCGGGATACCCTGCAATTCTTGCTGACCAGCTTCGGCCTGGACGGCGAGATCAACAATCCCGGCAAGATCCGAAAGATCATCGAAAGCGACCCGGACGACGTGAACTCGTTCGCCAACCGTCTCGCCGATCCGCGCTTCGGCGAGCTGGCCAAGTTCCTCGACACGGTCGAGTTCGGCGTCAAGAACGTCCAGCTTTCCAGCAAGCAGTCGGAGCTGATCGACAAGTACCTGACGACACAGTTCGAGCGCGATCTCGGCTTTCAGAACCCGGCGGCCCGCGATGCGCTGTTTTTCCTGCGCCGCATCAATTCGATCGACAACACTTTCCAGATTCTCGCCGATCCGGCCCTGCGTGCGATCGTTACCGACGCGCTGAACCTGCCGCAGGAGATCGCCCGCCAGTCGGTCGACAAGCAGGCCTCGCTGGTCGAGAACGGCATCGACCTGGACGCCCTGAAACTGAACTCGGCCTCGACCTCGTCGATCAGCCGCCTGGAGCAGCTCACCGATGATCTGTCGGCGATCGGCAGCGGCTCCAAGGCGATCAACGAGGCGATCGCGACGCTGACCGACATCGTCGACCAGCTGGAATCCGCGCGCACCGACTACGCCGACCTGGTGAACGTGACCGATCCGGCCGGCGTGAACGCGGCCGAGATCGCGGTGCAGGAGACGGCGATCCCGGACCTGCTGCGCCAGCGCGGCCTCGTGGCCGTCGCCAACCAGGCGACGCAGAACACCCGCATCGTCCTCGACGAACTCGACAGCCTGGCGCTGAAGCTGCGCAACGCCGAGGACGAGGAGACCTTCGACGAGTTGAAGGCGCAATACCTGGACTACGCCGACCGGGTCCTTGGGGATGACGGCTTCATCAACACCGCGACCTTCTACGACCCGGCGACCGGCCAGACCCAGAACCTGCTACGCAACGGCACCGGCGGCGCCCTGCCGGCCGGCACCGACGCCGTCGCCGACGAGATCAGCACCACCGTCGCGACCGACGGGACCCGGGCGATCACCCGATCGACCGACCTAGCCGATTTCCTGACCGACCTGCAGGCGGCGCGCGACGCCGTCGATACGTCGACCTACGCCACTAGGTCGGCCGATATCGACACCGTCGACACGAGCTACGACGCCGCCGAGGCGACCTTCCAGACCGCGGAGACCCAGAACTCGATCAACGTGGTCAGCATCACCAACGCGTTGAACAGCACCAACTTCGCCAAGGAGCTGGACACCCAGTCGCTCAGCACCGGACTGCTGTCGATCGACGACAGCCTGGATCGGGCCACGACGATCGACCGCGTCCTCGAGGATATCCGCCAGCTGGCCAAGGATGCCCAGGAGGACGGCGCCGACTTCACCGAGATCAACGCCTACTACACCGCCCGCCTGAACGAGCTGAACACCCTGATCAACACCCCGGGCGACGTGTCCGACGGCACCAACACGACCACCCTGGACAACCTGCTGGCCGACGGTACATTCAATTACACGGTGTTCGACGCCAATCAGGCGCGGGCCGAGGGCGGCGACCTGAACGCTTCGATCTACAGCCTGCTGCCGGCCTCGATCACCGACGCCGCCGATGGTGCCGCCCTGCAGACCCAGGTCGAGGACGACCTGGAGCCGGCCTTGGAGACCGTCACGAACCAGCTGGAGCGCGACCGCACGGTCATCTCCTACGCCCTGGAGACCGTCGATCCGCGCGGCCGCCTGGACGCCCAGGTGCGCGAGCTTCGGGTCGAGCTGGACGATCTGATCGCCCAGTCGGAGGTTGACGGCGAGAACCTACTGGGAGAATTCGCCAGCGACATCAAGGTTGCGCTCGGCTCGCTCGGCACGACCCTGACCATCGACGCGGACACCGCTTTCGAAGGCGACTTCCGCACGGCCCTCGAGGGCTTCGATTACGTGGCGGTCAGTGCCGGTGACGACGACGCCCGGATCAGCGCCCTCAACAACGCGCTGTTCGTCGCCCAGGGCACGCTCGGCCGCCTGAACGCGGAATCCTACGCGCTCGGCATCCAGCGCGAGATCGTCAACGAGGAGAAGCGCGCGATCGAGGGTGACAGCGGATTGACCGGCGACTTCCTCAAACCGGTCGAGTTCACCGACGAGGCTCGCAAGTTCATCGAACGCTACCTGATCCAGAAGGACCTGGAGGCCCAGGGCTTCAGCGTGAACCAGAACTTCAACGTCGACAGCGCGCTGGCCAGCCAGATCGGCTCGATCCTGCCGCAGGGCAACGGCCTGCTGAACCTGGTGGTCTGACCGTCGGCCAACACGCCCTTGCCCGGCTAGAGCACATCCTGTTTTGACGCGATCGCCGGCGATCGCGACGAGGCATGTGAATGCGCTCTCCCTTATTGGACAAGAGCATGAGTCACGTCCAAGCCGGCATCGCGAAGCGATTCCGGCTTGGACGATCCTGCTCCAGGCGCCGGGGAATGATCCTGCGTCGGGCCTTATGTGCCCGCGGTCATCGGCGCGCCGAGCCGGCGCAGGGTGGCGATCACGCTCAGCGCGGTGATCTTCCCCGTCTTCGGGTTCTCCTCCGTCGGCACGTTCTCGATCGTCATCGTGAAACGGGCGCTGTCCGCCTCGACGGTGATCGTGTGGGTGTTGCGCGTGACCTCCGGGTCGGCCCAGATTTCCAGCCGCGTCGCATCGGCGCCGATGCCGGCCAGCGACAGGGCCGCCGCCACGTTGACGTTGGCCGGGAAACCGGCGGCCCCATCGCGGGCGGACCCGTCGAACACCTTCTTTGCGGCGTTCAGCCCGTCGAGCGAGATGCCGTTCTCCTCGAGGTAGGGCGCGCCTTTGAGTCCGCCCGGCGGCTTGCGGGTGACGAGCCGGACCTCAGAGATCTCGCCCTCGGCCGCCGCGCGAACCGCGTCCAGTCCGATCAGCGCCCCGGTCGGCACGACGATTCGCGCGCCGGTGCGGCGCGCCCGGTCGATCAGGTCGTCGTGGCGCAGCAGCGCGCCAACGCTGATCGGCAGGAAGATCCGCCCGCGCTCCACCGCCGGTTCGGCGACCTCGGCGAACACCACCGCCGGCGCGCACTCGACCACCACATCGGCCCGATCCGCCAGCTCGCCCAACGGGACGATCGGCACGTCGGCCTGAAAGCCGGCCATGTTCCGGCGCGCCTTGTCGGCATCCCGGGCGGAGACCGCCACCAGTTTCAGTCCTTCGATGCCGCCACTGTCGAGCGCTGCCGCGACCGCGCGTCCGATGGCGCCGAACCCTCCGATCCCGACCGTCAGCGGCCGGCCTTCTGGCGATGTTGACACATCGTCCTCCTCGTCCAAGGTAGGGCCCTGCTCTAGCCCCGGTGCCTCCGTCATGTCCAGCCGCCGATCCATTCCGTCCGTTCGCGCCCTCGCCGTCGCGGCCCTGCTGGCGACCGCAGCGATCGCGGCCGGCCCGGCAGCGTGGGCGCAGGACAGCGCGCCATCCTGCCGGTTCGGGACGATGGTGGTGGCGGGCGGCGCGGGCAGCGGCACCGATCTGATCGCGCGCGCCGTAGCGGCGGCCGCCAACCGCAACGGGGTCAAGCCGCCGCTCCGGGTACGTAACATCGATGGTGATAACGGCATCGACGGCGCCCGGACCGTGCTCTCGGCGCCAGGCGACGGGTGCATGATGCTCGTCACCCATCAGGGGCTGCTGGCCAATTTCCTGTCCTGGCGCGCGCCGTTCGCCTGGCACGAGTTCCGTCACGTCGCCCTGCTCACGCGGACGCCCATGGTCCTGTCCTCTCCGCTGAGCGCCGGCTTCGAGACCGCGCGGGAGATGTTCGAGGTCGCGCGCGAGCGCCCGGTGGTCGCCGGCGTCGGCCCCGGCACGGTGGCGGAGTTCGCGCTCCGGGCGATGGCCGAGGTCATGGATGTCGAGCTGGAATACGACTCGATCGCCGGCGCCCGCGACCGGGTCGTGGCGCTGCTGCAGGCCGAGATCGACGTGACGTCGGTGCCGAGCGCCCTCGCCCAACGGCTGCGCGGCACCCAGGCGGTCCGCCCGATCGGTGTCACCGATAGCGAGCCGAGCCTGCTGCTGCCGGATATCGAAACCCTGCGCGATCAGAACATCCCCTTCTCCTACGCCATCGACATCGGCGTCCTGCTGCCGCTTTCGGCCTCCCAGGAGCTCGCCGAGCGGCTGGCGGGGGATTTCGAGCGGGCGCTCCAGGACCCCGACCTGCGCCAGGAGTTCGACGGCTTCGACGTGCGCATCGATTACCGCCCCCTGACCCAGTACACGATCTATTGGGAGAACATCATGGCGAGCTGGCGGGAGGTCGCCGTCGAGGCCGGTTACGAACGCTCCAGCCGCTAGCAGCGGGTTTCCGTTCCCGTTTTTCGTGGCCGACCCCGAGGTGACGAACGCGGACGGCGCGCATCCCGCGGCGCCGAAAACCGCGGGTTGGACCACCCCGCGAAATTGGCGGGTTGATTGACACGCCCGCCCGTGTGGCTATGAAGAAGGGACGTCCGCGACTTCGAGATCCGCCGAACGGTGGGTGCCGAGGGTCGCGGAAACGCATGTCCGAACCAGACCCAACCAATCAACAGGACGAGCAGGGGAACCGACCTATGACAATCAAATCGACCCTTCTTGCGGCCGCGACCGCAGTCGTCGTCGCCGGTACGGCGTTCGGCGCGAGCCAGGCCTCGGCCGCCGATCTCGGCTGCCGCACCGCCAAGTTGATCGTGCCGTGGGGTGCCGGCGGCGGCACCGACGTGATCTTCCGCCAGTTCGTGGAGGCCGTGAACGAGGCCGGCGCCGACCCGCAGGTCCAGGTCGTGAATATCGGCGGCCAGGGCGGCAACAAGGGTGCCAAGGAAGCGGTCAAGGCGAAGGCCGACGGCTGCACGCTTTTCGCCATTCACCAGAGCGCGCTGACCAGCTATTTCACCGGCCGCGTCGACTTCACCTGGGACGCCTTCACCCCGGTCGCGATGCTGACCCGCACGCCGGCGATCTTCGGCGCCAACCCGGACGTTCCGTACAACAACGTCACCGAGATGGTCGCCTATGCCAAGGAGAACCCGGGCAAGGTGAACGCCGGCGGCACGCTCGGCTCGACCAGCCACTTCGTCTACCTGCTTCTGGAAGACGCGGCGGGCATCAAGTTCAACCACGTCTCCTATGACGGCACCCGCCAGCGCATGACGGCCCTGCTCGCCAAGAACATCGACACCGGCGAGATCAACCTGGCCGCCGCCAAGAAGTACATCACCTCGGGCGAGCTGAAGGCGCTGGGCATCACCACCGAGGAGCGCAACCCGGAGATCCCCGACGTCGCCACGGTGACCGAGCAGGGCTACCCGATGGTCTACGGCACCGACCGCGGCGTGATGCTGCCGAAGGGCGCGTCGGCCGAGGTCGTCGCCCACTACGCCAAGCTGTTCGAGGCCGCCGCCAAGGATCCGAAGGTGATCGAGGCGATGAACGCCAAGGGCACCTCGGTCAACTATCTCGGCCCGGACGCCGCGGCGACGTACTGGGACGACACCTTCACCACCTGGAAGCGGATCGCCCAGGAAGTCGGCATCTACAAAGCCGGCAGCTGATCCAACGCCCTTCCGTCTCGGGCGCCGGCAGGCCCGCCGGCGCCCGTTTCGTTTGATACATTGACCGACCACGAGACTTGTTGACTGGGGGGAACCGGGACATGTCGGTGAGCCGCGACACCATCGTCGCCATCTTCCTGCTGGCGCTGTGCGGGACGCTCTGGCACGCGTCCTACGACATCGAGATCACCAATTACGGCACGATGCCGAGCACCGTGTGGCCGCGTATCATCATCGTGGCGACGGCGATCTTCTCGGCGATCCTGCTGTTCACCTCCCTGGTCCCGCGCGCCGCCGCCGAGGACGCGGCCGACGGCCCGCGCGAGCCGTTCTTCAAGCGTTTCCGCAACGCCGGTGTGATCTACGCCCTGTTCCTGCTGTTCCTGATCACCCTGCCGACGCTGGGCATGCACCTTGCGGGAGCGCTGTTCGTGTTCCTGGCGCTGACCGCGCTCGGCCGGCCGTCACCGAAGCTGATCGCGATCCACGCGGCGGTCGCGGTCGCCTCGATCGGCATCATGTGGTCGGTCTTCACCTTCGGCCTGCGGGTGATCCTGCCCCAGGGCGAGATCCTGCCGATCTGAGGAGGCGAGCCGATGTTCGAGAATGTCATCTACGCCTTCCAGGACGTCTTCGCCCTGAAGAATCTCGGCCTCATGGTGCTCGGCACCACGGCCGGCCTGATCGCCGGGTCGATCCCCGGCTTCACGATCACCATGGCGGTCGTACTCACCCTGCCCTTCACCTTCGGTCTGTCGGCGGTTGAGGGGCTGTCGACCATGATCGGCGTGTTCGTCGGCGGCCTGTCGGGCGGCCTGATGTCCGGCATGCTGACCGGCATCCCCGGAACGCCATCATCGATCGCCACGACCTTCGACGGCTTCCCGATGGCGCGCAAGGGCCGTCCCGGCCTGGCGCTCGGCCTCGGTGTGTGGTCGAGCTTCTTCGGCGGGATCCTCTCCGCCTGCCTGCTGGTCACCCTGGCCCCCTCGCTCGCCAAGATCGGCCTGGAATTCGGGCCGTGGGACTATTTCGCCCTGGTGCTGTTCGCGCTGACCATCACCGCCAGCCTGTCCGGCGAGGCGTTGATCAAGGGCATCATCGCCGGCCTGCTCGGCCTGTTCGTTGCCGCCATCGGCGAGGATGAAATCAACGGCGTCGCCCGGTTCACCTTCGGCAGCGAGACCTTGGAGAGCGGGTTCGACTTCCTGCCGGTTCTGATCGGGCTGTTCGCCTTCAGCCAGCTCCTGTCCGACGTGCAGGACACCGAGAAGGCGCGCCGGCCGCTGATGGAGGGAGTCGAGGCCAAGGGCATCAAGGTCGAGCACCTGACTGCCATCCGCACCATTCTCGGACGCTGGGTCAACCTGATCCGCTCGTCCCTGATCGGCGTCTTCACCGGTGTGCTGCCGGCGGCCGGCGGATCGATCTCCAACATTCTCGCCTACGACCAGGCCAAGAAGGCCGCGAAGAACTCCAAGGAGTTCGGCACCGGGACCCCCGACGGAATCATCGCGCCGGAATCCTCCAACAACGCGACCGCCGGCGGCGCGCTGATCACCATGATGGCGCTCGGCATTCCGGGCGACGTGGTGACGGCGGTGATGCTGGGCGCGCTGCTGATCCACAACGTGCAGCCGAGCCCGAGCTTCATCACCGACAACCCGGACCTGGCCTACGCGATCTTCGTCGCGTTCTTCCTGGCGCACTTCATCATGATCGCCATGCAGGCGTTCTGCCTGCGCGCCTTCCTGCTGGTCGTGCGTATCCCGATGTACATGCTGGCGGCCGTGATCCTGGCCTACTGCGCGATCGGCGTGTTCGCGCTGAACAACATCGCCGACGACATCTGGACCCTCTTCATCTTCGGCCTGATCGGCTACGGCATGAAGCTGCTCGGCTTCCCGCTGGCACCGATGATCCTGGGCGTCGTGCTGGGCCATGTCGCCGAACTGAACCTCAGCCGGGCGATCTCGCTGTCCGGCACCACGGATCAGTTCCTGCTCGACATGGTGCAGCGGCCCTGGGCGCTGTTCTTCCTGATCGTGGCGGCGTTCTCGATCGTCTTCCCGTGGTACCAGAAACTGCGGGAGACGGCGAAATGGACGCTGCTTTACCTGCCGGCGCTGATGCTGTGCCTGTCGGTGCCGCTGGCGATGATGGAGGGCTGGCCCCGCACGCTGATCGCGGTGGCATTGGCGGTGGGCGCGGTTTATCTTCTGGTCCGCAGCGCGCGTCGCGGGTGGAGCCTCAGCCCCATCGACAGCGCCTGATCCCCCACCCGACAGCCCCCGAGGAGCGTCATGTCGCGTTTCGAGATTCAGAACCCGTACCTGCTTTTCCTGGGCGACGCGCCGGACCAACTGGCCGCCAAGACCGCCAACGGCGTGAAGGTCTGGCGTCCGGACTGGTGCAAGGGCCAGTTCCGCTTCCCCGCCTGCAAGGCCGATCTCGGCCTGCCGGACATGACGATCGAGGAGGCCGCGGCCGCCGGCGTGAAGACCGTCATCCTCGGCGTCGCCAACCGCGGCGGCTTCATCCCAGAGGCGTGGATCGTCGAGCTGGTGAAGGCGCTTGAGCTCGGCATGGACATCGCCTCCGGCCTGCACACGCGCATCACCACGATCCCGGCGCTGAAGGAGGCCGCCGCGAAGAACGGCCGCACCCTGTTCGACGTGCGCCACCCGACCCGCGACTACCCGGTGGCCAGCGGCGTGCCGCGCAAGGGCAAGCGCCTGCTGACCGTCGGCACCGACGTCTCGGTCGGCAAAATGTTCACCACGCTCGCCATCGAGAAGGAGATGCGGGCGCGCGGCCTGAATGCCGATTTCCGCGCCACCGGGCAGACCGGCATCTTCATCGCCGGCTCGGGCCTGTCGGTGGACGCGGTGATCGCCGACTTCATCTCCGGCTCCATCGAATGGCTAGCGCCGGAGAACAGCGACGATCACTGGGACCTGATCGAAGGCCAGGGCTCGCTGTACAACGTGTCGTATTCCGGCGTGACGCTGGGCCTGATCCACGGCTCGCAGGCGGATGCCCTGGTCATGTGCCACGAGATCGGCCGCCCGCACATGCGCGGCCTGCCCGACTACGCGGTGCCGGAGATCCCGGTGGCGATGGAAACCATCCTGCACATGGCGAAGATGGTGAATTCCGGCGTCAGGTTCGTCGGCGTCGCACTGAACACGTCCAACGTCACCGCCGAGGAGGCCGCCGCCTACAAGGCGAAGACGACGGAAGAGACCGGCCTGCCGGTGGTCGATCCGTTGAAGGACGGCGTTGCGCCGATCGTCGACCGGCTGCTCGCCTCCTGAGGCCATGGCGGCGGTCGCCGACCTGCTGCGCCCGGTTCTCGAGGACCGGGCGCGGGCGCGCGCCACGATCACCTATGCCGATCTCGCCCGCGCGGCGGGGGTGCCGCCGCCGCACACCATCCACAAGACCGGCGACGCGCTGGAACACCTGATGGAGCGTGACGCCGCCGGCGGCCGGCCGCTGCTCGCGGCCGTCGCGATCTCCAGGGCCCGCGACGGCGTCCCGGCGCCCGGCTTTTTCCAGAAAGCCACCGAACTCGGCCTCTACTTCGGGCCGGACCGCGGCGCCCAGGCCGCGACGTTTCATGCCCTCGAACTGGAGAAGGTCTGGCGCGCCTATAGTTAGAGCAGATCATGACTTGATGCGATCGCCAGCGATCGCGATCAGGCATGTGAATTTGCTCTATCTTATTGAAGAAGAGCATGACTCACGTCCAAGACGGCATTGCGACGCGATGCCGGCTTCGACGATCATGCTCTATGCCGCCCAGAGATGGAGCGCGCCGAGCTGGCTGAAGATCCGATAGACACCCCGGATCGCGGCGTCCGCCCGCGCCCGGTCGATCCCCTCGCCCGCCAGCATCTCGCGCACTGCCCCAACACTCGGTCCCGCGCCCAGCAGCCGCAGGACCCGACTTTGGTCGTCCGAGAACCGCGCCCCGACCGTCAGCTTGGTGCCGCCATAGGGCATGGTGATCTCGAGCACCTTGCCGGCCGCCCGGGAGAACGCCTCGAAGCTCTCCTGGCCGAGCGCGCCCGGCATCAGTCGCGTGTCGTCCGACGCGAGCAGTGCGTCGCCATCGACCGGCGCGCGACCGGTCGGAACCGCGAAGAACTGGTGGATGTGCATGGTCCCGCGCAGCCATTCGCTGAGCTGCGCCTGATCCAGCATGGGGAGCGCGCGGGCCCGTGCCTTCAGCGCGTCGGTCGGCATCAGCGGGACCGGGTCGTACAGGAACGGATGCACGAAACCCCGGATCGACAGCCCGGCGGCATTCAGCAGCGTCTCCATCTCGCCGATGTCGAAGGCGCGGTCGTTCGGGTTCAGGTACCGGTCGGCCAGCTCGACCGTGTCGATCCGATCCTGGCCGCGAAGATGCGGGTTCTTGTTGATCCAGTTGTCGGCGGGCAGGCCGCCGAGCAGCGCCGACATCGTCTCCACCGGATCGCCGGCCCCGGGCGCGGTGTTGAGCATCCGCAGGGCGTTCTGCGTCGGATAGATCCCGGTGCGGCCCAGCCGGCCATACACCATGATCCCGATACCGCCATGGGGCGTCAGCAGGCCCGCCAGCGTCTCGAGCACCGGCGCCGGTTCGGCCACATGGTTCAGGACGCCGGAGAAATCGATGTAGTCGAACGGCGCCAGATCCGTCGCCGCCAGGCTCTCGATTGGCTGGACCAGGAAGCGGATGTCGGTGAGGCCGGCCCGCTCCGCCCGGCGCCGGGCCTCGGCGGCCGAGGCCTCCGAGAGATCGACATAGACGATGTCAGGCCTCACGCCCTCGGCCAGGAACCCACCGCCGAGCGCCTCCAGCGCGACGCCCGTGCCACCACCGGCGACCAGGATCCGAACCCGGTCGCCGACCCGGTTGTCCAGCGCGTGGTGCACGGCGCACCACGGCGTGCCGAGGATTGTCGAGCGGACCGTGCGGCCCGGATCGATCCGGGGATAGGGGAAGGCCTCATAGAATCGCCTGACGGCGTCGGTGCGGTCGTCGGTCATCGCGGGCCCGTCCTATCGTCTGGGCGGCCAAGCGTGCAGCAGCGGCATCATGAACACGAAGCACGCGATCAGGAACGCCAGGCTGCCCGCCGTCGCCAGCCAGTCGCCGGCGCGCCAGGCGGCGGCCATGAAGAAGCCGGCGGAGACGACGAAGATCAGCCATCCCGCCATGTGCCACCACCAGTTCGCGCGCGGGCTCATGCCTCGGGCCTCACCCCATGCCATCGGTGCCGGCGCCACAGATCACCACGCAGACGGTCTCGCCGGCCTTGACGCGGGCCGCGCCGGCCTGCAGGGCGGCGATGCCGGCCGCGCCTGCGAGTTCAGCGCCGATCCCGCATTCGGTCCAGAGCCAGCGCGCCGCCGCCCGCATCGCCTCATCCTCCACCAGAACGATCTCATCCACATGGGCCGAGATCAGGTCGAAATTGATCTGCTCGCTGCGTCGCGGCGCCAGCGTGCCGGCCGCGGTGGTGATGGCGTCGAGGGTGACGAGCCCGCCGGCCTTGCGGCTCGCGTGATGAGTCGGGGCGCCGACCGGCTCGACGCCGACGACCCGGATGGCCGGCTTCAGCGCCTTCAGCGCGGTCGACACGCCGGCGATCAGCCCGCCGCCACCGATGGCGATGATCGCGGTGTCGACGTCCGGGATCTGCTCGGCGATCTCCAGGCCGAGCGTGCCCTGGCCGTTGATCACGGTCTCCGGCGCGAACGGGTGGACGAAGGTCAGGCCATCGGCCTCGGCCCGGGCCCTAGCGGCGACGGCGGCCTCGTCGAAGACGCCGCCCTCGATCACGACCTCGGCGCCCCAGCGCCGCAGCGCCTCGGCCTTGGCGGCCGGGGCGGAGGTCGGCAGATACACCACGGCCCTGGCCCCGCCGATCCACGCCGCATAGGCCACGGCGAGCCCATGATTGCCGCCCGACGCGGTGATCAGGCCGCGCGACACCTGCTCGGCGGTGAGCGACTTCAGGGTGTTGACCGCGCCGCGCACTTTGAAGCTGCCGGTCGGCTGCAGGCTGTCCAGCTTCATGATCAGGCGCGCGTCGGTGACCGGCGCGCGCTGGCCGACCGGCTCGAGAACCGGCGTCCGGCGCACATGGCCGGCGATGGTGGCCGCCGCCGCGCGGATGCTGTCGAGGGTGACGGCCATCAGATCGTGATGCCCCCATCGACGATCATCATCTGGCCGGTGGTGTAGGCGCTCTCGTCGCCGGCCAGGTAGACCGCCATGGCGGCGATCTCCGCCGCCGTGCCGAGCCGCCCGAGCGGCTGGCGGGCGACGAAGTCCTTGCGCGCCTGCGCCGGGTCGTCGAAGGCGTTGATCCGGTCGTCCAGGGACGGCGACTGCACGGTCCCGGGACAGATCGCGTTGCAGCGAATGCCCTGGCGGATGTAGTCGGCGGCGACCGATTTGGTCAGGCCAATCACCGCCGCCTTGGTGGTGCCGTAGACGAAGCGGTTGGGGATGCCCTTCAGGTTGCCGGACACGGAGGCCATGTTGATCACCGAGCCGCCGCCGTTGGCCAGCATGGCCGGCAGGAAAGCGCGGATCATCCGGTACATCGCCCGCACGTTCAGGTTCACCGAGAAGTCGAAGGCGTCGTCGTCGCAGTCCAGGATGGTGCCGTGGTGGACGAAGCCGGCGCAGTTCAGCAGCACGTCGACGGCACCGACCTCGCCCGCGGCGGCGGTGATCGCCTCGGCGTCGAGGACGTTCAGCTTGCGTCCGGTGATCCCGTCGAGCGCGTCGAGTTCGGCGAGCGTGGCGTCGTTGATGTCGGTGGCGATGACGGATGCGCCCTCGCGGGCGAAGGCCTCGGCGCAGGCGCGCCCGATCCCCTGCCCCGCCGCAGTCACGAGCGCGGTCTTGCCGCTGAGCCGGCCGGTCATGGTGTCTTCCTCCCTCGGATGTCGCTGCAGGGACTTAGACCCGGCGGGGCCGGAAGGGCAAGAGGGAGAGGTGGCAAGCAATGGGGGACCTGAGGATCCTGACTCCCATCATGATGACGATGGCTGGGTGGAGACCCGCATTCCGCACCGTCGTCCTGACGAAAGTCAGGACCAACCACCCACCACGGACGCGTTCCAGGCCACGCTCTTCCATGACGCTGGCATGCTCCCGACCGTTTACATCCTAGCCAACACGAAACGCGGCACGCTCTACATCGGCGTGACCGCCAACCCCGGTGCTCGAATCACCCAGCATCGGTCCGGCCTAGGCTCGGCGTTCGTCCGCCGCTATGCGTTGCATCGTCTCGTCCACCTGGAGCAGTTCGAACGGATCACGGACGCCATCCAACGTGAGAAGCGGCTCAAGGCGTGGCGTCGGGCTTGGAAGATCGAACTGATCGAGAGAGATAAGCCGGATTGGAACGACTTGTGGCCGGTCGACCGCCCCGACAGTTTGGAGCGTTGATCCTGACTTGCGTCAGGATGACGGGGAGCAACGAAGTTTCACACTCCCGGTCCCGTCCCTAGGAGAGCCAGAACCAACAACCGACCGTTCTCAAGACCGACCCTCGACCTTCGGAGGACGCATCACCGTCACGGCTGGCACCGCGCCGTCGACCTTGACCACGTCGACCAGCGTCGAATGCGCCGACGGGCCCTGGCCCAGGCGCGAGGTGCCCCGGTCGCGGGTCAGCACGTTCGGATTGCCGTGCACCTCCAGCCCGCCGGGCGTCTCGGGGTCGTACCAGGCGCCGGTGGAGAGCTGGATCACTCCGGGCATCACGTGGTCGGCGACGATCGCGCCCGCCAGGCAGGCGCCCCGGTCGTTCCACACCCGCACGATGTCGCCACTGGAGATCCCCCGGGCCGCCGCGTCGTCCGGGTGGATGGTCATCGGCTCGCGCCCCGCCACCTTGGAGCCCTGGCTCACCTGGCCGCAGTCGAGCTGGCTGTGCAGCCGGGTGCGTGGCTGATTCGACATCAGGTGCAGCGGATACTCCCGCGCCTTCTCCGACCCCAGCCACTCGTCCGGCGCCCGCCAGACCGGGTGCCCCGGGCAGTCGTCGTAGCCGAAACCGTCGATGGTCTCCGAGAAGATCTCGATCCGTCCGGATGGGGTCTTCAGCGGGTTGGCCTCGGGATCGGCGCGGAACGCCTCCAGCATGACCATCGGCTTTTCCGGCTCCGGCAGCTCGACATGCTCCTGCTCCCAGAAGCTCTCGAAGTCCGGCAGCTCGAACCCGGCCTCGGCGGCGCGCTGGCGCGACTGCTCCCAGAGATGGCGGATCCACTCCATCTCGTCACGGCCCTCGGTGAAGCACTCCGCGAAGCCGAGACGCTCGGCCAGGCCGGTGAAGATCTCGTAGTCCGGCCGGCTCTCACCGACCCGGGGGATCGCCTGCTTCATCGCCGAGGACAGCGGCTCCCACTTGGTGATGGAGAGGTCGTTGCGCTCCAGCGCCGTGGTCGACGGGAACACGATGTCGGCGTGGCGCGCCATCGAGGTCCAGTGGATCTCGTTGACGATGATGGTGTCGGGGCGGCGGAACGCCTCGACCATCCGGTTAATGTCCTGGTGGTGGTGGAACGGGTTGCCGCCGGCCCAATACACCAGCTTGAGATCGGGATAGATCCGCCGCTCGCCGTCGAAATCGTAGGGCTCGCCCGGATGCAGCAGCGCGTCGGAGATGCGGGCGACCGGGATGAAGTCCTTCACGGTGTTGATGCCCTGGGGCACCGACGGCCAGCGGAACTGCTTCACCGGATTGCCGATGCCGTTCTCCGAGCTGTAGCCGAGGCCGAAACCGCCGCCGGGCAGGCCGATCTGGCCCAGCATGGCGGCCAGCACGACGGTCATCCAGATCGGCTGCTCGCCGTATTCCGAGCGCTGCATCGACCAGGTGGCGTTGATCATGGTGCGCTTGGAGGCCATGCGCCGGGCGAGCGACCGGATGGTCTCAGCCTCGACGCCGCTGATCGCCGCCGCCCACTCCGCCGTCTTCGGCTGGCCGTCGGTCTCGCCGCGCAGATACGCCTCGAACGGCGCGAAGCCGGTGGTGTAGCGGGCGAGGAACTCCGTGTCGTGCAGGCCCTCGCTGACCAGGGTGTGGGCCAGCGCGAGCATCACGGCGGCGTCGGAGCCGGGACGCGGCGCGATCCACTCGCCACCGAGATCCGGCGGCAGGTCGGTGCGGATCGGGCTGAAATAGACCATCTCGCAGCCGGAATCGGCGCAGTCGCGCAGCCCGTGATAGACGGTGTGGCGGCCGACCCCGCCGGAGGTGACCTGGCTGTTCTTCACCGGCATGCCGCCGAACATCACCAGCAGCTCGCAATGCTCGGCCAGCACCGGCCAGGTGGTGTGGGTGTTCAGCACCTCGGAGAACGGCCCGACGATATGCGCGACCAGCACCTCGGCGGCGGCATAGGAATAGGTGCCCCGGTGGCTGACGTAGCCGCCGAGCTGGTTGAAGAACCGATGGATCTGCGAATTGGCGTGATGGAACCGCCCGGCGCTGGCCCAGCCATAGGAGCCCGCGTACATCGCGCCATTGCCGTGCTCGGCCTTCACCCGGGCGAGTTCTTCCGACGCCATGTCCAGCGCCTCGTCCCAGGGCACGGCGACGAACGGCTCGCTGCCGCGCCCGGCGCGGTCGCTGCGATGCCGCTTCTCCAGCCAACCCTTGCGGACATGCGGCCGCGCGACGCGGGTCTCGTGGGTGACGGCATCGACGATGCCGGGGCCGATGATGGCAGGCGCCGGATCCTTCTCGTAATCGTGCACGGCGATCAGCCGGTCGCCCTCGACCTCGGCGTAGTAGGTGCCCCAGTGGGTGGCGGTGGGCAGCAGGGTGCGCTTGATCGCGGTGCTCATGTCTGTCGTCCTCTCGGCGGCGCGAGGGCGGCGTCGACAATCGCCGCCTGCTCCTCCCGGTGCCACGCCCCCCAGCCCACGGCCGGAGACGGCGCAGCCTCGCGCCCGATATAGGTGACACGCCCACCCGCCCCGTTCAAGCCGGCGACCGCTTGGTCCAAATACGGCTGCAGGTGCCGCCAGGCGCCCATGTTCTCCGGCTCCTCCTGCGCCCAGACCGCCTCCGCGCCCGGATGCCGGGCCAGGACCGCGGCGATGGCGGCCTCCGGCACCGGATACAGTTCCTCCACCCGGACCAGGGCGATGTCGGTGATGCCCCGCTCGCGCCGCGCGGCGGCAAGCTCGAAATACAGCTTGCCGCCGGTCAGGACCACGCGCCGCGCGCCTCCCGTCACCTCGGCGTCGTCGATCACCGGCCGGAACGCCGTGCCGGTTCCCATCTCGGCCAGCCGGGACACCGCCTCGGCGTTGCGCAGCCCGGATTTCGCCGTCAGCAGGACCAGCGGCCGCCGCCACGGCGCGTGGAACTGGCGGCGCAGGGCGTGAAACAGGTTGGCTGGCGACCCGCAGGCGACGACCGAGATGTTGTTCCGGGCCGCCATCTGCAGGAAGCGCTCGGGCCGGGCCGAGGAATGTTCCGGGCCGCCGCCCTCGAGCCCGTGCGGCAGCATCAGCACCAGGCCGGACTGGCGCAGCCACTTGTCGTCACCGGCCACCAGGAACTGGTCGATCACCGCCTGCGCGCCGTTGGCGAAATCGCCGAACTGCGCCTCCCAGCACACCAGGGTGTCGGGATCGGTGATGGTGATGCCGTATTCGAACGCGGTGCAGGCCTCCTCGGTCAACGGGCTGTCGGCCAGCGTCAGGTGGTGCGGCGTCGCCGCCAGGGCCGCCAGCGGCGTGTGCTCGGCGCCCGTGACCTGATCGAAGACCACCGAATGGCGCTGCGAGAACGTCCCGCGCCGGCTGTCCTGGCCGGTCAGGCGCACCGCCTTGCCCTCGGTGAGAAGCGAGGCGAAGGCAAGCGCCTCGGCGGTCGCGAAGGTGACGCCGCCGTCCGGCGCCTCCATCCGCTCGCGCCATTGCCGGGCGATCTTGGCGTTCAGCGCGAAGCCCTCGGGCACGGCGACGCTGGCCTCGGCGAGGCGGCGCAGGCGCGCGGCCCCGACACCGGTCGCCGGCGCCGGTCCTTCGCCGCGCACGGAGAGCGACGCCCCCCGGCCGCCGAGCCGGTCCGCCTTGTTGGGCCGATACGTTTTCGCCGCCGCGAACGCCTGATCGAGGGCGCGCCAGTGCCGCTCGGCGATCGCGTCCGCCTCCGCCCGGTCCAGCACACCGTCGGCGACGCAGGCATCCGCATAGCGTCCGGGGGTGCCGTCGGCCTCGGCGATCCGGGCGTAGCGCACCGGCTCGGTGAACATCGGCTCGTCCAGTTCGTTGTGGCCGCGCCGCCGGAAGCCGACGATGTCGACCAGGATGTCGCGGCGGAACCGCTGGCGATAGGCCACGGCGATCCGACCGGCTCGGGCGCAGGCATCCACATCGTCGGCCGAGACGTGCAGAACCGGCGCGCCGATTGCCTTCGCGACGTCGCTCGGATGGCGGGACGAGCGGCCGTGCTCCGGCTTCACGGTGAATGCGAGCTGGTTGTTGACCACCACATGCACCGACCCGCCGACGCCATAGGCCGGCAGGCGCGCGAGCTGCAGCATCTCGGCGATCACCCCCTGGCCGGCGAAGGCGCCGTCGGTGTGCAGCAGCAGCGGCAGCACCCGCGCCTCGGGATCGCTTTCGCCGGCGCGGCGCCGCAGGTCCAAGGTCGCCCGCGTCTTGCCCAGCGTCACGGCGGCGACGAGTTCCACATGGCTCGGGTTCGACGGCATGATCATGCGGAACCGTCGGCCGGCGATCTCGCGCTCGCCGCTGTAGCCGAGATGGTAGGGCAGGTCCGAGGACGCCTGGACGCCCTCGGGCACCTGCGGCGTGCCGAGCAGCTCCGAGAACGCCGAGGCCAGCGGTTTGCCGATCAGGCGGGTGATCAGGGTCAGGCGGCCGCGGTGCATCGGCGCGATCACCGCCCGGTCCATGCCGGCGCGCGCGGCGTCCTCGACAATCGCCTCCAGCAGCACGATCAGCGCCTCCAGCCCCTCGAGGCCGAAGCGCTTGTTGGTCGGCAGCCGCTTGTTCATGAAGTCTTCGAGGGCGTCCGCCGCCAGCAGGGCGTCGAGCCGGGCCAGGCGCTCCTCCGCCGAGGCCGAGGCGAAGTTCCCACCCTCCACCGCCGCGATCAGCCAGTCTCGGGCCTCCGGGTCCTCCAGATGCATGACCTCGGCGGTGAAGCGCCCGCCCCAGGCGGCGCGCATCCGGGCCGCCAGCGCCCGTGGGGTTTCGGCGCCGATCGGCGTATCGAGATCCCCGTCGGCGATATCATGGGCGGCGGGCGAAAGCTCCGGGTGGCCCGGCGGGACGTGCTGGTCGAGCGGGTCGAGCCGGGCGGCGAGATGGCCGTGCTGGCGCCAGGCGGCGGTCAGACGCTCACAGGCGACGGCTAGGCGCCCGTCCTCGGCCGGCGAAGCGGCAACCGAGGTCCGGTCGGCATAGGCGGCGAACACGGCCCAGAGCGACGGATCGACCGAACGCGGGTCTTTCAGGAAGCGGGCGTAGAGATCGTCGAGATAGTCGGCGCCGGCGGAGGGTAGCGGATGCATGGCGACTTGCCTGGTCGAAGTCGATAGCCAAGGATTGTATGCAGTTGCATACCTCCATCTTTACAGACCCCGGTCAAGCCGCCTAGCCTCCGGTTTTCCTTGGCAATTCGGATCCGACACCCCATGGATGAACACTGGAGCGTGGCGACCCACCGTCACTTGAAATCGGCGGGTGTCCGTCAGGTCGGATACGTCCCGGATGGTGGCCTGCGGCTGCTGATCGAACGCTGCCTCGCCGACAACGAGATCGAGACCGTGATGTGCGCCACCGAGGAGGAAGCGATCGGCCTGTCCGCCGGCGCTTGGCTCGGCGGCGAGAAGGCGGCGGTGCTCATGCAGTCGAGCGGGGTTGGCAACACGATCAACGCCATCGCCTCGCTGATCTCCTCCGCCAGCTTCCCGCTGTTCGCCATCGTCACCATGCGCGGCCAGTGGGGCGAGGGAAATCCCTGGCAGGTGCCGATGGGTCAGGCGGTGGTGCCGACGCTGGAGGCGGTCGGGGTGAAGACGTTCCTCGCGGAAACCGCCGCCGAGGTCGATGCCATGATCGACTCCGGCCTGCGCATGGCCTACTCCACCGACACGCCGGTCGCCGTGCTGGTGGCGCAACGGGTGATCGGCTCCAAGGTCTGGACGGCCGGAAAGGCGGTGAACGGATGAGCGCTCTCACCCTGCACCGCCGCGACGTCCTCGCCGCCGCCCTGGCCGAGCGTGGCGATGCCCTGGTCATCACCGGCCTCGGCTCGACCACTTGGGATCTGGCCTCGCTCGGTGACCGGCCGGAGAACTTCTACCTCTGGGGCGCCATGGGCAACGCCGCCACGATCGGCCTCGGCCTCGCCCTGGCGCAGCCCGAGCGCCGGGTGGTGGTGGTCACCGGCGACGGCGAGATGCTGATGGGCATGACCAGCTTCTCCACCATCGGCGCCAAGCGGCCCACGAACCTGGCGCTCTGCGTGATCGACAACGAGACCTATACCGAGACCGGCCGGCAGCCGACCGCCACCGGCCGGGGTACCGACCTGGCGGCGGTGGCGGCGGCCTGCGGCTTCGCGGCGACGGTGACGCTCCGCACCGAGGACGAGGCGGCGGGGCTCGCCAACCTGCTGTTCCGCCAGCCCGGGCCGGTCTGCGCGGTGGTCAAGGTGATCGACGAGGATCTGCCGATGACGGTGCCACCACGCGACGGCGGCTACCTGAAGACGCGATTCCGCATCGGGCTCCTCGGCGAGCAGGCGGCGACCCAGCCGTAACCCCTCAAAGGCATTTCCCGGGTTTCGAGCTCCGGCGCCCGAGGTCACTCTCGTCACAGGACAGACGATCAAGGGAACCACAGCCCATGACCTTCACCTGGAACACGCCGGAAGAGGATCGGGCGGCGATCGAGCGCTGGTTCGCCACCTGGAGCGTGCAGGTCGCCGCGGTCGACTTCGCGCCGGCCCTGGATCTTTTCGCCGACAACATCGCCAGCTTCGGCACCCACATGGACGTGGTCGAGGGGCTCGACGCGCTGGCCGCCAACCAGTGGCGCAGCGTCTGGCCGACCATCGAGGACTTCCGCTGGAACCTGGACACCCTCAAGGTCGGGGTATCGCCGGACCGGCTGTTCGCGATCGGGGTGATCACCTTCTCGTCGACCGGGATCGCCGAGGACGGCGCGCGCTTCGACCGGCCGGGGCGCGGCACGGTGGCCTTCGCGCGGGCGGCGGTCGAAGACGATTGGCAGGGCATCCACACCCACGTCTCGCTCAATCCGGGCACGCCGCAGAAGAGCTTCGGGATGCGGCCGGCGCGGAGCTAGTCGCGCTTGTCCGCGATCATCACCATGAACGGGATGGCACCGTCATGGCGGCCATGGTGGACGATCATCTGACCCATGGCGGTCACCACCCGGTGCTCCATGTTCTTGAAGGCACCGTTGACCTCGAAATCCACCACGTCGTTGGGGAAGATCTGCGTGTCGACGTAGTCGGCGAACAGCTTGACGATCTGCACCGGCGTCCGGGTCTCGAAGACGTCGGCCGGTGCCTGGAAATCATAGTCGCCCTGGGCGTCCCGGCGGGCGTTCATGATCGTCGCCGTCAGTGTGATCGTGTCAGACATTCCGAACCTCCCCAGGTAAACCGTGCTACCCAGCGCTCTCTAGCACACTCCCATGACCGTTTGGCGACGGGTTCAGGCGTGCCAGGGCAGCGCCGCCTCCTGCTCCGCCACCAACCACGCGCCGCCCAGGGTCGCCGACAGGGGTAGCGCGAACACCCCCGGCGACGCGGTCTCGCGCGGCGCGAAGCCCCGGCCTTCCAGGAACCGTCGGGTCGCCGCCAGGTCATCCGACAGCAGCGCGTACCCCGCCACCCCCGGCGCCGGCGGGATTTCGGCCCCGGGCAGCAATGCCGCCGCCCGCTCGGGCGAGGCCAGAAGCGCGCCGCCGCGGGCCAGGGGGAAGCGGATCAGATCCGCATCGAGCCGCACCGGCGACGCCTCGGTGAAGCGGGCGTAACGCTCCTCCGCCTCGGTCAGGTCGGCGGGCACGATGATCACGTCGCGCAGGGCGACGATTCCGTTCTCCTGGCGCATCCAAGGCTCCTGCCAGACCAGTGCCTCGGTGTGGTGGCTCAGGACCTGCACCCGTCCCTCGGGCATGTCTTCTTCTGGGTTCTTGATCACCGTGAAGGCGGCCTCGCCCTCGCCGACCTCACCGCCATCCGGCGCCAGCAGCGGCACCGGCCGCTTCAGCGGCGTCGGCTCCTGGGGGTGAAAGCCGGCGGCCTTCTGCCGCGCCCGGCGCGCCTCGGCATCCGCGTCGCTCATCGCGACAATGTGAATGCCGGTGTAGCGGTCGAGCTGGCGGCGGGTGCGCGCGCCCGTCGGCGTGGTCTTATCGGTGACGGAGAGCACCTCGAGATACCCCTCCCGCAACATGACGCAGCGGTTGGCCGTTCCCATCGGGTGGCGCTGGCCGGTGACGTCCGTGAACGCGTGCAGGACATACGGGGTCTGGGTGAAGCCGAGACGCGTCAGCTCCACGTGGGCGGCGTCCATGTCCGGTACGAAATGGCCGAGGTGATCGAGGAAGGTTTCCCCGGCTTCCGGCAATTGTCTCCATCCCGCCATGATTTCGCCCTTTTTCCGAAGTGGGCTTTAACAGTGATACAGGGTAAGCCATGATAGTGACGAGAAGGGTGAGGTGACCAGCCGGCGGATTTCGACCGCCGCCTCGCCGAAAGGAGGATGCCATGAGAGATTGTATCCGCCGTTGCCAGTGCCGGGCCGCTCTGACCGCCCGCGCTGCCCATTCACATTTCGCCGACACGCTTGTCGTCGGCACCATGATGGCCGCCGCCGTCGCCGGCGCTGCCTGGCTGATGCTGAAACTGGCGGTGTGACCGCCGGGACGTGAACGCCGCCCGCGTGGCACACGAAGCCTGACCGAACCGGCGCGAGGAGACCCAGCCATGGCCGCCAGCCCTTCGGTGTGCGATTTCGGCGCCCCGGCGCCGGATTTCACCCTGCCCGACTTGAATGGCAAACCGGTCGCCCTCGCCGACGTGAAGGGCGCGCGGGGCACGCTGGTGATGTTCATCTGCAATCATTGCCCCTATGTCCGGTCGGTGATCGGGCGCGTCGTCGAGGATGCCAAGGCACTGCAGGCCGCCGGCGTCGGCGTGGCAGCAATCATGTCGAACGACTTCCGCGCGTATCCGGCCGACGCGCCAGAGCGCATGCGGGCCTTCGCGGCCGAGAACCATTTCACCTTCCCCTACCTCCTGGACGAGAGCCAGGAGGTGGCGCGGGCCTATGACGCGGTCTGCACGCCGGATTTCTTCGGCTACGACGCCGATCTCGGGCTGCAGTATCGTGGCCGCCTGGACGCGTCGAAGACCGTGCTCGTTCCCGACGCCCGGCGCGAGCTGCGGGAAGCCATGCTGGCCATCGCCGAGACTGGCCAGGGCCCGGCCGAGCAGATCCCCTCGATGGGCTGCTCGATCAAATGGAAGACCGCCGCCTGATCCGTCTCGCGCCGAGCGCCGAACGCCAACGGGAATGCGCCGCAATCCCCGGATAGAGGCCCGTATCACGACCGCGTATTGACCTCCGAAACCATTTCGGAGGTTAGGTCATGAACATCGTCGGACGCTTACAGTTGGCCGGATCTGGCCTACACCTCGCCGACCAGGTCGCCCTGGTCAGCGTGCCCCTGGTGGCGTCCCTCGTCTTCGACGCTTCAGCCGAGGTGATCGGCCTCCTGGTCGCCTCCCAGTCCATGGCGCATCTGCTCGGATCGCTGCCGGCCGGGCTGATGGTCGACCGCTTCGCGCTGCGCCGGGTCGCCCTGGCCGCCGCCCTGGTCTCGCTGTTCGGGTTCACCGGCACCACTGCGAGCGTCGCGCTCGGCAGCCTGACCGGGTTCGCGGTCGGCGTCACCGTCGCCGGATTCGGCATCGTGCTGTTCGTCCTGACGGCGCTGTCGATCCTGCCGAAAGCGGTACCGGCCCCGTCCCTCGCCCAGGCCAACGCCCGCCTGGAGCTGCCGCGCTCGATCGCATCCTTCGCCGTCCCGCTCGCTATCGGGGTCGCCGTCTCGCCCGCCACGGCCCCGTGGCTCTTCGCCTTCGCGGCGACCGGTGCAACGGTTGCGCTCGCCGCCGTCATCGGCCTGCCGCGGTTCGAGCCGGCCGGCGGGTCGGAAGATGGCATGCTGGGCCGGATCGCTGACGGCGGGGCTTTCGTGATCAGCAACCGCCTGCTGCGAGCGATCTCCGCCTGCGCCCTGTTCTGGAACTTCGCCTTTTCCGCCCTGCTCGTCACCATGGTCCCTCTGATCACGGACGTCCTGCGCATGGATGCCGGGACCTTCGGCGTCGCGATGGCGGCATTCGGCCTTGCCGCCGTCATCGGATCCGCCGTTGCGGCGCGCACGGCGGGCCGTATCCGACCGAACCTGATCCTGCTGTTTGGCCCGGGCAGCTCCGTCCCGGCGATCCTGCTGGTTCTCACCGCGACGCCCGACGGTTCACCTCTGGTGATCTACGCCGGATTCCTCCTTCTCGGCTTCGGCCCGTCGATGTGGCTGATCGCGCAGAACTCCGTCCGCCAGCTCGTCAGCCCGCGCGGCATGCTGGGCCGGATCAACGCCGTTATCCAGACAACCATCTACGGCGTGCGGCCGCTCGGTGCGCTGTGCGGCGGGATCCTGGTCGCCGCGACTTCGCCGCAGACCTCCCTGCTGGTCATCGCCGTGGTCTTCGGCCTGTCCTTCGCCGCCGCTGCGCTCAGCCCGCTTCGCGCCATCCGGCGCTACGCCGACGTGACCGTCCCGTCAGCGGCCTGACGGCAGGCGTCACTTGACCCGGGCGCGGCGGAGCTCGGCCCGGTCGATGCGGCGGTTCCAGGGCAGCCAGACGGAAAACGCGAGGGAAGCGAGCTTTGGCAGCGCCACCGGATCGGGCCGCGAGATCGGCACCGGCAAGCCCTCGTTCGCCCCGCCGGCGAGCCATAGCGCGATCCGCCGGCCGAGCGCCGTTGTCATCGCCATGCCCCGGCCGTTGCAGGCGACCGCCGACCAGCCCTGGTCGTCCGCGCGCTCGCCGAGCGTCATCAGCCGCGGCATGAAGTCCCGCGCGGCCGCCAGCCGCCCCTGCCAGGCGAAGGCGGGCTCCAGGGCCGGCAGCTGCGGCAACATCTCGCGCAGCCGCGCCAGGTGGTAGTCGCGCGCCCGCTCCGCCGACCCGAACGGCGAGGCCAGCAGCCCCCCGGTGACGATGCGGTTGTCGACCGTCCAGCGATAGGCGACCAGTTCCTTGCGCACATCCGCCGAGGCCCGGTCGTTCGGCAGCACCGTCTCGCGCAGCGCCGGATCCAGAGGCTGAGTGGCGACCTGGAACAGGGTGATCGGGAACTGCGTCCCCTCGGCCTTGGGCGCGAGACCGCCGCCCGTCGCGTTCGTGGTCAGCAGCAGGCGTCTCGCCACCAGGGCGCCGCCATCGGTCACGACCCGCCAGCGATCGCCCCGGCGCTCGACGTAGCGGGCCCGCGAGTGGGCGAACAACCGGGCGCCGGCCTTGATCGCCGCCGCCGCCAGTCCCCGGCAATACGCGAGCGGATTCAGGTGCCCGCCCGTCGGATCCAGGAACGCCCCGTGATAGATCTCGGTGCCGGTCTCGGCCACCGTCTCATCGCGCGACAGCGCCCTAACCGGCCGGCCGAGCGCCGACCACTGGGCGACCCGGTCCTCCAGCCAGGCGCGCTTCTCCGGCGTGTGGATTGGCTGAATCCAACCGCTCTGGCGGGCGTCGCATTCGATCCCGTGACGCCGGATCAGCTCGAACACCAGGTCGCCGGCGGCACCGATGGTCTCGCAGATCAGCCGGCCATGCTCCTCGCCGAGGGAGTCGCGCATCACCTTGGGGTCGAGCCCGGTGATCAGGTTGGGCACCACGAAGCCGGTGTTGCGCCCCGACGCGCCGAATCCCGGCTCGTCGGCCTCCAGCACCGCCACGTCGACGCCGGCCTCGGCCAGGTGCAGGGCGGTGGAGAACCCCAGATAGCCGCCGCCGACGATCGCCACATCGGTCTCGACCTCGCCGCCGAGCGGGCCGGCCGACGGCCCGTCGGGCGCCGTCGCGTGCCACAACGACGCCTGGAAGGATACGGACGGGTGCGGGGCGTCGGCCAGCCGCTCCCACAGGGTCGGGCGATAGCCCTCATGCGCGATCTCGGTCATGGCGCGGATGCTAGAGCATGATCGTCGAAGACGGAATCGCTTCGCGCTGCCGGCTCGGTCGTGACTCAGGCTCTTCGTCAAAAAGAGAGAGCATACTCGCATGCCAAGGCGCGATCGCCGGCGATCGCGTCAAGACGTGATTGGCTCGAGAACCGGACGGGGTCCCGCGCAACACACTGTCGCCGGGCGCGGCGGCACCAGAGGCGCCGGTTTGCAGGATTCGCTCTACCGCTCCGCCGGCGCAGCGGGTTAAGTGCCCGCCATGGCAGAGCCCGGACCCGAAAGTGCCCCCCGCCTTCGCGACCTGCTGGTCGTGCTGTTCTTCACCACCATGGTGATGACCCTGGCCAGCATGGCGGTGCTGTGGATCCCGGCGATCGCGCCAGCGGTGGCGGCGGATCTCGGGGTGACGCCGGCGCTGGTCGGCTATCAGTTCACCCTCGCCTATCTCGGGGCGATGACGTCCAGCCTAATCGTCGGTGGCCTGGTTCAGCGGTTCGGCGCCTGGCGGACCAGCCAGAGCAGCCTCGGCCTGCTGGCCCTGGGGCACCTGATCATGATGACCGGGCAGTTGGAGTTGATGGTGGTCGGGTCCGTCGCCACCGGCCTCGGCTACGGGATGATGAACCCGCCGGCCCTCGACCTGCTGAACCGGGTGGCGACGCCGTCGAACCGCAACTTGGTGTTCTCCGTGCGCTTCACCGGGGTGCCGATCGGCGGCGTGCTCGCAAGTCTGATCGCGCCATCGCTGGCGCTGGCCGTCGGCTGGCAGGCGACGATGCTGGTGGTCGGCGCCCTCGGTCTAGTGCTGTTCGTCGCCATGCAGCCCCTGCGCGCCCGCTTCGACGCCAACCGTCAGCCGGACGCGCTGGTGGTGCGCGATCCGCTGGCGGGGCTCCGGCTGGTGCTGCGCAACCCGGCGCTTCGCTTCTTCGCGCTCACCGGCCTCTGCTTCGCCGCGGTGCAGCTGTCGCTGATGTCCTTCGCCGTCACGATGCTGGTGGACGAAGTCGGCTGGAGCCTAGTGACGGCCGGCATCGCGCTGTCGTGCATTCAGGTCGCCGGCGTGATCGGCCGCGTGAGCTGGGGCGTCATCGCCGACCGGCTGCGCTCCAGCACCGTGGTCCTGATCGTCATCGGCGCCGCGATGACGGTGGCCAGCCTGGCCGCCTCGGAGATCACTGCCGACTGGCCGGAACTGTTGGTGATGGTGTTCTTCTTCGCCTTCGGGCTCGTCGCCGTCGGCTGGAACGGCGTGTTCGCCAGCGAGGCGGCGCGCATCAGCCCGCCGGGTCAGATCGGTTACGCCACCGGCGGCGTGCTGTTCCTGACGTTCTCGGGCGTGTTGTTCGGGCCCGTGGTGTTCTCGGCCCTCTACGGCGTCACCGCCAGCTACACGGCGACGTTCCTCGCCTCCGCCGTGCTTGCCGCGGCCGGCGTCGGCTGCCTCGTGCTGTCACGGCGTTTCGCGACGCGCCCTCAGTAGACGATCTTGCCCTCGGGCCGGAAGGCGCGGAACACGAAGGCGAAGGTCACCTCGTGGGCGACATCGGTGCCGTCGCGGGTCACGACGACGTTGCCGACGTCCCGTCCCTCGGAGATCTTGCGGGTGTCGAGGGCGGAGTTCTGGCCCGGCTCCCACTCGATCTTCAGGTCGCCGTCGCTCCACCAGCCCTTCTCGCGCAACATCGGCAGGCTCCAGGCCATGTCGCCGATCACCACGACGCGGGTCATCGCCGGAACCTCCTCGGGCATGGCGCCGTCATAGAGGAACGGCACGGGCATGGTGTCGTAGCCTTTGTACGGATTGATGCCGTAAGGCCGCATGTCCGGATCGTTCGGCACCAGGACCTTGCCCTCCGGGTGACGCTGGGCGAACCGCTCTGCGCTTTCCAGGCGGGCCGGCACGGAGCGCAGACGCGTGCCGTTCAGGTCGCCGACGATCGCGGCACCGGTGTATTGCTGCCACCAGCTCTCGGTCTCGCGGTCGTACATGACAAGGTCGGAATTGCGCAGGTTGCCGGTGGTGCCGAACTCCAGCGGCCGGCCCTCGACCCGGCGGTCGAAGACGATCGCGGCGTTGCACAGCGGGCAATAGGTCACCGCCACCGGCAGGCCTCCCACCGTATCGTTGACGATCTCGTGCCAGATCAGGATCCGCAGCGGGTAGGCCCGGGCATCACCGTCGACGACCAGCGAGATGACCGGTTCGGTCGTCGCCAGATCGGCGAAGCCGTCCCCCACGCTCTCGAAGCGCGGCGTGTCGATCGACGGGATGCCGTCCTTGCCCGGCCCGCCGGACCGGATCTCGCTCAGCGGCACGCTGTGCCTGGCAAAGTCGGTGTTCGGCCACGCCGCCTCCCACGGATTGCCGGCGGACACCGGCTTGGCCGCCAGGATCAGGGTGACGAGAAGGACAGGGAGGAATCGAAAAATCGGCATGCCCGAACAATGCGGCAATGCGGACCTTCAATGGAAATCACGAACCGGGGAAATCGCGTGCCGACGCAATCACGCCCCCGCGATGCGCGCCGCGCTCACCCGGTGCCGAGCTTCGCCGACCGGGATCGGATGTCGTTCAGGCGCGGGTCGGGCGCCAGGTCGGAGATCGGATCGTCGAGATCGCCGAACTGGCGATACAACTCCGCCGACTCCATCGCGGTCGATCGGACCTTGCGGGTTTCGCGCGAGTTCAGCATGCCGAACGCCTTGCCGGCATGGCGGCGGTCGGTGTCCGCCAGCGTATTGGCCGCCTTTACAACGGCCGCGTGCACGAAGCCGGTGCCGACGGTGCGGTCCACCGCATCCGCCAGAATTTCCAACGCTTTGCGATCCTTGTCGCTTGTTGCCATCGGACACCCAGATTCGCCCATTTGGACGCTCACCTTAACCAACCGTTAGTTAGAATCGTTGATTCGCCCGATTCACGCAAGTGAATTAGATTGGCGGGATTCCCGAGGGAACGTTGAATCGCTTCGACTGATTCCGAACGGTAAGTGGGGGTCAAGCCTGACCCCAATACCCGAGCCCCGGCGTTGAACCCGCACTCGGCGTCGGTTACCGTTGCGGATCAATCCGTTGCGGAGCCGCGCCATGAAGATGCTGATCCCGCTGCTGGTTTTCGCCGGCTTGATCGCCCTGGCGGTCCGGATGACGCTGAGACAGTTTCGCATGGATCAGGTCGCGACGTCCGGTTCGGAGGCGACCGGGGTAGTCGGCGTGGCCGATGCCTCGGGCACGTTCCACCGGGTATTGGAGGGGTTGGACGAGATGCGCCGGACCTGGCATCCGGTCCGCTTCCCCTCCGGTTGGGAGTCCCGGTCCAGCGGCGGCTTTCCCGAGGAACGGGTCTACGCCGACCAGACGATGGCGCAGCGCCGCGACTGGTGCGCCAAGCATTGTCGGGCCGCGTGGCGGGTCGAGGTGGTGAAAGGCTCGGCCCCGGTGTTCTGGTTCGAGTCGGACGCCGACGCCCGCGACTTCACCTACGCCTGGTTCCCGTTCAAGTGTTCCTGACCGGCAAGTGTTCCTGACCGGCAAGTGTTCCTGACCGGCAAGTGTTCCTGACCGGCAAGTGTTCCTGACCGGCTGAAACCCCTCTGACACTCGCAACAGATCGAGAATTTTACGCACCACGTGCGCTATTGCTACTTCACATGCGCACTTTGTGCGCTTAATATGTCGGATAAATGACTCTCACCCGATTCACCATCGGAGACCGGTATGTCGCTTATCCGCCCGCCGCTTCGCGTTGCCGTCCTGGCCGTCGCCCTGCTGATCCTGCCGCTCGCGGCCGAGGGCGCCGCGCCCGCCACCGGCGGCGCCGACGCCCCCGCCGCGCCGGTCGCCACGCAGATTCTTGAGCGCCAGATCGACCGGGCGGTGACCCACTACACCGATGGCGAGTTCGAAAAGGCCGAGAAGCTCCTGGCCGATGTGTTGCGCAGCGACACGGCCACCGAACGCCTGCGCGCCCTGGCCGCGTTCAACCGTGGCGCCGCCCTTCTGCAACTCGATCGCTACGCGGAGGCGATTGAGGCCTTCGATGCCGCCGAGACCGAGACCTTTCCGTTCATGGGCCAACTGCACCTGGCGCGCGGGATCGCCTGGGAGCAGTTGGGGCGCAATGACAAGGCCGCCTACGACTACTCCATCGCGCTGGCCATCGATCCGTCGAACCCGGCCATCCGCCGGCGGATCGACGCGTTCTTCTACAAGAAATAGCTGGCACGGATGCCGGACGGCAGCGCTACTGGTTCTGCTCGCGCCAAACGGACGGGTGCTCGAATTTCAGCGCCCAGATGCCGATCTTTTCGCGCTTGGCCAGCCGCTCCAGCGGTGCGTAGTCCGCGCGTTCGTCGGTAAGGGCCAGCGCCCAGCCCGTGCGGACCATCCGCGTGTTGAGGTTGAGGTCGCCGGCATAGCAGGTGCCGACCGACCGCCCCGACTCATCGGTGCCTTCCGTCACGCAGGTAACGTCGTGGCGCCCGACCAGTTCCCGCAACGCGTCCATCGCCTGCATGCCACATTGAAAGGGCCGGCCGAATTCGTTCTCGCAATACTGATCGGGCTCCGGTGCGTCGATCCCCGATAGGCGCACCTCGTCGCGGCCGACAAACAGCGTGTCGCCCGACGTCACCTGGGGGCGGCCCTTGATCTGTTGCGCGGAGGCGACCTGTGCGGCGTCAATCAGTCCCATGGCCAGGACGAGACCGGCCATCACCAAGGTTCTCCTCATGGTTCCCACTTTCGAATTCTTCGAATGGTGCCGGATCGGCGGTCGCAGTCTACCTGAGATAGGCGCCCGCGCCGAGACCGGTTTTAACCATGCGGCGTCAGAGAATCTCCAAGGCCCGCTTGGCCGACGGCGGGGGGAACGCGGCGTCGAGCGCAGCCAGGTCCTCGGCGTCCAAGGTGACGTCCAGAGCCGCCAGGTTGGCGCGGACGTGGTCGGCGGTCGCGGCCTTCGGAATGGCGATGACGTCGTCGCGACGCAGCACCCAAGCGAGCGCGACCGTGAGGTCGCTCACGCCATGCTTGGCGGCGATGGGCGCCAGGGTTGCGTTGCCGGCGAGCCGCCCCTGCTCCAACGGCGAGTAGGCCATGACGGGCATGCTGCGGGCCGCGCACCAGGGCAGCAGGTCGAACTCGGGCCCGCGTCGGCTGAGGTTGTAGAGCACCTGATTGGTGGCGCAGGCGCCGGCACCGACCGCCTGCACGTCCTCCATCTCGCCGGTGTCGAAGTTGCTCACGCCCCAATGGCGGATCTTGCCATCGCGCCGGAGCTGCTCGAACGCGCCGAAGGTCTCCTCCAGCGGATGCGAGCCCGGCCAATGCAGCAAGTAGAGATCGATGGTCTCGACCCGCATGCGCCGCAGGCTCGCCTCGCAGGCCTCCACGGTGCCGGTGTGATCGGCGTTGAACGGCAACACCTTGGAGACGATGAACACGTCGTCGCGCCGACCCTCGACCGCCTCGGCCACGACCTCCTCCGCGCCGCCGGACGCGTACATCTCGGCGGTGTCGATCAGGGTCATGCCGAGGTCGAGACCGAGGCGCAGGGCATTCGCTTCGGCGGTGTGGTCGCCGCCGCGCTCGCCCATGTGCCAGGTGCCGAGGCCGAGGGCCGGGACCGACTCGCCGCCCGGTAGGGTAACCGTTCTCATGACTGCCTCCCGCGTTGCTCGCGGGCGCGCCGGACCTCGTCCTGGTAGCGCGCCACGCGGTCCTTCAATCCCGGGCGCGACGCCGAGGCGACCAGGGCCGCCATGTCGCGCGCCCGCCCATCCTCCAACGTCAGTTCCGCCACCGTCGCCAGGGTCCCGCTCTCCAACCGGTCCGCCATCGCACAGAGCCGGGCAAGCTCCGCTGCGACACCATCTTCCGTGATCACGCGATCGACAAGGCCCAGGGCAAGCGCCTCATCCTGGTCGATGCGCCGCCCGCCGGCGACGAGGTCAAGCGCCGGACCGTCGCCGATCCGCGCCGCCAGCCGCCGGGTGCCGAGCGCGATGCCGAACCCGGCGCCGGGAAACGCGAAGCGAGCGCCGCCGACAACCAGCCGATACCGGCAGGCCGCCACCAGATCCGCGCCCGCCCCCATCGCCGCCCCCCGCGCCAGGGCCACCGTCGGAACCGGTGCGTGATGCACCGCCTGGAGCAGGGTCTCGATGCGCACCAGGCGCAGCAGCAGGTCGCCGTCGCTCAGGTCGTCGAGATCGCCGAGGTCGAAGCCGGCGCAGAAGTGCTTGCCCTCACCCTGAAGGGCGATCAGCCGGGCACCCTCCGCCGGCGCGGCCGTCACCGCCGTCAGCAGTGCCTCGACGATGTCGGGGCCGAGCGCATTGCTGCGCTCCGGCCGGTTCAGGGTGAGGCGGAGAACCCCGTCCTCGCGCCACTGAAGAACCGGGTCGCTCACCCCGCCACTCCCAGCGCGTCGGCGATCGCCCGACCCGCCGCCTCGGTCGAGGCCGAGCCGCCGAGGTCGACGGTCCGCCCGGATGGCTCGGCGAGCGCCGTGTCCACCGCGGTCTCCAACGCCATGGCCGCCCGCATCGCGGTGTCGTCGCCCGTGTTGCGGGCGATCCAGCCGATCAGCATCGCGCTGGACAGCACCAGCGAGGTCGGATTGGCGATGCCCTTGCCGGCGATATCGGGGGCGGTGCCGTGGGCGGCCTGGGCGATCGCGTACCTGTCACCGGCGTTCAGCGAGCCGGCGACGCCGAGCCCGCCCGACATCTCCGCCGCCTGGTTCGACAGGATGTCGCCGAACATGTTCGAGGTGCAGATGACGTCGAAGCGCTCAGGCTCCCTCACCAGCAGCGAGGCCATGGCATCGACCAGCACCTCCTCGATCTCCACATCGCTCTCCTCGCGCGCCGCCGCCTGGACGGCATTGCGGAAGAGGCCGTCGGAGAGCTTGAGCACGTTCGACTTGGTCACGATCGTCAGCTTGCGACGCCGGCCGGCGGCCAGGGCCGCCGCCGCACGGCCGATCCGCTCGGAGCCCTGGCGGGTGATCTTGCGGACCGCCAGCGCCAGGTCCGGCGTCGGCATGAACTCGCCCGAGCCCATGTGCATGGTCCGGTCGGCGTAGAAGCCCTCGGTGTTCTCCCGCGCGATCACCAGGTCCATGGACCGGGCGAGGCTGGGCACGCCGGGGCGGGTGCGCGACGGACGGATGTTGGCGTAGAGATCAAGACGGCGGCGGAACTCCGCGGACGGATTCAGCCCGCCCTCCGCCGGTGGCGGATAGGTCGCGGTGTCGACCGGGCCGAGGATCACGCCGTCGACCTCGGTGGCGCGCGCGAAGGTCAGGTCGCTCACCGTTACGCCGTCCTGCTTCAGTCCGGCCAGCCCGACCCGGCCGACCTCGACCTCCAGGCCGACGCCGAACAGCGAGTCCAGGCGATCCAGGACCCGGGCGACGGCCTCGGCGATCTCGGGGCCGATCCCGTCGCCGGGCAGCAAAAGCAGCTTCATGTCCCCTCCCCAAGGGCTTGTCGGTCGCCACGACCGATTTCGTTCTTTTGTAGGATGCCCGCAACGAAACCGTCACAGGCTTCCATGTATCCAAGCGTGACCAAACGAGGCGTTACGCCCGAAATAATTCGACATAGATCGAAATAAACACAGAGCTTGGACCGGTTCTGCCATAGCCGACGCTAAGGAGACACAGCCATGGATCGCATGCAAGACACCTCTGCGCAGGGCGCGAACCACGACCTGTCCTTCGACGAGTGGGACGAGTTGCAGTCGCCGCCGCCGGCCGTCACCGAGTTCGACCAGGTGGTCGAGCGGGCGATGTCGCGCCGCGGCTTCCTCGGCGGACTGGCCGCGTTCGGCGGCGCCGCCGCCCTGCTGGGCACTTCCGCGCTGACCCCGGCTCAGGCCGCGTCGCGCCTGGGCTTCGACGCCGTCGCCGCCAACACGCTGGACACCATCACGGTGCCGAAGGGCTACAGCTGGCACATCCTGACGAACTGGGGCGACCCGCTCTGGTCGTCGGCCCCGGCTTTCGACCAGGCGACCCGCGGTACCGGCGCCAGCCAGGAGACCGCCTTCGGCGACAACAATGACGGCATGGCGCTGTTCACCGACGGGGAGCGCAACATCCTCGCCGTCAACAACGAGTACACCAACCGCTCGATCATTTACGGCGCGCGCGAGACCAAGCTGCCGGAGAACGCCGACGACGTGCGCAAGGGCAAGGCGGCGCACGGCATCTCGGTCTTCGAGGTTGTCGAGACTGACGGCGTGTGGAGTGTGGCGCTCGACTCGCCGTACAACCGCCGCATCACTGCCGACACGCCGATGGAGATCACCGGCCCGGCCCGCGGTCACGCCCTGCTGAAGACCGACGCGGATCCGACCGGGACCACCTCGCTCGGCACCTGGAACAACTGCGGCAACGGCCGCACCCCGTGGGGCACCTATCTGACCTGCGAGGAGAACTTCAACGGCTACTTCTCCTCCTCCGATGCCGAGTACAAGCCGAGCGCCGAGCTCAGCCGCTACGGCGTGAAGACCGAGGACTGGGGTTACGCCTGGGCCATGGCCGACGAGCGCTTCGACATCTCGAAGCACCCGAACGAGCCGAACCGCGCCGGCTACATCGTCGAGATCGACCCGTTCGACCCGACGTCGACGCCGAAGAAGCGCACCGCCCTCGGCCGCTTCAAGCATGAGAACGCCGAGCTGGTGATCAACAACTCCGGCCACGCCGTCGTCTACATGGGCGACGATGAGCGCGGCGAGTTCCTCTACAAGTTCGTCTCCGACGGCATCTACAGCGTCGGTGGCGACAATTCCGAGTTGCTCGACTCCGGCACGCTGTTCGTCGCCAAGTTCCACGATGACGGCACCGGCGAGTGGCTGGCCCTGACGCCGGAGACCACCGGCATGGCCTCCCAGGCCGAAGTCAGCATACACACCCGCCAGGCCGCCTCGGCGGTCGGCGCCACCACGATGGACCGTCCGGAGTGGATTGCAGCCAATCCGAAGGCACCTGAGATCTATTGCTGCCTGACCAACAACAAGAACCGCGGCGTGAAGCCGAACGCCGGCGGCGACGACACCTCGGTCAACGGCCCGAACCCGCGCGAGAAGAACAACTACGGCCAGATCGTCCGCTGGGCGCCGGAGGGCGGCGATCACACCGCCACCGGCTTCGCCTGGGATCTCTACGTGCTGGCCGGCAACCCGACGGTTCATTCCGACGCCTATGCCGGCTCGGAGAACGTGACCGCCGACAACATGTTCAACTCGCCGGACGGTCTCGCCTTCGACAGCACCGGCCTGCTGTGGATCCAGACCGACGGCAACTACAAGAACGAGGGTGATTTCGCGGGCCACGGCAACAACCAGATGCTGATCGGCGACCCGGACACGGGCGAGATCAAGCGCTTCCTGGTCGGCCCGAACGAGTGCGAGATCACCGGCATCACCTGGAGCGCCGACCGCAAGACCGTGTTCGTCGGCGTCCAGCACCCGGGCGAGCGCGGCAACAGCCACTTCCCGGGTGGCGGCGGCTCGGTGCCGCGGTCCTGCGTGATCGCCATCAAGAAGGACGACGGTGGCTTCATCGGCTGAGGCCGGACGCAGCCGAAAGACCTCAGGGGGCGGCCTCCGGGCCGCCCTCGTCCCGTCTCAGGGCCCGGCGATCAGGTCCAGCGAGACCGCGTTGAACCAGTCCGCATCCTCGTACTGGACCCAATGGCCGATCCCGTCGCGCATGGCGATGCCCGCCTGCGGCTGGATCGCGCGGAGATGCGCGTGACGCGGTTCGAAATAGCCGACGGCCGTGACGTCCTCCGCTCCCCAGATCAGGTTGATGCGGCCGCGGATCAGCGGGAACGTCCGCGCCAGCCGGTCGCTCAGCGAGATCGGGCGCGACCGGATGCGGTTTCGGGCCAGGTTGATCTGCTGGATGTGGTCGGCCAGCGGGTCGATGTTGGCCGCGTCGGCGAACATCAGGATCTTCAGGTTGTGCCGGCGGAGGCGGGCCTGCTCCTCGGGGGCCATGTCCGGCTCGATCCGGATCATCTGCTGGGTGACCTTGCTGCGCGCGCCCAGGCCGGCGGCACCGGTTCCGGTGTAGCTCACCACCCGCTCGCCCAGGCTCGCCGCCACCAGCCCGCCGATGATCGAGCCGAACGAGAAGCAGAGCAGCCGGATCGGCTCGTCCGCCCCGGTCACGCGGCGCACGCCCTCGGTGACGATGCCGGCCAGGCTGTCGGCGTCATAGGGGTGGTGGGGATCGTCGCTGTCGCCCTGGCCCGGCATGTCGGCGGCGATCACCCGGTAGCGGCGGGCCAGGACCTCGACATTGCGCACCCAGTGGTTCCACGACCCGAAGCCGCCATGCAGGAGGATCAGCGGTTCGCCCGCCCCCCATTCGCGCCACACCATGGCGCCCCGCCCGCACGGGGTGCGGTGGCTGGTGGCGAGGGCTTCGAGGCGGGCGAGTTCGTCGGCGGGAGACAGGCTCATACGCCCGAGAGAAACCGGCGAGGCGGCGGGTGTCAATTGCCGTCATTCCGTGGCGGGCGGTGCATCTCAAACACGACCTCGGAGACCTGGATCCCGATCTCCGCGGCCCGCAAACATCTTTGGACATTCTCGGCCAAACGAAAGTGGTTCCGGTGGCCCTCCGGATTGGGGCCGTCTTCTGTAAAGAACGCCAGGACCCCACCGATCTGGTGAAAGGCCCCGAGCACGACCGATGCGAAGGCGCTAGGGACCGCCTTGATCTTTGAGGTGTCAGAGACGAGCGCCGTCAGCACCACTTCCGTATTCGTTGCCACCTCTATCGCCGGCACTTGGATACCCCGCGCCACGATACGCGCGTTGCCCCCATCATAGGCCGCTGTCGCGGCTTCCTGCGAAGCCCGACAGCGATCCTGCATATCATCGGCAGCGTGCGCGTTGCCCGAGGCCAAGGACACGGCAAACGCCAGAACGGCGAGAATCGAAAGTGACCCAAGACGGGTTAGGAGCATCGGCTATCTCCATAAGGTGCCATTCGGATGATCGCCGAATCGCTATGGAGAACTGAGCGGGATTCTTGCGCGATCGGCCGATGTTGCGTTTGAAATTCTCAAGGCTACGACGTTGGGCCACTCATCTCGAAGCACCTCACTTCATCTTCGCTTGCCTCGCAGGCGCCCCATCGGCCTCGAAATTCACGGGCTTCGGACCGGCCCTTCCCATCACGGCCCGAGACCGATCCGTTGTAGACCGAGTAACGAATCTTAGTCTGTGCTGTGTCCAGGAACTTGCATTGCACCTGCTCGCCATGCGCCTGCGCGTTGACACCTTGAGGAGCCGACAAGGCTGAGAAGACTGGATTGCGGAAACTGGGAACACCGGACATGAGCGACTCCGAATTCTCGTGGTCCTCGCACTCACAGCAATAATCGCGCTCCACTATAAGTGCAAGCTTTTTCCAATTATGGGAATTAACCTCTTCGCAGTTCTGGCACCGCCACCACGAGCAGCGCCAGGGCCACCAGCCCCTCCAACGAGATCACCGTCAGCGCCATCGAGCCGCCGAGCCAGTCGGCCAGCCAGCCCACATGCAGCACGCCGAGCGGACCGGCACCGATGCAGACCGACAGGATCCCCATCAGCCGCGAGCGGATCTCCGGCGGCGCCTCGGAGAACATGATCGCGCTCTGCATCGAGGCGAAGCCGGCGATGCCGAACCCGCCGACCGCCAGAATCGCCAGGGCCAGCCCGTAGTCGGTGACCAGGGAGAAGCCGAACACGCAGGCGATGAACAGCGCGGAGCCGTAGAGGTAGATCCGGCGGAACCGCTCCGGCGCCGCCATGAAGGCGATCAGCATGGCGCCGACGAACGCCCCCGCCCCCTCGACCGACAGCAGCAGGCCGATGCGCAATGGGTCGGCGCGGAAGGTCTGCTCGCCGACCACCGGCACCATCGCGGCATAGGGAAAGGCGAACAGGTTGACGATCACCGTCACCCCGAGATGCCCCAACAGCGCGCGGGAGCGCCGCAGGTAGGCGAAACCGTCGCGGATCTCGCCGAACAGCGCGAAGGGGCGCGGCTCGCGCGCCGCCGCCCGGTAGACCACCAGGACCGCCAGCACCACCGCCGACGCGTAGACGGCGCTGGCGATGACGTAGACCCCCACCATGCCGACCGATGCGTAGAGGCCACCCCCGGCGATCGGACCGATCATGCGGGTGGCGTTGTTCGAGGCGCTGTCCATCGACATGGCCGGACCGAGGCGTTCGCGCCCGACGCTCTCGCCCAGGATGGTGCGGCGCACCGGGAAATCGGTCGACCAGCCGAGCCCGGAGAGGAACGCGCCGAGCCCGACCTGCCAGATCGCCAGCGTCCCCATCCAGGCCGACAGCCCGAGCACCGCCGCGGTGCCGCACATCAACGACAGGGACAGAACCAGCAGCAGCTTGCGGTCGATCCGGTCGGCGATCACCCCGGTCACCGTGCCGAACAGCGCCATGGGCAACATCCGCAGCATGGTCATCAAAGCGACCAGCAGCGGCGAGCCGGTCAGGTCGAACACCCACACCCCGACCGCCAGCAGCTCGAGCCAGCGCATCGCGCCCATCAGAACGCCGATGGTCCAAAGTTTCTGGAAGGTGGGATCGGCGACGAGGGAAAGCGGACCGAACGCCCGGCTTCCCGCGTCGCCGCTCCCGGGGTCGCCCCCGGCCGGCGCTGTCATCTAGCGCCTCACGCGATCTCGCCGGCGCGGCGCAGCATGTCGATCGACGCGGCGAAGGCCTCCGCGGTGCGTTCGACCTCCGCAGCACCATGGGTGGCGGACAACAGGCCGCCGCCCATCGGGTTGGTGTCGACACCGTGGACCAGCATCGCCAGCCGCAGGAGGCGGATCAGTTCCTTCGGACGGTCCTTCATCGTCACCGCCGGCAGCGACAGCGGGTCGAAGGTCAGCGGGTCGACCGGCCGATCCGGCTGTACGAACAGATGGAAGGTCGAGTACCCGCCATAGACCGCCCAGGGCACACGCTTGTCGACCAGCACCCGGGTCAGCGCCTCGCGGATCGCCGCGCCGGTGTCGTTCGCCCGCGCGCAGGCGTCACCCTCGGCGATGAGGGTCAGCGCCTCGGTTCCGGCGGCGGCGGAGACCGGGTTGGCGTTGAACGTGCCCGGATGGGAGATCTTGTCCCGTCCGCGCGCCGCAGCGGCATCGAAGTCGAGACCGTCGAGGATGTCGCGCCGGCCGCCGACCGCCCCGCCAGGCAACCCGCCTGCCAGGATCTTCGCCCAGGAGGTCAGGTCCGGCGTGATGTCGAACAGCGCCGCCGCCCCGCCCGGCGCGACGCGGAAGCCGGTGACCACCTCGTCCAGGATCAGCAGCACGCCGCGCTTTGCCGTCTCCTCGCGCAGCAGGGCAAGGAAGCCGGGCGCCAGGGGCGTGAAGCCGGTGCCGCCACCGGTCGGCTCGACGATCGCGGCGGCGATGTCACCGGCCGCCAGCGCGGACCGCAAGCCCTCCACGTCATTCGGGTCGACCAGGACCACCGCGTCGCTCACACCCGCGAGCACGCCGGGCGTCGACCGGCCGTCGAAATGCGAGGCGACGCCGCTGGTCATGTGGTCATGCCAGCCGTGAAAGTGGGTGCGGAACCGGATGACCTTGCCGCGGCCGGTGAAGTCGCGGGCCAGGCGCAGCGCCATCAGCGTCGCCTCGGTGCCGGAAGCGGTAAAGCGGATGCGCTCGGTCGTCGGGCACAGCCGCCGCACCGCCTTCGCCCAGGCGATCTCGCGGCGCTGGCCGGAGCCGAACTGCGTTCCTTCCGCCATCGCGGCCTGGGCCGCGGCGGTCACCTGCGGATGCGCGTGACCGAGCAGCAGGGCACCGTGGCCACCGTAGAAATCGACGTAATCGTTGCCGTCCACGTCCCACTTGATCGGCCCCGACGCCCGCTCGACATAGAGGCCGTGCGGCTTTAGGTGGCGGGCGTCATGGGTCACCCCGCTCGGGAACAGCGCCCTGGCCTCCGCCGCCAGGTCGGCCGAGCCCGGCGTCTTCTCGCGGTACGCGGCCTCGATCGGCGAGTTGGTCGGGCGATCCTCGGCGGGGCTGCCCTCGGGCATGGGACACTCCTACTCGGCCGCGGCCGCGGCGGCCGTGCGCTTATCGTCCATGTAGGCGGTCAGCCGGGGGCCAACCTCCTCGGCCATGCGGTGGAAGGACTTGCGCCACATCGGCAGCGCCCCCTCCATGTCATGGCCGGTCAGCATCAGGGTGCCGAAATCCCCGACTTCGTCACGGAACGCGACCAGACGGTCGAGCACGGTCTTCGCCGAGCCGGCGATGATCAGGTCCTTGGCCTTGGCCATGCCGTCGGCCCGAGCGGTGTCCCAATCGATCTCGGTGTTGAAATCGCCGCCTGCGAGGCGGCCCTGCTGGTTGAGGTACAGGTAGTACCAGGCGAAGCCACCCTCCGGATCGTTCAGCAGCGCCTCGGCTTCGGCGTCGGTATCGGTGATCAGCACGCTGCGCCCGACGCGCCAGATCGACGGGTCGGGGCGGATGCCGGCCTCGTCCGCGCCGGCGGCATAGGTCGGCCAGTGGGTGGCGATGTCGGCCGCCGGCACGAAATTGCCGGAGATCGGGATCCAGCCGCGCTGGCCGGCGAACTTCGCGGTCATCGAGTTGGCGCTGCGCAGCGAGACGGCGATCGGCGGATGCGGGCGCTGATAGGGCCGGATGAACCGGCCCATTCCGATCTCCGGGAACACCCGGTCCCGCATGCTCATGGTGACGTGCTCGCCGGCGTGGCTGAACGGCGGATCCTCGGTCCAGATCTTGAGGATCAGATCGATCGACTCGATCATCGCCATGGCCCGCTTGCGGCCGTCGAGATTGCCGAACGCCTCCCAGTCGCTGGACAGCCCGCCGGCACCGATGCCGAACAGGAACCGTCCCTTGGCGAGGTGGTCGAACAGGGCCGCATGGCCGGCGACCACCAGCGGGTGCTGCTGCGGCAGCGAGACCACGCCGGTGCCGAACCTGATCCGCGTCGTCTCGGCGATCAGCGAGGCGTTGAAGATCAGCGGCGACGGGATCGGCTCGCCGGTGGAGGTGTAGTGCTCGCCCATCCAGGCCTCTGAGAAGCCCAGACGGTCGCCGAGCAGGACCAGTTCCCGGTTCTCGGCGATGACTTCCGTCAGATCGCGGCTCGGCGGGTGGAGCGGCATCATGAACAGGCCAAGATCGGGCATCGGCGTTTCCCCCGTTGGTTCGACCGGGAAAACGCTAGCACCGGCGCGGCAGTGGGCGGAAGCCGGGGAATCGGCGGCCGCACCCTTCGAGCGATGCGATGTGCGCAATCCGTCGTCGGGTTCGACGCGCCCCGGCAAGCCGTCGCTCGATACTGCTACGCCTTGTGCCGGTCGAAGGTCGGGCTCATCACGATCTCGTTCAGACACGTGCCCGGATTGAGCGCCGCCAGGAACGCCACCACGTCCGCCACATCTTCCGGCTGGATCACCTGCTTCAGCTCCTCCGGCGTCAGCTTCTTCGGCCGCCGGTCGAGGATCGGGGTGCGCACCTCGCCGGGGCAGATCGCGGTCGCGCGGATGCCGTCATTGCCGTGCTCGCGCTGGATCAGGAAGCTCATGGACATCACCGCGTGCTTGGACGCGCCATAGGCCACCCCGGCGACCTCCGAATAGAACCGTCCGGCCCAGGAGGCGGTTGTCGCGATCACCCCGTCACCCTGGCGCAGCATGATCGGCAGCGCCGCCGCGACGCCGTTGTAGACCCCCTTCACATTGGCATCGATCACCGTATCCCAGCCGTCCAGGAGTGACGGCTCGGCCGCCGCCTCGCGCCACGTCCTCTGGGTGACATTGGTACCCGCATTGTTGAACTGCAGGTCGAGGCGGCCGTGCTCGGCATCGATGCGCCGGCCGGCCTCGAGCACCGCCGCCCGATCCATGACGTCCAGCGCGATGACGTCGGCCTTGCCGCCGGCTGACCGGATCTCCTCGGCGACCGCCTCCAGCGGTTCCGCCCGCCGGCCGCTGAGCACCACCGTCATGCCGTCGCCGGAGAGCCGCCGCGCTGTCGCCTCGCCGATGCCGGTGCCCGCCCCAGTGATCCATGCAACCATCCCGTCAACTTTGCGCATTGGCCCTCACTCCTGTTTGGTCGATACTCGCGCTATCTCCAGTCAACTCTAGCGACATGCTGCCGCCCCCCGACACCCCTCAAACCACCGCCGATCCCGGCGCGGCAGCCGCCAACACCCCGCTCGACCGGTTCCGCGTCTGGTGGGACGGATTGCCGGGCAACGTCCGGGGATCGGTCTGGCTGTTCGCCGGCGGCCTCGTGTTCGCGGTCATGGGAGCGCTGATCAAGTATGTCGGCCAGAGCCTGCCGGTGGTGGAGATCCTGTTCCTGCGCACGATCTTCGTGATCGTGGTGATGTCGCCGGCCATCATCCGGGGATTCCCGGCGGTGTTCCGGACCGAGAGGCTGAGCCTGCACCTGACCCGGGTCGGCCTGTCGGCGGTGGCGATGGTCACCGGGTTCACGGCGCTGGTGCAACTGCCGCTGGCCGAGGCGACGGCGATCAGCTTCTCGCGCACCCTGTTCACCACCCTGCTGGCGGTGGTCGTGCTGCACGAGATCGTCGGCTGGCGGCGCTGGACCGCCACCGCGGTCGGGTTCCTGGGCGTCCTGGTCGTGGTGCGGCCCTCGCCCGAGGGCATGAACGAGTACGCGCTGCTCGCCCTGGTGTCGGCGATGTTCGTGGCCATGGTGATGATCACCATCCGGATGCTGTCGCAGACCGAACGCCCGGCGACCATCATCGCCTATCAGTCGGTCTTCCTGGCCGTCATCCTGGCCGGACCGGCCTGGTACTTCTGGGTCTGGCCGACCTGGGAGGAACTGGCGCTGACCGCCGTGATCGGCGGCGTCATGTCGGTCGCCCAGTTCGTCAACATCAAGGCCTATTCCAACGGCGAGGCGGCGGCGATCGCACCGGTGGAGTACGTGCGCCTGCTGGCCTCGGCCGGCCTCGGCTACATGATGTTCAGCGAGGTGCCGACGATCTACACGGTGATCGGCGCGGTGATCATCATCGGCTCAACGCTCTACACCGTGCGGCGTAACGCGATGAAGAAACAGCCGACGGCGCCGAGCCCGCCGGACGTGGATCCGTGACCCGGGTCAGACCTGCTCGATGAACATCCGGGCCACGGCCGAGCGGTCGGCCTTGCCGGTCGCCCCGGTCGGCAGCGCGTCGACCACCTTCAGACGCGACGGCAGCTTGTAGCGCTCCAGCCGCTCCCCGGCCCAGGCGAGGACCCGCTCGGCCTGCGGCGCGGCGCCGGGGGCCGCGGTGACGACGGCGATGACCGCCTCCCCGGTCTTCGGGTCGGCGACGCCGGCGACCAGGGCCCCCGCCACCTCGGGATGGCCGGCCAGAACCGCCTCGACCTCCAGCGGGGCGACCTTCATGCCGCCGCGGTTGATCAGGTCCTTCGCCCGTCCGACCAACGCCACCCGTCCGTCCTCGCGCATCGTCGCCAGATCTCCGGTGCGGAAGTACCCGTCCGCGTCGAACGCCTCGGCCGTTCGCTCGGGGTCACGAAGATAGCCCCGCATGGCGTAGGGCGAGCGGATACACAGCTCGCCATCCGTGGCGATCCTCGTCTCGATGTCGCCGCCGGGCCGCCCCAGCGACCCGGCCGCCGCGTCGTAGTCCTCCGGATCGACGAAGAAGTCGGAGGTGCCGGTCTCGGTCAGGCCGTAGATGTCGCCGATGCCAGCCCGCGGCCAGCCGGCGCGGATCTTGGCGCCCAGCCCCGCCGGCAGCACCTCGCCGCCGGCCATCACGGTGCCGGCCCAATCCGGCAGCGCGGCCGTCTCCGGCCGTTCCAACAAGCCGCGCAACAAGGTCGGCACCGCCGGCATCCGATCGACGTCGCCCCGCGCCAGCACCGCCGCCACGGCGTCGACCGACAGGCGCTCGGGAAACACCAGCGTGCCCCCCGACAGCAGGGTCAGCCACGTCACCCATTGCCCGAAGCTGAAGGTCAGCTGCAGGGCGAGGAGCGTGCGGGCGCCGTCGCGCCAGCCGGTCTCGCGGCGGATCATCTCGAGCTTCCTGGCCTGGCGCTCGGCCACCAGCACCGCCGCCTTCGGCGCGCCGGTGGTGCCCGAGGTGAAAACGATGGTCGAGGCACCGTCCAACATCGCATCCGGCTGCAGGCGGGCCGCGAGCTCGCCCATCCGGGCACGCGGCGTGGCGCGATGGATCGGGACCACGACGGCGCCGGCCCGATAGGCGCCCAGCAGCTCGATCAGATCGCCGGGACTGTTGTCGACGAACACCGGATGCGGGCGGAAGCCGCCGACCCCCTGCTCCGCCAGTTCCGCCGCCCGGATGCTGGCGCGTCGGTGAAGCTCACCGTGGGTCATGACCGCGCCCGCCAGTTCGATCGCGGGCGCCTCTCCATGGACGGCCATGGCGGCGAACAGGGCGTCGGCCAGGACCGTCATGGGCGGCGCGGACTCATGGGAAGGGCAGACAGATCGCGACACGGGTCATACCCTCATCCTCGCCCGCCGATCAGAAACGGACAAGCCGAAGCCATGACCGAGACCGTGCTTTACGAACGCCGGGGCAAGGTTGCCCTGATCACGCTGAACCGTCCGGAGCGCCTGAACGCGATGGATCAGCCGATGCTGGTCGCGCTGCAGGCGGCCTGCGACCGGGCGGAGGCGGATGACGCGGTCGGCGCCGTCGTCGTCACCGGAGCGGGCAAGGCGTTCTCCTCGGGCTTCGACCTTCAGGCCCAGGCCGCGAATACGCCCAAGGGTGTGGCGGAGTGGCGTCCCGTGCTCCGCCGCGACTTCGACGCCGCGATGCGGTTCTGGCACATGAGCAAGCCGACCGTCGCCGCCGTGCACGGTCCGGCGCTGGCCGGTGCCTGTGAACTGACGTTGGCCTGCGACATCACCGTCGCCGCCGAGGACGCGGTCTTCGGGGAGCCGGAGCTGAAGTTCGGCGCCGGCATCGTGGTCATGATCCTGCCCTGGATCGTCGGCCCGAAACGGGCGAAGGAGATCATCCTGCTCGGCCTCGACGACGTGACCGCGGCCGAAGCCAATGCGATGGGGCTGATCAACCGGGTCGTGCCGGTGGGCCAGGACGTGGAGACCGCCCTCGCCCTGGCCCGGCGCATGGCAGGCATGGACCGTCCGCTGGTGCGCGAGACCAAGAAGGCGATCAACCGGGCCTACGAGATCATGGGCATGGGCGCGGCGCTGGAGTCCGGTCTGGAAACCGACCTGATCATCGAGGGCGAGGGCATGGCCACCAAGCATCACTTTCTGGAGATCGCGCGCACCGAGGGGCTGCGCGCCGCCCTACACTGGCGCGAGGCGCGTGCTGCCGAGGCGGAACGGGAGTAGTGCCGCCCCTGGAAGATGGCGCCGACGCAACCACATTTCCGGGGGAAAGACTGGCACCACCGGTGCGAAGGAGGACGAGAATGGCGAAGGCGATGTTCGGGGCGGGCTGCTTCTGGAGCCCGGAGGAGCATTTCCGCAAGGTCCCGGGCGTGACCGACGTGGCGGTCGGCTACAGCGGCGGATCGAAGGACAACCCGACCTATGAGGAGGTGTGTACCGGAAACACCGGCCACGCCGAGGTGGTCGAGGTCGAGTACGACCCGTCCCAGGTCGAGTACGAGCAGCTGCTCGACGTGTTCTTCGAGATTCACGACCCGACCCAGGTGAACCGCCAGGGGCCGGATGTCGGCACCCAGTACCGCTCCGCCGTGTTCTTTCACGACGCCGAGCAGGCGGAGGCCGCCCGCGCCGCCAAGCAGAAGCTGACGTCCCGCGGCGTGCCGGTCGCCACCGAGATCACCGAGGCCGACACCTTCTACCGCGCCGAGGAGTACCACCAGCAGTTCCTCGCCAAACGCCGCAAGGGCGTGTTCGGAGGGCTGTTCCGATGACGGCTACCGAAGACGGGTTGAACAGCGACCTGTCCCAGTTCGCACGGGTCGACACCAACGCCATGGACTGGCAGCCGAGTCCGAGCCCGAGCGTGTTCCGCAAGCGTCTCGACCTCGCCGGCGACAAGGAAGCGAGCCGGGTGACCTCGGTCGTGCGCTACGCGCCCGATAGCGTCTTCCACAGCCACCCGCACCCGGACGGCGAGGAGATCCTGGTCCTGGACGGGGTGTTCTCGGACGAGAGCGGCGACTATCC